>Ga0066376_10000997_pt1 | contig 27440 bp, 22 predicted proteins | sample Knorr_S15_td_Bot_FD_77009 | JGI IMG/M metagenome (GOLD analysis project Ga0066376, IMG submission 77009) | Marine microbial communities from Southern Atlantic Ocean transect - Knorr_S15_td_Bottom_ad_5009_LV_A | ecosystem: Environmental > Aquatic > Marine > Oceanic | place: Southern Atlantic... | reverse complement strand
TTTTCCTTCTCAGAGGAGCTCCTTCAGGAATGGGACTGGAAGGAACACTTCTCCGGACAACCCGAGAATGAACGCTACCTTAATTATGTCGCTGACAAGTTCGACTTGAAACGCGACATTCAGTTCAATACTCGGGTCTCAAAAGCGGTCTACGACGAGCCAAAGAACCGCTGGCAGATTAAAACCCTAGACGGTCGACGGTATGAAGCCCAATTCTTTATCACTGCGGTGGGCCTACTGTCCGCGGGTTACATTCCCGACTTCAAGGGCATTCACAGCTTCAAGGGCAAGTGGACTCACACCGGCCGGTGGCCCAAAGAAGGCATGGACCTGGCAGGCAAGCGTGTGGGGGTGATTGGCACAGGAGCCACCGCTGTCCAACTCATTCCGATAATCGCCCAGGAAGTCGAACACTTGACCGTGTTCCAGCGGACGGCGAATTTCTGCGCACCGCTGCGAAACGGGCTGATCGACGATGAGACCCAGCGCGAAATTAAGGCGAACTACCCTGAGATTTTCAAAAAGTGTAACGAGACTTCAGGTTCGTTCATGCACGAATTTGACCCCAGGTCAGCCATGGAAGTGTCTCCCGAAGAGCGGTTGGAGCAGTACGAAAAGCTATGGTCGGAGCCTGGGTTCAAGAAATGGCTGTCCAATTTCCAAGATTGCATGGCCCCTGGCGAGGCCAACGAGGACTACACAGAATTCGTCCAAAACAAGATTCGCGAACGGGTTATCGACCCGGTGGTTGCCGAGATGCTGGTCCCCAAAGACCACACATTCGGCGCCAAACGCGTACCTTGTGAGACCGGGTATTACGAGGCCTATAACCGGGACAATGTCTTGCTCGTTGACGTTCGCAAAGCCCCCATTGAATGTATCACCGAAACTGGCGTAAAGACCGCTGATGCCGAGTACGATTTTGACGTAATCATATACGCCACGGGTTACGACGCTGTCACCGGCGCATTGCTCAATATCGATATCCACGGCAATGGCGGGCAGACTTTGAAGCAGAAGTTTGTGGATGGCCCTCGCACCTATATGGGCATCCAGAGCGTTGGTTTTCCGAACCTGTTCACCATCAACGCAGCCTCCGTGGGTAACTTCGTGAGAGCCGCGGAGCCGCTGGTGGAATGGACGACCGAGTGCATCCGCTATATCCGCGACAATGAGTTTACCCGCATATCGCCGACATTGGAGGCGGAGGATGCATGGGTCAAGCACGTCAACGAAGACGGCGAAAAGACTCTCCGTACGAAGACCGATAATTGGTTCATAGGCGCGAACATTCCGGGGAAGGCGAGAGCTTTGCTCACGGCTCCGGATAGTGCCCCGGCCATGCGTGCAAAACGTGCGGCTGTAGCTGCCAACGGCTATGAAGGATTCGTTCTGGAATAGCGTTTACCAGCTAAACATACAGCCTAAACATGCAGCGAATGATATTCTGAAAATCTGCGTCTGCGCTAACGACCGTCAAGGTCGGAGGTGCAGACGTGGAGCAAACCAGAGGGCCCACCTGCCAGCCTAGCTACATGAGAATCGACGGCAGCCAAGCGCCTTGGGGTTCGTTGTAGAGACCAATTGTCATCAAGGTCATGTTCTGGACGATGCGCAGGTCATGGTTCAGACACCAGCGTAGCAAATCGGTGTTTCGTGCTGGCACAATCAGGCCGGGACCCGAGTATTCCTTGGATCCGGCAATCAGCGCCTTAACATCGTCATTACCCTCGCAAACAGAATGGCCGAAGAACCCAATGCCGGTTGTGTAGCCGGTGATGCGATCCCCGCTCTCCACCACAAGGCCCGTCCCCTGCTGGACTGAATCGCCAACTTCACCACTTCTGTCATGACCGTGAATCCGGAAGCAGAGGCGATTGCATCGATCCAAGTCTGCGGAGGTGATGGCCCTCACCGTACGGCCCGGAACTTGCTCCCGGACCTGCGGCCCTTGGACCACGGAGCAGATACCCCTCACGTCGAAATTCATGCTCGCATACAATGCCAAAGACCGGCTGTGGTAGGTGGATTGCAGCAGGCGTACTCCGGGATAGCCCCGCTCCTCGGCACGGTCCAGCATGTGCTGCATCAAACGGCGGCCAACTCCGCTGTTCTGCTGAGTTGGGGAAACAGTTACAGGTCCCAAGCCCGCTACGGAGCAGCGCTCGTCCAGGAAATTGCTGCCCTCCACAATCCCATCATCCTCAGCCACAACACTGTAAAAGCCAGGGTGAGACAGCAGCATCGAAACTACTCCGATGCCAACCTCGGGGGCAGGAAAGTCCGATGGGAAATTGTGCTGGCTGGAGATGGCGGAAAAAGCATCGAAGATAATCTGTCCGCACGCTTCTGCGCCGGCCGGTGTGCCAGGGCGCAGTTTGATGGTCATGTCACACCCCATTCAGTAAACTTAAACTTAAGCGTCTCCAGCCAGAAAACGGTGCCAGAAACTGGTAAAAGTACATACGCTTTAGGTCCTAATGGCTCCAAGAACCATCACCCGCAGGATAGACCGGCGTAGTTTCGACTCGTTGAGGGTCGCCATCGAACCAGTCCTGAACTGTGGAGCGCCATTTGGTGTAGTGGGGGGCTTCCCGGTGAGCGACCTCCCAAGATTCCTTGTCCTTATATACTTCGTACAGGTAGACCTTGTTGGGGTCGCTGTTGTCCTGTAGGACATCAAATCTGAGGCAGCCCGGTTCGTTATTGTTGGAACCCTCGGCATCGCCAAGGGTAGCTGCCATGAACTCTTCCGCATGACCGGGTTTGATTTTGATGGTTACAAATAGCGCAAACATTTTTCTCCTCTTCTCTCTTTGTTGTAGTCGGGCGGTGAGATAATTGGATATTTAAGTTCGCTTAGTCAGGCCATTTCCTGCCTTCGAACCGCACTGCCCTAAGCCAGCGACATTATATCCGCGCCAGGAATTACGCACAAGCCAGCTTTGGGTGGCATCCGAAGGAATGGCGTTGTAGAATTGCTTAGTTCATCTTTTGGAGGCTGTTTATGGCTGGTGTCACCGCTGATATCCCAATCGTATATACACTGACAGTTTGAAACGCGTCCGACGCATTGCGTAGCTCCTGGGGTCGCCAGGGCATTGCTTATGAAGAACGGAAGGTGGACCAGAGCCAGGACGTCCTGGATGAAGCTCTGGACTACGCCGACACTGTGCCAATAATCGTCTACCCGGACGGTCGGGTCGAGATTGGATTTGAAGGGCACACTGGTTGAGAGATTGGATGACGGTCCGTCGGACCGTCACAATTGAATAACCGCAGCCCCGAATAAGGCTCAAACCTAGTCTGATGACAACACGGCGGAAGGAGCAAGGAAATGGCACGAGAAACGAGCGTAGTAACTCCCCAGAAATTCTCGGAAGGATTTAGCTACCCGGACTATATGGATCAGATTAAAGTGAACAAGGACAGGTTCAACGGCTTCTACAACGACTATCCATTGAAGCCCGAAGACGCAGCTTTCTTCAAGGAATTGGTCGAGCGCCCCAATGGCCCAGCAAAGATGTTGGTATTGGGTGAAGATTGGTGCGGTGATGTGGTGAGAGGTATGCCGGTTTTGGCGCGAATCGCCGAGGCTGGCGGCATGGAGATGAGGATTTTCCCTAGGGACCAACACCACGACATAATGAACGAATACCTCAAGAACGGCCAGTGGATGTCAATTCCCGTCGCCGTGTTCTACACCAAAGACCATCAGTACATCTGCCATTGGATCGAGCGTCCCGTCGTCGCCGAAGAAGAGATGAGAAAAATGGAAGAGTCTATCCGGGGGGAGAAACCCGATATCACTGATCAAGAATTCAGCCGCGAACGCCGGACTCGTACCGCCGCAAGGGCTGGGGACTGGATTGCGGCAACGGTGGCTGAGGTGAAAAAACTCTTGGCCAGCAGCATCAGCTGACACAGCGCCTTCGCGAAATAAGCCCCAGTCCAATCTTGGTAGCAGTGCCTGCGCTGTCTAAGATGCGGCCTGGGGCTGCTTGGTGGGCGTGGGCGGTTTTGGCTTCTTGCAAAGCAAAAACAACCCTGCGCCGATGAAATTCAGAATCGCCAAGGTGATGAACGCCCCTTCGTAGGAACCCTGAACGTCCCTCATGTATCCAGCCAGAGGAGAGGAGATCAACAGTAGGATGTTCATCGGAACCGTAGAGATTCCAAGAATCTTGCCGAAAGATGCACGGCCAAAATACTCACCCCTAATCGCCGTGGTCAATGGATTTCGCCCGCCAAAGCCGACTCCAAATATTATGGCGAATAGGTACAGGTCAAACAGGCTAGTGGCGGTAGCCAGGATTATGACGGCGCTTGCTTGTATAGCTGTGAATATGAACAGGGCCACATTCTTGGGTATACGGTCACCCAAGAATCCCCCAAGCATCTGGAATACCATGGCAACGGCGGTATAGACGCTGAATATCCAAGCCGCCTGCTGGACACTGAAACCCAAGTCTTCCACCATCAACAGGCCCAAGTGGGCGAAGATTCCCAGCACAACCATGGAACCGAACCCGTGTCCAAAAGATATGAACCAGAAAGCCGGCGTTTTCAAGGCTTGGGATGTCGTAAATTCTATCTCGACCGTTTCCCTGCCGGTCCGGTTGCTTCCAACTTGGGCAGTCGACCTCCGGGCAACGCCAGGACGGTCGCCATCCGGAAGCAGGCCGTAATCCTGAGGTTTGTTTCTTATAAACTTGGGTAAGATTACTGCCGAGGCTAATACCACCCCGCCTAGAATACCAGCCGTCAACCGCCAACCAAGACGGTCCTGGTCCGGATCCACGGCCCAGGCAATCGCCGGAACCAGCACCAACGCTCCAAGACCCATGCCGGTCATGGTTATGGCCATTGCCGTGCTCCGGCGCCGGGAGAACCAGTTGTTCATCAACGTCATCATGGGCAGCCACCCGCCTTGGCCGTTGCCCAAGGACATGATGAAGAAAGCCAGATAGAACATCCACAGGTTTTGCACCTGACTGAAAAGAAAGAAGCCTGCCGCCAGAATCAGCAAACCGGTGAGAACCATGATTCTAGCCCCGAACTTGTCGGTGAGATAACCCGCTATCGGGCCCGAGATGCTGCCTTCCACGCGGGTTAGGCTGAGGGCAAATCCAAGTTGAACGCGGCTCCAGCCGAAATGGGCTTCCATGACAACCGCCCACACGGTCATGGCATGGAAAATCGGCACTGAAGTGATAATCATGATGAAGCCAGCAATTATTGCCAGCCACCACCCGTAATAGACACTCCGTACTTGGGCGATGGAATTAGTCAAACTCAAACTCTGTAACTAAGCGCAAATCTCGAGTCCCAGAATAAATTGAACCGAGGGCTGATTCAAGTTGATGTGATGAACACATAATCAATAAATCGAATAGTGTAACTACAATATTATCATATAATAACTATATTATTTGAATTAAGAATTTCAATTGGCGAATTCATATTCGCACTATCGGAAACACTATGATAACGCTACAATGTCCCCAACCTCGACCAGAACGGGCATTTGAGCTAAACCGAATTCCCATAAAACGGGAATTCCAAGGACGCGCCGCCCCATACGAAACAATATTCAACCTATAGTGGAGGAGCTATGGATTACGGACTGTTTATGATGCCGTCGCACCCACCGGAACGCGGTATCTTCGAAGCTCACCAGTGGGATTTGGACTGCTTGGTTCAGGCTGACGAGTTGGGCTACAGCGAGGCTTGGATTGGTGAGCACTTTACCTCGCCCTGGGAACCTATTCCTTCTCCGGACATCATGATTGCCCAGGCTCTGATGCGGACTAAAAACATTCGGCTGGGAGCGGGCGCCCACCTATTGCCCTTCCACCATCCCGCCGAGTTGGCCCACCGCGTCGCCTACATGGACCATCTGTCCCAAGGTCGGCTCATGTTTGGCGTGGGCGCCAGCGGCTTGCCCACCGATTGGGCCATGTTCGACGTTGATGGAGCGAACGGTCAACACCGTGAGATGACCGAAGAATCTTTGGAAATCATCTTGAAAATGTGGGAGGACAAAGGACCTTTCGAGTATAAAGGCAAATATTGGAATGTGGAAAAACCGGAGCCGATGTTCGGCACCCTGAAGTTCTTCCTGAAACCGTACCAGCAACCCCACCCGCCCATAGGCATCGCCTCCTTGAGCTATAAATCCCCCAGCTTAATCATGGCTGGTGAGCGGGGATTCATCCCCTTGACGCTGGCCTTCAACCCTGACTATGTGAGGAGCCATTGGGAAGCAGTTGAGGAAGGGGCTAAAAAATCCGGGAAAACACCTTCCCGCAAGGATTGGCGGATATGCCGCGATGTGTACGTGGCAGACACTGACGAAGAGGCGAGGGAAGCAGCCCTAAACGGCATGACCGGCAGGGTGTGGAGAGATTATCTCTTCCCCTTGTTCCAAGAGTTCGACCTTGTGCCCATCTTCAAGCATGACCCCGAAGTGCCCGACGAAGCCGTTGACATAGAATACCTTGCGGACCACATGTGGTTGATGGGTTCCCCCGAAACTGTGTCAAATAAGATACGCACGCTGTACAACGAGGTTGGCGGGTTCGGCAACCTGACCACTCTGGTTTTCGACCAGTCGGAAAATCAGAAGGGCTGGGATAAGTCGATGCGTCTCATGGCAGAAGAAGTAATCCCCAGCTTGTCCGACTTGGTTCCGGCTTAGGGACTAATCTTCGACCCACACAGCAGATACAGGCAAAATAAGACGACCGGGCATCAAGCCCGGTCGTCTTATTTGTTTTGTCCAAGATTGACACCCATAACCGATTAGAATTGGAACCATGGACTCGGCTGGGACTCGGAACGAAATTATGCCTGCTTTTTCCTCAAAGGCGCGCTCATCTTGTGCATGTAGCCCAGAATTTCCCGTTGAGACTGCATGACGCTGGTTTCGTGAAATGGAATGCCGTGTTTGAGGCAGAACTCTTTAATGATTGGCTGAACCTTTTTCAGGTTGTTTCGGGGCATGCTGGGGAAAAGGTGGTGCTCAACTTGGTAGTTCAGACCCCCGTACACGAAGTCGGTGATGGGGTGGGCGCTCACGTCCCGGGAGGTTATCACCTGCTGCCGCAGGAATCCCATGGGGGTATCTTCTTCCAGTATCGGCATGCCTTTGTGGTTTGGGGCAAACACCGACCCCATATAAAATCCCTCCACCGCATGATGCACCGCTATGAATGCCACGGCGTGGAGCGGATCCAAGAAAACGAACAGCAAACCAAAGTAGACTGACAAATGTATTGCTACCAGAATGGGCTCGATCACCTTGTATCTGACTTCTTTACCGCTTAATACATAGTGGATACCAGCAAACAAGAAGCTGATTGAAGAAAGCATCAGGATCGGGAAAAACAAGAAAGCTTGATGGCTGGCCATGGTTTTCAAGAAGCCGGTTTTTGCCAGAGCGCGGCCGATGGTGAAAGCGAAGAAGGACACGTCAATGTCCCCGTCCTCGCCGATGCGATTGGGGTTGCGGTGGTGCCGTTGATTGTGTTTGTCGTTCCACCAACTGGGCACCAAAGCCATGAGCACGCCCACCATTAGGCTGATGCTGTCGTTTTTTGTCCTGGATGAGAATATTTGCTGGTGGCCAGCATCGTGGCCAATCAAGCCCAACTGGGTAAACACCATGCCCAGGAAAGCTGCGTTGAGCAACTGAAGCCACAAGGAATTGACCAAAACCAGGAATGCTATGCTTCCCGCAATCGCCGCAACGGTGAGGGGAATTTTTATCGAGTAGTAGAGGGGTTGGCGGTCAAGGAGTCCTCGTTGCTTGACCATTCGCCGGAGCCCTGCGTATTGCTGAGCATCCGCCCTTATTTCCTCTTCACCCATGTCATTAAATACCTGGAGACCTACGGACGTGGGGTTCACCGGGCTTTCGACTGCCATGGACCCTCTCGTAAAATTCCTAAAAGGAGATGATGAGCATGGAGGACCAACTGCGAATCAGTCATCACGATGATGAGCATGGAGGACCAACTGCGAATCAGTCATCACCCTGACTCAATCTGAACACAGGATACCATAACATGTCGTGAGCTTGGTGATTCTGAATTCGAATTACACGAGATTTAATCAGAGCGAATGACGCCTGGTGCGTTGGAATATCGCTCCAAAAAAGGTGTTGTGTTAAAATTATGGCCCGGTCCAGCTTTGAACAAATCTCTGGGATAAATCGCCCGTCGGGAGAGATGAATCATGGCAGCTAAGCAGCTTATCAACAGTTCCTTTTCCAACTCTCGAATCGACAAGGTGTACTACGGACAAGGTTGCTTGGCCAACCTGCCAGCGGAAGTCGACCGCTTGGGTGCCAGCCGGGCTTTCATAATTACCGGCAACAGCTTGATGAAGCAAGGGACTCTCTTGAGCCGAATCCAAGACTTGTTGGGCGACCGCTGTGCTGGCGTGTTTTCTGAAACCAAGCAGCACGTGCCCAGGGAGTCGGTGCTGGCCGCTACCAGAGCAGCCCAGAAGGCTGACGCCGATTTGCTGATAAGCTTCGGTGGTGGGTCGCCCAACGACACTGCCAAGCTGGTCGCTCTCTGTATGGCGGAAAACGTTACCAGCGCAGAGCAGCTGGACCGCTACCGCATCCGCTTTCAATACCCGGACCAACTAGAAGTGCCAACCCCTGAGAATCCATGCTTGCCTCACATCTCCATCACCACCACATTATCGGCGGGAGAATTCACCAACTTTGCTGGCTCCACCGACCCTGAACGCAAGATTAAAGACCTGTATACCGGCGACGATCTTTGGGTATCCGCCGCATTCCTGGACCCGGAAGTCACCACGGCAACCCCCAGTTGGCTCTGGGCCTCAACCGGCATACGGGCTGTAGACCACGCCATCGAGAGCGTCTGCTCCAAGAGCGCGATGCCCTTTGCCGATGCGCTGGCATTGGAAGCGCTCAGCATGCTGTTTGAGCACCTGCCCACCTCTACTAAATACCTGGAAAGCGGTAAGAACCTGGAAAGCGGAAACGGGGAAGACCTTGCCGCTGCGGCAAATTGCCAGGTCGCAGCCTGGATGTCGTTCCATGCTGGCACCAACGTTTGGGTGGGCCTCAGCCACGGTATCGGTCACCAATTGGGGGCTAGGGCCAACGTTCCTCACGGCGTTACGTCTTGCATCATGCTGCCGAGAGTGATGGAGTACAACCGTTCCGTTTCCGCGCCACAACAGCGGCGCTTGGCGGAAGCCATGGGTATCCAAACAAGCGGCATGAGCGACGACGAGGCGTCCATCGCCGCAGTCAGCGCCCTGGAAGACCTAATAGACCGGTTAGGCATCCCAAGGCGGCTGCGGGATTACGGAGTTTCCAGGGAAGACTTTGCGCCCATCGTTCAAGACGCAATGGAAGACATGGTGGTCGCCTTCAATCCCAGACCCATCGCCAATCAAGAAGAACTGGTGGAGTTGCTGGAAAAAGCCCTTTAAGCCAGCGTTCTTGTGAGCAAAACGATGAAACTACGGCCTATGTCGGCTCCGGTTTGAATGCCGCTTCCGCCAGGTCTTTGAGCTTGAATTTCTGGATCTTGCCACTGGGAGTCATCGGGTATTCGGTCATGAAGAGCACGTGCTTGGGCAGCTTGAAACTAGCTAGTTTGCCCCGGCAGTATCCGATGATTTCTTCCGATGAAACCTGGCAATCATCTTTCAATATTACGCAAGCGCAAGCAATCTCGCCGAGAGCCGCGTCAGGAATTCCGACTACTTGCACGGAATTTACCCCCGGATGACCCAATAAAAAAGCCTCTACCTCTACGGGGTCAACGTTCTCTCCGCCCACTTTCAGCAATTCTTTATAGCGACCGAGGAACCGGACGAATCCGTCCTTCCGGATGGTAGCAACATCCCCGGTGCGAAACCAACCCAGAGAATCGAAGGCATTGGCCGTTTCTTCCGGCTTTTTGTAGTAACCCTGCATCATTGCGTAGGTGCGAACGCAAAGCTCACCCATCCGGCCCGGCTCCAATGTCTCGCCCGATTCGGGGTTGATGATTTTGTACTCGTATCCCTCCAACGGGTGGCCGGATCCCAAACACCGGTCATCTTCCGGCGAGTCCAGGTAAGACATGGTCCCGCAAACCCCAATCTCCGTCATTCCCCATCCGGTGATTGTTGGGCACAGCAGGCGCTGGGTTTGGCGGGCGACAGCTTCGCTGCTGGCCATGCCGACGGCCAATACCCCGGTGCGGAGGCTGGTCAAATCGGTGGTCTTGCAGTCCGGATGGGTGGTTAGGCCATGAAAATGGGTGTCGAAGCCGCTCAGAACCGTGGCTTTTTCCTGCTCAATCAATCTTAGAGACTCAGCCGGGTCAAATAGGGTGGTCAACACCATCCGGGCCCCGGAAATCATGCTCATCAGCGGCCCTTCGTAAAGGCCAAACGCATGGAACAAAGGAAGGTACATCAAGATGACGTCATCTTGGGTCATCCCCATTCTGACGGCCTGATCTCTCACGTTTTGCTGGATGACGTGGCTTTGAATCACGCCTTTCGGGAACCCGGTGGTACCCGAGGTATACATGACGAGTACCGGGTCTGTTGCATCCACAATCTGCTGGCGCTTGGCCAAATCTGTGGCCAAATCATGTTCTGGCGAATTATCCAGATGAGACAAAACATCGTCCCAGCCGGTCACGCCCCGATAATGCCCCTCGCCAACCACCACAACTCTTTTGAGTTGAGGGAACGCCTCCGGTTTCAGGTCGTTGGGGTTGCCAGTGACCAATTCCGGGCAAAGCTCGCGGACCATATCCAGGTATTCCACCGGGCCGGAACGGTCAACGATTATCAGAGTGGTGGCGTCGGACTGGCGGACGACGTACTCCAAGTCAGCGGTGCGGAAGCGGGTGTTTATGGGCACAATCACGGCGCCGATTTTGGCGATGGCGAACATCAGTTGTATCCACTCGGGGCGGTTGGGCATCCACAACGCTACCTTGTCGCCTGGCGCCACGCCAAGTTTTATCAGACCCATCGCAGCCCGCTCCACATCGCTCCGCAACTCCGTGAAAGACCATCGCCTACCTTGGTAGCAGAGAGCTTCTTTGGCGCCAAAGTGGCTGGCGGCGGTGTCAACCAGTTCACCGAATGTGATTGTCCCCGGCCGGTCCGTCATGCACGCTCCCAGGTTCTTGTGCACCAGAAATCTACACCCATCGATTTCACTTTGAGGTTTCTTCCCTGATGCGCTTGGCCGAGTCCCTTAATGCGTTGAGGACGATAGTAGGCGGTGGCGGCGCTACCGACGTGTAGCTGACACCCATCTGTTGCAACTCGGCTGGCGTAAAGTACAGGGCCGAGTGGAACACCGGGATATACACCTTGGCCTTGCCGACCTTGTTTATCTGCCCGGCGAATCCCTCGAAACTCTGGCGCAACTTGGGGTCTTTGGGGTCGCTGATGCCCAACGCCGCAGAAATGTCTGTGGGCCCTAAGGAGATAACGTCGATACCGTCCAGCCCGGCAATCTCCTCAATCTCGTTCAGGCCTTTCATGTCTTCGGTCATTGCGATTAGCAATATCTCGTCGTTGGATGTACGTTGGTGTTCGGGCCAAGGTACGGACCCATAACCGGCGGCCCTAGTCGTGCCAGCGGCGCCCCTTTCGCCCAAGGGCGGATAGCGTACTGCGCTAACCGCTTGTTTGGCGCCTTCAAGACCAGCCACGTGGGGAACCTGAATGCCTTGAGCGCCCATGTCCAACAATCGCAGAATCAGCTTGGAATCGTTGTCTGGAACCCGGACTACCGATGTTATCCCGCAGAGGTCGGCCACCCGAATCATCTCTCCCATCAGTTGCAGGTCGAAGCCGGTGTGCTCCATGTCGATGAACGCGCCGTCAAACCCGGCCAGAGCGATTATTTCCACAACGGCGGGATCTGCGAACCCCACATGGCTCACGATAGCTATTTCGCCTTCTCGCATCACTTTTTTAACTCGGTTCTCTCGCATGAACTTTCCCCTCAAATAATTAAAAGTTGGTTGCCGGATGTCGGCGGCCCAGGCTTGCTGGTTTACGAGATCGTTTCCGGGCGATTGTTTCCCACTGAAGCCGAGTGTAGTAACGAAGGATGCGACTGTCAAATTTCCCTGGTAGGACGGGAGAACGAAGAGGCGATAATTGAGGGTGACTATTGAGGAAACATTAGCCACTTGGTTGGTAAGGAAGCCGCTAAATCACTCCACGAAGGGCGTCACTACCTGGTCGCCGACCGAAACAGCCCCTGGCCGCACCACCACGCCGTACACTCCGAAGAAGGGCGCTCGTGCGTTGGGTCGATAGCTAAGTATCAGCCGCAATGTGTCTATGTCCCTATCTCCAGTTTCGGGGTTGTGGGTAGTGATGTCGCATCGGGGGTCCCTGGCAATTACTTGGATAACCAGGTCCGGGCCCAAGCGTATGACCTCGCCAATCCAATCGTCTTCCTGATGGGGCTCACAACCTCCGAGCAAGAAGTTGGGCCTGAATCGCTTACTCTCAAGGGTGTGGGGATCCCCAAATTGCTTCCCCAAGAAATCCAAAGACGCCTGAGACAAAAGCGACACCGGATATTCATCGTAGCACTCTCCAGGCATCTCGGACTGGGCCAACCGGACCGGCTGTCCGCAAAATTCCGTCAAGGCCTGGGACCAGTCACCTTCAACAATGCGGCCTTTCACCTGTCGGCCCCACATTGTAGTCACAACAGAATCGCCCAGACGAATCCTACCGGTTAAGGCCTTTCGGTCCGGGTCTCCGGGGGATACTCCTGGGATAACTAGCGTCAGTTCCTCCGCATCGGCCTTGTAACGGGCCTGTATCCTCACCAAAGCGCCAATCTTTCGTTGGGTGAGCACTGCACCATTTTCATCGATCAAGTAGAGGCGACGGTCTTCGACTATGCCGTTGGCGCCGACGTGAACGACGTCCGTTTCCAGCAAACTCAGAGATTTCACCGGTGATATGTATATGTTTTCGACTGAAATCATTCGATAAAAATTGTTTCAGCGAGACTCATGCTGAAGCGACGACCCCCACTCGAGGAATCATTAGCCCGTATTCGGTCTTTTTCCCAGGGTCACGTCCAGTTCAATTCGGCCTTCATCGCTTCGAATCACTTCCATCACAACTTTGTCGCCAGGTTGGGTATTGCTGACCAAGTATGCGATCAAGTCTGCCATCCGGGTAATCGTTTCCCCGTCTATAGCCACAATAATGTCGCCGCCGGAAGGGAACTCTATCCCGTCTATGATGAAGCTTTCGCCGCTGCCCTTCAGTCCGGCGTCGTTAGCAGGACTGTCACCGCTCACTTGGATTATCAGTGCGCCACCGGTGTTCTTGGGCAGGTCCATATTGACGGCAATCTCGGAACGCAGGCTCGATCCGGTTATTCCCAGCCAGGAATAATCGTAGTGCCCGTCTTCAATCAAAGCTGGTATGACCCGTTTTGCGATGCTGATGGGCACTGCGAAACCAACCCCGGAACTGACACCGCTGCGGCTGATAATCTGGGTGTTGATGGCTATAACTCGCCCAAAGCGGTCCAGCAACGGCCCGCCAGAATTCCCTGGATTTATCGGCGCATCGGTTTGCACCACTTCGGGGATCGAAAACGCGCTATTTGAACTATTGATGGTTCGGCCAAGGGCGCTCACTATGCCGGTGGTCATTGTGAATTGCTGGCCGAAAGGATTTCCGATGGCCACCGCCATCTGGCCAACCTGCAATGTATCGCTGTCACCCAAGGTCACCGGGCGGGAGCCTTCCTTCTTTTCTACCAGTTCCAAGACAGCCAGGTCCGAGTCCGGGTCGGTGCCTATGACCTTGGCTTCAATCTGGACTCTATCGGCGAATGTCACTATTACCCGGTCTGCGTCTTGAATCACATGGTTGTTGGTAACTATGTGCCCGTCATCGTCCCAAATAAAGCCGGAGCCTTCGCCCTGCTGGAAGAAATCTCGTGGGTCTTGGGCCGGGGGTATCCTGGGATTGGAGGGTGAGAGAGATCCCGTGTCTAGCCTGGAACTCACTCGGATGTGGACGACAGAAGGGAGCAGGTCTTGGTAGATGTTAATCATCACCTGCTCTTGAGCCGCCACAATGTCGTTGGCGTCGAGCTCGGCAGCAGCCACTGGCTCGGCCATTGTCGTAGCTGTTGGCAAAGAACTGGTTGTCGAAGATAGCACCTCTGAGGTCACCGCTTGTTGCTGTGGAGTCGGCGTCGGCACCACAACTGTGTTCGGCGGCGGGGTAGCTGCAATCGTTGCGGTAGGGCTTGATCCACCGCAGGCCACCGCAACAGCCGCCGATATTAAGGCGGTTGCAACCAAGATGCCTGCTTTGGTCCTGATAACTCTTAACTTAGTTGGGAACATTCTTTTCAACTCACTAGCCATCATGATTTCTTTACGGCTATCGGCGGGTCAACGGATTTCGAGGGAGTCTGACTTGCCTCGCCTGGTATCTATACGGGATTAATCGCTCGGCTCTTTGAAACACTGCCCTACCGGCTGTATAAACAGCAGCTAAGAGCCTCGTTTCTTACCCGTTTTTTCCTCAAAGAGCTTCCACGTTTCGTCGTTGAAGGGATAATATTTTCCTGGGGAACATTGCTCTTCGATTAGCTGGGCTTTGATGACTTCTTCCACTTCCTCCCGCTCGTGAGCAATATGAATGACTTCATCCACCAAGATTCGCGGAACAACCACAACGCCATCATCGTCTCCGACAATAGCGTCTCCGGGCCGGACCAGCACTTTTCCGCACTGGACAGCGTCGTTTACCTGCCAGGGCCAGAATTCGGCAGGGCCTTGCTTGGCTGTGGTAGCAGCAGAGTAGACCGGAAACCCGTATTCCTTTAGTGAAACGCTGTCCCGGACGGCTCCGTCGGTTACCAAACCGCCGATGTTTCGTTGGCGTAGCCGCAGAAACTTGATGTCGCCACCGATGGAGCTGTACTCCCATCCCATGGCGTCGATAACCAACACTTCTTTCGGACCGCACAACTCGAATGCTACGTATTCGGCCGATTGCTCGCCCTTGGGTTTGTCTTGGGCCAAGTCGGGCCGGTGAGGAACGAAACGGAGAGTGACCGCCCTGCCGGCCATATGTTGGCCTAATTGCAGGGGCTTTGCTCCGTGTATAAAGCTCATGGGCCAACCCTTGACCCACAATCCATCAATCAAGGTTTGGGTCGGGATGTGGCGAAGCGTCTCTAGTGTTTCGGCGGATATGGGAGGTAAATCAGGCATGGTTTCCCCAAAAATAATCGGACTTGAGATGGTTGGTGCCTAAATTATTATATTGGCCTTGGGAGTACAGTACAATCGCGCTTGAACCGGCACTCCTAGAGACTATGCAAGTGGTTCCATCGGGTTTTCGCTCGGATATGTCAGCTACCCGGTGCTCGTGTGCAGTGCTGCTTGACAGTTAAATTCGTTCATAATAGACTGCCGCAATTGGTTTAACCGGCCCACCTGAAATCGATTGACCGGCTCTCTATGCTCTTGATGTATCTGATGCTCTGAGCCGATTGGGGATTCCCTGTGGCGACTCAGTTCTTGATTTGACCTACCCGAAATTCGGCATTTACAAGGAGAAGCAACATGGCCAAGACAATCTTGACAAGCAGCAAACTCAGCGCGCCAGCGGGGGTTTTCTCCGCAGGTGTGTCGGTACCCGCAGGACGGATGGTTTTTGTATCGGGGCAGGTTTCCCGAAACGCCCAAGGCGAGACGGTGGGCAAGGGGGACATACGAGCCCAAACCACCCAGACCATGGAGAATGTCAAGACCGTCCTGGAGGCGGCCGGAGCCACGATTGACGACGTGGTCAAGGTGACGGTATATGTGACCAACGTCAAGGACCAATTGGCGCCCATACACGAAGTGCGGGCGAAATATTTTAAGAACGACTATCCGGCCAGCACGCTGGTCGAAGTGAAAGGCTTGGTCAGCGAAGACCTACTCATAGAGATTGAGGCGATAGCCGTGGTTGCCTCTTAGTCTTTGCTCTGTGTAGTTTAATAGCCGATTCTTGGTCCGATGTCGATAGGACAATTTCTGGATCAGCCAGCGTCAACAGCTTGGGCTAGGCCGACGTCCCGCATGTGATTGATAACATCAACCAATTTCTCCAGGTTCGTTTTCAGGGCCTGTGTTTCGTAGAGAAAATTCGTCACGTGGTAATCGAGCCGGCTGTGTCTGTCGCCATTATGTTCCCCGCCTTGAAGCCGCACCGGCATTCTGGAGCGAAGCAATTCCCGGGATGCTCCGTGCCCTAGAAATTGCCGGAACAATGACTCGTCATTAGTATCCATGTGGTAATTGTTTTCCATGTCTGAGCCGCTGGTTTGAAAGGCCAAACGTTTTCGTTTCGGGTGACGCCAAGTCCGGCCATGGTTAATGATAAACCTGAAATCGACGGGCAGACCATAGTAGACGGTGAATCTAGTCAGGTTTTGGGCTCCACCCAGTCCGATAAAAACCTGATGATAATCGACTGACACCGGCCAGCCTTTGAATTCCCCTACGACCTGGTCGGGTTTTAGACCTTTTGCTTCAACCAAGTTGAGACCCAGTTCCTCGCACAGCCCGCTCAAAGCCCCGCGTTGTCGCTCCTGCTCCCGGCTTCCCCACACGTATTTAGATAATAAATAACTAACCATACGTTGCCATTTAGTTTATGTTATGGGATTTGCCCCAAAGGGTTCTGTAATATTGTTATTCTGAGTAAAGCGAAGAATCTGTATGCTTATAGCCCCATGCAGACTGCTAGTTGCTCCAAGTGGTGGTCCGTGTCGCCCATATTGGCTTCGGCAATCTTGGACCTCATGCTGTAAAGTTGCATATCGTGCTCGACGGTGAAGGCGATTCCTGCGAAGATCCCGTGGCCCACCGCCGTAGCCAGCCTGCTGAGCGACCCGGCACAGGCCTTGGCAACTGCCACCTCTTCCGAAGCATCTCGGACTGTGCCGTTATTCCCGGTATTATCCACTTTCCAGGCCGCATGGTAGGTGGCCATGCGAGCTCCATCCACGGCGGTTCGCAGGTCGGCGCACTGGTGTTGCACGGCTTGGAAACTGCCGATCGGACGGCCAAACTGGACCCTGTTCTTGGAGTATTCCACTACCATTTCCAGTATCTTTTCAGACCTGCCCACTATGTCGGCGCACTGTAGCACCGTGGTCCACTGTTGGGCTGGAGCCAAATAGGTGGCGGCGCCGCCAACTTGGCCGATGGTGGCATCGGGGCCGACCCTGACGTTCCGGAACCTGACCTCGTGTTGCCGGTAGTCGCCGATGGAAGGCATGGCATTTGTGGTGAGACCGTCGGAATCCCTGGCCACCAAGAACAGCGTCAGGTAGACGGTAGATTCGGTCTGACCCAAAGATCCGGCCACACATAACATCATGTCGGAGCTATCGGCATAGGGCATGAAAATTGCGGTGCCTTCCAGAGCGTAGCCTTGACCGTCTATGGTGGCCCGCAAGCTCAATTCTCGACCGTCATTAAGGCTTTGACCGGCCAGGATGGTTGTGACTGTAGTGTCGCCACTGGCGAACTGGGGGAGAATCCGGCTCTTTTGTTCATCGCTGCCAGCGCCCAGGATTGTGCGCACAACGTAAGCAGAACTCGCCAATAATGGACCGGGCACCATAGCGCGCCCGATTTCCTCGAAAAGCACCGTTTGGTCCATCAGATTACCGCCGTCACCACCGTGGTCCACGGGAATGGCCAAACCTAACCAGCCCAATCCGGCCATCTTTTGCCATAGTTCCAAGGAATACCCTTCCTTGCTGTCTTCCAATTCTCTGACCAAGGAAATCGGACATTCCGCCTCCAAGAACTCCCTGGCGGTGCGGCTCAAAAGCTTTTGTTGTTCGTTTAACCCCAGGTCCATTCGGATGCCCTCAATAATTTACTGCCCCAGGCAACTTGATTTGCAATTAAATATATTGGCAAATATAGGTGAATCACCTGGGGAGACCCAGACCCCTTTGAGCAATGATATTGCGGTGGATCTCGCTGGTGCCCGCCCCGTGGAGGTGCATGCTCTCTCGGTGTATACCTTCGATTGTTCCTCGTAGTGGCGCCCATTGTGAGTCGCCCCGCAAGGTCCCATGGGGGCCCAGAATCTCCATCGCCGATTGGGCGAACTTGAGCCGCTGTTCGGTTCCATGGAGGAAGGCGACGGATGCTTCGGCATTAGGGACGGCGCCGGAACTCTGGAGCCAAGCCACGTTCCAGCACAGCAGACTCCAGACATCGAAGGCAGCTTTTATCTCGGCCAGTTTGTGCTTTACCGTTGGGCTATCGGAGATTACCCTGCCGTTTAACCCAGTGGTCTTGCAGAACTCCACGAAATCGTCGAAGGCCCTGCGGGTTCGTCCGTAGCGTTCCAACCCGGAGCGCTCAAAGTCCAGCGTGGTCATGGCGTGATACCAACCCCGGTTTTCTTCGCCAATCAGCGCAGTGGCAGGGAGACGAACGTTGTCGAAAAACGTCTGGGCCGCCATCGCCCCGCTGATGTATGGAAGAGCCCGCAGGCTGATTCCCGGAGTTTTCATGTCCGCAATGAACATACTGATACCCCGGTGTTTGGGTGCTTGAGGGTCGGTGCGAGCTAGCAAGTACATGTAATCGGCGTTATACACATAGCTGGTAAACATCTTCGAGCCGTTTAACACGTATTCGTCGCCGTCCCTATCGGCCCGCAATTCCAAAGAAGCCAGGTCGGAGCCCACATTGGGTTCGCTAAAGCCCTGGCAATACTCCACCTCCGATGCGGCGATGGGAGGTAGATATTGAGCTTGTTGCTCGAGACTGCCGAAGACCATCAGCGCCGGGCCGACGAACCCCAATCCCGTAATCCCAGTGCGGGGCACCATGCCGTAACCCATCTGCTCGTTGAATATCGCTTGCTCGATGGGTCCTTTGCCGCCTCCCCCGTGTTCTTCAGGCCAGCCGACCGCCAACCAACGACGTTGGGCCAGTTCGCTGGCGACTTCCCGTCCGAACTGGTATTGGCCGTCGTATTCCACGCCGAACACTTCCTGACGCTCCGGCGGCACGCGGCGAGCTAGAAAGGCGCGCACGTCCTCTTTGAATGATTGCTGCTCTTTACTAAAGTCAAAATTCATGGTCTTGGCCTTACTGGGTTAGCGAAATTCCGCGTGTAATCTTGCGTGCGTGGAAAGTCAAAACTCATGGCTTGGCCTTAACGAGGAGCGCAGGCTCGGATGATATCCATGGCCTGTTCCTTTGCTTTGGGGCCTCCAACTCGGGGCGATATTATCGGTTGGGTGATGCCCGCCTGCCGGTACTGTTTGAGTTTCTCCAAGCAGTTTTCAGCGCTGCCCACCAAAGCGATTTTGTCGATAAGTGCTTCTGGAACCAAGGCACTTGCTTCCTTTTGATTTCCGGACCCCCAAGCTTGGCGCACCGCAAGCAGTTCTTCCGTAAACCCTGCGTCTTCCATCAGTTTGCGGTATCTGGGAAAATTGGCGGCATAACGGGCGACGTTGGTCCGCATCGCATCCATGCCTTGGTCGGCGGACCCTCCCACGGCACATGGCAGTAGTGTGGCGACTGCCACCTCGCTGGGGTTTCGCCCGGCGCGTTCCGCGCCGATGGCCACATGTTTTGCGGCGGTTTTTGCGTGTTCCAAGGTGCACCAGGTTAGGAGCGCTCCTTGGGAGATTTCTCCGCAGACCTCCAACATCTTGGGGAAGACGGCGGCCACGTATATGGGTATCTCTCTCCGCAGCGCTTTGAACCAGAAATCAAAACGCTCGATATTGTAAACGTCTCCTTGGTAGCTAACCTCGCCTTCCTTCAGCAGGGTGCGAACAATCTCTACGCACTCCTTTAACCGGGGAACAGCCCGCTCGAAGACCAGTCCGTGTTCTGGGCCGACCTGGACTTTATGGCTGGTGCCCAAACCCAAGATGAACCTGCCGTTGGAAAAATGGTCAACTGATGCTGCCGCCATGGCGATTGTGGGTGCGCTCCTCACGAAAACGCTGGTGATACTGGTGCCTAGCAGAATCTTTTCGGTCTTCAAGGCGCAGGCGGTGAGGATGGAAAATTGGTCGCCGCCGTGACCTTCGGCTACCCAGGCCGATTCGTAGCCCAGTTCGTCGGCCAGATGGATGCACTCAACAATTTCTGTAGGTTGGAGTCCTCCGGAAAATGCCACCCCGATTCGGTCCATTCGACTCTCCCCATCTAGATATTTGGAATCCTTGTCGTTATTTAGATTCCGTTTTCTTGGCCCTTGGCTAATCTCAGGCACCTGGCATTATAACCCCAGGCCATCGTCGCCGCATCCGAACATGGCCGTCCGTGGGCGTCCCTACCCTCGTTTTGCTTTCCGGATTCCCTGCCTACACTTGCTCTGCCTAGCCAAGAGACTTCTCGGTCCGGTCTGCGCGACAAGCTCTTGCCCCAAAAGTCACCAAAATACTGTCATTCTGAGTGAAGCGAAGAATCTTCACGTCTGAGCCAATAGATTCTTCGTCGCTTCACTCCTCAGAATGACGGTTTTGAGGCAAGGCGGCGCGACAAGCTCTTGAGAATGCTGGTTGACGGTGCCAGTGACGGTCACTAAACTGCCCGTGACTGGAACCACAATTTTGGCAATCTTGAGTTAAGAGAATTACCGTTGGAGTATCCCGAGTGTTATCCGTTTGATGGGTCTTGGTGTGAAGCCAACCTAAACCTAAGCCCCAAAGTGTTTTCGGACCGTTAAATGACCGGCGAACTACGATCCCTGCCCGCTGCTTCCAACTACCGTTGGTTGGTCATGGGCCTGTGGCTGCTCTCCAGCGTCTCGGGCTTCATGGTGATTTACACCTTGGGAATTTTATTGCCCGTGATAAGCGACGACCTGAATCTTTCGCCGGCTGAGCAAGGTTTGTTGGGTTCTGCTTCTCACTGGGGCAACATCGCCTTGGCAATCCCGCTGACGCTTTGGACCTCCCGTTTTGGCGCAAAACGGCTGACGACCGTGACCTTGGCCTTGGCAACCGCCTGCCTGTTCGTCCAAGGTTGGTCTCCTGTGTTTGCAGTATTGCTTTTCAGTAGGCTCGCTTTCGGCATAACTATAATCGCCCAGCAACCGGCCAGGGCGTTCTTGACCCAACAATGGTTTCAGACCCGCGAGATAATCATGGTGAACGGCTTGTCCAATGTCCTGTTTGGCCTGGTGGTCGGGGGTGGCCTGCTGGCATCACCCTTTATATTGAGCGCTTTTGGAGACGATTGGAGGTCTACTTTCCGGGCATACGGGTTCTTGTTTGGCGCTCTCACACTGCTGTGGCTGTTGTTGGGGAAGGAGCGACCCGGAACCGATCGCCAGAAAAACAGCGAGAAAATCAGGAACAGCGGTGAGGCCGGCATACTTCGCGGAGGTCTGGCGCGACGGGATTTGTGGCTGTGCGGGTTCGGATTTCTGGGTGCGACGATGGCATTTTCGGCCTTCGTTAGCTTTTACCCTACATTGATGTTGGAAAATCACCAAGTGTCGCTAAGGTGGTCAGGCGCGATTCTCGCTTTGGGAGTTTTGGTGGGAGGTCTCGGAGGGTTGGGTGTAGGTATGACGGCGGCGCGCAAGTCCATGGAAAAGCACTTTCTTATTGTTCTGGGCACGCTGATGGCCGGAACGTACGTGGGTATGTTGTTTACCGGCTCAATCCCAGTATTGATGGTCATCTCATTCTTCAATGGATTTTCTTGGGCTTTCTTCCCCATATTAATCACAGTGCCCTTTCTCTTGCCCGGCATAAAACCCAGGGAGATGGCGGTGGCTTTATCTTTTACAATAATGGTCACTTCATTGGGGACCTCATTGGGGCCTCTCATAACCGGCTTCATCCAGGAGGCCACCGGAGATTTGAGGCTCTCTTTGTTGATTATCAGTTTTCCGCCGCTATCGTTATTAGTATCCGGCCTGACCATACGCTTCAATCAAGGGGATAGGCAAAGCACTAGGACGCCAGGCAGCCCTTCTCCTGCTGCTTAAGGGCTACTCGGCTTTCATCAACAGATAAATCAAATCATAACCACGGTCCATTCAAAGATTGATTAAAACGTTTGATTATTCGGAGGCAGCCATGACTCAGCTACAAGACCTGCTGGCCCAAGTGGACAGCGCACGGGATGACATAATCGCCCTGGAACAGGCCCTAGTCAGAATCCCGACGGTGAACACCGGATTCATGCCCACCGGCGACGAATCTTTGGTGTGTGAATACGTCAAAGAGTGGCTTTCCATGGATGGTATCGAGTGCCAAATATTGGAAGCTGCGCCGGGACGAGGCAACCTTATCGTCAGGATGGAAGGCCGCTCCGGTAAGGCCGGGTTGATGTTCATGTCCCACACCGACGTAGTGCCTGTGGAGGAAGAAGAGAAATGGCGCTTCCCGCCCTTCAGCGGCAACGTGGCTGATGGCCGGGTGCATGGCCGCGGGGCTTCGGACTGCAAGGCATTGCTCACCAGCCAGTTGATGGCCTTGCGATTGCTCAAGAGGAACGGCGTGGAATTGGAAGACAGCCTCATTCTTGCCTCCGGCGCAGACGAGGAGCATGGCGGCCGGTACGGCTTTGGCTGGCTTGCAAAGAACCATCCTGAGCTGATAGACGCCCCTTTGGCTGTTAACGAAGGCGGCGGCATGCCCATCGAAGCCGCCGGAGGTCTAACCTACATATTGGGCACCGGAGAGAAGGGACGTCTGCAAGTCGAAGTAACTATAAAGGGCACCAGCGCTCACGCTTCCGTTCCATGGCAAGGCACGAATGCTCTATTCCGGCTAGCCCAAGTGGTGCAGCGGCTGGAGGCCTATGAGGCGGAGCGGGACACAACCACTGGGCTGTTCGAGCACTTATCCAACTTCGCCATCGAGCACAAACCTTCGGCAGCGAACATTGATGAAATTATCGCCGAGACCGAATCACACAACCCACGATTCGCCTCCTTGATGCGGGCGCTCTCCCGAATGACCGTGACGCCAACGATGATTCAAGGTGGCATCAAGTCCAACAGCGTCCCCGAGTCAATCAAGCTAACCTGCGATGTGCGGACTCTGCCCCATCAGGACGAGACCTACGTCCGGGAGCAGCTAAACAAAATATTTGAGGGTTTGGCGGACGTGGAATTCGAGATTGACTATATGGCCGAACCCAACTCGTCGCCTTTTGAAACGGACTTTGCCGAGAGAATTAAGGCCAACACTGGACTAGCGTTGGAGCGCGAGGATATCCGCTGGGTACCAGCCATCAGCACGGGCTTCACCGATTCCCGATTTACCCGTCCACTGGGGACTATCACCTACGGTTTTACCGGCTCCCATCCAGACGATGACCCGGTTTTGAACCACATCCACGGCACCGATGAATCCGTGGGTATCCTCAGCTTAGTCAGCGGGACCAAGATAATGCTGGCCTTGGCCTACGACATCCTGGCGGTGAAGTAATCCGCTGAGATTGCTCAACGTAGAGTGTCTGCTTTAAGTCAGTTTGGCCAGGATATCTGCCTGTTCATCTAGCGTGGCAAGGTCCGGTAAGAGCTTGAGTATCAGCCCCGCTTCATCAACGATGACCGCCGGACGCCTGCCTTCGGCTGGATTGGCCAGGTAGCGCTCGTCCCCGGCCTTCGACATGCCATAGGCAATGGCGATGGCCCTGTCCGTGTCCAGGATTATTGGGAAAGGAAGGCTTTCTCGTTCTACCCAGGAGCGAATCGATTCTTGGTCTTGGTCATTGACACCAAAGACCTGGATATTTTTCTGTTCGAAGTCCAAATACTTGTCACGGTACCCGTGACTATGGCGAGTTCAATTACCACCTCCCGGTGACGAAAAGAACCAGAGCCATACCTTCTTGCCCTTTAGTTCAGACAACCGGACCCCCGCACCATTGTGGTCCACAGCGGTGAAGTTCGGTGCCTTATCTCCTTCTTTAAGCATCCTATTTTCTCCTCACTGGTGGCTAATCAGTCCTTCCTCCATCATGGCGCGGATGGCTCCATCGAAGGCATCAATGCTCTGGTCGATGTCCGCTTCGGTGTGGACTCCGGATAGAACGCCGCTGGTACGGGACATCAGGTCAACGCCACGCACTTGGAGGGCTTTTCGGAAGTTAGATTGCACCTCCGGTGGGGCGCTCTTAAGACTATTGGCGTCCAGACCTTCGATGGAGCGGGCTCCGAAGAAAATGTGGAATGTTGACGACTGTCCGTACACGCAGGCCGCCACTTCGTAGCGGTCTACTATCTCCCGCAGGCCGACCCGCAAACGCTCGGCCATGCGGCTGGCTGTTTCCTGCATCTCACCGGTGGCGGCAATCTTCAAGGCTGCGTTACCGGTGGCGGCGCAGTATGGGTTGGCATTGAAAGTTCCGCCGTGGTAGACCCGTTCAAACCGGTCGTGACTGGAGTCCCCGGTCTGCTCCATAACCGCCATCACTTCGTTACGGCCAGCGACGGCTCCCCCAGGGAGACCACCGGTAAGTATCTTGGCCATAGTTGTCAGGTCTGGGGTGATCCCCAGTTGTTGCTGCAAGCCTCCGGGGCTCCAACGGAAACCAGTAATCACTTCATCCAGAATCATTACCACCCCGTACTGCTCCGTCAGCTTCCTCACGCCCTCAACGAATCCAGGCTCTAGGGGGACGGTACCGTAGGAAGCGCCCGAGCCCTCGGTTATCACGCCGGCAATATCCTTGTCGGAGGCCAGAGTCCTTTCCAAGGCGTCGAGGTCCGGAGGCAAAACCACCACCGACTCGACCACCCCCCGGGGGATGCCAGTGGATGCCGGAACGTCGAAGGGCGCCAGATTGCCCGGCATCACATAGTCGTGCCAGCCGTGGTAGTGGGACTCCCAACGGACAATCTTGTCCTTCCCTGAGTAAGCGCGGGCAATCCTGATTGCCAGTGCGGTGGATTCTGCGCCGGAACCCACAAAACGGACTTTATCGGCGCTGGGAATCAAATTGCATACCCGCTCTCCCCATTCCAACACCTGCTCGATGGGAGAGCCGAAATGGGAACCGTTGGGCACAGCCCTAGCCAAAGCATCGACCACCTCCGGGTGGGCGTGGCCCAATAGCAAAGATGCGGAACCCAAGCCGTAGTCGATGTATTCGTTGCCGTCCACATCCCATTTCCTGGGCCCCTTGCCGTGGTCAATGGTGATGGGAAACGGGTCGGCAACGTAGCCATCGTGGCCGCCGCCGCCCGACGGGAAAACGTTTTTGAACCTGGGGAATAGCGCCGCCGATTTGGGGTTCTTTCTGACGTAGGTCTCATTTATGGTTTCCGGCATCGCTTCCTCCTATTTCCTAGCCCAAATTTTGGCCCAATTTGGCTGTTTCTTTGGCTGTTTCATTGTGACAGCACAGTTACGGCACAAATTTACCCTAATCCGCCGGGATGCGCCAGTAGAGTTGATTCAGTAAGGTTATCTGGTGGTAATCCAGGTTCTATTAATGGGTACGGAACGGTTACGAGAAAGGTTCAGTCTGCTACTATTATGAAGCTCCAGGTGTTGCTTTGGGTGAGCCAAGCGACGCGGAAAACAGTCATCAAGTTGGCGAGGCAATATGTGCGGTCGATTTACCTTGACCACCAATATGGATGAACTTCAGGCCAGGTTCGATTTCGAAGCCCGGGATTTGGTGTTTCGCCCCAGGTACAACGTCGCTCCGACCCAAGAGGTTGTTGCGATTTTGGGTGACGGGGACAATCCCGGTCACAACCGGGCCGAGTTGATGCGCTGGGGACTTATCCCGTTCTGGGCCAAAGACGCCAAGATTGGCGCACGCATGATCAACGCCCGGGCCGAGACGGTGGCCGAGAAGCCTGCTTTTAGGACCGCTCTGCGAAAACGCCGCTGCCTGGTTTTGGCCGATGGCTTCTATGAGTGGAAAAAAGAAGAAAATGGCAAGACGCCCATGTATATCGCAGCCAAATCCAGGGGACCCTTCGCCATGGCCGGGCTGTTTGAGACTTGGAAGTCGCCAGAAGATGAGTTGATACGTTCCTGCACCATAATTACCACCTCGCCCAACACTTTGATGGAGGACATCCACGACCGGATGCCGGTAATTCTCCCAAAGGACGCAGAAACAATTTGGCTAGATCCAAAACTGGAAGACCAAGAAACCCTTACTTCATTGTTGACGCCGTATCCGGCAGAGGAAATGGAAGCCTACGTAGTCTCAACTCTGGTCAACACAGCCAAGAACGACTTCCCTGAGTGCATTACAGAGGTTGTCCTTTGATTCGTGCCTATGGAAACCGTGACGCTATCCCCGACCTCAACCCGCGTCGCCAATCCCTGGAGCACCCACCTGCGATCCTCAGCTGTTGCGCTGTCTAACTTAGCGGCGATGCGGTCCCGGACGTTCACCATGGCGTTTATGGCCTCATTGGATTTTTCCATGGTGGACAGCGCCGCCTCTTGGCGGTCTATTTCTTCCAGATGATAAGTACGTTCCGCCCTAAGTAGGGCGCCTTGCTTCTCAAATGTGCTCTCGGTTACCTTTTCGTTCAGCAGCAATCCGGCTAGCTTGCTTTCTTTGTTTTCCACGGTCTGAAGCTTTCGATGTAGCTCCTCGATCTTGGACTCTGCGCCCCCACGTTCCTGGCCGGATTCTCCGCGTTGTTTCTCAACCTCGGCCATGAATACTTTCGGGTCCTTCAGGAATTTGGAAACGCCGTGCCAAACGACCGCTTCGAGTCGAGCGCCGTTGACACTCTTTAACTCGCACGGCTCAACGCCCAGGGCTATGCCCCGGCGCAACGAGCAGCCGTAGTAGAATGTGGGGCCGTTTTGGGAGCGGGGACTAAGCCGCCGGCCGTCATGGGCGCAAAAGGCCATTCCTGATAATAAATACAACTGCTTGGAACTACGCTTGGAATGTAGTTTATTCAAGGCTAGGCGAGCCTGCACCGACTCCCACTCTTCCCAGGACACGATTGGGCTGATTACAGGGAAGTCTAGCAACACGGCTGCGTCCAGTGGCTTGGTTATAGAGGACGAAGACCCGTAAGTCTCCCTCCGCCTTTCTTTGGGTACGACCTTCTCACGACGTAGAGCGTAATAGCTCCCGCCGTACACTGGGTTCTTCAAGATGCCGCCCACCGTGGCCGGGGCCCATATGGCGCCGCCCTTGGGCGCAGGTAATCCATCGGCCATCAACTCCCGGCAGATCTGCCGGATCGGGCGCCCATCTATACATGCTTTCCAGATGCGCTGGGCTATTAAGTACTCTGGGAAGCGCGGCTCGAAAGCCACAGGAGATTCGACTCCATGCCGGTCCTCGTAGCGAAATTGATAGCCGTATGGGCACTTGCCCGTCGCCGGGAGACCTTTTAGTCTCGCCCGGTCCCGTAACCCATCCTTCGCTCCT
>Ga0066376_10000996_pt1 | contig 27457 bp, 28 predicted proteins | sample Knorr_S15_td_Bot_FD_77009 | JGI IMG/M metagenome (GOLD analysis project Ga0066376, IMG submission 77009) | Marine microbial communities from Southern Atlantic Ocean transect - Knorr_S15_td_Bottom_ad_5009_LV_A | ecosystem: Environmental > Aquatic > Marine > Oceanic | place: Southern Atlantic... | reverse complement strand
GCCACCCCTTGGCCGACAAGCACTTCAACCTGCCGTAGCTTGGTGACGATCTCTTCCGGTCTGTGTCGTTTGATTCCCCTGTCTTGATCCTCCTCTACTAACTATAGGGATGGACCAACTCATAGGGGGAAGACCAGGAACACGGTTAATAATTTCACACTTCAAGACTGCGATATAATCGGGCGGAATCGCTTTGATTGATCGACTATTGCGAGCAAGAGCGTTTCGCTCGATACTGCTCCGGGACTAGGGGGGACCCGGCGCAGCCGCCGGCCAACATCGACGAGGATGTTAAGTTGCCGGAAGTCTGGGAGTCTCGTCGGACTTAACGAGCGGCTTCCCGGGCGCCCGACCCGGGTGTCATTTTTGGCCGATTTTCTTTCGTATTGGACTAGTAGAATTTCAGAACGGCAAGCGAACGCTGTTCTGACAGTTCGGGACTATTTCGGGACTTCTGGTCCAATTTAGGCACATTCGTTCCCGAAATGGCCTTTTTCCGGCATTGTAAAATGACCGAAAACCCCTTATTTCCTGGGCGTCGGGGCGTGGCGCAGCCAGGTAGCGCATCTGCTTTGGGAGCAGAGGGTCGCAAGTTCGAATCTTGCCGCCCCGACCAGCGGGGGATTTGCGAAAATAAAACCGGCACCAGATAAAATGGCCCCGCCCGTTGTTTGGGGGGCGGGGCGGGGCCAAGGGAGGCTTACGGAGTATGAGGACAGGGGGATGTCCTTTGGTAGTTCCACTATATTCCTCAATTCGTTAACAATAGATTAACGAACTCAGGTATTTTCAGAATGAACGCGGCGGGCTTGCCTCGGCCGATGGTCGGGGCTATAGACCGCTTCATCTAACGCGACAGGAAGGGCAGGCGTCGATGGACGTGCGCATTTATCGGCCGGCAAAAACAGCCATGCAATCGGGTACGGCGAATGCCAAGCGTTGGCTCATGGCATTCGAGCCCACCGCACCCAAGATCAACGATCCTCTGATGGGTTGGAGCGGGTCGCCCGACACGCAAGGGCAGGTCAAGCTGCGTTTCGCCGGTCGCGAGGAAGCGGTGGCCTTTGCTGAAAAGCACGGCCTTGCTTACAGTATCATTGAGCCCCAGGATCAGACCGTTGAGCCGAAATCCTACGCCGACAACTTCCGCCACGACCGCGTCAGATCGTGAGGTTTTTGATCAGCGCCCGTAGCTCAACCGGATAGAGCACAAGCCTTCTAAGCTTGGGGTTGCAGGTTCGAGTCCTGCCGGGCGCGCCAACCTTCAGCTATTCCGGCAAACTCCAGCCTATAACAAAGGATGTTTCTGATTGGCTCGTTTCGATATATATATCGGCCCGAGTTGCAGTCTAGACCCACCCTCCAGTTTATCGAAAAAAGCCCATGTATCAGTCTCTCATCATCGTCGACGACTTCTACCCGAACCCGCATGAAATTCGTAAGGTCGCATTGAGCTGCGAATACCCGGAAATTACCGTCAAGCGTACCTTTCCCGGGCGCAATTCATCGACGAACCACATCGTTCCCGGTTTTGATCGGGTGATGTCGCATATCCTGTCCGAACCCGCCGTCGGCTCCACCGATCCGAAATCGCTGCACGGCTTCTTTCGCATTACCCTCGAAGGCGAACAGGGCCGGTTCGGCGTTCATGTGGATGCGACCAGCATGCAATGGGTCGGGGTGATCTACCTGAATTTGCCCGAGCAATGCCAGGGCGGCACATCGCTGTTCCGCCATAAAGGCCTGGGTCTCGACAGAACGCCTCGGACCGATCAGGAACTGAACGACTACGGCGCGACGAGCATCCTGGATTTGCTGGAAAAAGAAGGCAACGACGAGTCGAAGTGGGAGCATCTGATGATGGTGCCCATGCGCTTTAACCGGTTGGTCATATACCGGCCGTGGATGTGGCACGCTCCGGCCGCGCCGTTCGGCAATACCCTTGAGAACGGCCGCCTTATGCAGCTCGTTTGTTTTGCGACTCAGGGCCCGACCTGAGCCGTATGATTGCCAGAGGCAGATAGAGCAAACAACAGACGGCGACCACTACGGGCATGGCATTGAAGCTCCAGACCTCGATTGCGCCGCCGGTGATCGCCGGGCCGGTAATCGCTCCCAAACCCCAGAAAACGACGAAAGCCGCGTTGATGGCGACCAGTTCCGCACCCTTGTAGCGGCGTCCCATTGCCACCATGCTGACCGTATAGAAACCGCCCAGGGCGGCGCCCCAAATCATCAGTGTGGGCCACATCAGCAACGGTGTATCCAGGACGAACGGCAGCGCCACGGCGGGCAGGAGGGTGAAAACCGTGCAGCCGATGATCATCTGCCGCCCGCCGACATGGTCGGCCAGCCACCCGAGGGGAAGCTGCGCCGCCACGGAACCGAGGATCAACACGGTCAGCATGTTCACCACCGTGGCCTGATCGAAGCCGAAGCCGAGCCCGTAGATCGGCAAAAACGATAGAATCGAGCTGTCCACCAGTCCGTACATGAGGCCGGCCACCATGAGGGTCGGCGCCACGCGAAGGTAAAACAGGAGGCGACCCTTGGCGACGCCCTCGATAGGCGGCGTCAGGCCGCGCGCCCAGGCCAGGGGAAGCGCCCCCAGGCCGATGATTGCGGCGCCGGTAAGGAACGGCGCCCAGCCCTCGATGCCGGTGATATTAATAATCATCGGGCCGACCGCGAAGCCGCCGGTCAAGACAAAGCCGTAGATCCCGATAACCCGGCCACGAGTCTTCTCCTCGGCGACCTGGTTGACCCATACATCGCAGGCAATGAGCAGAATTTCGATCGCCATGCCGAGAAGAAACCGGATCGGAAACCAGGCGTAAATATTTGGAATTGCAGGCAATAGCAATAACGAGATGATGATGACAGCGATGGAGATGCGAATCGGCCCGATGGTTCCGAAACGGGCGAGGATAGACGGCGCCAGAGGCATGATGAAGAGTATCGCCAGGGTCTGACTCGCCGAAGAAAGACCGATCATGGCGGCACCGACCCCGCGCGATTCGAGGATCAGGGAGAGCAGCGGCCAGGTCAGCCCGAGAGTCACAGCGACGATCGACACCGTGGCGATGACGACGATTATGCTGCGCCGGCGTTCGGCGTCGGTGAGAGTGAATTCAGCCAAAACTAACCCGCTTTTACAGCGCTAAAGATGGCATGACCGGCCTTTAGCCAATGAACATCGGCGTTTTCCAGCCCGGCGTCCTCGAGCCATTTGAGCTGGTCGAGCAGAGCTGACGGCTGGTCGATGGGGTCGGGCGAGGGATCGCTGTAGTAGTTCCAGACGTCATCCCTGAAGAATTCAAAGGCTTTCAGGTCGCCGTCGAGTTCGAGGGAGCGGCTACGCACTGCATGGTCCCAATCGCGCGCCGCCACATCCCGGCCCCGCTCAGTCTCGGGCTCGATGAGATCGGCGATAACCAGGGCGCCGCCGGGGGCCAGGGCGGCGGCCAGGTCCGCAAACAGCTTTTGCTTACCGGTGCCGTCAAGATGATGCACCGCCAGGGAAGAGACGAAGGCCCGCACCGGCCAGGGGAAGCGGCGCCACTCTGTCGCGGCTATATCGATTTCCCGGGTGGCATAGCGGTCCGGGAATTCGTCTAACCGCTCCGCCGTTTTGGCCAGCATGGTCGGCGATCCGTCATAGGCATGGATAATGATGTCGGCATGGCGGGCAAGGAGGGCGGCGCTCAACAGGCCCTCGCCGCAGCACAGCTCGACCACATGCGGATAGCGAGAGTCGGGGATGAGGCTGCAAATTATCTCGATCTGCGCTTCGCGCTCAGGCACGAAGTAGTCACCGTAATCGACGAACTGGTTTGAGGTGTCTTCCGACCAGCCGGCGACTGTTGTTTTTTCCTGCATCATCTGTTCCTCATGAGTGCCACGGTAGAGCCAATCGAGGGTGAAGTTCAGCATGTCTGCGAGCTTCATGGCGTCGAACAAATTTATCAGTCGATGCCCTTTTTCCCATTGATTATAGGCGTTTGCCGTCACCCCCGCCCGTCGGCAGACGTCGGCCTGGGTCAGGCCGAGCGATTTGCGCGCCTGTTTTAGCCGTTCGCCAACCGCCAGTCTCGGGGGATTTGTCTTCGCCATGGCCGGACTATGCCGTTCCTCCCCTATCCCAGCAATTCACACGAGGCGGCCACCATACTTCACACGGCGTGAAGAATTCAATCCGTCATCAGGCACGCCCGTAAATTCTCGGCGAGGCCTATCATGAGGGTGAAATAGGCCTCCGGGCCGGGCGGCAGGGAGGCACCCAGGGGGTCGAGCTGGCCAATCCGCGCCGCACTGCCCTCGATCAGGGTAGCGAGCAGGGCCGGGGTAAACTGGGGCTCGGCGAACAGGCAGCCTGCGCCACTCTCGCTGATCAGATCACGAAGGGCGACGATGCGCTTGGCGCCTGGCTTGCGCTGTGGGTTTATCGTGATCGCGGCGAGTCTGGTCAGGCCGTAACGGCGCTCAAAAGCGCCATAGGCATCGTGAAACACCAGATATGGCTTGTCTGTGACGGGCGCCAGAGTGGCGCGAAGCGACGCATCCAGCAGATCGAGGCGGGCGGCGAAAGCAATGCTGTTGCTTCGGTAGCGGTCGCCATTGTCGGGGTCGAGAATAATCAGGGCATCGGTGACCCGCTCGGCAATCTTACGGGCGTTGTCAGGATCGAGCCAGAGATGCGGATCGTCGCCTTCACCGGCAAGATCCATCAGCCTTATCGCTTTGACATTGCCGGCGAGGGCTTGCAGGGGTTTGGCGAGGAAGAGCTCGAAGGACTCACCGATCCAGACGATGAGGTCGGCGTCATTCAAGGCGGCGGCGTCAGACGGGCGCATGGCGTAATCATGGGGCGATGCGCCGCCCTTGACCAATAGCCGGGGTGGATCGCCCCCAGCCATCACCGCCGAGACGATGGCGTGCAGCGGCTTGACGCTGACCAGCACGGCAGGCGTCTCGGCCCGCGCAACAGTTGCGAAAAGCACGGCAAAAGAGGCGAGGATGGTTGTTAAAAGGGGGCGGGTGACAAGCATTATTGTAATGTTATAATATAACGCAAATTGGTCAACTTGAATCCGCCCTTCAGAAGAGGTCTGTTTTGGCATCATCAACGGCAGAGAATCATCCGTTTTCCGGCGAAACCCATGATCATCGGCATTGCGTCAAGACGGCGCTTTATGCGGCGACGACATTGTGCGAACGGCAAGGGGTGCGGTTGACCGCGCTGCGGCGTCGTGTGCTGGAGCTGGTGTGGCGCGGTCATCAACCGCGTGGCGCCTATGATATCCTTGAGGAACTGCAGCGGGAAGGGCGACGCGCGGCGCCGCCAACGGTCTATCGGGCGCTGGAATTTCTGCGCCTGCACGGCCTCATCCATCGAATAGAGTCCCTTAACGCCTTTATCGGCTGCGTGGCGCCCGACGAGCCCCATAACGGGCATTTTATGATCTGCAACAGCTGCGGCGCCGCCGCCGAGGTCAACGACAACGCCATCGGCGATGCCGTGGCGCAAAGCGCTTCACACAGCGGTTTCGTCATTGAACAGCAGACCATCGAATTACGCGGTCTTTGCCCGGCCTGCCAAGAACCATCGCCATGACATCGGGGTCCATAGTGGTCGAGGCCAAGGGCGTTGAGTTGGCCTATGCGGGCAATCTGGTGTTGAACGATGTCGATCTGGCCGTACATGAGGGCGAGATTGTCACGCTGATCGGGCCGAACGGCTCAGGCAAATCGACCCTGGTGCGGCTGGTGCTTGGCCTGCTTGAGCCGGATCGCGGGCTGGTTTACCTGAAGCCCGGCCTGCGCATCGGCTATATGCCGCAACGGCTGGTCATCGACGATGCGCTTCCCCTGACGGTCGACCGTTTTCTACGGCTTGGCGGCACGGCGACGCGCCAAGCGCGCTTGGCGGTGCTCGCTGAGGCGGCCGTTGAGCGCCTCGCCGACTCACCAATCCAGAAAATTTCCGGCGGCGAGATGCAGCGGGTGCTGCTGGCGCGCGCCCTGCTCAGAGAGCCGGACCTGCTGGTTCTCGATGAGCCGGCCCAAGGGGTCGACATGACCGGCCAGGCCGAACTGTTTAAACTCATAACCGGCATCCGCGACCGCCGCGGCTGCGGCGTGCTGATGGTGTCTCACGATCTGCATCTGGTGATGGCTTCGACCGACACTGTGGTCTGCCTCAACCACCATGTCTGCTGCACCGGGCATCCCGAGACGGTAACCCGCCATCCGGCCTATATCGAGCTGTTCGGCCCCTTGGTCACGGGAGAGCTTGCCGTCTACACGCACCAGCACGACCACCACCATGGCCCGGACGGCGAAGTTGTGGCTCATTCCTCAGGCGACCATTCTCATGGCTGACTTTCTGGTCCGCGCTTTGCTCGGCGGCGTTGCCATCGCCCTGGTGGCCGGGCCCATGGGCGCCTTTGTAGTGTGGCGGCGAATGGCTTATTTCGGCGCCGCCATGGCCCACACTGCCCTACTCGGCGTTGCCCTGGGTCTACTGCTCGAAATCCATGTCACCCTGGCCATCATGACCGTCTGCGTGATTGCCGCCCTCGCCCTGAGCGGGCGGCGACGGCGCAGCACCCTGCCGGACGACACGCTGCTCGGCATTGTCGCCCATGGCGCCCTGGCCCTCGGGCTGGTGGTCATCGCCTTTCAGGAAACCCTGCGCATCGATCTGCTGGCTTATCTGTTCGGCGATATCCTGGCGGTGACCTGGGGCGATCTGGCCTGGATATATGGCGGCGGCGCCCTGGCCCTCGGCGTTATGGCCGTTATTTGGCGTCCCTTGCTGGCGGCCACTGTCCATGAAGAACTCGCTCAGGTCGAAGGCGTCGCGGTTGACCGTTCGGGGCTGATCTTCATGGTCCTGCTCGCCGTGGTGATCGCCGTCGGCCTCAAGCTGGTCGGCCTGTTGCTGATAACGTCCTTGCTGATTATTCCGGCGGCGGCGGCGCGCGCCCTGGCGTCGACGCCCGAGCAAATGGCTCTCGGCGCCTGCCTGATCGGCGGACTCTCGGTGATCGGCGGTCTGTACGGGTCATTGATGTGGGACAGCCCGGCCGGGCCGTCCATCGTGATCGCGGCGGTGTTGTTGTTCGCCGCCACCAGGCTCGTTAGGAAGCGCGCGTAAGGCGTTCGAAGCCGGCTTCGAGGTCGGCTTTCAGATCATCCACATCCTCGAGCCCGACATGAATGCGCAAAACCTGGCCGGGGTCGTCCCACGGGATCGCTGAGCGCAATTTGTCCAAATAAGCCGGGATTATCAGACTCTCGAAGCCGCCCCAGGATGCGCCCATGTGGAACAGCTTCATGCCGTCGAGCAAAGCGGCCAGGGCGGTTTCAGAGACCGGCTTGAGAACCATGCCGAACAGTCCGGATGAGCCGAGGAAGTCGCGCTTCCAGAACTCGTGGCCCGGATGATCGGGCAGGGCAGGGTGCATGACGCGGCTGACCTCGGGGCGGCTTTCTAGCCACTGGGCCAGAGCGAGGGCTGACTCCTGGTGGCGGGGCATGCGCACGTCGAGGGTGCGTAATCCCCTGAGGGCGAGATAGCAATCGTCCGGTCCGGGACAGCCGCCGAGCATAACCGTGTTCGGCTGAATCTTCGGATAGACCTCCTCGGTCATGGTGATGACCCCGAGCATGAGGTCAGAATGGCCGCCTATATATTTGGTTGCGGCTGTAATCGATACATCAATGCCATGCTCGAACGGCTTGAAATATAACGGCGAAGCCCAGGTATTATCGAACGCCGCGACGGCCCCGCCCGCGTGGGCCGCGGCGGTGATCGCCGGCACGTCCGAGACTTCGAAAGTCATGGTGCCGGGCGACTCGAGATAGACCAGCTTGGTGTTGGGCCGCATCAACTCGCTGATGCCCGAGCCGATCATCGGATCGTAGAAGGTTATCTCGACACCGAACCGCGTGAGCAGTTCCTGGCATATGCGCCGGGTTGGACCATAGACATTATCCGCCACCAGCAAATGGTCTCCGGCATCGGCGAAGGACATCAGCACGGCGCAGACCGCGCCGGCGCCGCTGGCCGTGGCTATGGCGCGGTGGCCGCCCTCGAGTTTAGCGACCGCGTCTTGCAGCGCGAAGGTGGTCGGCGTGCCGGAGCGGCCATAGCGAACGCCGACATAATCAGGGTCCCGCGAGGCCTGCCATGCGGCCAGTGTGGGAAACAGGATCGTCGAGGCATGATAGACCGGTGGATTGACGACACCGTGGTTGGCAAAGGGATCGAGCCCGACTGTGGCGATAGTTGTTGGTTCTTTCATGGCGATTTAACTTTCATTACACTTTTGTTTTCTCACATTTTTATGTTCCGACATCGAATGCGGCGCACCAATCCTAGGGGGTGAAATTATAAAAATCTTGCCTGATTTTCGATTGTCAACTCATGAGCGAAACAGTTTTGAACAATTATCTGATTAGTAAGCCGTTAACTAGTGTCAACTATGATTATCCATTGATCTGGGAAAATACGCCTCGTATGGCCCCAGGGTGCGAAGAATTAGGGAACCTATGGCCGAGCTGGATAAATTGCCGTATGAGGCTATGTCCAAGCGGCAACTCATTGATGAGTTACAGCTGTTACACAGCAGTGCGGCTGGCGCCGAGGACGGTTTAAGGGCCTGCGAGAAGCGCCATAGTGAAATTTTCGATAATTTGCCAGCCGGCATTTGGATCGAGGATTGGTCGGCGGCCAAGACCATGCTCGATGACCTGGCCGGACAGGTTGTTGAGGATTTTCGCGGCTATTTTCAGGAACATCCCGACGCATTGATTGCGCTTTATAAACGTATCCCAACCAATTTCATCAGTGATGGCGTGGTCGATATGTACGGCGCGTCAAGTGTAGAAATGCTGTTGGATCGGTGGGATGAGTTGACCACGGATGGCGAACTTGGTGGGTTTCTCGACGCGATCCTGTCTTTCCTGGCCGGCGAGACGAGTTTTGAATATGAGGTCGAGGAAATGAAATTCGACGGCACGCCGGTGTACGTCAACACCCGGACCAAGATTCTTCCATGCGAGGAAGACGACTGGTCCCGAGTGGTCATTTCCACCATGGACATATCCAAGCGAAAAACCACAGAAATTGCCTTGGTGGAAAGCGAGGCTCTGTTGAGCGCCTTCTTCCATCATTCACCGAATGCGATTTCCCTCAAGGACATCACGGGTCACTATTTCCTGCTGAACCCGGCTTACGAAAGAATCTTCGGGATATCTAACGACAAGGCAAAGGGGCGGACCTCTCATGATATGTTTGACAGCTCATTCGCCGACTTGATCATCGCCCATGACTCGGCAGTGCTTGAGAGGGGTGATGCTATTGAGAGTGAACATCAGCTGATGGCCGAGGACAGCTTACGCACATTCCTAGTCTTCAAATTCCCCCTGCGTGACGCCTCTGGAAACATCAATGGTATCGGCTCGATTTCCGCCGACATCTCGGAGCTGAAACGGGCCGAGCATGTATATATTGAAGCGCGCGAGTCAGCCGAGATGGCCAATCGCAGCAAATCGGAATTCCTCGCCAATATGAGCCATGAACTCCGCACCCCGTTGAACGCGATCATCGGGTTTTCCCATATCATGTCGGCCGAATTACTGGGCCCTGTGGGCAGCTCAAAATATCTTGAGTACGCTAAGGACATAAACCTGTCCGGTGTGCATCTGCTGGAACTGATCAACGATATCCTCAATATTTCGAAGATTGAAACAGGCCAGGCAGAACTCATTGAAGAGCGCTGCGACGTGGTCAAAGCGGTGCAATCCTGCTTGACACTGGTTAACCAAAGGGCCGACCAGGGTAATGTCGAAATTCATAGCAATCTGGATGAAAACCTGCCGGAGATGGTCCTCGATCTACGCAAATTCAAGCAAATACTGACCAATCTCCTGTCCAACGCCATCAAATTCACGCCACCCAACGGCAGCATCTCGATTAAGGGTTGGTCCAGCCCCGGCGATGGCTGCGTTTTCCAGGTTACGGATACGGGTATCGGTATCGCATTGGCGGATATTCCCAAGGTTCTGGCGCCCTTCCAGCAGATCGACAGCGCTCCCAACCGCAAGTATGAGGGCACTGGACTCGGTTTATCTTTGTCCAAGGCCCTCGTTGAAATGCATGGCGGTTCTCTCGGGCTGGAAAGTGAAATCGGCGTTGGAACAACAGTGACTGTACGGTTCCCCCGCGAACGGGTTGTTATAGAGGAAATGATCGCTACGGCCTGATCGCCATTGACGCACGTAATTGTGACGGATCATCCCAGACAACCAGCCTCACTCATGCTATAGTTTTGGCCATTGAATTTGAGAAGGCAGTATCATGTCTAGGACTATGCTTTTCTTAGTTGCGCTGGTTGCCTTTTCGCTGACGGGCCTGTCACGAGCTTCGGCTGAGCCGCAGATACTTGGTCTCATCGCCAGCTTAGAGCCTGTTTCCCTGCAATGCGAGCGCGGGCAATGCAGCGCCGAGTTTACATCCTACTGTATCGAGCAAAACCGCAAGCCGCCCGTTCTCGGCACGGTCTATAACATCCATGATCCTAAGACTCTGATTGTGGAGGGTGTGCGGGAAGACGGCCAGACGATCCGCTTACAGGCGAGCGGACTGCTTGATATCGCTTCGGTGCGGGGCCGCTCGGCGGTTCGTATAAGTGTGCCGTGGTCTTTTCTCAAGCTAAACAAGCTGGCTTCGGTGCAGATTACCGTCGACGAGCAAGCCACGCTGATTCCCTTGGTAAACCCGAATGCCAAAACACCTCATACAGAGTTTGATATCGCACAGGCGACCGGGCCGCTGCGCGTGGTCGCGGCGGCAATCATCGACCATGGCGGCGACCAGGTAGACGCGGCCCGCCAAACAGCGCAGCTTATCAACGCGCTGCCCCTGAGGGGCCGTGCCAGCGAAACGCAACGCGACGGGGTCTGGGGCGGCGTCGAATTGGCATCGAATACATCGGGGCACTCTATGGTCCAAGCCGGTTTTGATCGCTGCTACAGAGTCACCAGGTCCGGCATGATGAGTTTGCGTCAATGCCTGGCATCCTTGCATGACCGCTTCATCAGTAGGCTCAATGTCGATTTTTGGAAGGCTGTCGAGACGGGCAGTTGACCATGCGGTCGGTTAAGGTGGCTTATTGACGATATGAAATTTCTCTTGGTTGTGTTCTTTCTGATCAATGAAGTGTGGGTTGAGGGCAAGGCAAGCGAGGGATGGGGAGCGTTTCTCTATGAGACCCAGGAGGCCTGTTTGGCAGGCAAGACGCGGGCCGAGGGGATCCATGCCCAGCAGTTGCTGACGCGTCCCAGGTCGGTTAACAAGCGATTTGAGTGTGTTGCCGACAAAACCGAATCAACTAGTTAACGTTCGATTAACTTGGCTGTGAATTTTCCCTAAGCCTATTGCGGTATGGGAAACGAGCGGCTAACGTGAGTTTTTAGATGGCGTATGAACAAGACTTAATCTTTTTCAATGCGTCATGGAGTTAACAGGGAGAATACAGGATGAAACTCAAGACACTTTTCACATCGGTCGCGGCTGTTGCCGCATTGGCCTTTGTAGGCTCAACCGTCGCTCAGGCGGAGAGCACCCTCGAAATCGTCAAAAAACGCGGTCATCTGCGTTGCCAAGTTGGCACGCCGTCGCCGGGTTTCTATAACCTCGACGCATCTGGTGAGTGGTACGGCAGTGACGTATCGATCTGCCAGGCTGTTGCTTCCGCCATCTTCGGCGACAAGTCGAAACTCGAGATTCAGTCAGTCAGCAGCCAGGTTCGCTTTACAGCGCTGGCCAATGGCGAGTCCGATCTTCTGTCTCGGACAGCTACCTGGACGTTGCTTCGCGATACCCAGCTTGGTCTCGACTTCACGGCAACCAATTTCTATGACGGCCAGGGCTTTATGGTACCTAAGGATAGCGGTATCAGCAGCGCCATGGACCTCGTCGGCGCCACGGTTTGCGTCTTGACCGGCACCACTACTGAGTTGAACCTGGCGGATTTCAGCCGGGTCAACAACATGAACATCAGCCCTGTCACCTTTGAGGACGGAGACGTCCGCAATGACACCTACCTCAATGGTGGTTGTGATGCGCTGACCAACGATAAGTCGGGCCTGGCCTCCAATAAGGCGGCTTTCCCGAATCCCGACGACCACATCGTTCTTCCCGAAACCATCTCCAAAGAGCCCTTGGCTCCGGCGGTGAGGCAGGGTGACGCCCAGTGGTTCGACATCGTCAAGTGGACGGTCTATGCCTTGATCAACGCCGAAGAGCTCGGCGTCAACATGGCCAACGTCGACGACATGCGTGCCAACTCGACGAACGCATCGGTACGCCGCATGCTCGGCGTCGAAGGCAACCTGCATGAGGGTTTGGGTCTCTCCAAGAGTTGGGCCTATGACATCATCAGCAATGTCGGCAACTATGGCGAAATTTACGAAGCCTATATGGGTGGTGGTAAATTGGCCATCGGCATCGGCCGGGCCGGGTCTGCGAATGACCTCTGGACCAAGGGCGGTCTGATGTACTCCCCGCCGTTCCGCTAGGATTATCGAATGGCGCCCGGCCCCCACAAAAGGCCGGGCGTTATTTTTTTCATCTAGGACCTACGATAATCATAGAGTTCCATAGTCATGGCTGTCAGCGATACGGATAAAGCCTCAGCGCGCATTAAGCCGAAAGAACAGTTCGATTTTTTTCACGACGAGCGTGTACGATCGGCCTTCTATCAAATAGTGACAGTCGTCGTCGTCGGTTGGGTCGCGTGGTACCTAATCTCGAACACAGCGCACAATCTCGAAGCGCGCGGGATGAAATCCGGTTTCAAATTCCTCACGGCAGAAGCCGGTTTCGATACGGATTTCAAGCTCATTGAATACGTACCCGGCACCGGGACTTACGGCCGTATTTTCTTGATCGCCTGTCTTAATACCCTGCTTGTCTCGTTCTTTGCCGTTATTGCGAGCACCATCTTAGGGTTCGTTATTGGCATTTTACGGCTTTCCTCCAACTGGCTGGTGGCCCGGTTGGCGCTGGCCTATGTAGAAATTATCCGCAATACCCCACTGTTGCTGCAAATTGTGTTCTGGTTTGTTGCGGTTTACAACACCCTGCCTAGACCCAATAAGAGTATCGATCTTTCCGGTGGCGCGGAGTTTGTGTTTCTGAATATTCGCGGCTTGTATTTTGGCTGGCCTATACCGGGCGACCTCTTGTGGATGACCGGCGTCGCCTTGGGCGCCGCTATTATCGGTGTCATTATTCTTAGTCGCTGGGCGCATAAGCGCCAAGACAATACGGGACAGCAATTTCCAACAATATCGGCTTCTCTCGCCTTGCTGATCGTTTTACCGGGTGCTGTTTTCCTGGCCACCGGATCACCGCTCGGGTGGGACGTTCCGGTGCTTAAGGGCTTCAACTACCAAGGCGGCGCTGCCTTGCCGGGGGCGTTCATTGCTCTGTTTATTGCCTTGACGACCTATCACGCGGGGCACTTGGCGGAATCCGTGCGCGCGGGCATACTCTCGGTGAACAAAGGCCAGACCGAGGCGGCGTTGGCAATCGGCCTGAAGCCGAACCGGGCCATGGCGTTGGTCATCATACCCCAAGCCATGCGTGCGATTGTGCCACCCATGATCAGCCTGTGGATGAATGTGGTCAAGAACTCCTCTCTGGCCATCGCAATCGGCTATTCGGACGTGGTTTCCTTATGGATGCAGACCGCCCTCAATCAGGCCGGTTACGCGGTCGAAATGGTCGGCATGACCATGGCTTTCTACATGACCGTCAGCCTGACCATCTCCGGCCTGCTGAATATCTATAACAAACGCGTCCAACTGGTGGAGCGCTAGACATGGCTTATGTTCTAAAAGAATTTACGTCCGCCAGAAGCGCCCCCCTCTCCGAAACGTCATTCATCGGGTGGCTGCACAAGAACCTGTTTTCTTCTTGGGTAAACGGAGTTCTGACGCTCATCTCAATCTACATCGTCTATGTGACGTTTAAGGGCTTGTGGATTTGGGGTATCGCCGACGCCGTTTGGGTCGCCGACGATAGGCGCGAGTGCTTTGCCATCAGTAAAACCGGCGCCTGCTGGGCCGGCGTCATTCTGTGGATGGACAACATCTTCTACGGCCTCTACACGAGGAGCGAGTTGTGGCGGGTTAACTTAGGCGCCTTGATATTGGTTGTCTGGATGGCGCCGCTCTGGTTCCCGAGGGTCAAGGATAAGATTTTCATCGGCATGACCACGGTGTTCCTCTACCCCTTCCTCGCCGGTTATCTTTTCGCCGGGGGTGAGAAGAGCATCTTCCTGCAGTCTATGGTCACCCTGGCGATTCTTTGCCTGATTGGTCAGACCGTGCATGCGATCATCGGCTTGATGAGTGGGCGCAGCTTACCGCAAGCCTTAACCAGTATGATGGGCCTCGATGAGGCATCGGATACGAAGCAGCGCAATTCACTTTTGGTCATTGTTGCCGTTGCCTTTGTGCTGGTCTACGCCCTGCAGACGGGCTGGACCGAAGAAGTGGTGAGATGGAGCAAATGGGGCGGTATGTTCCTCACCCTGGTGATCTCTGGAATCGGTATCGCTTCGGCGCTTCCGTTGGGCATTATGCTGGCCCTCGGCCGGCGCTCCGAATTGCCGGTCATCCGGGTTCTCAGCACCTCTTTCATAGAAATTTTTCGCTCGGTGCCGCTGATCACAGTGCTCTTCATGGCGACGACCATGTTCCCGCTGTTCCTGCCGGAAGGATTTATCCTCAACAAGCTGGTTCAGGTCATTGTCGCCGTCTGCCTGTTTTCCGGCTGCTACATGGCCGAGACCGTTCGAGCGGGTCTGCAGGCCATTCCCAGGGGCCAGTCCGAGGGCGCCCATACCGTTGGCCTCGGCTATTGGGGGACCATGGGCCTGATCGTCATGCCCCAGGCTTTGAAGCATATGATTCCGAATATTGTCGGCAGTTTCATCGGCTTGCTGAAAGATACCACCCTGGTGTCGATTATCGGCTTGTTTGATGTTCTGGGCATGCTGAAAGGGATCAGCCGGGACGTGCCGTGGCGCGGGCTCCACAAGGAGCCGCTGATCTTCGGCGCCTTCCTGTTCTTCGTCATCTGCTTTGCCATGTCTAAATACAGCCGCCATCTGGAAGTGAAGCTTTCCGCCGGCGCCAACCGTTAATCCGGGATACCCCGGGGGAGAAAGAAATGACATCCGTGGAAGAACAGGAAAATAGCACGGGCCAATTGGCGTCTGCCATTTCGTCTGAAGTCATTATTGAGCTTAACCAGGTCAATAAATGGTTCGGCGACTTTCATGTCCTCAAGGATATTAATCTTGAGGTTCGCCAGGGCGAGCGGATTGTGGTTTGCGGACCATCGGGGTCGGGTAAATCGACACTGATCCGTTGCATCAACCGTCTGGAAGAGCATCAGGAAGGCGACATCATCGTCGACGGGATGCTCCTCGATAAGAACCTCAAGAACATCGACCATATTCGCAGCGAAGTGGGCATGGTGTTTCAGAGCTTCAATCTGTTCCCGCATCTCTCCATTCTCGAAAACCTCACCCTGGGGCCGATTTGGGTACGTAAAGTCCCCAAGGCCGAGGCTATCGAAGCCGCCATGTTGTATCTCGAGAGGGTTAGAATCCCTGAGCAGGCCTATAAATATCCCGGCCAACTCTCAGGCGGCCAACAACAGCGTGTCGCCATTGCCCGCTCGCTCTGCATGAACCCCAAGATCATGCTGTTCGATGAGCCGACTTCGGCGCTCGATCCTGAGATGATCAAGGAAGTGCTCGATGTTATGGTCGAACTCGCCGGCACCGGCATGACCATGATCGTGGTGACTCACGAGATGGGCTTCGCCAAGACCATTGCCGATCGCGTGATCTTCATGGATGAGGGCGATATCGTCGAGCAGAACGAGCCCCATGAATTCTTCAACAATCCGCAGCATGAGCGGACCAAGCTGTTCCTCAGCCAGATTCTCTCGCACTAGAGCATCATCCGATCAAGTTGAGTTGCTTTCAGCGACCCAACTGACGGATAAAGATGCTCTATCTTCTTAAAAACTAGAGCAATTTGATCTGATCAGATTGAACCCTACCGGTTCAATCTAATCTGATATTGCTCTAGGGGAAGTGTTTAGCGCGTCGGTGGCGACGACCTTTTCTATTCTCTGATCGTAGGCGACGAAGCCGGCGCGCTGGTAGAGGGGCAGGGCGCGCGGGCCGTCCAGGTCACAGGTATGCAGCCAGAGCCTCTGAGGCGCATGAGACCATGCGGTGTGGATAGCCCAATCCAGCAGGTAGCGACCCCATCCCCGCCCAATAAACTCAGGCAGCAAACCGAGGTAAGTCAGCTCGATTTCACCGTCCTGGCGCCGATCAAGTTCCACAAAACCAGCCGGAACCCCGCCCAGATACAGCACATAAACCTCGACCAGCGGGTCCTGGATAATGGCGAGCAACGTCTCGTCGTCGAGTATCAGGCGGTCGGTCCAGTTCAAACTGCCGCCCACGGTGCCATAGAGATAACGATAGAAGGATAGCGTCGGATTTTCGGCGCGCAGCAGGGCGAGCTTGGCCCGGCTGCTCGGCGAGGGCGTGGTCGGCCTGACCGGCTGCTCGCGCATCTCCAGATAGGTCACCGTGGTATCAATGAAGCGATCAGAGGCGGTCATTCTGGCTTGTCTACAATCCAGCGTGCCATGGCGGTGCGCGGCTCGACGCTATAGCCGATGTGCTCATAGAACTCCCGTACCTTGAGGTTGGTCTCGCGGATCATTAAATTTATCTTGCGCACGCCCAGGGACCTCAACCATGCCTCCGCATGGGCAACCATGTCACGACCCAGGTTCTTCCCGCGCATAGAAGGGTCGACGGCGACGTAATAGAGCCAGCCACGATGACCGTCATGGCCCGTCATGATGCTGGCGACAACGGCGCCATCGCCATCACCGCCAGTGGAGACGGCGACGAATAGTTCGCTGTTCGGCGAGGCCCGGCAGAAGGCGATGTCATGGTCCGGCGGATTATACGAGACCACAAGATCACACGCTCGCCACAGGGCTTCCACAGAAGCCAGCTCGCCGTCTACCATGGGGCGGATATCAACAATCGATGGGCGTGTCATCGCGGCTTCCCCATTCGCTCCAGGAGCCGTCGTAAACAGCCAGATCGCGATGGCCGAGAAGATGCAGGGCAAGGGTTGCGACACAGGCAGTAACGCCTGATCCACAGGTCGTCACCACCGGCTTGGCGAAATCAACACCGGCTTCGATGAGGACCGCCTGCAAGGCGTCGGGCTTGAGCATCTCGTGGGTCTCGCCATCGAACAGAACGCTAAACGGTAAATTCAGACTGCCGGGGATATGGCCGCTGCGCAATCCGGCGCGGGGCTCCGCATCGGTGCCGGTGAAACGCCCCGCCGAACGCACGTCGACAATCTGCTCGCTCGGGGTCTTGAGGTTGGCCATCACCTGTTCGATGTCACGCAGCATCAAGGTGTTCATGCGCGCTGTAAAATGGCGTTCCTTGGGCAAGACGGGAACATCCTTGATCTCTCGTCCCTCGGCCCGCCACTTGGCCAGGCCGCCGTCGAGAACCGATATATCGTCATGACCGAACAGGCGAAACATCCACCACACCCGTGCCGCCGCCATCCAGTTGCCGCTGTCGTAGACGACAATGCGGCTGCCGTCACCCAGCCCCAGTTTACGTACCCGGCTGGAAAATTTCTCAGGCGATGGAACCGTATGAGGCAGGCCGCTGTCACCGTCGGCGATGTCGTCGATATCGAAATAGACGGCGCCGGGAATATGGTATTCGGCATATTCCGCTTTGCCGTTCCGCCCGGCGTTCGGCAGATGCCACGAGCCGTCGACGACGCGTATGTCGGGGGCGTTGAGCCGGGCCGCCAGCCAGGCGGTGTCGACCAGGGCTTCCGTGGTCATGCGTTGATTCCCTTAGGGTTGCACGAAGGCGACGACGACACGGCGGTTCTGACGTCCCTTGTTTTCGATCTTGGTGACCTCGACGGGGCCGATTTCACCGGTCGTCGCCACATGGGTGCCGCCACAGGCCTGTAGATCGACGCCTTCGATGTTGAGCAGTCGGACCTGGCCGTGTCCACTCGGCGGCCGCACCGACATAGTGCGTACAAGGTCCGGCTGATCGTTGAATTCCTGTTCGCTGATCCAGCGCGAGGCCACCGGATGATTCTCAGAAATCAGACGGTTGAGCCCCTCGGTCAGGGTCGGTTTATCGAAATTCACTTCGGCCACATCAAAATCCAGCCGCCCGCGGCCATCGTTTATCTGCCCACCGGTCACCGGCCAATCGACCAGAGAGCACAGCAGATGCAGGCACGTGTGCATGCGCATCAGGCGATGGCGTCGTTCCCAGTCAATCTCGGCCACCAGCTTCGCGCCGGCCTCGGGCAGGGCGGCGCCCTCGGCGGCTATATGAAGGATATCGTCAAGGCCGTTGCCCTTGCGGGTATCGATGATTTCAATCTCGGTGCCGTCTTCGAGGCGCAGAATACCCGTATCGCCCAGCTGGCCACCGCCCATGGCGTAGAACACTGTGGCGTCGAGGCGGATTCCCTCGGGCCCGGCCGAGACCACCGTGGCGTCACACAGCTTCGCGTAGGCGTCCTGCTCGAATATTTTCTCGACGGTCATAACAGCCAACTCGGGACCGGCAGGTCTTTCGAGCGGAGAAAGGCCGGGTTGAACAGCTTGCTCTGATAGCGATGGCCGAAATCGGCCAGTATGGTGACCACGGTATGGCCCGGCCCCAGGTCGCGGGCGGCGCGAATGGCGCCGGCTATATTGACCCCGGACGAGCCGCCGAGGATCAGCCCTTCATTTACGGCGAGATCGAAAATCACGGTGATGGCTTCTTCATCGCTGATGCGAAGCTGGTCATCGACCGGCATGCCTTCGATGTTCTGGGTAATCCGGCCCTGACCGATGCCCTCGGTGATCGAGCTGCCGTCGGCCTTGAGTTCACCATGGGCGAAATGGCTGTACATGGCCGAGCCCGGCGGGTCGGCGAGAACGATCCGCACATCGGGATTCTGCTCCTTGAGGAAGATGCCGACACCCGACAGGGTGCCGCCGGTGCCGATTGCCGAGACGAAAGCATCGACCTTGCCGTCCGTCTGGCGCCAGATTTCCGGCCCGGTGCCCGTGTAATGGGCAGCCCGGTTGGCCTTGTTGTCCCACTGATTGGCCCACAGCACGCCGTTCGGCTCGGTCTCGGCAAGCGTCTTGGCGAGGCGCTCCGAGACGCGTACGTAGTTGCCGGGATCCTTATAGGGCTGCGCCGGGACGAGTTTTAAATCGGCGCCACAGAGCCTAAGGGTCTCCTGCTTTTCCATGCTCTGGGTGTCGGGCATGACGATCATCACACGATAGCCCCGCGCCCGCGCCACCAGGGCGAGACCGATACCGGTGTTGCCGGCGGTGCCCTCGACGATCAGACCGCCGGGGTTCAGAGTGCCTTGTTTCTCGGCGTCGAGAACCATTGACAGGGCAGTGCGATCCTTGACGGACTGACCCGGGTTGAGAAATTCGGCCTTACCGAGAATTTCGCAGCCCGTCGCTTCCGACGCCTGATTCAAGCGAACCAGCGGCGTATTTCCGACCAGGGCGCAAAAATCCTTGCACACGTCCATGAGACTGTTTCCGAAAAGCATTTGTGGAGAACCCAGAGTAACGGCGTGCGCTGCGTCGAGCAAGGCCGCCTTAAGGCGTAATCGGCTCCACGCCGCACCATTCGGCGAGGAACAGGGTGAGCACGCGGGTGACCTGCTTGAAGCTGTCCAGGGAGAGCGATTCGTCGATGCCGTGAATGGTCGAGGCTTCCGGGCCGTAGCAGGTCGCGGGGATCTTGCCACAGAGATTGAAGAACCGCGCATCGGTGGTCGCCGTGGTGGCGCGCAGAGCCGGCGCTTCACCCATGACCCGCTCATGGGCCTCGGCCATCATGCGCATCATTTCCTCGTTGGGATCGATCGTGCAGCCCTCGGCCTGGAAGCCGACGAACTCGACCCTCGGCGGGGTGTCCTTCATGCCCGGGTTGGATACTGCCGCGTCGGCGATGGTCTGTTTGATCTTTTCGCGCACCTCGGCGAGCTTCACGCCGGGGAAAAAACCGACGCGCATATGGAAGGTGCATTCCGTCGGCACGGACGACGCCCATTCGCCGCCGTGAATGACGCCGAGATTGAAATTGACCGGATGCTTATCGCCGACGTAACTGGCGTGACGCACATCCTCTTCGTTCCAGCGGGCTTCAAGCTCCTTGAGTGCGCCGACCAGCTCGAACGCCGCCTCGATGGCGTTGATGCCGGCCGAGGTGTCGAGCACATGGGCGGGCTTGCCCCGGACATGAACGCGAAACCACATGACCCCGAACTGCGAGGTCATCAAGCTTTGCTCGAAGGGCTCGGGAATGACTGCCGCGTCGGCGGTGTAGCCCCGCGCCAGACAGGCCAGCGCCCCATTGCCGGTGCATTCCTCCTCGACTACCGATTGCAGATAGACCGGCGCCGCCGGTTGCAGCCCCATGCTTTGCAGGGCCTTGAAGGCGAGGATGTAGCTGACGATGCCGGCCTTCATATCGCCGCCGCCGCGGCCGTACAGCCTGCCGTCGCGAATCACCGGCTCGAACGGTGGGTCGGTCCACATGTCGACGGGGCCGGTGGGCACCACATCGATATGGCCATTGAAGATCAATGACCGCCCGGTATTGGCGCGCGGCTGATGCACGCCGACGACGTTTTCCTTGCCGGCATAGCTCCAATCCACCGGCGAAAAGCCGGGTTGGTCCTGGATCGCCTTGATGTCGATTTCGAACTTGTCGACCTCAAGACCAAGGTCAGCGAACAGCCCAGCCACATGATTTTGCGCTTCCGCCTCGTTGCCCAGGGTGGAATCGAAACGCACAAGATCGCACAGCATTTCAACACCCTCGTCGTAAAGCGCGTCGGCGGCGGCGATCAGGTCTTCAGTCTTGGGTGTCATGACGATAGCGCCTTTGCGAAGGTTGCCGGGTCCACATTGCCGCCGGAGACGACCACGGCGACGGTCTTGCCCCGGCAATCAAATTTGCCGCTCAGCGCCGCCGCCAGGGCGGTCGCGCCGCCCGGTTCGGCAACCAGCTTTAGATACATCAGGGCCATGGCCATGGCCTGGGCAACTTCACTGTCGCTCACCACCAGGCCGCCGGCGAGAAGCTTTTGGTTGATGGAGAAAGTGAGAACGCCCGGGGTCTTGGCGAGCAGCGCATCGCAGAAAGATTTAGCGCCATCAAGGGCGTTCTGCCGGCTGCCTTCGACCAGCGACCGCGTGGTGTCGTCGAAGCCTTCGGGCTCCACCGCATAGACCTGCGTGCCGGGCGACCGCTCGGCCAGGGCCAGGGCGCAGCCGGAAATCAAACCGCCGCCGCCACAGGGCGATAGCACCGCATCGAGCTTGGCGTCGGCGGCGTCCGCCTGCTCGGCGATTTCCAGGCCGACAGTGCCTTGGCCGGCGATAATCAGGGGATGATCAAAAGGCGGCACCAGGGTCGCGCCGCGCTCCTCGACGAGAGCCTGGGCGACGGCGTCGCGGTCCTCGCGATAGCGGTCATAGAGCACCACTTCGGCGCCCCAGGCGCGGGTGTTGTCGACCTTGATGGCCGGCGCATCGCTCGGCATGACGATGGTGGCGGGGGCGCCCATGGCGTGAGCCGCGGCGGCGACGCCCTGGGCATGGTTGCCCGATGAGAAGGCGACCACGCCCCCCTCGATTTGCCCGGCATCCAGGCGGCTTATGCGATTATAGGCGCCGCGGAACTTGAAGGAGCCGGTGCGCTGCAAGGGCTCCGCCTTGATCAGCAGGCGGCCGCCGATGCGCTCGTTGAGCAGGGGTGATTCGAGCAGGGGGGTGCGTACCGCCTTGCCGTCGAGGCGCCGCGCAGCGGACTCGATATCGGCGAAGGTCGGCGGATCAAATGCGGTCGAGGAAGTCATCTATGGCGCTCACTATTTCGGGTTCGTCGAGCATCGGCGCATGGCCGACCCCGGCCAGGGTTATGGCTGTGATGTCGGGTATCTCCACCGCCATGCGCTCGAATGTTTCAAGATTTAGAATGTCGGATAATTCACCGCGAATTGCCAGCAGAGGAATATGGCGAAGGGCGAGGTAGGCCGGCCAATAGCTCATGGGCTTGTCCGGTGCGGATTTGAACTGGTTTAGTATAGCGGGGTCGAAATTCTGCCGCAGCCCGCCGCCATCATCTTCGATAAATATGCGTTTGGCATAGACTAACCAATCCTCGCGGCTGGTCAGGCCGGCATGCTGGAAACTTTGTTTGAGAAAGGCGATGGCCTCATCCCAATCCGTCCAGCGCCTATTGCCGCCCAAATAGCCTTTGATGCGCGCGATGCCCGCCGGGTCCAGCTCAGGCCCAATATCATTCAGCACCACGGCGCGTAAAGCGCCGGGGCGGGCCGACGCCAGGGCCATAGACAACAGGCCGCCTATGGAAGTTCCGATCACCACCACCTGGTGAAGATCGAGGGCGGTCAGAATGTCGATGACATCGCGCAAATAGACCGCCGGGGTATAGTTGCTCGGATCAACATCGTAATCCGACAGGCCGCGCCCGCGATAATCAGGGCATACCACTCGGCGATGGGTGGCGAGATGGGGCGCCAGCGCCTCGAAATCCCGCGAATTGCGCGAAATGCCACCGAGACAAAGCACAGGAGGCTGCGCCGCATTGGCGTCGCCGTAATCACGCAGATAGAGGCTCAGCCCGTCCTGGGCGGTAATCCGTCGCTCGCGAAACGCCACTTGTTTATAGGCCCAGCAGGGGCGGCAGCTCGCTCAGGGTTTTGATCACGGCATCTGCCGGTCCGGGAAGCCGCTCGGGACGTTGACCGAAGCGATTGCACCAGGCCACCCGGAACCCGAAAGCGCCGGCTGCATTGGCGTCCCAGGCGTTCGACGATTGAAAGGAAATACGATCGGGGGCCACGCCGAGCTGTTCCACCGCGAGACCATAGACCGAGGGGTCGGGCTTGAAGATACCCACATCTTCGACCGAGATCACCGCGTCGAGCAGATCTGCAATGCCCGCGTTGTTGACCCCGGCGGCGAGCATCTTGGGCGATCCGTTCGACAGAATGGCGGTCTTCAGGCCGCCTTCCTTGAGCCGGGTCAGCACCTCCTTGACCTCGCTGTAGGCGTCGAGTTCGAGATAGCAGGCGAGCAGATTGTCACGCAGAGCCGCATCGTCGATGCCATGGGTCTCCAAGGAGAAATCGAGGGCGTCGCTGGTAATCTGCCAGAATTCAATGTGGTGCTGGCTTCCCATCAGGCTGCGCAGCCAAGTGTATTGCAACTGCTTGTCGCGCCAAGTCTGGGAAACCGCATCGGCCTTGTCGCCGAGATCGTCGCGATAGCGCGCTGCCGCCGAATGAACGTCGAACAGGGTGCCGTAGGCGTCGAACACACAGGCGCTGATATCACTGAAACGGGGGTGGGTCATCAATCTTGTCCTCCTGCTTAGACGTTATCTTAGACCGCGATTGAGGTCGAGCCACAGGTCATGGGCCGGGGCCGGGCGGCCAAGGCGGCGGCGGTAGACGGCAACCGCTTCCATCACCCGTTGAACATAATTGCGAGTCTCGGTGATCGGGATCAGCTCGATCCAGTCGATGACGTCGATGTCGCGATCGCGCGGGTCGCCAAATTTTTTGATCCAGTACCGCACCCGCCGCGCCCCGCTGTTATAAGCGGCGATGGCGAGCACGTAGGAGCCATTGTAGGCCTTGAGCAAATCGCCCATATAGGCCTTCCCCAAGGTGAGATTGTAGGTCGAGTCGCTGGTCAGCCGCGCCTTGTCGTATTTCAGGCCGAGGCCACGGGCAACGCTCCTGGCGGTGGCCGGCATGAGTTGCAACAGGCCGAGGGCGCCGGCGCTGCTTTCAGCGGTTTGAGCGAATCCGCTTTCCTGGCGCAGCATGGCGAGAAGCAGTGCGTCATCGATCCGGCCTCCCCCCATCAGGGGGGGGAACTCGATCACCGGATAAGCATATTCGATCAGTGTGCTCCCCGAGCGCGCGGCGCGCCGGGCTGTCAGCACGCCGACCTCTGGCCGGTCGGCCTGATCGGCGATTTCTGCAACCAGCCGGCGTTGACCGGGTGTTTGTGCAAGGTCGGTCAGGCGGTGCACGAAAGGCCGCAATAATCTGTATGGGCCGACCTCGGCCAGGGCGCGCACAATAGACATCAGTTCCCGGTTCTGGATGGCGGCCCGGTCGGCATCGCTCACCGCCGGAGCAGCGGGCAGCTCGAACAAGCCGCGCTCGCCCATTTCCGCCAAAGCCAATTGACCGTAGAAGGTGGTCGGGTATCGGCTCGCGGTCTCAAACCATTTCCGCGCGTCGTCCGGGTCTGTTGCCGCCCGGCCGCTCCAATAGGCACCACGGGCCAGGCTGACGGGATAGTTTACGCCGTTGTAGAGGGCGGTGAAATGCAGGTAGGCCCGGTCCGGTTTATCGAGAAACCGTAAGGAAATCCAACCGGCCAGCCATTCGGCTTCGGAACGGGGCAGGGCTTTGATTTGCCTATGGTCGGCGGCAAATTCATAAGCTTCCTGTACGAGCCCTGCCTGGATTGCCTTGCGGACTTCTATCTTGACCTCGCGCCACCATAACGCCGGGCGAACCAGGTCGTGTGGCAGGTTTGTAAGGATTTCGCGGGCGCTTTCATGGAAGCCCTTGCGGCGGCGCCAGCGCAAACGCTCGTACCACAGACTGGGATCGTCACGAAGCGCCTCGGGCACTCGTGCAATGGCTCCATCGACGCCGCCGGCGAAGGTTCGCAGCGCCATGCGCGCTTCACCGAGGACACGGTGTCCGGCATCGACACTGCGCCGCATGCGCTGCGCGGCGCCGCGCTTACCGTCCCACAGCAGCCTGTCGAGGCGCGCGACGTGATCTTCGGCGGTTAGCCAACCATGATGATAGCGTCGATAGAAGGTCTTGGCTTCGCCGCGCGATAAATCGCCGTTGACCCAGGCGTCACGCAACAGCCCAGCCGCTATCTCATCCTCTCCCCGCGCTCGGTGGGCCTCGGCAAGGCGCATCTTACCAACGCCGCTGAGCGGTGGGTATGCGGTGAACCAGTCGATCACCCGGGCCGACTCCATGGCGTCGCCCATGGCGGACTCGGCGCGCCTGCGAAGCTTGTCCAGGCCCGGCCAATCGGGATTGGCGATGATGAAGGCGGTGATTTCCCCGAAGTCCGGCAGGGGGTGTTCTTTCGAGAGCCACATCCAGTGAAGCAGCTTGCCGAGGGCCGGATAATTGCCCTTGGCGGCAAGGCCGCGGGCCTTGTTCCACAATCCCGCCTCGGCGGCGGCGAAGGCCGCGCTATAAAGCGCCTTGTCGTCGGGAAGCGGCGTGCCCGCCCGCGCACCGCCAGGAAAACCACCCGCAAGGATCAGAACGCCCGCAAGCAACCATCCGATCGCGATATGCCGTAACGCCCTCATCGCGATCAAACTCTCCCGCCCGGTCATGATATTGTGATTTCACTTCGCGCAGGCTAGCGGTTGTCCGAGAGGCTGTAAACTTGCGGGACGGGGTCGCTGTGGGTATGTTGCGCAAAATATCACATACACGGAAGGACGGGACCATGTTTCAAGGTTCCTATGTAGCTCTTATCACGCCGTTCAAGAACGGGTCGCTTGGCGAGGATGAATTCCAATCTTTCGTCGACTGGCAGATCAAGGAAGGCACTCACGGTCTGGTGCCCTGTGGCACTACCGGTGAATCGCCGACCCTCAGCCATGCGGAGCATGAGCGGGTTATCGACCTGTGCGTAGAGGTGTCCAAGGGCCGCGTGCCGGTGCTTGCCGGGGCCGGGTCGAACGCCACCGAAGAGGCCATTTCGCTCACCCGCCACGCCAAGCAAGCCGGCGCCAATGGTTCGCTGCAAGTGACGCCCTATTACAACAAGCCAACTCAGGAGGGGCTGTACCAGCATTTCAAGGCGATCCATGACGCGGTCGATCTTCCCCTGGTGATTTACAATATACCGGGGCGCAGCGTCGTTGATATGAGCGTGGCCACCATGGCGCGCTTGGCCAAGCTTCCCAACATCGTCGGCGTCAAGGATGCCAGCAACGATCCGGTGCGGCCGCTCAAGACGCGAATTGCCTGCGGGCCGGACTTCGACCAGCTCTCGGGCGAGGATCCGTCGGTTCTGGCGTTGTTGGCGAATGGCGGTCACGGCTGCATTTCGGTCACCGGCAATGTCGCCCCCCGGCAATGCGCCGCCATGCATAACGCCTGGCAGGCCGGCGATCATGCCGAAGCCTTGATGATCCAGCAGCGCTTGCAACCGCTGCATGAGGCGCTGTTCATGGAGAGTAGCCCGTCGGCGGTCAAATACGCCGCCAGCCTGATCGATCTTTGCAGCCCCGCGGTGCGTCTGCCCCTGGTCGAGTGTCTGGAGAATACCAGGACGGCTGTCGAGGCGGCGATGCGCTCCAGCGGTGTGCTGAATTAAAGGTCAGCCCCATGGCGAAAGAGACGCTGCCCGCGGGCTCGCGCATGGTGGCCCAGAACCGCAAGGCGCGACATAATTATTTCATCGAGGACAGCATCGAGGCCGGCCTGGTCCTGACCGGCACGGAGGTCAAATCCCTGCGCGCCGGGCACGCCACCCTGGGGGATGCCTATGCGGTGGAGAAGGGCGGCGAGATGTTTCTCGTCAACGCCCATATTTCTGAATACGCCGGCGGTAATATGGAGAACCATGAACCGCTTCGCGCGCGCAAGCTGTTGCTGCATAAGCGGGAAATTGCCCGCCTGATCGACGCCACTCAGCGCCACGGCATGACGGTGGTGCCGCTGTCTCTCTATTTCAACGGGCGCGGTGTGGCGAAAGTCAACCTGGGCATCGCCAAGGGTAAGCGGCAATACGACAAACGCGCCACTGTGAAGGAACGGGAGTGGAAACGCGACAAGGCGCGGCTGATGAAGGAACAGGGATAAAAGACGTGTCCGGGGGAGGGGTGGAAAACTTCCCCATTGACGGCGCAAATTGGCTAAAATCGCCATAGAATGAGAATCACTTGGGATAATACGGTTCAATCTTCCAGCAGCAAACGACCGAGTTTGACTGGGGGAATTTGGTGTGGTTGATCGGTCCAGAGATTCAGATAAAAGCAAGTCAAAAGACTCAGATAACGACAAATCGAAAGTCGCAGACCGGCATAACTTTGGTCAGCCCCCCTTGAGAGGTCCAGTTTGAATGTTAGTGCATGATCGGCTTTTGGTCTAATGGCACGATGGTCTCTGGAGCCGGTGGGCGATATCCCAACGCACTGTGCGGCCTCTTCGT
>Ga0066376_10000995_pt1 | contig 27462 bp, 16 predicted proteins | sample Knorr_S15_td_Bot_FD_77009 | JGI IMG/M metagenome (GOLD analysis project Ga0066376, IMG submission 77009) | Marine microbial communities from Southern Atlantic Ocean transect - Knorr_S15_td_Bottom_ad_5009_LV_A | ecosystem: Environmental > Aquatic > Marine > Oceanic | place: Southern Atlantic... | reverse complement strand
TCAGGTACGAAGGTCGAACCCTCGGGCGGCACGACGACGATGCGCCCCCCGCCGAGTCCCTTTGCGAAGTAGTCGTTCGAATCGCCCTCAAGCCGGAACGAGACCCCGGCGGCGAGGAACGCCCCGAAGCTCTGGCCTGCCGAGCCCTTGAACGTGTAACGGATGGTGTCGTCCGGCAGGCCACGCAGGCCGTACTTCTTGGCGATCAGGCCGCTGAGCATCGTCCCGACAACGCGGTTCGAGTTCCTTATCGGGAACTCGTCCTCCACCGGCGTTTCGTTCTCCAGCGCCGTGGCGGCTCGTTCGATCAAGATATGGTCCATCGCGTTTTCGAGCCCGTGCTCCTGGTCCTCGCAGTGATACAGCGCCACGCCCTCGGCGGGTTCCGGCTTGAAAACAAGATTGTCCAGGTTCAGGCCTCGCGCCTTCCAGTGATCAACGGCTCGACGGGACTCTAGCTTGTCCACCCGGCCAACCATCTCGTTGACCGTTTTGAAGCCGAGTTTCGCCATGTAACCTCGAAGACTCTCGGCGAGCATCATGAAGTAGTTGACGACAGATTCAGGATCCCCGGCGAACTGCTTGCGAAGCTCAGGGTCCTGTGTGGCGACACCAACCGAGCAGGTGTTCAGGTGGCATTTCCGCAGCATGATGCAGCCAATCACCACCAGCGCAGCCGTTGCCACGCCCCACTCTTCGGCGCCCAGCAGCGTGGCTATCGCCACGTCACGGCCGGTCTTTATCTGGCCGTCCGTCTGGACCACAATCCGGCCGCGCAGTCCGTTCTGGACCAGGACCTGCTGTGTCTCAGCGACGCCAAGTTCCCAGGGCAGTCCGGCGTGCTTTATCGAGGACAACGGGGACGAACCCGTGCCGCCGGAATCCCCTGAAATCAACACCACATCGCCGTGGCCCTTGGACACACCGGCGGCGATGATCCCTACGCCGACCTCGGACACGAGCTTCACGTGGATGCGCGCCTCAGGGTTCACGTTTTTGAGGTCGTGAATCAGCTGCGCCAGGTCTTCGATCGAGTAGATGTCGTGATGCGGCGGGGGAGAGATCAGCCCTACTCCGGCGGTGGTGCCGCGGATGCCGGACATGTACTCGGTAATCTTGGAACCGGGGATCTGACCGCCCTCTCCCGGCTTGGAGCCCTGCGCCATCTTGATCTGGAGATCGGTGGCGTTGACCAGATACTCGGTCGTCACACCAAAGCGGCCGGACGCGACCTGCTTCATGCGGCTGGAACGGTCATCGCCGTTGGCGTCCACCGTGTAGCGCGCCCGGTCTTCGCCGCCCTCGCCGGTGTTTGAGCGAGCGCCCATCCGGTTCATGGCGATCGCCAGCGTCTCGTGCGCCTCCTGGCTGATGGAGCCAAGAGAAATTGCGCCGGTCGCAAACCGTTTGACGATAGTTTCCGCAGATTCGACTTCATCCAGCGGAACACCGCCGCCTGCGTCGAACTTGAAATCAAGCAAACCGCGGATCGTTGCTAGCCGTTCAGACTCGTCATCTGCGGACTTCTCGAACAGAGAGTAGGTGTGGGAATTGTTGGACTTGGAAGCGTGCTGGAGCAACGCGATGGCGTCCGGGTCGTACATGTGCTTCTCGCCGGTGCCGCGCCACAGGTAGAGGCCACCGATCTCCAGCGCCAAGCGACCCGGCAGCGTTGTCTCCGGGTAAGCCCGTGCGTGGTTATCCAGCACGTCTCCGGCGATCTCCTCAAGGCCGATCCCCGAGATACGTGTAGGCGTCCATGTGAAGTACTCGTCGATCAGCTCGTCGGACAGTCCAAGACTCTCGAAGATCTGCGCGCCCTGGTAACCCTGCAGGGTCGATATGCCCATCTTGGACATCACCTTCAGGACACCCTTTTCGATCGCCTTGGCGAAGTTGTACTCCGCCGTGGCCTGATCCGGGAGCTCACGTTCATCCGCCATGTCGCGCTCACGCAACCCGGCCAGCGTCTCAAACGCAAGGTAGGGGTTAACGGCAGAAGCCCCATACCCATGCAAAGTGGCGAAGTGGTGGTTCTCACGTGGCTCGCCGGACTCAACGATGATGTCGAGTTGCGTCCGCGTCCTGTTGCGGATCAGGTGGTGGTGAACGCCACCGACCGCCAGAAGTATAGGGATGTATGAATGATCGGCATCCACACCGCGATCGGAAAGAACGATCAGCGTGTAACCATCGGCCGCGGCCTGGTCCGCCTCGGCACGTATCCGGTCAAGCGCGTCCCGAAGACCCTGGACGCCGTCGACGATCGGGAAGAGGGTAGAAATAGTCTTCGTTCGTAAACCTGGGCGATCCAAGGCTGTGATTTTCGCAAGATCCGAGTTCAACAGCACCGTACGGTCGATGCGGAGCAAACGTGCGTGTTCCGGAGACTCCTGGAACAACCCGCCGCGCTTGCCGGTCGGGATCGACATCTGTGTCACAAGCTCTTCACGGATGGCGTCCAGCGGCGGGTTGGATACCTGGGCGAACAACTGCTTGAAGTAGGTGAACAGGGGCTGCGGGCGATCTGAGAGGACGGCCAGGGGCGTGTCGTTGCCCATCGACCCGATCCCCTCTGCGCCCTCGCTGCCCATCGGCCCGATCAGGATCCGCAGATCTTCCTGCGTGTAGCCAAACGCTTGCTGGCGCGTCACCAGCGTCTCCAGGTCGATCCCCGGTACGATGGCCGCCGGGGCGGCCGGCAGATCATCCAGGATGACGCGCTCCCGCTCCAGCCACTCGCCATAAGGCTGTTGAGCGGCGAGGCTATCCTTGATCTCGTCATCGCCGACGATCCGGCCCTCTTCCAGGTCCAGCAGGAACATGCGGCCCGGCTCGAGACGTCGTTTCTCGGCGATCCGTTCCGGCGCGATATCAAGCACACCCACCTCGGACGACATCACAAGGAGGCCGTCTTTGGTGATGTAGTAGCGGAATGGTCGCAGGCCGTTTCTGTCGAGAACTGCGCCTACCTTGCGGCCGTCCGTGAACGCGATCAACGCCGGACCGTCCCACGGCTCCATCACCCCGCCGTGGTACTCGTAAAAATCCTTGCGGGGCTGGCTCATAGACTCGTGGCCGTACCACGACTCTGGGATCATCATCGCGGCGACGTGCTCCACGCTCCTGCCGCCGATGTTGAGCAGCTCGAACACCTCGTCAAGCGACGCCGTATCGCTCGCCGCCATGGCGTTAACCGGGGCCAGCTTCGACACATCGTCTCCGTACACATCGGAGGTGAAGGACTGCTCCCGCGCTGCCATCCAGTTGCGATTGCCGCGCACGGTGTTGATTTCGCCGTTGTGGCACAGGTACCGGTAGGGGTGCGCAAGCTTCCACTCGCCCAGTGTGTTGGTGCTGAATCGGGAGTGGACAAGGGCGAACGCCGATGTCACGTCCTGCTGCCCGAGGTCTGGGAAGAACCCCTCAAGCTGCTTGGTCATGATCAGGCCCTTGTACACCACCGTCCGGGAGGACATGCTGCAGACGTAGAACACGTCCAGGTCTTCCTCAGGAACGGTCTCGGTCAGAGCAACTATGCGGCGCTCGATCCCTTTTCGGGCGATATACAGACGCCTCTCAAAAGCATCCCCGTCGATGCCGTTCTGGGAGGTCCCCGGCTCGACGATAAACACCTGGCGGATGACCGGCATCACCTCGCGGGCGAGGTGGCCGATGGCCGTCGGATCGGTCGGGACATCACGCCAGCCGAGGACGGATAAACCTTCGTCCGTCAACGCTGCGACTATCTCGGCCTCTACGCGTGAGCGCAGATCGTCTTCCTGCGGCAGGAACACCATGCAGACGCCGTAGCGCCTGGCTTCCGGAAGATCGAAACCCAGCTCATGCGTGACGCGCTTGAAAAAACTGTGCGGCGTCTGGATCAGGATGCCGGCGCCGTCGCCGGTGTCCGGGTCGGACCCGGTCGCGCCTCGGTGCCCGAGATTGACGAGCACCTCGAGCGCCTGCTCGATCAGCTTGTGGTGGGCCGAGCCGTCGATGTTGGCGACCATTCCCACACCACAGGCATCACGCTCGAAATCCGGGTCGTACAGCCCCGCCTTGCGCATCTTCTTGAAGCGCGTCGGAGCGACAGGCGCATGGCCCGTCGGGAGGCCATGTGATGCGCAGAGTGTCTGGTCGCTGTCGATCGTTGTAGCGGGGTCTTGCATGAATGTAAATGCGGTCTCTCTGTTGCGGATTGCCAGATTATTCGGGGCTTAATTCAGGGCCTAGTTCATGTCGATCCAAGTTCGTACGTTCAAAGAACCTTCAGGTAACGGTCTACCTCGTACTCGGTCACCGTAGCCTCGAACTCACGCCACTCCATCTCTTTGTTACGGATGAAGTTGTCAAAAATTGAATCGCCGAGCGCCTCCCGTACGAGCTCGCTATCCCTGAGCAGTTCAAGCGCCTGTCCCAGGTTGCTTGGGAGCCTTGAAATACCGGCCTCGGCCCGTTCCGAGGGCGACATGCTATCGACGTCGGTCTTGACGGGTTCGCCAAGATCGTATCCCTCTTCCATGCCCTTCATCCCGGCGGCGAGCATCACGCTGAAGGCCAGGTAAGGGTTGCAAGCGGAATCGGGCGCCCGGTACTCGATACGGACGGCCTCGGCCCGGCCCTGATAGGGAGGCACGCGGACCAGATCGCCCCAGTTGCCGCCTGTCCAGACGCTGTACGCGGGGGCTTCTGTCCCCGGTACCAGCCGTTTATATGAGTTGACCCACTGGTTGGTCACTGCAGTGATCTCGGGAGAGTGCCTGATCAACCCGGCCAGGAAGCTGCGGCCTTCGGACGAAAGGTGAAGCGCGTCGTCTTCGTCAAAGAAAGCGTTCTGCTCGCCCTTGGCAAGCGAGAGATGGCAATGCATCCCGCTGCCGTTCTCGCCGTTCATTGGACGCGGCATGAAGCTGGCGTATACGCCGTGCTGTGAAGCGATCTCCTTCACCACAACCCGATACGTCATGACCGTGTCCGCCATGGCGAGGGCGTTCTGGTGGCGAAGGTCTATCTCGTGCTGACCCGGGGCTACCTCGTGATGGCTGTGCGCCACCGGGATGCCGAGCTCTTCAAGCGATAGCACGGTCTCACGCCGCAGGTCCGGTCCGGCGCCGGCGGAGGTCTGGTCAAAATAGCCGCCCTGGTCGACCGGGACGACCGAGTCAGAGTCCTCAAGGTAAAAGTACTCAAGCTCCGGCCCAACGTAGAACGAGTAGCCCTTATCTGAAGCCCGCTGGATGTTGCGGCGCAGGACGTTCCGGGGATCGCCATCGAACGGCGTCCCGTCTGGCGTCAGGATGTCGCAGAACATGCGGGCCACGGCGTTCTCACGCGGCCTCCACGGGAGCAGTTGCCAGGTGGTCGGGTCCGGCATGGCGATCATGTCCGATTCATCTGAACGCGCGAAACCGGCGATCGAGGAGCCGTCTATCGTGGCCCCGCGGTCAAGCACCTCCTCCAGTTCATCGATCGTGATGGCGAAGCCCTTGAGCGTGCCAAGAATATCGGTGAACCAGAGTCGGATGAACTTCACGTCAAGCTCGCTTGCCGAGTGCAAAACGTAGCTCTTTGCGGCCTGGTCCGGGGTCAGATTCATCAAGACTGTCGTGTGTGGTGATGGGTTAATGCGTAAACTGTCATATCGGTAATTCTGCGCTACGCGTGTTACGTTTTCGTGTCCTCAACAATCGCAGAGCGGATGCGCATCCGCTCTGCGATGGTGGCGGGCCGGTATTACCGGTCTGACCCCCTCGCGGGCGCGCGGCACGTCGTTTATAGCTAAGAACCGAAGCGGCGAGTATCAGACATTGTGAAACTTTTGTCAAAGTCTGACGATGGAGTGCGCCTGCGCTCCATCGTCAGTTTTCACTCGTGATTTCCCCAATCAGCGAGCCGGTACTCGCTCCGGGACCAGAATAACGGCGTTCTAGACCGGCATCGTCCGCTTACTGTATTCACGGCCGAACTTCGCAGCCTGTTCGTTGCCGCCGATGATCATCGTGCCCTCGTCGATCAACTTCTTCGTGGCCTCTTCGATCGTCAAATTTGGGTCGTTCCAGCCGCACAGAAACTTGATGCCGTTGCGATCGTACGCTGCCTTGATGCGCTGCCGTGCCGCTTCCATCTCCGGAGCGTATGGCGGGTCGTGCGCGTCGCCGTTTCCGAACGACATTCCCATGTCCCCGGGTCCCCATTCGCCGAACGATATGCCGGGGATGGCGGCTATATCATCGCAGTTGGCCAGGCACTCACGGTCCTCGATTTTCAGCCCCAGGATGATCTCGCCCTCGGGGTTGAGCGGCCACGGGTCTGCGATTTTTGTGTAGGTGACCGGGTCCACGCCCCATATCTGGGCCGGGAACTGCTGCCCACCGGCGCCGCGCTGACCCTGAAGCAAGCCCTTGCCAACTCCGATGGTCTGGAACGGGTAGCGGGTGGACTCCACAAACGCCTGCACGGCGTCCGGCTGGCGTGTGTGGGTGTGGAGGATGCCGTGTACGCCGGTCGAAAGGGCGTGCCGAACCTGCCACGAGTTGGCCCACATCTCTTCACGAGTTCGGCAGTTTGAAGGCAGGGTCACCATCACGGTCGGGGTTCGATGTCCACTTCTGGTCGGTCCTGCGTCCGCGAGTCCCTGCATGAAGGCCCGAAGCCCGACCATATCGAACGGCGCGTGCTCGAAGTCCGTGAGGAGGTAATCGGCCCAGGTGTCTGACATATTTTTGCCGTTCTCGTACGAGAGCTCGCCGATGCCTTCGTGGTAAACGGGCTGACCCTGTTCCCACAGTTCGATAACACGATTAATTCGGGGCATATACCTGTCCTCTAGCCCTGCCGGCACCCTGCCGGGCAGCTATTTAGATAGCGTTTACTTTGATCAGACCTGATCGTTGACCGGTAGCGTTATGGTTTTCGCGACCGAATCATAGGCGTCCAACCGCGTTCCCGCTAAACAAAGACAGCGTCGTCTGATCGCGATCACAATCGGCTCGGGTCAACAATATTGAAATAGCCGCCCGGTAGGGCTCAAATAATCGCCCCACTGGGGCTGTAGGATCCGCTTCTTGCTTCGCTTGTGGCTCTGCTCCGTTCCAGGAGCACTTTCTGTGCCTTTTCGACGTTTGCCGCTGAGCCGCCCCAGGTCTTGAGCGCCGTCGCAACGAGGGCTCGTCCGTACGAGTAGGTGATCTCCCAGGGCGCGCCATCGTCCTTCACCAGCCGGTTGATGGCATCCAGGTTCAGCGTCGCCTCTTCATCGCTCTGGCCTCCGGAGAGGAATGCGATGCCTGGGACATCGGAAGGAACGTTCTGCTTCAGGCAGGCGAGCGTGCATTCTGCCACCTCCGCCGTTGTGGCTCGGTCCGGAGCCTCGTGTCCGGAGATGACCATGTTTGGCTTGAGGATCATAGCGTCCAGGTCTACGCCCTGCCCCGATAGCTCATCGAAGGTCCGGGCTAGAGTGCGCTCGGTCGCCCTGTAGCAGTCGTCGATCGAGTGCGATCCGGTCATGAGGATCTCCGGCTCGACGATCGGCACCAACCCGGCTTCCTGCGCCAGTGCTGCGTAACGTGCCAGCGCGTGGGCGTTTACGGCGATGCAGTAATCAGACGGGGTCTTATCGTGGATCGAGATGACGGCGCGCCATTTAGTGAAGCGCGCGCCCATATCGAAATACTCGGCGAGCCTTCCCCTGAGTCCGTCCAGCCCCTCGGTAACGACCTCTCCCTTTGCTCCCGCAAGCGGGTGCGTGCCCCTGTCGACTTTGATCCCGGGAATCACGCCCGCATCGGAGAGAATATCTACCAGCCTGCGACCGTCGTCGGAGCTCTGACGTATCGTCTCGTCAAACATGATCACGCCGCTGATGTACTCGGCGAACCCGTCGGCGGTGAAAATAAGCTGCCGCCAGTCACGACGGGTATCTGGGGTCGGGATCACGCCGATACTCTCCAGGCGCTGGGACATCGTTCCGTTACTCTCGTCCGCTGCGAGGATGCCCCTGCGAGCGGCGACGAGTGCCATCGCCGTGGTGGCCTGTTCTTCCGTGCCCATAAACTCTCCTATTAGGGTTCGTTTCGGGAACGCTCATGTCGTTCACTGGCCCTTGAAAGAGGGACCGGCCTTTTCCGAAATTCGACCCACCATGCCGCCGGAATCTAGGCCGAACGCGCACGGAACTGTAATCTGTGCCAATAAGTTAAATGCTGAACGATGCCGTAACAACCCGCGTGCGGGTCTCATTGTTAGTTGCGTCTCGATAACAGACCCTGTTTGTCCGGTTAATCGTTTTTGATCCAGAATTGTTGGGATGTCGGGATTTTCGGATGCTTGTAGCACTGCCGGACATACAAACTACAAATCGTCCCGATTCGCGTCGCCCTGAGCCTGGGCGGCCCGCAACTCGGCAATCCGGATCTCGGCACCGGGCGCGTTCCGGGTTCCGTCCCCGCTTTTTACGGGAAGGCCGGTCGGACTACTCCGTTACGGCCAGTTATCGGTCCTGCGTCTGCGAGCGTGGCTCTACAGGCTCCCCCGGGAACGAACGCGTTCTGCAGGCGGCGTGGCGACGGCTTTCTGAAGGCTCGAGGGTAAAAGGGCGTGACGGGTCCACATACGTTGTGCTGTACCCGGGGCGGCCGGTGGACGGCCCCGGACCGGACTTCAGGGACGCGGTGCTACGAGGCCCGGACGGCGCGTTGATGCGCGGCGACGTGGAGATCCACGTCAGGCCGTCCGGATGGCGCGCCCATCGCCACCACGTCGATCCTCGATACAACGGCGTAGCCTTTCACGTCACCGGCTCGCCGGGTTTATCTGGGAGCGGTGAGGGCGCGGACGTGTCTTGGCCCGATATCAATCCCGCCCGCACTCAGTTAGGGAGACCGATGCACCTGCTAGTGATCGGCCGGCAATCGCCGGGCTCATTTGATGAGTCAGAGGCGCCAACTCCAGGATCTGCAACGGGGCAATTTCTAGGACTTACACCGGAACTCGTAGACCCGGATGCGCTCGCATCCGCAGGAGAGCAGAGATTCCTGGGCAAATCAGCCGGGCTTTCGATCGCGTTGCGAGGGCAGGGTGGCGATCAAGCCGCATGGGCAGCCGTTCTCGACTGTCTTGGCTTCTCAAGAAACCGCAGGACGTTCCGGCAGGTGGCGGCGAGACTACCGTGGCCGGTATTGTCAGCAGCTTTTGATTCCGGCGGCGACGCAACCGCACTACTAATGTGGGCCGGTGGATTCGGTCCAAAACCATTAGAACTGCGAAATTCCCGGTCCGCAGACCATACAGGCGGCGTGCCGCCTGTATGGTCTGCGGGTGGTAGGCTGGACAACTCGCCAAAACGACGACTGGCCGCTGCCGCCGTGCTCGCAGAGCGCTGGTGGAAAGATGGCCCGCTGAACACCATGATCGACATCGTCCGAGCGACGTCTGGCCCAAAGGATATGATCGAAGCGATCAGGGTTAATCCACCTCCGACGAGCGTAAAAGGAAACGGCGCACGCGCCCTTATTGGAGAGGGCCGGGCGCGTGAGATCGTCGTCAACGCCGTTCTGCCACTTGTGCACGGCTGGTCACTAATGGCGGACCGGTGGGACGTGACCGAGAAAGCGTTTCGGCTATATCGTGACCACCCGAAACTCCCGGCCAACGCCGTGACCCGGGAGATGACTCGAGTGCTGGAATCACGCGGATCCGACTTAAAAATCAAAGACGCAAGAGAACAAAAGGGCTTGATCCTCATGTACCGTGCCATGACCGCCGGACCTTTGTTTGTGCCGCCTCCAGAAAATCCGGATATATAACCAAGGAGCAGACGACACTTGCAACGAAGCCCGAGATCGTGTCCACGGCCATGAAAAGCGACACATCCGTGCGCTCTGAGCCCAAAATAAAGTCCAGAGATATCTGGTCAAAATGAAGTCCAGAGGCATCTGGTCCAGAGACGTCTGGCCGCAGATCACAATCATCGGTTGCGGAACGCCGACGCCAACGTCCGAGGCGTTCGGCTCTTCCCACCTGATCGAGATGCCGTCCGGCGAGAAGCTGCTCTTCGACTGCGGCCCCGCAACCACCCACAAGCTCGCCAAAGCCGGTGTGTCGGTCACCGACATCCACAAGGTGATCTTCACGCATCATCACTTCGACCACGACTCTGACTTCCCGACCTTCGTCCTGTCGCGCTGGGACCAGCTCGTGCCGATTGATATACCGCTGGACGTGTACGGACCTCCGCCGACGGCAAAATTCTGCCGCGGCATGTTGGACGAGCCGGACGGGTTGTTCGCACATGACTGGATCGCCCGGGTGAACCACCCCGGCAGCATGGTGACCTTTGTCGATCGCGGGGGCGTCCTGCCGCGCGCCAAGCCGGTGCTGGTACCGCATGAGATCAGGATAGGAACTTTTTTGGAGACCGACGACTATAAAATCACCGCTGCCCGCGCCGAGCACGTCCAGCCATACCTGGATTCGCTGGCCTATCGGGTCGACACCGATGGCGGCTCGGTCGTCATCACCGGCGACACTAGGCCCTGCGACACGGTAACAGAGCTGGCTCGCGGCGCCGACTCGCTCATGATGATGTGCTGGGAATCGCACGACCACGTGGGCGGCACAGACCACGACCTCGCAACCTGTTCAATCCTGGGCGCGGCCGAAACAGCGGCCGCAGCCGGTGTCAAACAGCTCGTCATGGTCCACATCGGCGCCCGCCTGAGAAACCCGGAGATGGCCGAAGCCCGAGCACGGGAAGCAGAGTCCGCCTTCGACGGCGAGATCATCTGGGGCGAAGAACTAATGGTCGTGCCGACACCTGGATAAAATCTGTATAGAACCGAGCAAGGGCGATTGGGAGTGATAATTGATTATGGTTGCAAGTCCGGGAAACCGGCTAGCACTGAAAAGGCCCGCCATATTGGCGGGCCTTTTCTCACTCTCTGGATTCGACGCCCCTATTCGTTTTGCTCCCCAGGCCGGATATCGTTGTAGACCAGCCGGTACAACATGTCGTACCGCTCGCGTTGACCAGAGAACCCCGCTTGGGTTCGGACCCACGGGTTGTTGATCGGATTTTCGCCAATCGACCTCTGAGAGCTTCGACACATAGTCCACAACGGTGTCCTGCTGGTTGCGGAACGGCGACCGCTCGATCGCCGATACGATGATGTCCTTACCCAATCTGGCGAGTGCGGCGACCCCGACCAGTTCCTTGAGACGGTATGGGACCTGAACCTCTTCAGTTTCCCCGTCGGAATTGACAATGACGTCCGGTCGCTCGTCCCACGCACCTGCACAGGCTTGAGAGACTGTCCGCCAATACTGCTTGGCGTGGATGATCGGCGACTCTCCGGACGCCTCGATTCTACCGACAAGTTCGGCGGGGAACATGTTCGCAGTTGATCGTCGTAAACCTTCGTATGTTATTTTCCGGTCGGGATCACACGCCCCTGTCATGTTCACCAACCCACTCCACACGGAGTCGTCGTCTCTCGCCAACGCAAAAGCGATCTCTCTTATCTTCTGCGCATGACTATGTTCCCCGCGCTCTGTGATGTCGCCTTTGGTTACTTCGATCAAGGCCTTCGGAAGTTTTCGTTGAGTACTGTTGATCGTATCGAACAGTTCAGCCTCTTCTTCGTAGGAAAGTCCGAAGAAGAGCATCAACGGCAGGGGAGGGTTGAAGTCATCCTGGCGTTCATATTCCGCCATGAGGTCGTGGGCGCGGTCATGAGCCCCAATCAATCCACCTTCTCGGTGCTGTCCGTCAACGATTGACATCGTGGACTCGTCCCACAACTCCTTGATCGTGGCAAATTCACATCTATTGAGAAGCACCTAGAATTCTCCCACCTCGTTTGAATCCGTCAGTCTGACGGAGATGGCAAGCGGTGTGATGAGGTTATGGTGCCCGTAGTGGTAACGTCCGATCTGAGGGAACCGAACGTCCATCGGATCGCGCTGATACCCGTGTTGCTGTGGTGCAGGAGAATGGGGATCAGTGCTGCTGTACGTCGAGACGAATAACAGATTCTTCATCTCGGAAGGTTTCAGTGTCGCGAACGCGACTTTCTTATCCACCAACCAGTGGTGTATACCTGTCCGAGACCCCTCTACAGGAGCACGTTCGGCGATGGATATTGATTCGGTGGGGATAAGAGCCTTTCTTTCCGGCGGACCGGAACTGTGTGATTAGGCGATGCCTGTTATCGAAAATTGGTTGCAAGTCCGGAGCGACATCACCGCGATAGCACCTGTTAGTAGCGGTGGAGTCAATAAATTAATGAAGTGGTGCCGATAATTGAGAATTATATGTTGACCATCACCGTCGACCAGAACGTCGAGATGACCACCCGCAACGGCACGACCCTCCGCGCCGATGTCTACCGGCCCGATGACGGCGAACCGTACCCGGTTCTCCTCTGCCGCACCCCGTACGACAAACTCCGGGACCAGTACGTCCGCGTCGCAAAATCGCTCGCTCCGCGCGGCTACACCGTCGTCGTACAGGACGTCCGCGGACGCTACGCCTCCGAAGGCGAATTCGAATGGCAATTTTCAGATAAACCGATTCAAGAGGACGCCGAAGACGGCTACGACACCGTCGAGTGGGCGGCCACACAGCCCTGGTGCGACGGTCAGATCGGAACCTGGGGACATTCGTACCCGTCGTGGTGCATCTGGCGATTGCTCGGCGAGGCGCCGCCGTCCCTGACCGCCGTGTTTGCCGGCGGCATGTCCTCAAACCTGATGGACCTGAACTTCGGCATCTTCGAGACCGGTCGCCGACTCGAATGGACCTACCAGATGGCGGTCGACGCCCGCGCGCGGGTCGGAGACAAGTCGGGTCCACAGAGCTGGGTCGATGCCGCCACCTGGTGGCGCGAAGTAGAGCGTGGCAAGTGGATCTGGTTCACTCCGTTCGACGACCTCCCGGGCGACGTGTTTTCCACCCTGACACCCCAGCTAAAGCGCTACCTGCGAGAGCAGAACATCGACTTCTGGAACTTCAAAGAGGTGTGGTCAGAGGTCAAAGTTCCGACCTGCCAGGTCACAGGATGGTGGGACCGGATCATCGGCACCATCGACAACTTCAACGGCGTCGTCGAGCAGGGCGCAGCGGATTCACGAGATCAGCATCGGCTGGTGATCGGTCCGTGGGGCCACTCGCCGGACAGCTTCGAGCGCGAGCAGGGTCCGCTGGACCTCGGACCGGACGCCGACTGGCCGTACGAAGAGGTGATCGCCCGCTGGTACGACTGGCAGTTCAAGGGCGAAGACAACGGTCTCAAGAACGAGCCGCCGGTTCGACTCTTCGTAATGGGCGACAACAAGTGGCGCTGGGAGAACGAGTGGCCGCTAGCCCGGACGCGTTACACCGACTATTTCCTGTCGTCCGAAGGTAATGCCAACACGGCGTTCGGCGACGGTGCGCTCTCGGTAGATCAACCGTCGGGGACCGCATCGCAGGATACCTACGACTACGATCCCGCCAACCCGGTGATGAGCGTGATGGGACTCGATGCGCAAGCCGCGGCCCGGGATCAAGCCCCGCTCGCCCATCGCAAAGACATCCTCGTGTTCCAGACCCCGATACTTGAACATGCGGTTGAAGTAACAGGCCCGGTCGTCCTGAAGCTTTTCGCGTCCTCAAGCGCGCCCGATACCGACTGGACGGCAAAGCTCATCGATGTACAACCAGACGGCACCGCAGTGAACCTGACATACGGTATCTTGAGGGCCAGTTACCGGGACGGATACGACGATCCAACTTCAATCGAGCCGGGACGGGAGTACGAATACACGATCAAGCTCAACCCGACCGGCAATGTTTTCCTCCCGGGCCACAGGATTCGACTGGACGTGTCCAGCTCAGACTTCCCGAACTTTGATCGCAACCACAACACCGGCAAAGACTACTGGTCCGACAGCGAGTTTCGTATTGCGAGCCAGACCATATTCCATGACGCCGTACGCCCGTCCCGGCTCGTGTTGCCAATCATCCCGCGCTGACATTGGCAATCGACTCATGTAGGGGCGGAGCCTGCTCCGCCCTTATATGCGACCGAGTCGAATTCACAGCAACACCGTAGGGCCAAACAGACCCCCTCTCCCGGCGGGAGAGGGTTAGGGTGAGTGAGAAGATCCTCTGACCTAACCTCGGGTTACGACCGATCACAAACAACAAGCGACCACAACCAGGAGCCACAAGTGACCATCTCCGACACGCCGTTTCCAGCGACCGAAAACCTCACAATCGGTTTCGCCCACCACGCCTATCAGCTCAAGGAACGGTTTGCCGCGCGCGACACCGGCGTTGACCACTTCCAGGTCTACACACCGGAAGAACTAAACGACCGCATAGCGGACATGGACGTTCTGGTCGTCTCAGGACTGTGGAACGACGCGCTTCTGGACAACGCCCCGAAACTTCGCTGGATCCAGTCGGTCGGCACCGGGTACGACCAGTTCCCGCTGGTTCAACTCCGGGAACGAGACATCCACCTTACCCGGGCGTTCGGTGTCATGCGAGAGGCGGTCGCAGAGCAGGCCCTTGCGTGCATGCTATCGCTCGCCAGACACCTCCATTTCCTCCGAGATGAGCAGCGAAAGCACAACTGGCGCCCCTATATTTCAGACATCCAGAGACGGGAGGATGAACTCGCCGGAAAGACCGTCGGAATTGTCGGAATAGGCCTCATCGGATCACGTGTCGCCGAGCTTGCGAAGGCCTTCAACATGCGCGTTATCGCCACCAAGGGAAATCCGTCCACCTACGACGGGCCGGCCGATGAGGTCACCGGCGCCGACGGGCTGCACGACCTGCTGCGGGAATCGGACTACGTCGTGTTGACCTGCCCCCTGACTGACGAGACGGCCGGAATGATCAACTCGCGCACCCTCGGACTCATGAAGAAGAGCGCATTTCTCGTGAACGTGGCTCGTGGGGGCTGTGTGGTGGACGATGACCTCGTGTCGGCGCTGAAGTCGGGCGGGATCGCAGGCGCAGCCCTGGATCATTTCCATGAGGAGCCCCTGGGAACCGATAGCCCTTACTGGGACCTCGATAACGTGATCGTGACACCACACAACGCCTCAGAAACCCAGATGTACGAAGAAAACCTGATGGACATCCTGGTCGAAAACATGGGCCGGCTAACCAGGGGCGAAACAGACCTCCTACACCAGGTCGTCTAGGCAGGTATCCCGGGACCTTATCCAAGCGGGGGCAGGCACGCCTGCACCTGATCCTGGCGGGGCCTTTGTTCTTGCGGCTTCGATTGTTATTCCGCTGAACCCACCCTGGACTCTCGAAGGGTCCTTCCGCAACAAAACCGTACGGGCGCAATACGGCCTCCCGCACCGTCTAGTCCGGATCCGTCGCCGGAGCCTGATCGAACGACAGGCGGTTCCCTTCTGGATCCATCGCCTTTGCCACAAAAACGCCCGGACCTAGCTCCCGCGGAAGTTCGATATCGCAACCCTTATTTTTGAGATCGAGGTAAACGGCCTCGACATCGTCCACGCTGAACGACAACGTGGTAGAACCGCCCTGCTCGACCTTATCTGTGCCGTGGATAGCGAGATGCGTGCCCCTCGCGTCAAGTACAACCCAGCCTGAGAAGCCGCCCTCGGGCTCATCCTCCGGGAAGATTACCGGCAACCCGACCATATCCCGGTAGAACCGGACCATCCTGTCCACATCGCTCACCATGAGCATCACCTGGTACAGACTTGTCATCGGAATCGCCTCCTCGGCTGCCTTTCGCCCCAATTCGCTCATATCGCACCATCGACCAGCCCGAAAGCAATGTAGCACCGCGCAACACCCGCCCCCAATTGCCCGTACCCGGATATACTCTCGCCGCACCCCGCCCTCTACTCACCTGAAGGGCTATCTCCGGGTCGCTTCTGCCGCCCGATAAAAGTCACGTCAAAAAGATTCATCCCAAAGGAAGTCCCATGCGCATCTTGATGGTTCAGTTCACGATCAAGGACGGGATGGCAGACGCCTTCCTCGAAGCCGCAAAGGGCGACGGACGCGGCTCGGTCGGCAACGAAGCCGGCTGCTATCGGTTCGACATCATCCAGGACCGGGACGATCCGAACCGTATCGCTTTCACCGAGGTGTACGACGACGATGCCGCCATCGAAATCCATGGCGCGCAAGCCCACATGACCGCCTGGCGTGACGCCACGAAGGACATGATCGAAGGATCGGTCAAGTTCGGCCGTTGCCGGAACATCTTCCCGAGCGACCTCGCAAGCTGGAACGCACGCCGCGACGGCGTCAACGAGGGTTTCTCTTCCGAGAACCTGTTTATCATCCACGCAGAGTTGCCGGTACTGGCAGATAAGGTCGATGACTTTATTGAGGCCGTGAAGCTGGACGGCGTCGGCTCGACAAACCTGGAGCCGGGCTGCCTGCGATTTGACGTCTACCAGGACACCAGCGACCCGACGAAGCTCTGGCTGTACGAGGTCTACGTAAACCCGGAGGCCTTCCAGTTTCACACCACGACGCCGCACATCGCCAAATGGCGTGACACCGTGGCCGACTGGTACGACGGCGAGCGCGCCCCGGCCATCAGAGGCAAAAACGTGTGGCCCTCTGACCAGTGGAACTGGAGCTCTGGAAGCCCCCTCAACTAAACAGGCAGGCTCGCCTGCACCTTATCCTGGCAGGGCCTTCGTTCTTGCGGGCGCTATGTCTACGCGCATCCAGAACTTGCTCGGGACAACACCGTAGGGGCGGATTGGTTTCCGCCCACGCACGTCCCTTACGGCTACATTACGAGAGTGCGCAACGGTAATGCTGTCATCCTGAGCCTATGCGAAGGATCTCCCGATTAGCAGAGCGCGAGGAGGTCCGTCGTGCTGATACCGTCCACGCCAAAATTCGTGGGATACGTCGGTCTTAAGAGAACCTCAAGACAACGGCCCCAAGGGGCCCTAATTCCCGGCTGCCACGTCTCCGCCCACCTGTGTCGCCACCAGACGGGCGTACATGCCGTTGCTGACCATCAGCTCATCGTGGCTGCCCGTCTCTGCCACATGACCGTCCGACATCACGACGATCGTGTCCGCTTCCCGCACGGTGGATAGCCGGTGCGCAATCACCAGCGTCGTCCGGTCGCTCTTCAACGCATCCAGCGCGTTTCGCACCGCGCGCTCATTCAGGGCGTCCAGGTGTGAAGTCGCCTCGTCCAGGATCAAAATCGGCGCGTCCTTGAGGAACGCCCGGGCGATCGCCACCCGCTGTCGTTGACCGCCCGAGAGAAAAGTCCCACGCTCACCGACCACGGTATCCAGACCATCTGGAAGCGACTCAACGAAATCGGTCAGACTTGCGCTCTTGATCGCCTCCGCTAACTCGGATTCGCTGGCCTCGGGACGAGCGATGAGCACGTTATGTTGAAGAGATGCGTTGAACAGATACGTGTCCTGGGACACTAATGCGATGCGGTTCCGTAGATCATCGAGTCGATACTCCCGGAGATCTGCGCCATTGATCCGGACGGACCCGGTTGCGGCGTCCCAGAATCGAAGAAACAGGTGCGCTGCCGTCGTTTTTCCGGCGCCAGACGGCCCGACAAGCGCCAGCGTCTTGCCGGACTCGACCCCGAACGAAACCTCTTCCAACGCCGGCCGATTCATCGTCTCGTAAGAGAACGTCACACGATCCATCTCCAGGGCCAGTGGCCCCGTTAAATCGTGAGATTCGCGCTCTCGCGAGTGCTGAGGCTCTCGAAGCACGGATTTCCCCCCAACGCCAACCCCCGGGCCGTCCTGCACCTTCACCCGTTCTGAGTGCACGGCGAAAACCCGTCGGGTTGCGCCAAGCGTGTCCGCAAGCTGCCGAGCGGTGTGTGATATCTCTGATATCGGCAGGAAAGACGCCATCGCAAGCAGCGTCGCCAGCGGGAGCAGCCCTGAATCGAGCCTCCCTTCCGAAACCAGCCACGCCCCGACACCGACCATCGCCAGCCCGCCGATCCCCATCGTGATCTCCAGGTAGGCTCGTTGCAGAGTCAGCTCCCGGAAGAAGGGCAGGCGAATGCGAACCGCCGCACGGGCACGCGCCAGAAACTCCGCCGCACGCTCCGGCCCGCGCTGGAACGCGACGATCTCGTTAAGGCCCTGCAGCGTATCGACCGCGTGGGCATTGAGTAGTCCCAGTTCCTCACGAGAGCGAGACCCCAGTCGGTCCACCTTGCCACGGGCCAGGAACGGGCTTGCGGCGGCGATGATTAAGAACGGCACAAGGGTCAGGGCGAGGATCGGGTCGAAAGTGAACAGCGTGACGAGAACGGCGGTGGGCACCACCACCGCGACAAACGCAGGGGCAACCGTGTGCGCAAAGAAATACTCGATCGTTTCAACGTCCTGCGTCGCCATGCCAACTAGATCGCCGGTCCGGCGTCGCGCCAGGTATGCAGGCGCAAGCTGATCTAGCTTTCGGTACAGATCGATACGCATCTCGGCCAGCAGCCGGAACGCCATATCGTGCGACACCCAGGATTCCAGCCACGTCAGCACCGCCGCCAGCGGCGCCAGGACGCCCAGCGAGACGAGCAACCAGCCGAACGATTCGCCGTCTTTCACAGCGGCGACGGCCAGCGCGGAAGCGACCCCGATGCCGATGATGCTGGAAAATCGTGCGACGCCTAGGAGGAAGGTGAGCGTCAGTTTGCCCTTCCACGGGATGACGAGCCGGAACAACTCCCGGCCAGTCTCCCGCCAGTTCATACCCTCGGCCCGGAGAATCGCCTCGGTCGGCGCCATCTCGGCCGCCTCGCTTGCGAAAGCCTCCCGGGTCTCTCCTTTCGGACCCGGCGACCCGATCATGGGCGACCGGAAGTTGGATCCAACACTCACAACCTGGTCCCGCATCAGGTCGGCGTAGATGCCGCCACTGGCCAACAATCCTGAGTGGGACCCCTCTTCCACAACCCGGCCTTCGTCCAGGACGATGATTCGATCTGCGCCGATCACACTGGACAGGCGGTGGGCGATTATCAGCGTAGTTCGGCCTTCCATCAGCCGATCGAGCGCTTCCTGGATCAGGTGCTCGTTCTCTGCGTCCACCGCGGACAGCGCCTCGTCCAACACCAGAATCGGCGCGTCCCGCAAGAGAGCGCGTGCGATAGCGATTCGCTGCCGCTGACCGCCCGAGAGCCTCACGCCGCGTTCGCCGATCACCGTTCCGTAGCCGTCCGGCAGTGCTGAAATAAATGAATGAGCGTTGGAGGCGCGCGCCGCGTCCTCTATCTGTTCCGGAGAGGCTTCCGGGTTGCCGAACCTCAGGTTGTCGATGACCGTGCCGTGGAACAGGTATGTGTCCTGGCTAACGACAGCAAGATGGCCGCGGATCTGATCAAACGAAAGCTCTCGAAGGTCAACACCACCCATCATCACACGTCCGCCGTCCGGGTCGTACAAACGCAGGAGAAGCTTCACGACCGAGGTTTTTCCGGCGCCGCTGGGGCCGACGAGCCCGATCTTTTCGCCGGCCGCGACAGAGAACGTAAGGCCGTCGTGGGCAGGTTTGCGGCCGCCCGGGTAGGAGAATGTCACGTCCTTGAACGATAGAGTCGGCTCCGTTTCCGACATGTCGTATTTGATTGTTTTTGGATCGACCACCGTCGGCTGCGCGTCCTGCATGGCAAACACACCGGATGCCGCCGATATGCCGAGCAACCCCTGGTGGAATAGCTGTGTCAGCTCCCGCAACGGACGGAAAACCTCGACACCCAGCATCAGGATCACCAGAAGTACGCCCAGCTCAAGTCCGCCAGATTCGACCCGATACGCGCCCCAGCCAAGCGCGACGGCGGCGCCTATCGATATCGCTGCTATCGACAACCCGCCCGAAAACGCATTTGTCGCTAGCACCCACATCGTGCTCTTGAACACCGCCCGCGCACGCACAGCCAGCATCCGGCCCTGCGCCTCGCTCTGGCCAAACGCCTTCAGCGTCGCAAGTCCCTGAATCGAATCCAGGAAGTCCGCCCCGAACTCGCCGTAAGCCTCACGGCGTCGAGTGCTGCTCGCCCGATTCATCCGATGGAACAGTGCCGGGAAGAACAGGGCCGCTATCGCAGAAACAAGGAAAATCGAGGCCGTCGGCAGGTCCAGAAAGGCCATGAACACAAACACGCCGATCGGCGTCAGGATGGCCACAAAGAACTGCGGGAGGTACTGGCCAAAGAAGGTTTCAAGCTGCTCCACACCATCGACGAGCGACAGGACGGTATCGCCGGTTCGTTGCTGGTTGAAGTAGGACGGCCCGAGCTCCATCGCCTTTTCGTGGAGGTTAGCCCTGAGCGCAATCTGGACGCGCGCCGCCGTGTGGTGCGACACCATCTCCTTGTAGAACTGGAGTGCTCCCCTCAGCAGAACCACACCCGCAACGCCTGCGATCGGTACCACCAGCGACCCGGCCCCACGGCCATCGAAAACCTCGGCAAGCAACCAGCCAAGCAGGGCCAGTCGAGCCACACCGGCTGCCGCGGTCAACAGGCCGATGAACACGGCCCATGCGATGCGGAGCCTCACGCCATGGGTGAGGCTCCAGAGCCGGAAATCAAAATACATACGAGGGTTGAGAGGTATCCGTAATTGATCCGCAGATGGACTGGATATTGTCCGGGTTAACCGTCAGTCAAGCCAGGACCTCGGAGATTGTAGACCGGCCCGGCCCTTTTTATCGCCTCCTTACTGGGAGGCCGGCAAATAAAACGAGGTTAGAGGTGGGTCGCGTTTCGCGTTATCGGATCAGAACATGTCATTCTGAGCCCGAGGCGAAGAATCTCCCGGCCCGCACTCCATCTACACCGTCATTCCCACGCAGCTGGGAATCCACAAGCGCCAAACCGGCAGTTACACGCCATAACGACGAATCCTGGGTCTGGCCTCCCGACGTCTCGGAAATGACGGGGCATACGGGAATGACGCAGTTCCAACTTTGCTCCCTCTCCCCTTCGCGGGAGAGGGCCAGGGTGAAGGGGACGAGGCCATCGGCGCGGTCGCGGGCAATCCCGCCGTGATCATGTGCCGACGCGACAGACAGACCCCTCGGCCCTTTATCAAACACCCCAACTCAGACCGTCGCCGCTCCCCGCGTCGCCAGTCCGTACCCGATCACCCCCGTCACAAGAAGTGCGGCCGCAACAAGAAATCCCGCCTGAAAACCGAAGGCATCCGCTATCAGCAGACTTACTATCGGCCCCATCGCCGACCCCATATCCAGCCAGGTGGCGTAGCGCCCGATAGACCCGGCGCACGCTCCTCGTCTGGAACGGCGTCGCCGGCGGAGGCGTCGAGAGACACCTCCAGCAACGATCCCGTGATCAGCAGCAGAGGCAGTGCGGCAACGATCACCTCGGACCGCGTCGCCAGCCCAATGACAAGCATCGCCGCCAGCGTCAGCGCGGCTCCAATCAAGATAGTCCGTCGTCGCCCCCATACACCAGACAGGTGGCCCATGGGAACCGAGAGGGCCAGGTCGCCGAACCACCGGATACCGACAAGAAAACCGGCCAGCGTCACGATCCCGATAGACGCACCGAACACGGTCGCCTTCTCGCCATATAGTTCGGCTAGGAACGGGGAGATCATCGCTATCACGAGACCATTTGCCGCAAACGCCGTGCCAAAGCGGAGGTAGTTGATCGCTAGCAGGCGTCTACGTATCGATCGAGCGCTCTCCGGAAGCGGCGAAACAAGCACCGCCCACGCCTTTTCGCCCAGCCCGGTACTGGCCGGTGCGTCGGATTCCGGACCTACCGTCGCTGGCGTACTTCGACGAACGACAAAGTTCGGGACGGTGAGGGCGATAGCGACGCCGATTATGCCGACCGCCGCCAGCGTGGTGAAAGCGACACCTCTCCCGGCCGAGTCGGCGAGCGCCGCGCCGGCCGTGACGGCGATGAAGCTGCCCGTCCTGGACCCGGCGTTAAAGAAACCGAGCAGCCGGCCCCGATTACTGGAGTCTCCGATCTCAAACGCGGCCAGATAAGCGCCAAGTCGCAGATGGGAGTAACTGAGTCCCCATAGCGCACGCGCCACCAGCAGAAGGGCGGCGCCTTTGCTGAACGCGTACGTAAGCGTGGTCAAACCGCCGAGAAACACCGCAATCACGAAGGGTGTCTTGAAGCCGAACCGATTGAACGTCGCTGCGGCAAGCGAGTTGCCGACCAGTCTGATCAGCCGGTTGATGCTAAGCGCCAGCCCGATCCATACCGCAGCCGAAACGCCAAACGAGCTCTCAAGTCCAAAATCGGAGACGCTGGCCGGGAGGACGATGTAGATCAGCGAATCGCCCATGATTACGGCAGCAGTCGGCAAGACTACGGCCACCATCTGGCGGGGAATGTAGGCGCCTGATCGCTTTACGCCAGAGGACGTCCCGGCGGGGCCAGTATTTTTTGGCGCTGGCGCACTCATCCTGATGTGATCACGGACTAGTTGAGCCGGGGGTTCAGAAAACCCCGGCTCAACGTCCATGAATATCAGGCCATGAATATCAGGCCATGAATATCAGGAATGGCGACGTGTTCAGCTGGCCGAACCGTCGTCTGGGCCTGAATCGGCTCGCCTTCGCAGAGCTGGAGGCCGCGGCGGAGTTGGCGTGCTGCCGTCCCCGTTGCCGGTGCTTGAACGTGTGCCAACACGTCTTCGCGTCGGCGTACGTCGCACCGGCCTGTTGGACGACTCCGTTACCTCGTCGCTAGAGCCCGAGCCGTTGGACACGACCTGTGCCGGTTCTCGGTCATTGTCAGCAGTCTGAGCCGCTGCGGGCGTCGGCGTTGATTCTGCCGTCTCCGAGACGGTCCGCCGGGTCGACGTTCGTCGCCGCGAAGTCGTACGCGTGCTCGGCCGCCGAGTCGTAGCTGTCCTGCGTCGGACCGTCTTGCGACCGTTTCCGGTTTCTGAGCCGGTCGACTCTTCTGGAGTCTCTGCTTCGGTGAGAGGAGCCGCAACAGCGGCCCCGCCAGAGCCGGAACCAGAGCGGGACGTACGGGGGCGCCGGGCCGGAGGGGCGGTTGTCGCCCTCCGTCGCCGGTCTGACCACAGTCCCGTGAAGTAGGTCTTGTTGAGTTTGATCACGATATCCGCAACGTTGCCCGCCTCGCTGGACAGGTTGTTGTCGAACGCCGCCACTTCGATGTGCTTCCCCTGGTTCTTGGCCGTCTGAATTGCCGGGAAGAAGTCACCATCGCCGCTGACCACGATAGCCGTGTCGTAAAGGTCCATGAACGCGAACGCGACGAGATCCGTCGCCATGTACACGTCAACGCCTTTTTCGACCATCGTCTCGCCGTGTCGTTTTGACACGCCCATGCGCACCTCAAGGTACGGCGTGTCGTACATCGTCTGGAGGAACTTGCCCTGTTCCGTGGCGACATTGGGATCGCGTTCGGAATCCTGACGGATGTTGTAGTAATACGTTCTGATCAGTCGGCGGCCGGCGGAGATCTTCTCGGCAAACTTGCCAAAATTCAGATCGTGTCGCCCGCACACTTCTCCAAGGACGTGGTAAAGATTGCTCCCGTCGATGAACACCATGATTCGCTCATGGCGATCTCTATTGGGAGATGTAGCCGATGTCGGCATTAATGCCTCCGGTACGGGTCCCACATACGATCCGGAATTCCGGAAGTGCGTGGCGGGCGGATGCCCGGATGGGCCGGTCGCAGCGAAATTAAGAGGCGCTTGCGCGCGGGGAAGATCGACGTGGACCCGTGAGTAGATATATGAAAGGTATGATCCGGCCCTTTTTCAATACTACTCCCAACGGACCTCGTAGGGGTTGCATATTTGCACCACATACGACGTGAAAAAGCGACAGTCTGGCGCGAATGGCCCGATTTCAATCGAGCGAACGTTCGCGCACACGCCAAAGTACCCCGGCGCTTAACGACTATTCGTCCGGTCGCAGGGCTGTGTGTGGGATATCACAATGAATTAGAGGGTTCTCGTCATTCAACGTATTCGCCGTAACGGAACTCGTAATTGATTGACCAATCGTTGCGAGGTTTGTAGCCTATCGCACGTTCGGTGGTCGTAAGGCTCCCGGTTGTTTCCCAGAAAGGGAAACGGTTTTAGTTCGGTTTGTGTAAAAAGAATCCGGGCTGGACAGCAGGGAAGCGTGGACGTTTTCGCCGAGCAATTGACTACTTAGGAGGGGCGACTATGACCTGGGCAGAACGAGTCGGCGATCTAGCGACTCAACTTGCGTTGGTCCTGATCAATTTTGGTCGGATCTTCACACTGATCCTTAGAGTGGCCACTGACAAGATCGACGGGTTTGTTACAAACCTCGCCGAGCGAGGCGAAGGCGGCATCACCCCGACAGGCTCGCTGGGCCGTGTATGGGTGAGCCTTCCGGCGGCGGTGGCATGGGGCGTAGCGGCGATAGTCCTGCGAACCGCTTCCATCGTTACGGTGTTTGCTCGCCAACTGGCGGTAACACTGGACGAGTTCCTTCGAGCGCTGGCCGAGGAACAGGGAACTGGCGCCGTCGGGACCGTCCCGGGCGGATCCGCAGACAACGACGATTAGCCATTAAGGCGCGGTCGCTTTGACCACGTACGGGCGTGACCCGATAAACCCGCCGGGATCGGACGAAAGTTCCGGTCCCGGCGGTACATTACGGACGTATCTGCCCGAACACACACTCCGGTTTGTCATTGTTCGGGATCAAACCAACGGTGTGTTTAATGCGCTTGTGCAGGTCGCGATAAAGCTGGCCCTTGTGGTCACCGGCCTGTGGCGCGGTGTCGCTACATCGCTAAACGCGTTCCCCGCAGGACTTGGCGTAAATCTGACGTAAAGGCCTGATCGCTCAATACCCACTCCCATGTATCAATCTCTCCGAGGTGTTGGAGCGGTTCGCGAGGTATTTGCAGTTGGCGCACGTGTCGCGTCTCGAGTAATGAGCTCGCATCAGCGGCTAACATTTCGTGTATACGGTTACCTTCTGGCCCGTCGAACTCCCAACTACCCAATGTGACACGGGCGCCGCTAAACGCAGACTTTCAGTCGTCGCGTATCTCGTCGTCTAAACGACGATAATCCGCGCCCGAACGCTTGCCTCGTATTGTGATCTTGACGATGGCCCGCGCCCGGAACATGATGACGCCCGTCGGCGTGGTTCGAGGTTTGACCCGATTCCGCGTGATTCGCCATACGAGTACACCAGATCATCAGGAGCAATACATTGGCCGTTCAGACCGTCCCAACCTACGACTCACCATGCCGGATGCCGAACGGCCTCCAGTGGTTCGAAGACGAGCTCTTCGTAATGGACCAGCAGTCCGACCAGGTCTACGTTATGAACTCTGAGGGCTACGTCACGCGTGTCATGGACACTCCGACGGAAAACGGCTCCGGAATCACCGTCGGCGGTGGGTTCCTGTGGACGGCCTCAAACGGCACCACCAAATTCCGCGACTACCGGCCGACCGACACGCACATCGGCTGGATATACCAGCTTGATCTCAACACAGGCGCTTTCGTTAATCGCTGGCGTACCCCGGACGGCGGCGGCATACACGGCCTCGAGTGGGATGACGGCAAGCTCTGGGTCACGGCATTCCAACCAAAGGCGATTCACATCTGCGACCCGTTCGACGACATGAAGGTGATCGAGACCTTTGAAGTGCCGACAGAGCGCCTCCACGGACTGGCCCGAGACGGCGACGGCATCTGGTGCGCCCACACCACAGACCAGATAATCATCAAATACGATGTCGAAACCGGCGAAGAGCAAGATCGCATCGTCTTTGGCGACGATTCACCAGCGCCGCACGGCCTGACAATCAAGGACGGCGAACTCTGGTACTCGGACGCCGTGATGACCGGCGTCGGAGTAGGCCACAACGACCCGGACCGAGAAGGCCCCGAAATAGGCCGAATCACGATTACACCGTAGGGCAGGTAATCCTGCACCTTATTTTGGCGGGGCCTTCCCCAAACCCACCCTGAGGCTCTCGAAGGGTGCATTTGCCAGTAACACCGTAGGGGCGGGCAACGGCCCACCCTTTCCCCTCTCCCGATGGGAGAGAGTTCGGGTGAAGGAGGACAAAGGTTCCGTCCGGAACATTGCCTATTCGCGTAACGGCCCCTCGGCAAAGACCCCTCGGCTACCAACGACGTGACTCCAACAACACCGTAGGGGTGAATGTCTAGCCGCCCTCAGGGTCGATGACAATCGACCCGTACGCCGTCCAACCAACCCGGCAAGCACTGAACAGAGGACCACCGAATGCCTTCGGTCGTGGACTGCCACCACCACTTCTGGGACCTGTCGGAACTCGACTACGACTGGATGCCGCCCGGCGACAACGTACTGCGTCAGAATCGCCTGCCGTCCGACCTGAAACCACTCATAGACGAAGTCGGCGTGCAACGCACCGTTATCGTGCAGGCGCACTCCTCTATAGAAGAGGCACGCTGGCTGCTCCGCCTCGCCGCCGACAACGATTTCATAGCGGGCGTTGTCGCCTGGGTAGAGCTCGCCGACCCGGACGTCGGAAACACGCTGGATCAGCTCCAGATGGACCCTTACTTCAAAGGCATCCGGCACATCTGGCACGACGAGCCGGATGACGACTGGATCATGCGACCGGCCGTCTTGAACGGCCTGAAAGAACTCGCAAGACGAGACATCCCGTTCGACCTCCTGCCGCGCCCACAGCACCTGCCATACATCCCGCGCGTCTTGGACGCCGTGCCGGACCTGAAGACCGTCATCGACCACATCGCAAAGCCGCTCATAGCGGAGCGCTTATTCGAGCCCTGGCTGTCAGACCTTAAGCGCGTGGCAGAGATCCCCAGCGTCTACTGCAAGATCTCGGGCATGATCACCGAGGCCGATATCGAAAACTGGAAGCCGGAAGACATCACGCCTTACGTCAACAACGTAGTCGATATGTTCGGCTACAACCGGCTCATGTTCGGCAGCGACTGGCCCGTATGCACCCTGGCCGGATCTTACAAACAGGTTTTCCACGCCGCATCACGCGCACTGGGCAGGATGTCTGTCGCAGACAGAACCGCCGTCTTTGGCGGCAACGCTGAACGCTTCTACGGACTTTAGGCGCGAATCCTAACCCCCCGCATAACGCAAACGCATACACGCGATTCGACATGAAGGCGGTGTTAAAGTTCCCCGAATGCCTGCACTTCTTTCGGCCCGGAACATCACAAAGATCTACGGAAACACCGTCGCATTGCACGACGTGACCCTCGACATCGAAGAGGGCACGACCGGGTTACTTGGTGCAAACGGTGCCGGCAAGAGCACCCTGATGACACTCTTCCTCGGCATCATCCAGCCCACGTCCGGCCAGTTCCTTGTTTTCGGCGAAGACGGCGGGGATCCGGTCAACGCCCACCGGTTCATCGGCTACTCACCCGAATACGAATGTCTGCCGCCCAACGTCTCGGCTG
>Ga0066376_10000994_pt1 | contig 27468 bp, 27 predicted proteins | sample Knorr_S15_td_Bot_FD_77009 | JGI IMG/M metagenome (GOLD analysis project Ga0066376, IMG submission 77009) | Marine microbial communities from Southern Atlantic Ocean transect - Knorr_S15_td_Bottom_ad_5009_LV_A | ecosystem: Environmental > Aquatic > Marine > Oceanic | place: Southern Atlantic... | reverse complement strand
GTCGCGCTTCCGACGACGGGCTCAGTTCCACTCCCAATATGGATGCCAATGCAACGCTATCTCCGGACGGCAAGAGCGTCGCCTTCGACTCCTGGCGCGATGGCGATGGTGAGATCTACGTGAAGAGTGCGGATGGCGCGCTGCCACCTCTGAGGCTGACGAGACAGGCAGGGTTCGACTCCCAGCCTGTGTGGTCCCCGGACGGCCGTCGCCTCGCCTTTATTTCTGACCGAGATGGCAACGACGAAATTTACGTCATGGACGCAGACGGGGCCCATCAGCAAAGACTGACCGACAACCCCGGGCACGACTGGCAGCCCTCATGGTCTCCCGACGGAAAGCGCCTGGCCTACATGTCGGATCGCGATGGCAACTGGAATATATATGTAGTCAGTATCGATGGGAGTGAGCGGCTCGACGGGAGCGGTCGGATTCAGCTGACGAGTAGCTCTTCCCGCGAGGGCTTGCCGTCCTGGTCGCCGGATGGCACCAGGCTGGCCTTCGTCTCGGATCGGGATGGGGACTTCGACGTCTACGTCGTGGACGCCGATGGCGGGGCGTCGCGCGGGTGACAAACCGGTCCGGGGTCGAGACCACGCCCATCTGGTCCGCTGATGGGCGGACAATCGCGTTTTCGACCACAGAGTACGGCGTCACGCGGATCTATACCGCGGTGGTCGATGGCGGCCGCGCCGAGGTCGAGCTCAGAGACGCCTCAACCTCGGCGAGCAGTTCCTCTCCCGTTCATTGGTAGGAGGCGACGGCGGAGGTCATCACGTACCAGTGGTTGATGTGGATCACCCCCTCGACCTTCACCAGATTCAGCGACCGTCTCTGTAGCTCATCCAGACCATCCAGCGTCTGGACCACGCTCCGCACATTCGCTTCAGATACGCCGTCCGTCAGCGAGCCAATGGGCCGGTGTCTGGTGTAGAGCTCGACCGACTCGACCTCGAAGCCCGCCTGCTCGAGCATCTTCCGCCACTCCCCAGGGCGATACTGCCGGACGTGCGACTCATCGTGCAGGCGGTCGAGCTGGTTCATGCAGCTGTCGATGAAGTCGTCTTCGGGCACGCTGCGGTCGTCGATGACCAGTCTCCCTCCAGGGCGCAGCGCCCGGCGCATCTCCCCTAAGGCTTTGGCAATATCAGAGAAGTGGTGCGGCGCTCGGCGGCACGTCACCAGGTCGAAGCTGCCATCCGGACAGGGCAGATGGTGCACGTCTGCCAGCTGAAAAACCACGTTTGCGATCGAGTGGCGGCCCGACAGCTGGCGGGCCTCGAGCAGCATTTCGGGCGTCAGGTCCACGCCGATGACAGAGGCGACAACCGGAGCCAGGGCAAAGGCGGTGTGGCCGGTGCCCGTGGCCACATCCAGGGCTCGCCAGTCGGGGCGAGCTCCGGACAACTCCACTACCTTTCCCAGCACCTGTGGATCCGTGTGACACGAACTGGTCGTGTAGTTTGTCGCCCGGCGGCCGAACACCTCCCGAGCTGACTCTTCAGGGCTTTTCATTAGGGCTTTTCACCTCGCCGGACTCCCTTCAAGAGGGTTTGCTACTTCGCATGGGTATTGTCGCAGTAGGGTGGCGTGCCGGTCATCTTGCACTGGCAGAGCTTGAGAGTCTTCGCAGTTTTGACTTCGAATTCAACCGGTTGGAAGGTCGTCCCCTCGTGAGAGCGGTCGCAGAATGGTTGATTCTTCGAGCGCCCGCAGGCACACCAGTAATACGTGCCCGGCTCGAGGTCGACCAGAGCGGGGAATGCTTCTGCTGAGATCGGTGCGTCAGACATAATGCAACTCCTTATCGAATGGGTGAACAAGGGGGGCAGGCGCCCAGGGTCAGGGGCTGTCGGACAGGCGGCTCCCGATTTTCAGCACCTCATCGACCAGCGCGTCGAAATCATCCAGTCGACTGCGGTGGTTGACGATCGCGGCACGCAGACAATAGCGGCCTTTCAGAGTGGTGTAGGAGGGCAGCACCACGCCGCCTTCGTGCAGCTGAATCAGGAGCTCCTGGTTCAGTTTGTTGAGCTCTTCCCGGTCGGCGGCGCCGGGGTTGAATCGGAAGCAGACGACATTGAGGATGACAGGGGCCATGAGCTCCAGTTGCGGGCATGACTCTACCAGGCCTTCGAGGTAGCGGGCCTGCTCCATGTTCTGGTCGATCAGGCGCTCGTATTTCGCCAGGCCGTGCTCCTTGATCGACAGCCACACTTTCAGGGCGCGAAATCCCCTCGACAGCTGCAGCCCGTAATCGGTGTACCACTTCGCTCCGCCAGCCAGTCCTCGCTCAAAGATCGCGGCTGTTTCAGTCGGGATCTGCTGCCAGACAGGCCGCTCCCGCACGGTCTTCAGGTAGTCGACGACATCATCGACTACCCGATGACCGAGAGTGCGCATTTCATCCCAATCGTCGGGATCCAGAGTTTCACTCATGCCAGAGGCCTTTGGGGGTGAATTCTGGGCGCGGGCAAGGGACCGGGCCCTACTCCTTCAACCCCGCCTTGGCCGCCGCCAGAAGCAGATCTGAATCGAGGCGGACGGAGTAGTCGGGATGCACGTAGTGGAAGCCGATTACTCCGTCCGCTCCCAGGATATAGACGGCGGGGACGGGGAGCGCGCGTTTCCCCTCTGGTTGGAAGGCGATTCCGAAGGCCCGAGGGCCAGCCAGATCGACGTCCGAGAGCAGAGTGAAGGTCAGACTTCGTTTCAGAATGGTCTCGAGCACCTTCGCCGGAGGATCCGGGCTGACGGCAATGATCTGGTATCCCAGCTCGATGAGTCGGGGTTGAATGCTTTGCAGTTGGACCAACTGCCGGTTGCAGTGCGGTCACCACCCGCCGCGATAAAAAACCAGCACCGTCGGCTTGCCGGACAGGGCCGCCGCGAGCTCCACGGGGGAGCCATCCGCGGCCATCAGAGCGACATCCGGTACCCTGGTCCCGACCAGAATGGGGTGAACAGCCGACGGGGCAACCGGTAGTCGTGGCATGGGCTGTGCCTGTTCTTCCTCAGCCGCTGTAGAGGAGTGGAGGGGGATTAACAGGCACGACGCGAACAACATGCATCCACGTCGAAATGAGGATCTTCGAACAATCATACGTATGCTGCTCCTTCAAAATGGATGCATTACTTCAACAAGTGTTCCTCGATGAATAGAACGGCGGCATTCTGGTAGTAGTCGCGGTTCTTTTTCTTGCGAAAGCCGTGCCCCTCGTCCTTGAAGAGGAGGTACCACACCTGGCCGTCGTTATTCCTGATCGTCGCCACCATCTGCTCAGACTCACCAACGGGTACCCGTGGGTCGTTGAAGCCCTGGGCAATGAACAAGGGCTTGGTAATCTTGTGGGCATTGGTGGTGGGAGAGATCCGGAGGAGGAACTCCCGCATGGCCGGATCGCGTTCGTCACCGTACTCGACCCGTCTCAGGTCGCGGCGGTAGTCCTTCGTGTTCTCCAGGAAGGAGACGAAGTTGCTGATGCCGACGACGTCAATAGCGCACTTCAGACGGTCGTTGTAGTGGGTCATCGCGGAGAGCACCATGTAACCGCCGTAGGAGCCGCCAAACACAGCGACCCGATCGGCATCGAGTTCGGGCTGCGCCTCAATCCAATCGAGCAGCCGGCCGATGTCATTGACGGAATCCTCCCGCAAATAGCCGTTGTCGAGCTTGAGATAGCTCTTGCCGTAACCCGCGGATCCGCGCACGTTGGGCGCGAGGACGGCCAGGCCCAGCTCGCCGACATAGTACTGGGTGGTGGAGGAGAAGTAGGGCAGAAACTGGCCTTCGGGCCCACCGTGAATGCGGATGAGCACCGGATGAGGACCGTCACCCTCTGGCTTGTAGTAGAAAGCGGGGATCTCTCTCGGCTGACCGTCCACCGAGTCGAAAGTGGCGTAGTGGATTAGCTCCGGCACCGCGAAAGAGTCGGTGGCCAGGCCACCTACTTCGCTGTAGGTCCAGCGCTCGAGCGCGTTATCGGCCACCTCGAGGACGAAGATGTCGCCCGGGGTCCGGGCGGTGTTGACGACGAAGGCCAGCCGGCCATTGCCCGGATGAAATGCAAGTCCGTAGATCTGGCCGACGGGTACACCGGGCACGGAATGGGCCTCGCCGGTGGCGGTGTCGAGGAGATAGAGCCGGCCGATACCGTCCTCGTTGGTGGTGAAGGCCAGCCGGTCCCCGGCCGGAGACATCTCCAGATCCTTCACGTCCCAGGGAATGTCCGCGGTCAGATCGGTGAGGGTTCCGCTCAACAGGTCGAAGTACTTGAGACGGCGGAATTCATTCCCCTGGTCGGTTGAGAAGTAGATGCCCGCGCCATCCCGCGCCCACACAGCGTCTCCATACGAAACCTTTTCAGGGTCCGGATTGACCTGCACGCTCTCTCCAGTTTTCAGATCGAGGACATGGAGGTAGGATTCGTTGATCGAGACGTAATTCTCAACCAGCAGGCGGCCATCGGGGCCCCAGTCGAGGGCAACCCAGGTGCCTTCCCGCTGCAGAATGGTCTCTGTTTTTCCGGGGTCATCGATGTGGCTGAGGAGCAGATCCCAGTCTTTACCATTGCGACGCGTGCTGTAGTAGACGAACCGGTCGCCCTCGTCGGACCAGAGCGCCCAGCCGTTACGCGAGGCCCCGTCCGTCACCATCACGTACTCGCCGCTGTCCATGTCAAAGAGGTAGATCTGGTAGGATTCGCCACCGCCGACATCCTTTGAAAACAGGAATTCCCTCCGCCCTGGATCGGGGCAGACGACCGCTTCTCTGACCGGTTCGGCGAAGAAGGTGAGCTGGCTCCGGGCGCCGCCGGGCTTTGAGACCAGGTGCAGCTGATTGGTCTCTCCAAAGCGAGTGGAGATGAGCAGGCTGCCACCGTCAGAGGTCCAGCCGCGCACCGAAGCCGACCGGGTGTTCTGGTACTGTCGCATGCGGTCGGTGATGCGTTTGGGCAGCTGGGGAATGCCCTCGGTGATCCGGTTGCCTTCCACCGTGCGCTCAGCTGCGGCGGGGCGGGGGGAGAGGAGGGGCGCGAAAGCGAAGGTGGCTACCAGTATGGTCAGTGGCAGTATGGTCAGTGGCCTCATCTCGAATCTCCTTCACGATGTAGCACGCTCGTAGACCCGGAGTTCCGGGCGGTCCTGACAAAGGATGACCCTGGCCTCACAGCGGGCCGCAGCCAGAGCACAGGGGACACCGGCCGGCCCTCCGCGGCGACGAGGACGTCGCAGGTGAGGGCATGGATCTGGAGCTTGTCGGTCATGTGTAGATCGATCCGGTATCGATTGCGGTGACCCTATCGCTAACGCAACAGCAACAGTTTGCGTGTCTGTGTCAGATCGCGTGCGGGATCGCCTGCCTCTAGGCGATACAGATAGGTGCCGCTGGCGACGGTCTGTCCGTCGTCATCGCGCCCATCCCAGCGCACAGCGTAACTTCCCGCACCTCGGGGCCCGCTGACCAGAGTCGCCATCTTCTGGCCTGACAGGCTGTAGATTGAGAGCTCGACATTCGTCGGCCGTTCCAGGTCGAAGCGGATGACGGTGGCGCTGTTGAAGGGGTTGGGAAAGTTCTGGTTCAGGCTGAAGCTAGCGGGCTGGTCTGACGTGGGTACCTCCTCGACCGCGGTCCCTGCGCCCGGCGTGTCCGCGGCGAAGCAGTAGAACAGGCCGTTGCCACCGGTACCTCGCAGAGAGCTGGGGTCGCAACCTCGCGATGAATGCGCGGAGTTCCACGACGTCGGGTTCGCACCGCCCCCCTGGCGGTCGTGATGGCCGAGCTGGGCGCTGCCATCCGCGGCAACGCTCGTCCAGTTCCCGCAAGTAAGGTCGGCATCGCCGGCAAAGGCAGTGCCGTCCAGCTGCGAACCAGTCAGAATGTCGTGCCGGTTGGGGCTGTCGCCGCGGCCGTTGACGGTTTCGCCATTCTCGGTGAGGGCGGTTTCTTTGTTCAGATTGTTTTCATCTCCGTGAAGGTCTTCGACGTCATCAGCGATGCGGACGCCCTCGGCATTGTACCACGGCCCTGACCTATCCGGGCTCTGGCGTCGATTCCCGCCTGGTCATTATCGGGAGTGGTGCTGAGGTAGGCGCGCCAGCTGCGGTCGGCTGCTCCCACGCCGGCGGCCAGGGTCTGACAGTGCTGGTCAGCGCCGGCGAGTCCACCCAGGTCGGCGCCATTGCCGGGCCCCTCGCTGGTAATGAAGAAGCCCATGGCCTGTCCGGATTGAGCCCGGGCCTCGGGGGGTCGGACTCGACCGTCGAACAGCGGCGCAGGAGCCTAACTCAGCGCCGCCACTTGTGTCAAGCCATCTCACGACCAGACGAAGATCTCGTCATCGTCTGGAGACATGGCGAAGAAGATGGCCAGCACGGCGCGGGGACGGTTGCCGACCACCGTGGGTACCTCGTGTATATTCTCGGAGAAGAAGAAGTAGAGATCGCCCGGCTCGAGCCCTATGTGGACGCGCTCTAGGTCGTTTTCCCGGGCGTAATCGGCGAAAGATCCGGCGGCAAGAGTCCGTTGCAGGTCGGGAGTCCAGGGACAGTTGTGGATGAAGGCCTCGCCGCTTTCGCCCGTGTCTCCCGAGGTCTGTAAGCAGAGCACGGCCGCAAACTGGTAATGGAACCGGGAAATTGCGTAGTCGAAGGCTCGCGTGCGTTTGGCCACTGAATCGAAGTGCGGACCGTGTCCCAGACCATCGTGGTAGATACGGAAGATAGCCGGGCCGTAGAGGCCGCCATCCGGTTCGCGGGCGACCTTCACCTCCTTGTCGGGCGCGAGCCGGGAGAGGGTGTCGTACATCGTATCGACGGGGTCGTCGTACCCTTCGAAGAGCGTAGCAAAAAGCTGGCGCGTTCGAGTGGCGTCGGCGAAAAAGGCGTCGCGGTCGCTGCGAAAGCGACCGAAGCTGGTGCCGATGTCGACGCGGTGGGGCGTGCGATCACCGGTCTTGTGAGGATCGTAGAGCAGTCCACGCTCTTCGAAGCGGGCCATGAGGGCCGCACAGTGCTCGGGATTGTAGCGGCGACGCAGCACCAGGGCCGGGGTTTCGCCGCGCGCCAGAGCCATGAGAGGTCGGGAGTAACGGCTGAGAATGCCGTCAATGCTGTCTTCTACCGGGGCCCATCCACTACTGGTGGTCATGGATCAACTGCCCTCCCCACGGTTGACGTGTCGGGCCGGTGAATGTCGGTTTGGCGCCGCCGGCAGACCCGGATGGCGGGGGGAGACGCATCTTTTCACAGGCGCTGAACGATCGCCATCGCCAGACCATCTGGCGAGCGCAGAGCTAGGGCACGGCTCCGAACGTGGGGAGGGGCGGTCTCTTCGGAGGGACAGCCGTCGACGGCGACCCCCCTGTCCTTCAGCAGCCGGTAAGCGCGGTCGATATCATCGGTCCAGAAGCCCAGCTCCCTGACAGTCGTCGGCCCAGCCGTACCACCTGCGTGCGTGGCCAGCTCGATGTCGGTCCCGCCGACGGCAAAGGCGCTCTGAGCGAACCCCGGCTCCAGCGAGAGCCCTGCTTCCCGGGTAGTGCTGTGAAAAAACTCCTCCAGTCCCAGTTGCTCCTTGTAGAACGCCCTGGTGCGCTCGAAATCAGCGCAGTAGGTGGAGATGTGATCGAATCCGGACGGGCGCCACGCGGTGGGTCGGGCCCCGTCGGTAGCTCCTGCGCCCGAGTCGAGAATGCCTGGCGGCATTCTCTCCCGGGCCATCCGGCGTTTGGCGGCTCTCCGGTCTTCGAGGTGGGGGCGGGGATCGACGGTTTCGGATATCTGGACGTGGAGGCCGTTGGGGTCCTCGAAGGCCAGCAGGGCTCTCTGCATGTTCCGGTGTCCAACCGCCGTGGTCGAGGGCTCGCTAAGAGATGCGATGTTCCTGTCTTTCAAGGCGGCGTAGGCATCGTCCATGCGGGGGGTGTACAGCGCAAAGTGGTCGACGACGGCGGGGGGCGGGGCGGGCCCTCCTGATCCAGCCGAGATCGCCGGTGCGATCGGCGCGGCGGGATCCGCTCTTAGCACCAGGGCCGAAGGGCCGACGGCGAAGATGCAGATTTCTCCGTCGTCCCAGTCTCCGCCGCAGTCGAATTCGGAAAGTCCGAGCTGGTTTCCGTAAACGGAACGACAGGCGCTGAGGTTCCGCACGGCCAGGGTTACGTAGGCGACTTCCTCCAGCATACTAGCGCTTACGCCTCAGCGAGAGACCAGGCTTACCTTGTAATTGCCGCGGCTTTGATCGTGCTCGAGGCCTATGAGGCCGCGAGATGCGAGTTCTTCCAGAAGCTGGACGAAGGTTTGAAAGCCGTAATGCCCCTCCTGAAAGCCGGGGTGTACGCGCCTGACGGTCTGCTTGACCAGCGAGCCCCACAGGGGATCGTAGTCAGCCTGCAGCGAGCGGATGATCTCCACCACCTTGACCAGGGCCTCGGAATTTTCGTCCACAACCTGTGGTTCTTCCTTCGCGCTCTTCCGCCGGGTCTTGCGCTTGCCTTTGGCTTCCTGTTTCTCGGGTGCTTTACGCGTCTTCTTTTTTACGGTTACGCCGGATTCGCCAGCCGCGGCTTTGACCAGATCGTCGTAGTAGATGAACTCGTCGCAATTGGCGACCAGGAGTTGCGACGTCGAACTCCTTATTCCACAAGCGATCACACGCTTGTTGTTCTCTTTGAGCTTGGCGACCAGCGGGGAGAAGTCGCTGTCTCCCGAGACCAGGGCGAAGGTGTCGATGTTCTCTTTGGTGTGGCACAGATCGATGGCGTCGACAACCATGCGAATGTCGGCGGAGTTCTTGCCGCTCATCTTGGTCTGCGGAATATCGATGAGCTCGATTCCATGGGAGTGAAACTCGCGCACGTCCTGGCGATAGTTGCTCCAGTCGCTGTAGGCGCGTTTGTATACCACACGCCCCTTTTCCAGGAGGCGCTTGAGTACGAGTTCGATCCTGAAGGGTTCAGAACCCTTCAGATCCCGCACCCCGAGGGCGAGGTTCTCGAAATCGATGAAGACGGCGATGGAGAGTTCGTCCATTTGGTGCCTTCCTGATGGGCCAGTAGCGGTCAGGTTGCGAGCGAGTCGCGCCCACAACCTAAGTCGGAGTCAGTCCCGGCGCCACGTCTGTGGGTGCCCCCGAAGGAGGGCAACAGCTTCCGCCTGCGACCCCAAGGCCACTGGCGCCGTGTAGCGGAGCAGCTCCAGGGTCAGGACGCGAAAGGCCAATGTGCCAGAGGCCGGGATGCCAGAGGCCGGGACGCCGGAGGCCGGGGTACCAGAGGCCGGGGTACCGGGTTACTCCAACTCGAATACAAAAGGCAGGCTGATCCAGACTTTGACGGTCCGATCGTTCTGGACCGCCGGGGTAAACTCCCACTGCCGGAACGCCGTTGCCGTCGCTTGATGGAACACGAAGGGCCCCTCTATGCGATCTATCCGCTCAACCTTGCCCTCGCCGTCCAGCAGTGCCCTGACGGTGACCTTGCCCTCTATCAACGCCTTGCGGGCGCTGTCCGGGTACGTCGGCATAACCCGCTTGATGGCCCTGGGTTTTTTCTCCAGCATCCAGAATTCCACTGCCTCTTCCTCCTCTTCGGGCAGCACGGCGGGAGGACGATAGTCCGGGGACGGTTTCTCGCCGGCGTCGTGGACTGTCACGGGCTCGGGCAGAGTGGGCGGCGGCGGAAGCTGCTGGCGGGTTTCGGGGATGTGTTCCAGAGTGATGACGATCATCTGTTCACGCGCCATTCTCGGCGCGAACTCGATCGGCGGAATCGTGGCGAAAAGCAGGAGATGGAAGAGCGCGGAGAGAGCGGCCGAGCGCCACAGCACTTTGCGGTAGGAGTGCTTGAGGTCAGCGATCGGGCTCTTACCCCGGATCATGGCTGCTCTTTTCTGGGGGGCCGCCTGTTACTCTGCTGCGCTCCCGGGAACCTGGACGCCCCGTGCCTCAAAGTCATCGATCACCCTCTGCGCATAGGGAAAGAAGGGGTCAAGGAGAACGTGTTCGGTCACGTGGTCCACCGTCTTCACCCTTGCAAGAGCCTTCTCTTCATCCTCCATCCACTCGTGCACATTGATGGCTTTGTCATCGACAAAATAGTCAGCACTCGGCTTGAGGCCCACGATCAACTCATGGTATGGAATGTCGAATTCCTTGAGCTGTTTCGCCGTCAGCTCTCGTCTATCCGTCTTCGAGACCACTCCTCTGGCAGTAATGATGATGATGACGTGACCCTCGGCGTAGAGCTTCCTCACTCTTGCTATGACGTTCTCAAGGGGCTTGCAGTTCTCGTATTTGCCCCCTTCATCGGTCACCAGGGTGCCATCCAGATCAAAACAGTATCTCATTTCCCTTCTCTCGATCTCCAGTTCGGTTTGACGTCCCGGCTGATAGGCTCAAAGTAATCCCACGTCGCCATCTTCGGCAAGGGCGCGAGATCACTCGAGGTCGTGGATCATCCAGACGTTGGGCTCCAGATACTGACCGCAGTCCGTCTTCCGGTCCATTTCCATGGGGGTCAGACCACCAGGCACCACGTAATCCCCACTCTCGGGGAAGTGGAGCCCCGTCCATTGGTGCCAGTCGGTCGCGGTGCCGCGAATGATCATCGAGTGCTCGCACACCTTCGCAATCCGGGCGCCGAGACGGCTGTGCACTCTCATCCAGGGATCGAATGGCAGTCCCTTCTCGTTCTGCCAACTCGCGTAATTGCCCATCGGGATGAGCGGGTATTGGCTCTTCAGGTTCGGCCGGACGGGGGCGATTAGGCTGCCGAAGCCGTGAAATCTGCCGATACTTCTCATCGCCTTCACCATCTGGGCGCTGATTCCCTTGCCGCGGTAACCCGACCCCACCGTGATGGAGAGCGCGCACAGTATCCGGGCCCCGCGGCCGGCCGCCTGATCTTCAAAGCCGCGGGCCAGGGCCCAGTCCCACCCTTCATCCGGGAGCTCTCCCGGGTCGCCGTCCCAGGCCAGCGGCAGGCTGTTCCCGGCGGCGACGACGGTCTCGCCGTCGGGCTCGACCAGGGCGAACTGAAACTCGCTGAAGGTTTCGTACAGCTGGTGCCAGTGACGGTGAGCTACCTCATCCGCCAACATGAACTCGGGCCATGAATCGACGATGAGATCGTCCATCCTGGCCTGGACGCCCGTCATCCAGCGCAGGTCGCCGACGCTGGTACCTGATATCTCGGACGTGATGTCCCTCATCTCAGTCGGCGTTGCCATTCTCCGGACCGGTGGTAGCTGGTTGACATCTGATCTCTCCTGTTCGTCCCCGGGTCTCTCAGGTCGACGCCACCTGCAGAGAGGACTTGCTGCGCGTCTCCTGCAGCTGGTAGTCGGGTGTGCGGCGCTCGATCAGCTCCAGGGAGATATCGACGATTTCGCGGGCCTCGTCCGGGGTAGTGGTGCCGATAGTGACCATGTCCTGATCGCGGATCGTGTTCCAGACGAAGGACAGGCCGACCACCGGCAGCAGGCGGCCGGCAGCCAGCGGCTTGATCGTCATTACCGGCTTCCTGGCATTGTTGATGATCCGCATCACCCAGTCGGCCTCCACCTGCATAAGGAAGCCGGCGCCGTTGTAGATCTGGATGTAGGTCTCGACGTCGGCATCCTGCCCGTCGGCGTAGACGATGGACTCCGGCATGTGGGTGGAGAGGCCGGGGACCATGCCGCAGTCGCGGATCATCCGCGTGTAGGTGTCGAGGTCGCGGATGACCTTGTCGCGCCGGTCGACGAGGGCGTCGGTAATCCCCTGATGGGGGAGGCAGAAGGTGGCACCCTGTTCCTTGCAGCTGGCGAAGACGCGCTCCGGCTCCGCCTCTTCGGGACCGTCCGGGCGGATATTGAAGTGGGGGGTGATGATGCGGATGATGGGACGGCCGGTGCGCTGCTCGGCGATCTCGATGGCTTCGCTGAGCGGAGACCTCATGTGGGGACCCATGATCGCATCGACACCGGCTTCGCCAAAGATGGTGAGGATCTCAGCCATGTTGTCGACGGTCTGGAAATCCCTGATGAACTTGTCCTGCGCCCGGCTGGTGTGGGAGTAGCCAAGAAACCAGTTGGTGCCCACGAGCAGGCGCGGCATGGAGACGCCGCCGACGATGGTTCTGGGAAATTCACTCATTGGTGCTCTCCTCGCGGTGAGGTGATGTGGTCAGCATGTGGTGACTGAAAATGGGGGAACGCCTCGCGTCAAGGGGCCTGGCGGACGATGTCTCGGGCGGTCAGAAGATCCTGGCGCGATCGGTAGTATTCGAGCACAAAGTAGGGTGGTCGCGCGTACTCGACCAGGCAGCGGATATAGGTCGGGTAGTCGAGCTTGCCGGAGCCAGTGGGCCCGTAATCGGCGACCTCGCCGTTATCGGCAAAGGCCGCGTCCTTGCCGTGGGCGATCACGGTGTCGGGTCCGAGCATCCTGACGGCGCGCTCCAGGGGGGTGCGGTCGGGGGTGAAGTTGGCCGCGTCCATGCAGACCTTCAGCGCTGGGGAGCCGACGCGGTCTTTGATACGCAGAAAGCTCTCGGCGCTGCCGACGCTGCCGGCCCGGGTGATTTCGACGGCCAGGTCCACGCCCAGCTGTGCAGCCGAGTCACAGATCGGCCGCAGGGCTTCGCAGAGCCCGCCAAACACGGCGCCATCGTCGACTTCTGGATCGGCGGGGTAGCCGGACGGATGCCAGACCAATATCGGCTTCTCGTTGGCGCCGAAGCGGCCATCGAGTGCGGCGGTCTTTTCCACGCAGCGGATGGTGCGATCGACATCGGCTGGGATGCAGCCCCTGGGGCCGACCAGGTCGACGTGGAGGGTCATGGCCGCCAGGGCCATGCCACCGGCGTTCAGGATCTCGTCGATCGCCTCGGTGGTTGGATCGTCCTTCTCATCCTGAGTGCCACTTGCGAAGAACACCTGCACGGCCTCGAAGCCCAACGGCCCCAACTCTTGGGCGGGAATCAGATCACCCGACATCAACCCCAGTCTCATCGCCTTCGCCTCCTCCTTCGCGTCCTTGAGAATAACGACCACTGCCCTGCTACTACGCTACTACAATGGTAGCCAGATTGGCGGGGAATGGCCAGACGCCGAAAGTCGCCTCAGCACTCCAGGCACGCGCGCTCGCGTCACTTCCCAAAGGCGTCAAAATCGAAACGGGCGATGCCCACTCCGGCGCTCCAGCCGGAGCGATCGAGACGGCGGGTGACGTCCACCCGGAAAAGGTGGTAGAGCAGCAGGGAGGCTCCCAGCTCGTGGTGGAAGGAGCGCATATCGCGAGGTGAGTACCCGTCAATCTGCCTCCAGTCGTCATCGATCCAGGTGCGTCCGTGAGCGCCAAAGATCACCAGTCCCACGCCCCGTCGCGCCAGGCCCCAGAGGCCCAGGAACTCGAACGGCACGGTCTTGAAGTTGTGTTCCCAGAAGAGGCCAAGGTAGCTGTCGCCTTCATAGGGCCGGTTGTGAGTAGACCTGAAGGTACCGAAGGGAGAGAGAGGCCCAACGCTGACATCGAGTATACCGGCGCGCTGTACGGGGAGGCTCCCCGTCGACGTGCCTGCTGTCAGCCTCACGTCGAGGGCGTTGGGGGAGACTCGGCGCTGCCAGAAAGTCTTCTGGTGCCAGTCGAGGGTCAGCTGATAGCGCGTGAAGGAGAATTCGCTCTGTATCCAGTCGGCGCTGTGTTCGATCTCCACTTTCACTCGTCTGTTCGCCGCGACGCCGTAGGGGATATAGTCATTTCCCTTTTGCAGGATCAGCGCCAGGGAGCGCAGGCGACCCTGGTGGATTGGCGTGTTGCCACGGTTGGGCCTGTCCAGGTTGAGGAGCGCAAAGCTGGTGTTGCGGCTGACGGAGAGGTCGTCCTGGTGGCGAAACGCCAGGCTCAGGTAGAGGTTATTCCACCTGTTGGGTCGGTACTCCAGTTCGCCTCGCCAAAAGTCGCTCCGATAGTAGTCGAAGTAGTCGTCAAGTCCCAGGAGGAACTGCAGCGAGTTCGTGGTGAGATTGTAGGTGTCAGAGTGGTAGCGCTGGCGGATGTCGCGCCCATACTCGAGCTGTGCGCCAACCTCCCCCTCCCGCCATCGGCGTTCGACAGCGCCGCCAAAAGACCAGCGCTCCGGGCCACTGCTGTATCCTCCACGCAAGTGCAGATCCAGCAGGGAGTGCGGCAGCCGATGCGTGGTCTCGAGACTGAGGTGGGCGGCGTCTACCCTGTTATACCGGATCTTGAATGTAGTGGTGGAGCGGAGCTTCCTCCAGCGCCGAGCGAGAGCGGCGGGAGGGGGTAGGGTATCTCCACCCGCCTGGGCGCTTTCGGTCCTCTCTGCTTCGGCGTGGTTGTCGCGGTCTTGCTGACCCTCGTCAATGTCGACAAAGCGAGCCAGAAATCCGGAGGGTCTGAAGGTCTCCTCTAAGGTCATGGTGCTGTCGAGGGTCTCATAGGCATCGACTTCTCTGGACGTCAGCGGGATCCTCTCGACATAGGTGGCGAGGAAGCTGTCCTGCTGAACTGAGAGGGAGTCTATTTGCAGCTTATCCCCAGCGTAGATGGAATCGGGCACATCGACATTCACCTCGTAGTCGGTGAGCCGGGTCAGGATGCTGAACCGCATCAACGGGAAGGAGAGGCCGATCATGCCGATCTTGAGCTGAAGCGAGGCGCGGTAGTCGACGGGAAGCCACACCCCGTCGGCGAAGCGGCGAAACTGCTGCTGAAAGGAGAACTCCGGAATGTCGATGATCGGAATCGGGACAGCCGAGGTGAGTGTCGATTTGCTCGGCCTGAGGTCCACCTGCAGCAGGGCGAATTCCCCGTCCAGCACGGACAGACTGCCCACAAAGGCGGCCTGCAGTCTGCTCCTGGGCTCAACCGAGATATCGTAGACGACGGTTTTGTCCAGATAGCGCTGCGCGGTCACTTCGAAATGGTAGTGGTCGAGGGCGTCGGGATGGGTCAGGCCTATCACCCGGTGGCCGATGAAGGGGATGTCGTCTTCGTAGAGATTGACGAACCCCTCGAGAGAGGAGGTGTATTCCTGCTCTTCCATATTGTCGGTGCCGTGCTGGGAGAGGACGACCTCGCGACGGCCCTTGTCACGGTCCCAGTAGATCTCGGAGACCACCTCCTCCATCATGGCGATCTCATCCACCTTCTCCAAGACGCGACGGGAGTAAGCCTCCGCCTTGTAGCTCTCGATGCGCGGCATCCACTCCTGCTTTCGGCGGATGACCTCCCGCATGATGCGCACAGCCAGATCCTCTGGAAAGACGATCATCGCGGGCATTTCGTAGGGCACGGGCTCGAGGGCGATGTCGACGACGGCGACCGAAGAATCGGCAATTAACCGCTCCTGTGTGGCGTAGCCAACGTAGGTAATCCGAACCGTAGCCGGCAGCTGATTCAGCTCGAGCACGTAATCGCCGCTGTCGTTGGCGATGGTGCCCCGGTAGGTGTCGACCACCTGGACCGTGGCGGCGGCAAGGGGCTCGTCGCTGGCTGCGTCACTGACGTGGCCGTGGATCACGTGTCCGGCGTCGGCGACGGTGGCGGTGACGACGCAGAGGATGAGGGGGATCAGTGTTTGACGCACAGAGGAGAGTGGTGACCAGAGTGGTGACGAGAGTGGTTCAGAAGCGCGAATGTTCGCATGACTGGCGAAAAAACAGCCACCCGAAACAGGCGCCGCCCACTGCGGCATCAGCTGCTCTGAGCCACCTCGCACCCACGGCCGAACAGCTGCTGGGCTTCCAGGCAGGTACCGGCGCGCTCGTCGGCGACCAGGGCGAGGCTGCGAAGGCCCAGGAGGGATTCGTCGAGGTCGGCCGCGGGCAGAGTGGAGTATCCAGTGAGGTCGGCGAAATGGTGGGTGAGATTGGGCAGATTGCGGGCTATACCGCCACTCAGCAGGAGGCGCTCGAGCTGGTGCTCCGGATCGATGACTTGCAGGGCCTCGCGGTACTGGCAGACGAAGGACTTGAGCAGTGAGGCCAGGTAGTTGCGCGGCGTCAGCGAGCCCTCTTCTATCCGCGAGAGGCTGCCGCCGGCGCTGTAGTTGCGGGCTCCCTGAAAGATGCTCAAGTCGAACTCGAGGGTGGCGCTGTCGAGGTCGTCGATGGTGAGTTCCTCAAGCTGCTGCCAGAAATCCAGGCAAGGGCGAGGGTTGCCCACTCGCGGCTTGGAAGCGGCGGCGACATCTTTGCCCGCATTGCCAGGGGCGGCGATCTCTGCGATGCGCTCGAGGAAGCCGATGTATTCGGTCAGGGCGCGGCCCGCGGGAATGTGGGTGATGGTGCTCAGCAGACCGCCGTCAAAGTAAGGGCGCAGCTCCACTTCGTCCGCCGCCTTCCCATGGCCGCCGCTGTCGGCTGCGCTGAGGACGGAGACCTGGGAGCCGGTGCCGAGATTGACCGAGGCGCAATCACCGGGCGTTAGGCCGGCACCGAGAAGGGAGCACTGGTGGTCGCCGACGCCGACGTACAGGGGAATCGCGCCGGCGTCACTGTGCCAGTGGCCAGCCACCGGGACTGCAGCGCCGGACCCGGTCGCGCCGAGGACGGCGCCAAAGCCGGTGAGGTCGCGGACAAGATCGACGAGCTCGGGTGAGACTTCGCGGCGTTCCACGTCGTAGAACGCCATGCCGGCGAGCATAGTGGGGTGTTCGACCGGTGGGGCGCTCGCGGCTGCGGGGGAGCGGGGCTTCGCGATACCGGCAGCACCGGTGTCACCGGGGGCGGCGGTACTGGCGTTGAGCGCCAGCCACCCCGGGAGCGAGACGACCAGGCCGGCGGGCGGCACATCGGGCGTGGAGCGCGCCCAGTGGACCAGGTTGAGCAGGGGAAGTCCCGGACGGGGTCGCATTCCGGTGATGGCTCTGAAGCGACCGCTACCGAGGCGATCGGTGACCAGGGAGAAGGAGTCGACACCGTCGACCGGCTCGAGCGAACGCTGGTCGAGCCAGGAGATGTAGGGTGTCAGCGGCAGGTGCCCAGGGGCGCTATCGAGGACGGCAAAGCCGTGCATCTCGCTGCAGAGGACGATGCCGGCGAAGGGGTCTGGATCGGTGAGCTCTTGGTAGCGGGTGCAGATCTGCTCAAAGCGGACGGCGATGGCTCCGAGGGATATCTCGTAGCGGCCCGAAGGGGTCGGATTGCGCGGGATCGATGGGTGACGGAGAAGGTGGGAGAAAATACCGGTGCCCAGGTCGACGAGGGCGGACTTGGTACTGGTGGTGCCGAAGTCTATCAGGAGATAGCGGCTCACGAAGATACGGTCGGGGCCGGCGTGGCCGAATCGGGGAGTTCAACCACGTCGCGCTCCATCCGCACAAAGGTGTTGGTCTCGAGCTGGACGTTGCGCGCTGTCTCGCCAATGCGCACGGCGATCTTCTGTCTGCCATCGCCCGAGTCCTCGAAACAGGTGTCGCGCACCACGATGTCGTGGGCCGGGCCGTCGACATCGATGCCGACACCAGCGGCGGCGAAACCGTTGTCGCGTATCAGGCAATTTTCGATGAGGTTGCGGTGCCCGCCGCGATACTCGCTGCCGCCGGGGTCGCGGAAGAGCAGGCCCACCTGGTGGTTTTCTTCGATCCGCGTGTTGACGATGTGGTTGTCGGTGTCGCGGTGGCCAATGGAGATGCCAAAATCGCGATTCTGGGAACAGTCGCAATCATCGACCACGCCGTCGGTGACGCCCCAACAGAAGAAGATACCCTGGGCGTTGCCGCGGGAGGTGCAGGTGTGGAAAACCGGTCGCTGCGATCCACTGCCGGGGTGGAAGCCGAGATTGGCGTTGTTTTCCGCACGACAGCGCTCGAAGTGGACGTCGTCGCAGACCTGGAAGGAGAAGCCGTCGCCGTTGTAGTCGCGGGCGGTGACATCCCGAAAGGTAAAACGGTGACAGTGCTGGATGAAGACAGCGCCGGCGTAGTTGCCGTTGATCTCGCCGTTGTGCTCCCGGTTTCCGTCGAGGACGAGGTTCTCGATACAGACATCGTTGACGTGCTCGGCGGCGGTGAGGATCGGGAAGAGAGTGGCGGCCGTGGCCTCGTCTTCGAGCCAGAAGTTCCTTTCGAGGCGGCGACTGAGGGTGAGCTCGTCTCCTTCCACGTGAGTGACCGTGTCCCTGACCACTTCATGAATATGGCCGTCGCGGTAGCTGCGCAGCATTATGCCGCATCCGGGCGCGAAAGCGGACGAGTCTCGCACTGTGACCCTATTCTCGTACCAGTCCGAGTCCCGGGCGACCAGGGTGCAGGCTCCCGGCGCCTTGCGGAGCACCGTGCTGGCCGTGTCTTTACCTGCGCCTCTAATAGTGAGGTGGGGGTGCAGATAGAGGGCATTTCTCATGGTGTACTCACCAGGCAGGATCTCGAGGATGCCGCCACCGAGGCGGTGCAAGTAGTCGGCCGCTGCCTGAAGAATGCGATCGTCGTCCCCCCTCAGGTCGCCCTCCTGCTGTCCCACAGTGAGGAGCAGGGGGCGCTTGACGCTGCGGGTGCGGTTCTTGGTACTGGTTACGGTCACGGTCTGCCTTTGGCGAAAGCGGGTCTGTCGCCCCTCATCTCAGGGGTTGGGGCCGGGCCAAAGTCGGGGACATCCAAAAGCTCCCCCTCGCGCTCGGCGGATTCGTGGGCGACAATTCCGGGGATGGTGTAGCGGGCGGCGGCCCAGACATTGTTAGGCCAGACATTATTGGGGGGCTGCTTGTCGTCATCCGCGCAGGCGCGGACGAAGTCGTCGACCAGGAACTGGTGCGAGCCGGAGTGGCCGTTGGGCAGGCCGAGGAACTCGGGAGGCAATCGCCCGACGTCGTGGAGGGAGGAGACACCCAGGTGGGTGCCGTCTGCCGCGGTGACAAAGTCCATGCCCGGTGGTGCATCCGAGATCGGCGGGGAGCTCACCGGATCCTCCTCTTCAGGCGGCGCGGCGACCCGGACACCGCTACTGGCGAGCTCGTCGTCCAGATTGAGGGTGGCGTCGCGGTCCCTGGTGACCCAGACGGCGCCTGCCGCGCTCTGCTCGAAGCTGCCCTCGGTGCCAAACAGACTCATGCGCACGGCGCCGGGATGGCCGATGCGACGGAACTCGTTGATTCTGCAGCTGCTGCCGTCGGACATGGCGAAGAGGGCGCTCTCGTTACTGAAGCGGTTGTTCCACCGATTCGCCTCATCGCCGAAGAGGCCGTCCGTGTGGTCATCGACAAATCCGCGGCAGGAGACGCTGGTCATATAGGCGCCCGTTACGGAGATGATCTGACTGGTGGAGTGGGTGGGGTAGTGCATGGGTGGCCCGCCGGCGATCTCCCGCCAGTTCTCACCGCCGCGATGCTTATAGACCTCGTAAAGGCCGTGGTCGAAGTCGTGGTAGTATTCGGCCTCAGCGTAGACGACGCGGCCGAAGTCGCCGCGGCTGTAGCGGTCCCGGCAATAGATGACCCCGGGGTAGTAGAAGCTGGTCTCTCCGATCATATAGATCCCGCCGGTGCGCTCCACGGTCTGCACCAGCTCGCGGATTTCCTCCAGGCTGATCCCGGCGGGAACGGCGGAATACACCTGTTTGCCCGCTGCCAGCGCTTGAATGGCCTGGGGCGCGTGGAGCCAGTTCTGAGTGAGGATGACGACCGCGTCAATATTGGCATTGTCGCACAGAGCATCGAGCGAGGGGGAGGTATCCGATATCTTGTGCCTGGCCGCGTTTTGCTGCAGCTTGTCCGCGTCCAGGTCACAGAGGACGACGCGGTCTACCAGAGGGTGGGCCTTGAACAGGGGGATGAAGCCCTGGGCGAAGGAGCCGACGCCGACGATACCTAGTTGGATTCCCACTGGAGCTTGTCTGGAGGGGATGGATGGTTGTGGTCAGGTGAAATCAGGTCGGTCAACGTACGGTTCGGCAAGACGGCGCGCAAGAGTCGTCGGGGGCGACGCTCCTCCGCTATCTTCCGGATATCTCGTCAAACAACGCCGAACCCTGAAAGGGAATCGATGCCGAAACAGTCGGTGACGGCCGCTGACGTCTCGCGGGGCCTGGGAGCACTGGGAATCCGCGCCGGCGAGCACCTGATGGTACACAGCTCCCTCAGGAGTCTGGGATACGTGGAGGGGGGCGCGGTGGCGGTAATCGAGGCTTTGCTGGAGGTGCTTGGCCCGAAAGGCACGCTGATGGTGCCCACCTTCACACACAGCGGAACCGAGTATTTCGATCCACTGGTGTCGCCCTCCAAGAACGGGGCTATCACCGAGGCGGCGCGCCAGCGTCCACAGGCCCGGCGCAGCCTGCACCCGACGCATGCGGTGACCGCGATCGGACCCGATGCCGAGGAACTGGTCGCCGATGACCTCAAATGCGGCGCCCTGGGGAGGGGCTGCGCGCTTGACCGCCTGGCGAAAAAGGCTGGCCGCATCCTGCTTCTCGGGGTGAACCACACGGCCAACTCGGTCATACACGTGGGGGAGGACTACGCCGGCGACCCGGATCGGACCAAACGCTGGAGCCCGGACCATCCAAAACGGGTTATCCTCAAACACCCGGACAGGGGAGAGGAGGAGGTGCTGCTGACCTCGATGATGGGGAGTACCGTGGCCTTTGAGCGCATGGAGGAAGAGCTGAGGGCCCGCGGTCAACTGGTGGAAGGGAGAATCGGGGAAGCGTCGTGTCAGCTGATGAAGGGGCAGGACGTCATCGATGCCACCCAGGACATACTGCGGCCAATTCTGGGATCATAGCGGAGGGGGGAGCGAGCGGTTATTTTCTGACAGGTGGTGGTGAGGAACCGAAAACGATACCGACGTGTCCACATACAATCCGCGATTACCCCACACAACATGTCACCGATGGAGGCAGCGATTCCCATGCGATTGAGCGTCGAACAGGTAGAGCAGTTTAGCGAGGATGGCTATCTCATCGTCGAGGGCGCCCTGGAGGACAGCGACCTCGACCCGGTGATCGCGGAGTACGAGGCCCACATCGAGCGGCGGGCCCGGGAACTGCTGGCCGAGGCGAAGATCACCGAGCTTCACCAGGGGGCGCCCTTCGACAAGCGCCTGGCTCTCATCGCGGGAGAGTGCGCCGAGATCTATTCCGGCCTCGACATCATGCAGGTGAGGGGTAAGAGGACCTTCGAGTTTCTCGCCAACGAGAATCTGCTGGACGTCGTGGAGGGGATCGTCGGACCGGAGATCACCTGCAACCCGATCCAGCACATCCGCGCCAAGCTGCCGAGCGGGCTGACGCCGGCCGGCGCCGACGGCCACGTGGTGGCGTGGCACCAGGACGCCGGTGTCACCTGGGAGGAGGCGGATCCGTTCTCCATCCTGACAGTGTGGATTCCAGTGGTGCCCGCGACCGAGGAGAACGGCTGTCTGCGCATCATTCCCCGAACTCATGGGGCCGGGCTGAGGGAGCACGTGACCCGCGCCGGGGTGGGGACGGTCATCGTCGACGAGGCCATGCCGAAGGAGGAGGTGCTGACGCTGCCGATGGACAAGGGGTCGCTGCTGCTGATGAACAAGGAGATTCCGCATTCCTCCCTGCACAACAACTCCGACGCCATTCGATGGAGCATGGATCTGCGTTACCAGGAGACTGGAGCCCCGACAGGTCGGCCGTTCTATCCGGACTTCCCCGTGCGCAGTCGGGCGGACCCGGACTCGGTGCTCATCGACCACGATGAGTGGTGCCGCAGGTGGGAGACGGCATTGACGGAAGCGAGGGCGAACAAGGTTCGCTCCCACCGCTGGCAGCAGGCTCCGGCGGCGACGACACCTCGAGACGCCTGAACATACCTGCGGCCCGGCTGGTCTGCGGGAGCTTCCTTACGCGCGCTTGATCAGCGGCACAGACGCCGGATCCTGGGCCTCGATCATGCGGCTGTACAGACCTCCTCGGGCGACGAGCTCGTCGTGGCTTCCCATCTCGGCCACTCTCCCTCTTTCCAGCACGACGATGGTATCGGCATTGCGCACCGTGGACAGTCGGTGGGCGATGACGAGAGTGGTGCGGTTGCGGACCAGCCGTCCCACCGCCTCCTGAATGAGCAGCTCGGTCTCGGTGTCCACTGCCGCGGTAGCCTCGACGAAGATGAGGATGGGGGCGTCCTTGAGGAGGGCGCGGGCGATCGAAAGGCGTTGTTTCTGGCCGCCGGACAGGCGTATGCCGCGTTCGCCCACGAGGGTGTCGTAGCCCTCGGGCAATTCGAGGATGAACTCCTCGGCGTTGGCGGCAGCGGCGGCGTCGCGCACCTCCTCTTCGGTCGCCTCGGGACGACCGAAGAGGATGTTGTCGAGCACGCTTCCATGAAAGAGGAAGACGTCCTGCTGCACGGGGGCGATGTGGCCGCGGAGGTAGTCCAGCGGCAGGCCCCTGACATCGCCGCCACCCACAGATACGGTGCCTTGCTGGGGGTCGTAGTAGCGCGGCAGCAGCGCCGAGACGGTAGACTTGCCGGCGCCGGTGTGTCCGACCAGAGCCACCACCTGTCCCGACTCGATGCGGAAATCCACCTCCCGCAACACCGGCTCGTCGGGGTCGTACCCGAAGGTCACCCCCTCGAAACAGATGTCCCACGAGGGTTTGCCAGGGGGGACCGCCGCGTCCGGCGCGTCGATGATGTCGGACTCCACGGCCAGCAGTTGAAAAACGCGGTCGGTGCTGACACTGGCCTTCTGAAGCACATCGTTGATGGACGCCAGCTGCAGAAACGGCTGGTAGATGTGGCCCATATAGACGATGAAGACGAACAGGTCGGCCACGGCAATCTTGCCCTCCAGGGCGGAAGATCCGCCACTCCAGATGACGAGGACGATGCCACAACCGCCCACGGCTTCTATCAGACCGGACGGGATGATGGAGATGTAGTTGGCCTCGATCGAGGTGTCGCGAAATCGCCGGCTGTGCTCTTCGATGCGATCGGCGGAGCGGCTCTCCTGAACGAAGGACTTGATGACGGCGATGCCGGCGAGATTATCGTGGATCTGCGCGACCAGGTCCGCCAGCCGTTCGCGCACGGCGCGCCACATACCACGCACCTTCTTGACGTAGCGGTAGACGAGGAAGCCGGCCAGCGGGATCGGGGCGAGGGTGATAAGGGCGAGCTGGGGGTCGATCGAGAACAAGACTGCCATCATGGCCGCGGGGATGACCAGGGCGAGGATGGTCTCGGGAACGCCGTGGGCGATGAAGTCCTCCACCGCCTCGACGTCGTTGACGGATCGCGCGATCAGGCTGCCGGTGCGCTCCTGGGTAAAGAACCGGTGCGGCAGGCGCTGAATGTGCCGGTACGAGCGGATCATCAGGTCGTGCATGACCGAGTACGCCGCCACGTGGGAGAAGCGCCCGTACCCGTAGCGGCTCAGTCCTCGAACGGCGTACACGCCCAGCAGGGCGGCCGACAGTTCCACCAGTCCGAACCCGGATGTGGCCTCACGACCCTCGGTGATCCAGCGGATGAGTTCGCGGATCAGCAGAGGGGGGATGAGATTGGCCAGGGCGAAAAGGAGACCGCAGACCACTGATAGCGACAACAGCACTCGGCGTCCCTCGAGGATCTGGTAGAACTGGCGCAGGAAGGTCAAACTCGGCCCTGGAAGGAGCTTGAAGACGCCTCGCTGAAATCTCGCTGCAGCCACTCAGGAGGGTCGTCGTGAAGCAGGCAGCCCGTTTCCGGATAGGGGTAGATTTCGTCGTAGCGGCATACCTGCATCATGCTGCAGCGGCGGAAGAGATCTCTCCGCTGCAAGTCCTGGGTGGCTTCCAGTCCGGCCGCTGCCAGCAGCTCGGACACGGCTTTCACCGTCTCCTTGTGAAAGTTGGCGACCCGCACCCGTTTGTCGGACACGACCAGCCCGGCCAGCAGTCCCCGATTCTGGGTGGTGATCCCCGTGGGACAAGTGTTTTTGTTGCATTCGAGCGCCTGGATACCCAGCGCCAGCATCATGGCCCGAGCGGAGCAGGCCATGTCGGCCCCCAGGGCCATGGTGCGAATGATGTGGAATCCGGTGATAATCTTGCCGCTGGCGATGACGCGGATATCCTTCTTCATGTCGAAGCCGAGCAGAGCGTCGATGACGAAAGCCAGTCCCTCTCTCATCGGGGTTCCGACCGAGTTGGTATACTCCGGGGGGGCGGCGCCGGTGCCGCCCTCGCCGCCGTCGACGGTGATGAAGTCAGGGGTGATGCCGGTCTCCCGCATCGCCATGCAGACGCCGAGGAACTCGCTGCGCACGCCCACGCAGAGCTTGAAGCCCACGGGTTTGCCCCCAGACAGCCGCCGCAGTTTCTGGACGAATTCCATCATCTCCAAAGGATTGGCGAAGGTAGCGTGAGCGGGGGGAGAGATGACATCGGTGTGGGGCTGGATGTCTCGGACCAGGGCGATCTCGGGCGTGTTCTTTCCCGCCGGCAGGATGCCTCCGTGTCCCGGCTTGGCCCCCTGGGAGAGCTTGATCTCAATCATCCGTACGGAGTCGAGACGGGACCTCTCGGCAAAGGTCTCCTCGCAGAAAGAGCCGTCTTTGCGGCGGCAGCCGAAATACGCGGTACCGATCTGCCAGATCAGATCTCCTCCCGGCTTCAGGTGGTGATCGCTGATGGAGCCCTCACCGGTGTTGTGAGCGAAGTTACCCAGTTTGGCCCTGCCGTTGAGGGCGAGCACCGCATTCTTACTGAGGGCGCCGTAGCTCATGGCCGAGATGTTGAAGATGCTCGCGTCGTAGGGTTGCTCGCAGTCGGGACCCCCAACCCTCACGCGGAGGTCGTGGTCGACGGACCTGGCGTCCCGGGCAGCCAGGGAGTGATTCATCCACTCGTAACCGGCGCGGTAGACGTCGAACTCCGTGCCGAAGGGGACGGTGGCGAGTTCGCACTTGGAGCGCTGGTAGACAACCGAGCGAAAGGCCCTGCTGATGGGTGTGCCGTCTATGTCCGACTCGACAAAATACTGGTAGATCTTGGGTCGCAACGCCTCCATCACGTAACGCCCTCTGCCGAAGAGGGGAAAGTTGCGGATGATGGTGTGCTGGCGCTGCACCATGTCGTATCAGTCCCAGGAGAATCAGGGGGCCGAACACGACGAGCGACCAGAGTGCAGGGGGCCAGGATTGGGCGATGAGGAAGATGGCGACGAGGAGCAGGATGGATCCAACTACAAACTTTACGCGCATGCCGTCTGTTCTCTCCAGGCCAGTGAAGGAGGAGGTCCCGCAGCCGGGTGATCAGCGGCCAGCCGGACAGTATCGCAGACGAAGATCGGCCCAAGGCGCGACGTGGCAAGTCCGACACGGCGTACCACCGAGTCTACCGCATGGGCGAGAGTTCGCTCCCTTCCTGCCGAGAGGGTCAACCCTTTACGGCCCCCACGGTGATCCCCTTGGTAATCTGCTCCTGAAGGATCAGGTAGCAGATCAGCGTGGGCAGCATGACGATGACAAGTCCGGCGAAAAGCGCGCCAAAGTCGGCTTCGTAGAATTGGACGAATTGTAGCACGGCGATGCCTAGTGGAAGGGTCCTCAGGTGGGAGGAGGAGAGCAATACGAGGGCTAAGATGTACTCGTTCCATATAGATATGAACGTAAAGATGCCGACGGTGGTGAGGCCTGGCTTGGCCAGGGGCAGCATGACGCGCCAGAAGAGGGTGAAGTGGGAGCAACCGTCCATGATGCCGGCTTCCATGATGGTCGTGGGAATGGTGCGGAAGAAGGCGGTGAGTACGAAGACGGTAAAGGGAATGCCGAAGGCGGAGTAGACGAGTATGAGCCCCAGATGGCTGTCCAACAGATGCAGCGTCTTGAGCAGAAAGAACAGCGGTACCAAGCCGAGGAAGATGGGAAACATCATGCCGGCCAGGAAAGTATAGTAGAGATAGCTGCTGCCTCGAAAGTGGTATTTGGCCAGGGAGTAGCTGGCCATCGAGCCCACGAAAAGCTGCAGCGCCAGGGTGGAGACGGTGACGAAGATGGAGTTCCAGAAAAACTCCCCCACGCGGGCCTCGGTCCAGGCCTCGACAAAGTTGTCGAGCTTCCACGTGGCCGGAAGACTCCAGGCGCTGGCAAAGATCTCGTCGGTGGACTTGAAAGCGGTGTAGACGAGCCACACCATGGGGAAGATGACGAGGACACTGTAGCCCAGGAAGACGGCCTGAATCCAAATCTTGCGCGCCAGGTGAAGGTCGGAAAGAGGGCGTGCCATCAGTATTCGACCGCCTCTCGCCGCTGCAGCCACAGAGAGAAGAGAGCGAGTGAGAAGGTGATGAGGAAAAGGGTCATGGCGATGGTGGTGGCGTAGCCGAATTTTCCGAGCTCGAAGGCGTTCTCGTAAATGTAGGTCGCCAGGGTCTCGGTGGCGCGGTCGGGACCGCCGTCGGTCATGATGCGGACCACGTCGAAGGTCCCGAAGCCGTTCAAAAGCAGGAAGACGACGCTCACTTTCATCATCTCCGAGAGCAGGGGGAAGGTGATGTGTATGAACGAATGCCACTCGCCAGCGCCGTCGATCCTGGCCGCGTCGTAGTAATCCTCTGGAATTCCCTCAATCGCGGCTACGTAGAGGACCATGTAAAAACCCATAGAGGCCCAGACCTTGACCGCGACGATACACCAGGGGGCCCAGGCCGGGTCGCCGAGCCAGGAGGGCAGACTGGTTAATCCCAGGAGCCGCAGGAAGCTGCTGAGGATACCGAATTCCGGGTTCAGCGCAAACCACCAGAGTACGGCGATGGCGACCTGCGAGATGAGATTCGGAAAGAAATAGGTGATGCGGAAGAAGCGGGCACCGGCCACCAGCCGGCGCGTGACCGACACGGCGAAGAAGAGGGCCATGGCGGGAACGGCGATACCGGTGAAGAAAGTGAAAAAGATGGTATTGCCCAGTGCTTTCCAGAAGTTCGGGTCCCCCACCATATGGGTGAAGTTACCCAGGCCGTTGAAGGTCATATTCAGCGCCACGCCTCGCCACTTTACAAAGCTGACGCCGAAGGCCAGGGCGTAGGGCAGGATGAGAAAGAGCAGGTAGAAGGAGAGGGCGGGCAGGATGAAGAGGAGGCCGACTTTCCAGTTTTTCTGCATCAGCTTCTGCGGGCGCGGCCGGCGATCAGCTGGCAGCCAGAGGAGTCGGGGGCGCGCGATGGAAGCGAATGGTGTCCGGGTCGCGGCGCAGGCGCTGGGCCATCGCCTCCATCCGGGCGGCGAACGCATCGGGGGTAAGGATGCCGATCAACAGCGAGCCCAGAGCGTTGTCAAACTCGTTGTCCATCTCCAGGTACCAGCTGGTGAAGCGGAAATTGAAGGTCTCCCCGCCGGCGCTCTCGATGGCGTCGAGGGCGCTCTGCATGGCCGGCGGGACCACGACGCCGTCGGTACTGCCGAGGATGGGTTGCACCGAACCGATCTCGCGCAGGAAGTTGGCGGCCATCTTGCGCGACAGCAGAATGCGCAGATACTCCATGCCCCGTTCGGGATGCGCCGCCTGTCGCGG
>Ga0066376_10000993_pt1 | contig 27493 bp, 21 predicted proteins | sample Knorr_S15_td_Bot_FD_77009 | JGI IMG/M metagenome (GOLD analysis project Ga0066376, IMG submission 77009) | Marine microbial communities from Southern Atlantic Ocean transect - Knorr_S15_td_Bottom_ad_5009_LV_A | ecosystem: Environmental > Aquatic > Marine > Oceanic | place: Southern Atlantic... | reverse complement strand
GAAACTCGGTCACGATCAGGCCTCTCTTCATGGTGACGGCCCATCATGGGCCAGATAGACGGCGGCGTCGAGGTCATACCAACCTGCCGTGATCCTACGCCTTGCGCCGCCACCCAGGCTACTGGTTAACGATCAGGCCCCCGGCAACAGGCCGCGACCCGCCACCAGCAACAGGCTCGCGGCGGTGACGACGAGGATGATCGAGAGGATCCACCGGAAGCCGCGCTCGCTGATCCAGGACACCGCGAAGCGGCCGAGGAACACGCCGATCAGCGTCGCCGGGGCCAGGCTGGCGGTCAGGGTCAGGTTGTCGCGGGGAATCCCCCCCATCAGCGCCTGGGCCGCGATGGCGGCGATGTAGGAACCCACGAACATCACCAGGATGGTCGCGCGAACGCTTTCCTTGGAGCGCTCGGAGGCCATCATGCGGGCGGCGACCACCGGGCCGGGCATGGCCAGGCTCGAACACATGGCGCCGGAGACCACGCCGACCAGAAGATCCGTCACGCGGCCGTCCGACGACGCATCGCCGGCGCCGCCGAATTTCACCAGGCCCGTGGTGATCATCGCCATGAACAGCACGGCGAGGCCGGCCAGCAACTTGAGCAGGTCGACGCCGACCTGGAGATAAACGAAAATCCCCAGCGGCAGCCCGGCCATGGCGCCGAGCAGCAGACGGGCCAGCAGGGGCTTGTCGGCGCGGCCGTAGAGCGACGGCGCCAGCACCAGGGCGATCAGCAGGCTGAGCAGGATCGACACCTGAATCGCCGAAGCGCTGTTCATGACCATGAGGATGATGGGTCCGGCGATGATGCCGAAGCCGATGCCCGTGGCGGCCTGGAGAAGTGCCGCCGCGAACACCGCCAGATGCAATACCAGGATGTATGATTCCATTCCCTCGCCGCCTCACACCGACCGTTGCCGTAGTTTATACCAAGGAACAGGGATCCTTGGTATACAAGCCCCGACCATGGCGCCGCCCCTTCTCACCCTGCAGGATATTCATCTCGGCTTCGGCGGCACGGCCCTGCTCGAAGCCGTCGAGCTCATGGTCTCGCCTGGGGACAGGCTGTGCCTGGTCGGGCGCAACGGCTGCGGCAAATCGACCCTGCTGAAGATCGCCGCCGGGATCCAGGAACCCGACCGGGGAAGCCGCTTCGTCCAGCCCGGCGCGGCCTTGCGCTATTTGCCCCAGGCGCCGGACCTGACCGGCTTCGCGACGGTTCTGGACTATGTGGCGGCCGGCCTGGGCGACGGCGACGACCCCTACGTCGCGCGGGCCATGCTCGAACAGTTAGGTCTGAGCGGCGACGCGGCGCCGCACAGCCTGTCCGGCGGTGAAGTGCAACGGGCCGCCCTGGCCCGCGTACTGGCGCCGAAGCCGAATATTCTGCTGCTCGACGAGCCGACCAACCATCTCGACCTGCCGGCCATCGAATGGCTCGAGAATACGCTGAAATCCATCAACGCCGCCCTGGTGCTGGTCAGCCACGACCGGCGCTTCCTGGAGACCCTGGCCGCCGCCACCCTGTGGCTCGACCGCGGCGTGATCCGCCGCCTGGAGCGGGGTTTCGCCCATTTCGAGGCGTGGCGCGATGAGATTTTCGAAAATGAGAGACGCGACCGTCACAAGCTGGACCGCAGGATCGCACGGGAAAACGACTGGCTGCGCTACGGCGTCACGGCGCGGAGGAAGCGCAATCAAGGGCGTCTGCGGGCGCTCCGGGCCCTGCGCCGGGAAAGGCGCGATCAGCGGCCGGCGACGGGCGCGGTCAAGCTGGCCCAGACCGAAGGCGCGGTCTCCGGCAAGTTGATCGCGGAAGCGGTGAGCATCGGTAAATCCTACGGCGGCCGGGCGCTGGTCAAGGATCTCTCGATGCGCATCAGGCGCGGCAGCCGCCTAGGCGTGGTCGGTTCCAACGGGGTCGGCAAGACCACCCTGATCAACATGCTGACCGGCGCCCTGGCCCCGGATACCGGGACCGTTCGCCTGGGCGCCAATCTCGACATGATCACCCTGGATCAGCGCCGGGAATCCCTCGATCCGGCCTGGACGTTGAGCGAGGCGCTGACCGGCGGCGAGGACAATACGGTCATGGTTCAGGGCAAACCCCGCCACGTCATCGGCTATATGAAGGATTTCCTGTTCACTGCGGATCAGGCGCGCACCCCGCTCGCCGCCCTGTCCGGCGGCGAGCGCGGCCGGCTCATGCTGGCCCGCGCCCTGGCCCGGCCGTCGAACCTTCTGGTGCTCGACGAGCCGACCAACGACCTCGACCTGGAGACCCTCGATCTGTTGCAGGAAATGCTGGGCGATTATACCGGCACGCTGATCTTGGTGAGCCACGACCGCGATTTCCTGGATCGGGTGGCTACCTCGATAATCGCCGCCGAAGGCGATGGCCGCTGGGTCGAATACGCCGGCGGCTACAGCGATATGATCGACCAGCGCGGCGGCGGCGAGACCGCCGCCATGAGACCCGCCAGGCGACAGAAGAAATCCTCGGGCTGCCGCCCCAAGCGCAAATTCAGCTTCAAGGATAAACACGCGCTGGCCGCCGTGGGGGGACGCATGACGGCCCTGCAAAGCACCATCACGGGGCTGCGTGCAGACCTCGCCGATCCCGATCTGTTCGGCCGCGATGCCGCCGCCTTCACGATCAAATCCGAGGCGTTGGAGGCCGCCGAGAACAGCCTTGCCGCCGCCGAGGAAGAGTGGCTCGCCCTCGAGATGCGGCGGGAGGAAGCCGGCGGGAAATAGAGGGGTCAATAAATTCTTGACCAGTTGATAAAAATTTGATCAGATGATCAAAACTTGACGGCAACAGGGATCCGGGAGTGGGTGTCATGTCAGGGAATGATCGCGTCAGGGACGTGGCTCGCGGCCGCTTGGAACCTGCGGACTATGCCGCGAATTTCGCCGATCTCCATCCGCCGTTGACCGCCCATCAGGCCGAGGTCGAAGCCGACCGCTGCTACTTCTGCCACGACGCGCCCTGTACGGTGGCCTGCCCGACCACCATCGACATCGCCCTGTTCATCCGCCAGATCGCGACGCGAAACCCCGCCGGTTCGGGCGCGACCATCTTCAAACAGAACATCATGGGTGGCATGTGCGCGCGGGTCTGCCCCACCGAGCAGCTTTGCGAGGAAGCCTGCGTGCGCAACAGCGCCGAGGGCAAGCCGGTCAAGATCGGTCTGCTGCAACGCCACGCCACCGATCATCTGATCGAGGCGGGGCGTCAGGTGTTCAGCCGCGCCGCGCCCACGGGCAAGCATATCGCCATCGTCGGCGCCGGGCCGGCCGGGCTGGCCTGCGCCCACCGCCTGGCGGTGCTCGGTCATGAGGCGACGGTCTTCGAGGCCCGGCCGAAGCCCGGCGGCCTCAATGAATACGGCATCGCCGCCTATAAGACCGTCGACGGCTTCGCCCAGGCCGAGATCGAATACATCACCGCCATCGGCGGCATCACCATCGATTACGGCAAGCGCCTGGGCGACGACGTGACCCTGGAGCAGCTCGCGCAAGATTACGATGCGGTGTTTCTCGGCCTCGGCATGGGCGCGGTCAACGGCCTGGGCCTGGATCACGAAGACATCGAGGGGGTCGGTGACGCGGTCGACTATATCGCTGATCTGCGCCAGACCAGCGATCTCTCGAGCCTCGATGTGGGCCGCAACGTGGTGGTCATCGGCGGCGGCATGACCGCCATCGACATCGCCGACCAGAGCAAGCGCCTGGGCGCCGAACATGTCACCCTGGTCTACCGCCGGGGGGCGGACCGCATGGCCGCCAGCGACTTCGAACAGGAGCTGGCGAAGATCGACGGGGTGACCATCATCTGCGACGCCCGGCCCCATCGCCTGATCGGCGAGGCGGGCCAGATCGCCGCCGTCGAATTCGAATACACCGAGACCGACGGCGACGGACGACTCCGGGGGACCGGTGAGAAATTCACCCTCGACGCCGACGTGCTGTTCAAGGCCATTGGCCAGAAATTTGCGTCCAACGGGGCGCTGGGCTTGACCCTGGACGGTGGACGGATCGCCGTCGACGAGGCGCGCCGCACTTCCATGGCCGGGGTCTGGGCGGGCGGCGATTGCATCGCCGGCGGCCAGGACCTCACCGTCACCGCCGTGGAGGACGGCAAGCGCGCCGCCCAGTCCATAGACCACACCTTAAGGGGAGCGTGACATGCCCAACATCCGCAATGATTTCATCGGCATTAAATCGCCCAACCCCTTCTGGCTGGCCTCGGCGCCGCCGACCGACAAGGAATACAACGTGGTCCGCGCCTTCGAGGCGGGTTGGGGCGGCGTGGTGTGGAAGACCCTCGGCGAGGAAGGCCCGCCGATCGTCAATGTCAACGGCCCGCGCTACGGCGCCATCCATGCCGGCGACCGCCGGGTCATCGGCTTCAACAACATCGAACTGATCACCGACCGTCCTCTCGAAGTGAATCTACGCGAGATGAAACAGGTCAAGCGCGATTGGCCGGACCGGGCGGTGATCGCGTCGATCATGGTGCCCTGCGAGGAAGACGCCTGGGCGAAAATCCTGCCCCTGATCGAGGATACCGGGGTCGACGGCATCGAGCTCAATTTCGGCTGCCCCCACGGCATGTCGGAGCGCGGCATGGGGGCCGCGGTCGGTCAGGTTCCCGAATATGTCGGCATGGTGGCGGCATGGTGCAAGAAACACTCACGCATGCCGGTGATTGTTAAACTCACCCCCAACATCACCGACGTGCGCCAGCCGGCGCGCGCCGCCAAGCAGAACGGCGCCGACGCGGTGTCGCTGATCAACACCATCAATTCCATCGTCAGCGTCGATCTCGACGCCATGGCGCCCAACCCCCACACCGACGGCAAGGGCACCCACGGCGGCTATTGCGGCGAGGCGGTCAAGCCCATCGCGCTCAGCATGGTCTCGGAAATCGCCCGCGATGCCGAGACCCGGGGGCTTCCCATATCGGGCATCGGCGGCATCACCACCTGGCGCGACGCGGTCGAATTCATGGCCCTGGGCTCGGGCAACGTGCAGGTCTGCACCGCCGCCATGGTCTATGGCTTTCGCATCGTCGAGGACATGATCACCGGACTTGAGACCTGGATGGACGACAAGGGCTACGACCGCCTCGATGATTTCGTGGGCCGCGCCGTGGCCAATGTCACCGACTGGCAGTATCTGAATTTGAATTACGTGGTGAAGGCCAGGATCGATCAGGATCTATGCATCAAATGCGGCCGCTGCCACATCGTCTGCGAGGACACCTCCCATCAGGCGATCACGGAAACCGTGAACAGGGCCCGCCATTTCGAGGTCATCGACGCGGAATGCGTGGGCTGCAATCTCTGCGTGGAGGTCTGCCCCATCGAGGACTGCATCTCCATGGTCGCCATGACCGAAGGGGTCGATCCGCGCACCAACCGGCCGATCGACGGGACTTACGCCAACTGGACGACCCATCCCAACAATCCCGCCGCCGCCGCGGATTAGCCGGTGAGCAAGCGGGGAGAAACGTGTTACCAATCATCCAATCAACAAATTTCTACAGTGGAGGACATCCAATGAAATATCTTGCCAAGGAAATAGCCGTCGTCGCCCTGGTGATCGGCGCGATGGTCTGGACAACCACCGCTGACGCCGCGAAGATCAAGGTCGCCGGCATCTATACCCAGCCGATCCAGCAGAAATGGGACGCCCGCCTGCATCTCGCCCTGGTCGCCGCCCAAGAACGCGGCGACATCGACTATGTGTTCTCCGAAAAGGTCGCCAACACCGACTATATCCGCGTGCTGCGGGAATATTCCGAGGGCGGCGTCGCGCTGATCGTCGGCGAAGCCTTCGGCATCAGCCGCGAGGCGCGCAAGGTGGCCGATGATTATCCGGCCGTCGCCTACCTCATGGGCGACCCCTTCGAGCCCCATGGCAGCAATTTCGCGGTGTTCGACAATTACATCCATGAATCGACCTATCTGATGGGCATTCTCGCCGGCGCCATGACCAAGACCAACAAGATCGGCATGGTCGGCGGCTATCCCATCGGCGAGGTCAACCGCCTGTTCCATTCCTTCATGAACGGCGCCCGCTCGGTCAACGCCGACGTCCAGTTCAAGGTCAACTTCATCGGCTCCTGGTATGACCCGCCGAAGGCCAAGGAAGCCGCCTTCGCCCAGGTCGAGGCCGGTGTCGACGTGCTCTATGCGGAGCGCGCCGGGGTGGTCGACGCGGCCCGCGAGAAAGGCATCCTGGCCTTCGGCAACGTCAACGACATGAACAAGGAAGAGAACGGCACCGATGTGGTCGTGACCTCGGCCCTGTGGGACATGGGCGCGGCCATCGACAACGCCATCGCCGAGGTCAAGGCGGGCAGCTTCAAGGCCGCCAACTACAAGGAATGGACCATGATGCAGAAGGGCGGCACGAGTCTCGCGCCCTATTATGAGTTCGACAGCAAGATTCCGGCCGCCGCCAAGGCCAAGGTCGCCGCCATGACCGCCGAAATCCTGGCCGGCAAATACGTCGTCGAGATTATCGACGACGAACCCAAGTCGACCTACTAGAGCCGGGTTGACTGAAACGGCGGTTCGGATACGGCCATGGCCGTCCTCGAGATCGTCGGCGTTACCAAGCGTTTTGGATCTCTTCTCGCCAACGACGGCATAACCCTGTCGTTGGACGAGGGCGAGATCCTCGCGCTGCTCGGCGAAAACGGCGCCGGCAAGACCACCCTGATGAACATCCTGTTCGGCCATTACACCGCCGATCAGGGTCATATCCTGGTGCGCGGGCAAATCCTCGCGCCGGGCTCGCCCGACGCCGCCATCGCCGCCGGCATCGGCATGGTGCATCAGCATTTCACCCTGGCCGATAATCTCAGCGTGTTGGAAAACGTCATCCTGGGCCGCGAATCCCTGTGGTCATGGCGTCAGGACAAGACGCGCGGCCGCGATCATATCCTCAAGATGGCGCGCGATTTCGGCCTCGAGGTCGATCCCGACGCCCTGATATCCCAACTGTCCATCGGCGAACGCCAGCGGGTCGAAATCCTCAAGGCCCTGTACGGCGACGCCCGGGTGCTGATCCTCGACGAGCCGACGGCGGTGCTCACCCCCCAGGAGACCGCCAGCCTGTTCGAGACCCTGCGCCGGCTGGTTGCCCAGGGCCGCTCGGTGGTCATCATTTCCCACAAGCTCCATGAAATCCTGAGCGTCAGCGACCGGGTCGCGGTCCTGCGGCGCGGCGCCATCGTCGGCACGGTGATGACAGCTGACGCCGACCGCGACAGCCTCGCCGAATTGATGGTCGGGCGCAGCGTGGTGCGCCCCAAGGCTGAGCCCATGGAGCCCGGCGATGAAGTTCTGCGCTTCCATGCGGTGTCGCTGGGCGAAGCCAAGCTGGACGCCGTCGATCTCTCCGTGCGGGCCCATCAAATCGTCGGCATCGCCGGGGTGGCGGGCAACGGCCAGGCCGATCTGGCCAACCTGATCAGCGGGCTGGCGCGGCCCAGCGCCGGCCATATCGAATTGTTCGGTGAGACCCCGGCCCGGCTCACCCCGCAGAGCGTGATCGCCGCCGGTGTCGGGCGAATTCCAGAAGACCGCAACGCCGTGGGGGTGATCGGCGCCATGACGGTGTGGGAGAACCTGTCCGCCGAGGACATCCGCAAACCACCGGCATCGCGCTACGGCTTCTTCCTCGACGCGCCCGCCGCCCGTCGCCGCGCGGCGGCGTTGATCGAAGCCTACGACGTGCGCTGCAAGGGTCCCGACGCCGAGACCGGCCTGCTGTCGGGCGGCAATATCCAAAAACTCATCCTGGCCCGCGCCCTGTCACGCGAGCCCAAGTTGATCCTCGCCAACCAGCCGGCGCGCGGCCTCGACGAAGGGGCCATCGCCTATGTACACGAGCGCCTGCTGGCGGCCCGCGCGCGCGGCGCCGGCATCCTGCTGATTACCGAAGACCTCGACGAGATAATGGCCCTCGCCGACCGGGTCGCGGTGATCTATCGCGGCCGATTGAGCGAAAGCCATGCGGTGAGCGAGGTGACCGTGCCCGAACTCGGCCTGATGATGGCCGGCCAGCAATCAGAAAGACCTCGTCATGCGGTTTGAACCTCGCGAGCGGGTCTCCGTGCTGGCCGCTACCGTGGCGCCCGTGGCCGGCGTGGCGGCCGCCCTGCTGCTCTGTTCGGTGTTGATTCTGTGGACCGGCGAATCGGTGGTGGAGGCATACTGGCTGTTGCTTAAGGGCGCCTTCGGGACGAAATTCGCGATCACCGAAACCCTCAGCCGGGCGACCCCGCTGATCCTCACCGGGCTGGCCGCGGCGGTCGCCTTCCGCGCCAAGTTCTGGAACATCGGCGCCGAGGGCCAGCTCTACTGCGGCGCCCTGGCGGCGACCTGGGTGGGCACCGGCCTGCTGACCCTGCCGCCGGTGCTGATGATCCCGCTGCTGTTCCTCGCCGGGGCGCTCGGCGGCGGCGCCGCCATGCTGGTCCCGGTGGTCCTCAAGAACCGCCTCAGGGTCGACGAGGTGGTGACCACCCTTCTGCTCAATTTCGTCATCCTGCTGTTCGTCAGCTATCTTCTCGAAGGGCCGTTGAAGGACCCCATGCTGATGGGCTGGCCGCAGGCCGCGCCGATCATCGACGAAGGCGTGCTGCCCCGGCTGGTCGAGCGCTCGAGGCTCCATCTCGGCCTGGTGGTGGCGGTGGCCGCGGCGCTGCTGGTCTGGCTGGTCATGACCTTCACGGTGTGGGGCTACGAGATCCGGGCGGTCGGCCATAACGCCGTGGCGGCGGCCTTCTCGGGCATCAATATCAACCGCACGATCATCCGCACGGCGCTGTTCAGCGGCGGCCTCGCCGGCATGGCCGGGGTCACCGAGGTGGCCGGGCTCAAGGGCTACCTGACCCTCGATCTGTCGCCCGGCTTCGGCTATGCGGGGATCGCCGTGGCCATGCTGGCGCAGCTTCACCCGATCGGCGTCCTGGCCTCGGCGCTGTTCCTCTCGGCGATCTATGTGGGCGCCGATTCCATGAGCCGGGGGGTCAACATCCCGACCTATATCGCCGATGTGCTGGTCGCCACATCGATGCTCGCCGTGGTGTTGAGCATCATGCTGGCGCGCTACAGGATCAGGTTCAACTAGTGGATAAAATCTAGCATGGACGTGATCGAAATCCTCGCCACCGTGGGCTTCTGGGCGGCCACTCTCCGGATCGCCAGCCCGTTGATCTTCGCCACCCTGGGCGAGCTTATCTGCGAGCGCGCCGGGGTGCTCAATCTCGGCATCGAGGGCATCATGACCATGGGCGCCATGGCCGGCTGGATGTGGGTCTTCAAGGGCGGCGATCTATGGGGCGGGGTGCTGTTCGCGGCCTCCGTGGGGGGCGCCTTCGGGCTTCTCCATGCGGTCTTTACGGTCTATTTCGGCCTCTCTCAGCATGTCGTCGGCATCGGCATAACCCTGCTCGCCTCGTCGCTCAGCTTCTTCCTGTTCCGCATGATCCTGCCGGCCGCCACGACGCCGCCCAAGATCACCGCCTTCCAGGTCTACGAGGTGCCCTATCTGGTCGATATTCCGTTCATCGGCCAGGCCTTTTTCACCCAGACTCCGCTGACCTACCTGGCCATCGCCATCGTGCCGGTGGTCTGGTACGGCCTGTACCGCACCCCGGTGGGCCTCGCCGTGCGCATGGCCGGGGAAAACCCGGCCGCCGTGGAAGCCCAGGGCATCGACGTGCTGGCGGTGCGCGGCGGCGCCGTTGTGGTGGGCAGCGCCTTGATGGCGGTGGGCGGCGCCTTCCTCACCATGTCGGCCTTCGATGCGTTCTATTTCGGCATGGTCAACGGCCGCGGATGGATCTGCATCGCCCTGGTTATCTTCGCCTCATGGCGCCCCGTGAAGGCCCTGCTGGGGGCCCTGCTGTTCGCCGGCCTCGATGCGCTTCAGGTGCGCGCCCAGCAGATATCCGGCTTGGTCATACCCTATCAATTCTTCCTCATGCTGCCGTTTGTGCTGAGCATCGTCGCCATGATCTTCATGTCGCGGCGCGCCACCTACCCCAAGGCCCTGCTGGTGCCCTTCCGCCGGGGCGAGAGAATCTGATGCTCGACCTGATCGTCAGAAACGCCACCCTGCCAGACGGCCGCAGGGGCCTGGATATTGCGGTCAAGGACGGCCGCATCGCCGAGATCGCGCCCGCCATCGAGGCCGCCGCAACCGGGGAGATCGACGCCGCCGGTCATCTGGTGACGCCGCCCTTCGTGGACAGTCATTTCCACATGGACGCCGCCCTGAGCCTGGGCCTGCCCCGGTTCAACGAATCCGGCACCCTGCTCGAAGGTATCGCCCTGTGGGGCGAACTGGCGCCCACGCTCACGCCCGAGGCCGTCAAGAGCCGCGCCCATGAACTCTGCCGCTGGTCGATCGCCCGGGGAATCGGTGCGATCCGCAGCCATGTGGACGTTACCGATCCGTCCCTGATGGCCGTCGAGGCGCTGCTCGAGGTCAAGCGCGAGGTCAAGCCTTGGATCGAGTTGCAGCTCGTCGCCTTCCCCCAGAACGGCTTCTACCGCGACCCCAAAACGGCGGAAAACCTCACGCGGGCGCTCGACCTCGGCGTCGAGGTGGTCGGCGGCATCCCCCATTTCGAGCGGACCATGGCCGAGGGCGCGGCCTCGGTCACGGCGCTCTGCGGGATCGCCGCCGAGCGCGGCCTGCTGGTCGATATGCATTGCGACGAGACCGACGATCCCATGTCGCGCCATATCGAGACCCTGGCCCTGGAGACCACTCGCCTGGGGCTGGCGGGGCGGGTCACCGGCAGCCACCTCACCTCGATGCATTCCATGGACAATTACTACGTCAGCAAGCTGTTGCCGCTGATCGCCGAGTCGGGCGTCGCGGCGATCGCCAATCCGCTCATCAACATCACCATCCAGGGGCGCCACGACGCCTACCCCAAGCGCCGCGGCATGACCCGGGTCAAGGAAATGCTGGCCTGCGGAATCCCCGTCGCCCTGGGCCATGATTGCGTCATGGACCCGTGGTACAGCCTGGGCAGCCACGACATGCTCGAGGTCGCCCATATGGCGGTCCATGTGGGCCACATGACCGGCCGGGATGAGATGCGCAGCCTGTTCAGGGCGGTCACCGAGACCGCCGCCAGCCTGCTCCACCTCGACGGCTACGGCCTGGAGCCCGGCTGTCACGCCGATCTGGTGGTGTTGCAGGCCGGCGACCCGATCGAGGCGATCCGCCTGCGCGCCACCCGGCTCTATGTGATCCGCCGAGGCCGGGTGATCTCGCGCATGGCGCCGAACCAGGCCAGCCTTGATCTGGGCGGCGAGACCCATGAGGTGGATTTCCTGCGGCCGCCGCCCGCCGATCCGGGCAAATAACGATGTTTTTAGATTGGGTCGCCGGCGACGAGGTTACCGAAGCTCGCCCCGTCATAGGAGCGCAGGTCGTTGATATCGATGATCGAGCGGATGGTCTCGATATAGGCCTCGCCGCGTTCCGAATAGCGCACCAGGCTGCCGACCAGACTATAGCTGTCGACCCCGCCGGAAGCGCGTTGATCGGCGCGGATGCGGCGGAAATTATCATAGGCGGCGTGGGTGTTCAGATTGGTCATGTAGGAGATCACCGAATCCATTAGCCCGTTGAAGGTTTTGACCTCGTGGGTGGCGTCGGGATCACGGAGTTCCGGGACCAGTCCGGCGCCCTTGTCGTAGGTCCGCTGCCCGAAGATGGCGTTGCCCTCGCGCACGAAACGCGATGTCCCCCAGCCGGATTCCTCGGCTCCCTGAGCCAGCGCCAGGGACGGCGGGATGACATCGACCCGCTTACGCAGGATGTCGATATCCGGGGTCTCCAGCCCATAGCGGCCGGCGAGACCGGAGAGCCACGCCCGTTCGCCGGCGGTGGCGGATGTCCGCGCGATCTTGTCGCTGAGCGCGATCAGACGCTCGCGTTCGGCGGCTATGCGTTCGTTGGCATAGAGGATGAGCGGCAGGGCGAGCTTTATAAACAGCTGCTTGCGCTCGGTCGGTGATTCGACGACGGCAAAATCGGCGGGCAGCTTGTCGAGCAGGATGCGCGGCACCGCCATCTCGCCCAGGCGAATGTTGTCGAGGCGGTAATCGATATCCTGGTACAGATCGACCAGCGAGGCCACCGACTCAGGCTGCGTCTGCTCTGGAAGAGCGCTTTTTTCGATAATCAGCGCGGTGAGGGATTCGGGCGCGGTGACAACCGGTGTTCGTCGCGGAGACTCGAAGAACGCCGTCGCGGCGTCGGCGCCACGGGACGGCTCCACCGTGGCGATGACCATGCCACGGAGAGGCTCCGCCGCCGCGATGTCGGCGTCACCAGACGGTTTCGAAGTCGCCGCGTCGGCGCCACGAAACGGCTCCGCCGGATTACCCAGCGCGAGAATATAGAGCGCCGCAATGCTGGCGCCGACCACCGTGAGAGATTTGTATTCGAACCGGACCGAGGCCACGTAAGACGCGCCCGAGCCGATCAAGGAGAACAGGCGGGAGATCGCGGCCCACAGGTGGGACGCGCCGACAGCCTTGCCTCCGATGGTCCATCCTCGACCCATCATCCCTTGTACCTTCCCTTCCGAACCGACCCCAGGCTCCAGCACGCCAAAGCGCCGAAACCGTTCAGTGATTAACCATGATGGGACAGGTTGCGGCCGAATACAGGCAACGCGGCGTCAAGCGCCGCGTCAAACTCCGTCAAGCCGTATACCCTCCCCACACTCTCAAACGGGCCCTCGAACAATCAAGCAAGCACCCGCCCGGTGCAGACAAATCATCACCGACCCCACCGACGCCACGAAGGGCATCGCTCCCAGAAGGTCAAATTCAAACTTGTGTAAGTGAAGTGTGGGTGAAGAAAGTATTAATTTCAAGGCCTATGAATCGGTAAATGTCAGCCGTTGCCGCGTCACCAAGGTTAACTTCCTTAGACAACAAAGGGTTGCGCTGTCAGCGATCCAGCCAAGAATCGTCGGGACTCCGCTCGAAGCCCCCGAACAGATCAAAATCAATCGTCGGAACAATCCAGTCCACGTCTTTCATGGTGGTCGCCGGATCAGCCGCGACAGGTTCGGTGGGCAACGGCGCATCTTCCTCGGCCGGCTCATCGGGATCGACGATTGGAATCAACAATATCTTGCCGGTCTTGCCGCTCGGCGCTTCTGTCCCGGGCGACTCACCGCTACCCGTGGCAATCGCCTGCCCGACCGCTTCGGCTTCGGGTTCCAGCGTTACCGTCTCCGTCGTGGCTTCGAGGTCGGTCTCCGGCTCTGTGACGCCGGTCTCTTCTTCGCCCTGTTGGATGGCAAGCTCCGGCACGGCGACGACCTCCTGGGATGCTGTCTCATCGGCTTCGATCTCGTCCTCGGAGTCGTCGCCGAACCAGTTGAATTCGATGACAGGCACCTGGTCTGCCCCCGAATCACCGCGGACCAGGGAGTCCACCCGCCAAGTGACGCCGGTTCCGGTGGTGACGATTACCGTCATGGAATCACCCTCGGTTTCGGCTTCCTCGGGCGGGGTTTCCATGATGGTTTCCACCATCGCCTCGACCGTAGCGGGCGCTTCCGGCACGAGCGCCGCCGTCGGCGTCGCGTCGATGATGATCGCCTCCTCGGCGGGCTTTTCCGGCTCGATCACGGCCAGCTCCCCGGCGGCATCGTCGACCGCATCGCCCAGTCGTTCGAGGGCGTCGAGGGCGGCGGCGGCAGAGTCGTCCAGGGCCTTCTCGGCCGGGCCGTCGACCGGCTCGAGATCGACCGTCGCGGTCGTCGGCGCCGCCGTCTCGACGGTCAATGCGGCAAAACGTTCATGGGCCCGTTGGTCGCCCTGTTCGGCCGCCGCGCCGTACCACTTCATGGCGGCGTTCAAATCGACCGCGCCGCCGGCGCCTTTCTCATGCATCACGCCGAGGGAGTACTGCGCCCTCGAATCACCTTGCCGGGCTGCCCGGAGAAACCATTGGCGTGCTTCCTCCGGGTCGGCGCCGCCGCCGATTCCCTTGCTGAAATACACCCCGAGCGTATACTGCGCGTCCGATTCATCCAGTCCGGCGGCGCGCCGGAACCAAGCCGCCGCCATGACGTCATCGGCTTCGACGCCGTCGCCGTCGTGATACATCATGCCCAGATTATAGCTCGCGCGGGCGTGACCCTGGGCCGCCGCCCGGCGATACCATTCGAGGGCGGCGGTGGCGTCCCGCGGCATCTGGTCACCCTCGCGCAACAGGGTGGCGAGGCGCATCTGCGCCGCCGCGTCGCCGACCTCGGCGGCCACCCGAAGATGGTGGTTGGGGTCGTCCACCCCATCGCCGGCGCCGTTCGCCGCCAGCCGCTCGACGGCGCTCACATGACCCTGTGCGGCGGCGGCGTGATACCAGTTCATGGCCTCCTTGAGATCGCGTTCGACCCCGCGGCCGCGGCGATACAGCTCGGCCAGCTCATACTGGGCTACGGCCAACCCGAAGGCCGCCGCTTCGCGGAGCCAGCGCGCCGCCGCGGCCTCGTCGGTATCCACCCCGGCCCCGGCAAGATACAACCGGCCCAGCCTGAGCGCCGCTTCGGGGTGGCCCTGCTTAGCGGCGCGGCGATACCATAAGGCGGCCTGCTCGAGGTCGTACACGACGACCTCGCCCAAGCGGTAGAAATCGCCGAGCAAGAGCTGGGCGACGGCAAAGCCGAGTTCGGCGGACTGGCGGAACAGGGCGACCCCGGCGACCGGGTCGGCATCGACGCCGAAGCCCTTGATATACATGTTGCCGAGATTGGCCTGGGCGCGCGTACTGCCCTGATCGGCGGCCCGCCGATACCATTTCAACGCCTGGGCATAATCGCGCTCGACACCTTGGCCGAGTCGATAGAGATGACCGAGATTGGTCTGCGCCCGGGCGTCGCCGTCCTCAGCCAGGGGGCGCCATTGCACGGCGGCCTCGGCATAATCGCCCTTGTCGAAGGCCCGCTCGCCCTCCTTGAAACCGGCCCAGGCGGTGGCCGACAAGCCGACAATCAATACGGCGGCGAATGCCAAGGATAGGGAGCGCCGGCCGGTCACGTGATATTGATGAGCTGCTCGTCGGTCAGGTTGCCTGGAACGATGACCAGCGGAATGTTGAGCTTTTCGGCGGCGTTGCCGGCGAGCCAGGAAATCAGTTTGCCGTGCTTGTTGGGCGGCGGCGCGGCGCCGACCACCAGGAAGTTGATGGTCGGGTCCTCTTCCACCGCGGCGAGAATTTCTTCGCCGATATGGCCGTCGCGCACGCTCAGCGAAGGCATCACCCCGGCCCATTCATTGACTTCGGCCGCGAGAGCCTGCAACACCCGCTCGGCTTCTTCGCGGCGCTCCTCGAGCATCACGTCCTCGACCGCCATCCAATGCTGAAACTCGGCGGCCTCGATCGCGGTGAGCAGGGTGACGTTGCCTTGGGCGTTCTTAGCCCGCAGACAGGCGAAGCGTACCGCGACCCGGGAATGGGGGCTGTCGTCGACGCATACCAGGTAGTTTACATGACCGGCTACATGCTTGGCGGCCTCGGTCATCCTGTTCAGCCTCCATTCATTGCGGACGTATCCGTAACCGATATATGGTCATCTTGCCATCGCTGGTCCATGACCTGCAACTCCGACGTGGATCATGGCTTCGGGGAAAACCCGTTATATCAAGAAATCCAAAAGCTATTTCAAGAGGATATTCGATATTTCACGGAGCTGAGTGCGGCCCCGTAAAAGATAGAATCCCTGAGCCGCCAGATGGCTGGGAAGCACCGCCGAATCCGGCGGCCCGTTGACGATGACCCAGGGCTCGATCTCGACCGAGGCGCGGAAACTCTCGAGCATGCGCGTCCAGGCCGGCGTCAGGTCGCGATCGGCGAGAACATTATCGAAGTCTATGGCGAGTTCGCGCAGCACCAGATAATAGGCGTAGAGCCGCCCCTTGACGGCGTAGAACAGATCGTCGGCAGTGAGATCGAACAGACCGCTGTTCTCCCTGATCTGGCGGTCGAGGGCGGCCGAAGACGAGCCGATGTCGGCGGCGATGCGATCGAGAATCACAATCAGATTATCGGCCCGGCGCTCGAACATGGCGTTGCCTTCGGCGAGCCGCGTATTATAGCGCCGCAGGCTACTCAGACCGGCGCGGTACTGGGCTTCGGACGAGGCGGTCGGCGCCCAGGAGGTGGATAAATCGAAAATCCATACGGTGCCGGGATATTTCAACAGCCCCAGGGCCTTCTCGAGATCGGCATCGGCCTCGGACGATCCCCGGGTACGGGCGATCTGATCGGTCAGCTCGATGGTGAAACGGGCGAGCGCGGAAATCACCCCCTGCTGGAAGTTCGGCATGTTGTCGAGGGCCGCCGCCGGCAGGAAAAAGGGATCATTGGCGGTCCAGCGGTTGATGTTGACTTCGCGGTCGATCAAGGCCGCGGCGATAGCCACCGCCCGGCTCCGGCCCGGCGTCACATCACCGGCGGAAGCCGTAAAATCAGGGTCGGCGTCGATGCGATGGACCCAGATCATGCCAATAGGATAATACAGCGCAAGAGCCAGCGCCAAGGCGCCGAGCAGCCCGAGCCAGCGCCTGGGCGGCGGCGGCAGGGCCTGATATGCGTCGCTCACCGGCTCAGGCCCATGATGCGGTGAACCTCGGCGACGGTCTCGCGCGCCAGGCTCCCGGCGCGCGCGGCGCCGTCGGCGAGCAGGCCGTCGATATGGCCGGGATCGTCCAACAGGCGACGCATTTCATCGGCGATGGGGGCCAGGGTGGAGACCGCCAGTTCGGTGAGCGCGGGCTTGAATTTCGAGAACATGCTGCCCTCGTATTCGGCGCAGACCGCCGCCACCGTGCGGCCGGAGAGGGCCGCGTAGATGCCCACCAGATTGGCTGTCTCGGGGCGCTCGGCGAGACCGTCCGGCGTACCGGGCAGGGGATCGGCGTCGGTTCTGGCCTTGCGCAGCTTGACGGCGATGGTGTCGGCATCGTCGGTCATGTTGATCCGTGAATATTCCGAGACGTCGGATTTCGACATCTTCTTGGTTCCGTCGCGCAACGACATGACCCGCGTCGCCGCGCCGAAGATCTGCGGCTCGGGCAGGGGAAAGAAGTCCTCGCCGAACTGCCGGTTGAAGGCCCCGGCGATGTCGCGGCAGAGTTCCAGATGTTGTTTCTGGTCGTCGCCCACCGGCACATGGGTGGCGCGGTAGACCAGGATATCGGCGGCCATCAGCACGGGGTAGGAATACAGGCCCAGCCCGGCGTTGTCGCGATGCTTGCCGGCCTTCTCCTTGAACTGGGTCATCCGGTTGAGCCAGCCGAGCGGGGTCTGGCAGGCGAGCAGCCAGGCGAGTTCGCTATGGGCGGCCACCGCGCTCTGGGCGAACAGGATACAGCGCGCCGGATCGATGCCGGCGGCGACCACGCCGGCGGTCACCTCGCGCAGATTACGGCGCAGCTCGTCCGGGTCCTGGGGCAGGGTGACCGCGTGCAGATCGACGATGCAGTAGATCGACTCGAAGTCGTCCTGCAGGGCGACCCAGTTGCGGATGGCGCCGAGATAATTGCCGAGATGAAGATTGCCGGTGGGCTGTATGCCCGAGAATATCCGGTTCATGTTTTTGGCTCGTTCAGTCGATTGGATGGGCCGCTATCGGCGCGCGCCGTTATGGCGCGGGCAACCGGCCCGGTCAAGACGGCAGATAGGGCTGGACGTGGATACGATCAGCCGACTCCCGTGCCCGAGACAAATTATATGCGAGTTGCATTCGCATGAGATGTTCCATTCTGGGACCGAAGGCTTTCTCTATGCGGATTGCCATTTCCGACGATAACGACGCCTTGCAGTTGAGAAGATTGGAGAGCGCCGGGCGGGTCACGCCGAGCGCCCGGGCCGCCGCGGTGACCGAAAGGCCCAGGGGCTCGATGACCTCGCGGCGGATCAGAGCGCCGGGATGGGAAGGGTTCTTCATGGTCATGGTCCGGCTCTCCTAGTGATAGTCAATGAAGTCGATATCGAAGGCCTTGCCGTCCTCGAAGCGGAAAACAATCCGCCAATTGCCCGTGACGGTGACACTCCAAAACCCGCCTTGATCTCCCTTGAGACGGTGCAGCCGCCAGCCGGGAAAGAGGCCGACATCAGACGGTTCCGCCGCTTCCTGCAACGCCGTTAGAATATCCCTTATCTTCTCGATCTGGGCGGCTGGAAGTCCACGCGGATCATCATGCGTGTAGAAGCGTCTCAGCGCCTTGTGCCGGAAGCGCTCAATGCTCATGACCGATTGTATTGTGTAACGTTACGGTAGTCAATAATCTAGCGCCCGACCATCCGGCGGAGCTCGCCGAGACGCGCCGCGCCGAAGACTTGGGCGCACAGCCCGAACAGCGCCATGCCGCCGGCCACCAGGGCGGCCAGGGCGAGGATACGGCCCGGTAAATCCCCGGCGAGCGGCCTCTCCAGCCCGCGCGCCGCCAGCCACAGCCCGGCCGCCATGACGGCGCTGGCCAGAATCATGCGCGGCAGCCGGCGGCGCAGGCGGTCGTCGATGACCAGCAGGCCGCGCCGCGCCAGCCACCACCACAGCAGAGCCGCATGCAGGCCCGACGATGCCGCCGTGGCCAGGGCGATGCCGACGAAGCCGAGCGCCGGAAACAGAGCCGCGATGAGGGCAATATTGGCGGCCATGGCGGCGAGCGAGACCTTCAGCGGCGTGACCATGTCCTGGCGGGCGAAGAATCCGGGGACCAGCACCTTGACCAGCACATAGGCCGGCAGGCCGAGGGCGAAGGCGGCGAGCCCGGCCCCGGTGGCGGCCACCGCCTCCGCCCCGAAGGCGCCGCGCTCGAACAGCACCGCGATGACCGGCTCGGCGATGACGATCAGCGCCGCCGCCGCCGGCAAGGTCAGCAGCAGGCCGACTTCGATGGCGCGGCATTGCTGATCGATCGCCAGCACCCGGTCGCCGGCTTGTAGTGCACGCGACAGCAGGGGCAGCAGGGCGGTCCCGAGTGCGACACCGACAACGCCCAGTGGAAGCTGGCTTACCCGGTCGGCGTAATACAAGTATGACACGGCGCTGCCCTCGAGAGTCGCGACGATGGTGCCGACCAGCAGGTTGATCTGATAGACCCCGGCGGTCAGCCCGGCGGGCACCATGAGCCGCAACAGCCGCTTGACCTCCGGGGTCAGGCGCGGCCGGGGCAGGCGCAGGGCGATGCCGGCCCGCCGGCAGGCCAGCGCCATCCAGACGAACTGCCCGGCGCCGGCCAGGGCCACCCCCCAGGCCAGGGCATGACCCGGGGTCGGCCCGGCGTCGGCGAAACCCAGCACGGCGGCGATCAGCACCAGATTGAGCAACAGCGGCGCGGCGGCGGCGGCGGCGAAGCGGAGATGCGCGTTCAGCACCCCGCCGAACAGCGCCACCAGGGCCATGAACAGGAGATAGGGAAAGGTGATGCGGGTGAACAGCACGGCCAGGTCGAACTTCTCGGGATCGCCCAGAAAGCCGGGGGCGACGACGCGCATCAGCCAGGGCATGGTGATCTCGGCGACCAGGGTGATGGCCAGCAGCGCGCCGAGCAGCACCGCCAGCACCGCCTCGGCGAAGCCTCGGGCGGGGCCCGGGCCGTCGGCCTCGAGACGGCGCGAGTACATCGGCACGAAGGCGGCGGCGAAGGCGCCCTCGGCGACCAGGCGGCGGAACATGTTGGGAATGCGGAAGGCCAGGAAGAAGGCGTCGGCCACCGGCCCGGCGCCGAGCGCCGCGGCGATCAGAATATCGCGCAGGAATCCCAGCACGCGGCTGAGCATGGTGTAGCCGCCGACAGTCGCGGCGAAACGGATCAGCGCCATGGACGGGTCATCGAAGCCATGGCCGGGTCATAACGGAAACTCGTGGCGGAAAAAAGGCGCAAGGCGGGCTCGCGCCAAATCATGCCGCACGGTAGAAAACGACCTTGGCGTCGCCGATTATCTGGGTCATCGGGTCGAAATCCCGAATATTGGCGGTGAGAAGTGTCGCGCCCTCACGCAGCGCCACGAAAAGCAGAAGGCAGTCGTTCAGCAAGCGGTACCGATCACGCCCGGCCGCATCGAACAGGCGCGCGACCGTGCCTGCCAGAAGGCCCGCGCTCATCCAGTCATCGGCGGTCGGCGCATGCACACGATGCGCCGGTGTCTTGCGCAGCAGTTCGGTCAGATAGCTCGAACGTGATTTGGTTCGCGCATGGCCGGGGTCGAGGCGGCCGAGACTCACCGCGATCTCGGCAAGACACACGGACGCATGCAGGTGGGGACCGCCCCCTGCGAGCGTCGCCAAAACCGCCGGTGGCGCTTTGCCCTGGGCAACGTGAATATAGACCGTGGTATCCAGCATGACCGGCCCGACAAGGGGATTGTCACCGACATAAGGCAAATCCTTGCCGGGGCGCCGGACGAGGCGCTTGGCGCGTTTGTGGGGTTTGATGCGCCTGATCAGGGCTTCGATGCTAGTCGGCAAGATCGAAGTCTTTGTCGAGTCGTCCCTGCTGGGTCAGCAGCCACTCGCCGAAGCTGTCGGGCACGGCAAGCGCCGTGAGGGCGAGGCGGACAAGCTCCGAATCGCTTTCCACTCCCGCGGCTGCCTTGGCGGCGGCGAAGAGCGGCGCTTCGACACGAACGCTGACCCGGCGGTCTCGCGGCCCGTCGAGCAGGCCCTGTTCGCGCGCTCGCGCCTGCTTGTAGGCGAAGCCGGGATCCACGGGACGGGACAAATCATCGCCCCTATTGACTCCGATTTGCCGGTACGGCTTGACCAAATCGTCGCCCTTGCTGACCCCGACTTGCCGGTGCGACTTGACCAAATCGTCGCCCTTGACGACCTTGCTTCGCCGGTAGGGCTGTATGTGGCCGCTCGAGGGATTGCTCATGGTCGTTCTCGATGTTTCCGTGGTGTCAGACAATATTATATGAATTCACTGACAAATTCAACCGCTCACGCCGCCGTCGACGCCGTGGCCGGGCGCTTGGCGGGATCGGCGAGGGCGACCAACAGGCGGTCGCGGATTTTCTGAAGCTTGGCCTTCCGCTCGATCTTCAGGCCGAAGCCGTCCTTGACGTAGAACACGTCGACCGCGCGCTCGCCGAAGGTCGAGACATGGGCGGTGACGATCGAGACGCCGAGATCGCTGAGCGCCCCGGTCACGTCATGGAGCAGCCCCGGCCGGTCGCGGCCGTTGACCTCGATCACCGTGTGATGGGTGCTGATGTTGTTGTCGATGAGCACCCGGGGGATCGCCGTGAACACCGCCGAAGCCCGGCTTGAGGCGCGGCGGCGGCCGGCCAGGACGGCGCCGGGGTCGAGTTCCCGCTCGATCACCTGGGCCGCCAGCACCGACAGCCGAGCGAGCCGGTCGGGGCGCTCGAACGGACCGCCCATGGCGTCCTGCACCCAGAATATATCGAGCGCCGTGCCGTCCAGCGTGGTGAAAATCCTGGCGTTGACGATGCTCGCGCCGGCCAGGGCCAGGGCGCCGGCAAGCTTGGAAAACAAGGCCGGCTGGTCCTTGGTGACGAAGGTGATTTCGGTGACCCCGTGAAAGCGGTTGACCCGGTGATCCAGCACCAGGGGGGCGTCGCCCCGGTCGGCCTCGGCGAGCGCCGCCGCATGGCGCGCATGGGTCTCCCGATCGAAGCCCAGCCAGTAGGGCGGATAGAGCCGCTCGAGATGATCCGACACCGCCTCGGGCGGCCAGGCGTCGAGCCTCTCGGCGAGGGCGGCCTTGGCGGCGGCGACGCGCTGCGCCTTGCCCTCGGCCGCGTGACCGCCCGAGATGACTTCGGCCGCCGAGGTATAGAGCTGGCGCAGCAGCGCGCCCTTCCAGCCGGTCCACACAGTGGGGCCGACCGCGCGGATATCGGCGGCGGTCAACACCAGCAGCAGGCGCAGCCGTTCCATGGACTGGACCTCGGCGACGAAGTCCTCGACGGTCTTCACATCGTCCAGATCGCGGCGGAAGGCGGTTGCGGAAAACAGCAGATGATGGCGCACCAGCCAGGCGGTCTGCTCGACTTCCTCGGCGCTGAAACCCAACCGCTGCCCGAGCTTGGCGGCGATCACGGCGCCCAGCTCCGAATGATCGCCGCCGCGGCCCTTGGCCACGTCATGGAGAAACACCGCGAGATACAGCACCCGGCGCGACAGCAGCTCGTGGACGATTCCGGTGGCCAGGGGCAGGGTCTCGGCGTAGTCGCCGCGTTCGATCCCGGCCAGCACGCCGACCGCGCGGATGGTGTGCTCATCGACCGTATAGACGTGATACATGTCGTGCTGAACCTGGGCCACGACACGCCCGAAATTGGGGATCAGGCGGCCCAGCACGCCGGCCTCGTTCATCCGCCGGAGCGCGGTCTCGGGGTCGCGCCGAGAGGTCAGGACCTCGACGAACAGGCGGTTGGCCTCCGCCGATTTGCGGAAAGCCCGATCGATGCGTTTCAAATTCTGGGTAATCCTGCGCAGCGCCTTGGGGTGGATGTCGAGGCCGTGCCGGTCGGCCACCTGGAAAATCCGCACCATGGCGACCGGGTCGTCGGCGAAGGCGTCTTCGGCGGCCACCATGAGACGGCCGCGCTCGATCGAGAAACCGTCGACCTCGCAGCGCAGCGCCGCCCAGCGCGGCATACGGAACAACGGGCTGGCCTGATGCTCGGCCTCGATGGCGGCGCAGAAGATACGGGTCAGATTGCCGACATCCTTGGCGACCAGGAAATAATGCTTCATGAAGCGCTCGACGGCATTCAACCCGGCCCGGTCGTGATAGCGCATGCGCCGCGCCATCTCGGGCTGGACATCGAAGGTCAGCCGTTCCTCGGGCCGGCGCGCGATGTAATGCAGATGGAAGCGCAGGGTCCAGAGAAATGCATGAGCCTTGGCGAATTTGCGAAGCTCCTCGGGAGCCAGCACGTCGCGGCCCACGAGATCGGCGATTTGGCTCACCCGATAGACGTATTTGGCGATCCAGAACAGGGTGTGGAGATCGCGCAGACCGCCCTTGCTGTCCTTGATATTGGGCTCCAGCACATAGCGCGAATCGCCGAGTTTCTGGTGGCGCGCGTTGCGCTCGTCGAGTTTGGCGCGGACGAAGGCAACACCCGTCTCCATGACCAGTTCCTGGGTGAAGCGGCGGCGCAGCTCCTCGAACAGCGCCCCGTCCCCGGCGACCAGGCGCGCTTCCAGCAGGCCGGTGCGGATGGTCATATCGCCCCGTGCGTCGCCCAGGCACTGAGCGACGGTCCGGGTCGCCTGGCCCAGCTTGAGGCCGAGATCCCACAGCATGTAGAGCATGAACTCGACATGCTTCTTGATGTGCGCCGTGGTCTTGCCGGGCAGCAGGAACAACAGATCGAGGTCGGAGAACGGCGCCAATTCGCCGCGGCCATAGCCGCCGACGGCGACGATGGTTATGGACTCCATGGCCCCGCCGGCATGGAGCGCGCCGATCACCGCATCCATCACGGCGCAGTTGTCGGCGGCCGCCTTGGCGCCGTTGGACCCCGCCAGGAAGCGCCGCTCGACCTCCGCCCGGGCCTCGGCGAGGACCCGCTTGAGATGATCGAGCCGGGCCAAGCGGGGGTCTCCCGGTGCCTCGTCCAGGCGCGCCAATTCGGCGGCCAGGCCGTGGCGGTCGAGGATGACGCGCTTGCTCATTCGGTGCCGCCCCGGTGCAGGGCCGCCAGGCGGTAGATCAGCTCGAGGGCGGACTTGGGGGTGAGTTCATCGGGGTTGACCGCGGCGAGGGCCTGATCGACGGGCGACGGGCCGGACTCCGCCGGCACACCCGCCGGCCGGGCCGTGAACAACGGCAGATCGTCGGCGAGCCGAGCCAGATCGCCCGATTGGCCGTCGCGTTAGAGGATCCCGAGCACCGCCTCGGCGCGCGCCACCACAGCCTCGGGCAGCCCGGCGAGCCGCGCCACATGGATGCCGTAGGAGCGGTCGGCGGCGCCCGGCCCGACCTCGTAGAGAAACACCACGTCGTCGCGCCATTCCTTGACCCGCATGGTGTGGCAGGCGAGCGCCCCGAGCTTGGCGGCGAGCGCCGTGAGTTCGTGGTAATGGGTCGCGAACAGGGCCCGGCAGCGGTTCACCTCGTGGAGATGCTCGACCGCCGCCCAGGCGATCGACAGGCCGTCATAGGTCGCCGTGCCGCGCCCGATTTCATCCAGGATGACCAGGGCGCGCGGCCCCGCCTGGTTGAGGATCGCCGCGGTCTCGACCATTTCGACCATGAAGGTCGAGCGTCCGCGCGCCAGATCGTCGGCGGCGCCGACCCGGCTGAACAGCCGGTCAACGACGCCCAGATGAGCCGAGGCGGCGGGAACGAAAGAGCCCATCTGGGCGAGGATGGCGATCAGGGCGTTCTGCCTGAGGAAAGTGCTCTTGCCCGCCATGTTGGGGCCGGTCACCAGCCACAGGCGTTGCGCGTCGCCCAGGTCGCAGTCATTGGCGATGAAGCGCCCGGCCTCGCCGGCCGGAGCCAGGGCCTCGACCACCGGATGGCGGCCGCCGGTGATCTCGAAGGCCAGGCTGTCGTCGACCCGGGGCCGGCGGTAGTCCCGGACAACCGCCAGCTCGGCCAGGGCGGTGACCAGGTCGAGCCCGGCCAGGGCGCCGGCGGCGCGGGCGATATCGTCGATCCGGGCGGTGACCTCGCCGACCAGATCGTCGAACAGGGCAAGCTCGATGGCCAGGGCGCGATCGCCGGCGCGGGCGATCCTGCTTTCCAGCTCGCCGAGCTCGACGGTGCTGAAGCGCACGGCGTTGGCCATGGTCTGGCGATGGATGAAGGGCTCTGCGAGCTTGTCCGCATGCTGCGGCCTGACCTCGACGAAGTAGCCCAGCACATTGTTGTGGGCGACCTTGAGCGCGGCGACGCCGCTGTCCTCCCGGTAACGCCGCTGGAGCGCGGCGATCAGCCGGCGGCTTTCGTCGCGCAAGGCAATCTGTTCATCCAGATCGGGCGCGTAGCCCGCCGCGATGAAACCGCCGTCGCGGATCATCAAGGGGGCGTCGGGCTTGAGCGCGCGACTCAGGCGGTCGACCAGCGCGTCATGGCTGCCGAGGTCCTTGTCCAGGTCCGCCACCGCCTCGGGCGGCGGCGCCGGGCAGGGGCCGGCGAGCAGGCCGCGCAGGATCGAGCCCTGGGTCAGGGCGTCGCGCAGGGCGCCGAGATCGCGCGGACCGCCGCGCCCCACGGTGAGACGCGAGCAGGCGCGCTCCATGTCCGGGGTTTGCCGCAGCGAATCGCGAAGTGAGCCGCGCAGCCCCGCCTCATCGACCATATAGGCGACCCCGTCGAGACGGCGGCGGATTTCCCGATCATCGGTCAGCGGCGCCGCCAGGCGGGCCGCCAGGAGCCGGGCGCCGGCGCCGGTTACCGTGCAATCGATGACCGCCAGCAGGCTGCCCTCGCGGCCGCCGGAAAGAGCGCCATGGAGCTCGAGATTGCGCCGGGTGGCGGCGTCGATCGCCATCATGGCGTCCGCCGCCTGGACGCGCAGCGGCGCGAGACGGGGCATGCGGCCTTTCTGGGTCGCTTCGACATATTCGACCAGGGCGCCGCAAGCCCCGAGCTCGGCGCGCCCGAAGGCGCCGAAGGCGTCAAGCGCCGCCACCTTATAGAGCGCCTTGAGGCGGCGGGCACCTGCGGCGCTGTCGAAGCGCTGGGCCGGCAGGGGGGTCAGCGCCGCCTTCCAATCGGCGAAGGTGTCGAACAGATCGGGGCGCTCGAGCAGGGCGTCGGGCAGCAGAATCTCGCCCGGCCGGAGCCGCGCCAGCTCGGCGGCGAGGCCGGCGGCGGCCACCGGCTGAACGGCGAACTCGCCGGTGGAAATGTCGAGCCATGCCAGGGCCAAGGCATCGCCCGCCCGGCCCACCGCCGCGAGATAGTTGTTGCCGCGGGCATCGAGCAGGCTGTCCTCGGTGATCGTCCCTTGGGTGACGATGCGGACGGCGGCGCGGTTGACCAGGGACTTGGCGCCGCGCTTCCTGGCCTCGGCCGGGTCTTCGGTCTGTTCGCAGATGGCGACCTTGAAGCCCTGGGCGATCAGCCGATGCAGATAGGCGTCGCTTGCCCGCACCGGCACGCCGCACATCGGGATGTCGGCGCCGCCATGCTTGCCGCGATGGGTCAGGGTGATATCGAGCGCCCGCGACGCGGCATGGGCGTCGTCGAAGAACAGCTCATAGAAATCGCCCATGCGATAGAACAGAAGGCAATCGGGATGATCCTGCTTGATGGCCAGATACTGGACCATCATCGGCGTGACCTTGTCGGCCTTGGGCGGCGCGGCGGCCTGGGAGCCCATCCTGTTCATGGCGGCCAATATAGCGTAGATATTCCGGGGACGCGCCGCTCTTGTTACCCTGTCGGCGCATTGATCGAGACCCCGAGAGAAGGCCGGTGAAAGATTAAGTGACCGTCCCCGATTCCAGCCCCGGCCCAGCCACATCCGCGCTTCGCGGCCTCGCCCGGGGCAACAAGGGCGAATGGCTGCGGCTCGCCGCCGGCTGTGCGATGCTGGCCGGGGCGGCGGTCTATGTCGGCGCCGAGGCGGCCGGATCGGATCAGATTCTGATCATCGTCATTGCCGGCGTGAACGGCATGTACATGGCCATGAATATCGGCGCCAACGACGTCGCCAACAACGTCGGCCCCGCCGTCGGCTCGGGTGCTTTGACCATGATCGGGGCGTTGGCCATCGCCACGGTGTTCGAGGCTGCGGGGGCGATCCTCGCCGGCGGCGACGTGATCGGCACCATCCAGAAGGGCATCATCGATCCCGAGGCCGTGGCCGACCCGGCGAGCTTCGTGCGGTTGATGCTGGCGGCGCTGTTCGCGGCCGCCCTGTGGATCAACCTGGCCACCATCATCGGCGCGCCGGTATCGACCACCCATGCGATCGTCGGCGGGGTGCTCGGCGCCGGCATCGCCGCCGCCGGCTTCGGCGTCGTGGACTGGGCGGTGATGGGCAGGATCGCCGCCAGCTGGGTGATCTCGCCGCTCATGGGCGCCCTCATCGCCGTCGCCTTCCTGACCCTGATCAAGGCCCTCATCATCTATCGTGAAGACCGCATCGCGGCGGCCCAGACCTGGGTGCCCGTCCTGGTGGCGATCATGGGCGCGGTGTTCTCCGCCTACCTGACCATGAAGGGGCTCAAGCGGGTGTGGCAGGCCGACGTGGCCACCATCATCGCCGTCTCGGCCACCGCCGGCTTCATGATCTACTTCATCGTCGGTCCGATGGTCGTCGCCGCCGCCAAGACCATGAAAAAGACCCGGGAAGACGTCGGCAAGCTGTTCACGATTCCGCTGATCATCTCGGCCGCCATGCTGAGCTTCGCCCATGGCTCGAACGACGTGGCCAACGCCATCGGTCCGCTCGCCGCGATCGTCAGCGCGCTCG
>Ga0066376_10000992_pt1 | contig 27500 bp, 27 predicted proteins | sample Knorr_S15_td_Bot_FD_77009 | JGI IMG/M metagenome (GOLD analysis project Ga0066376, IMG submission 77009) | Marine microbial communities from Southern Atlantic Ocean transect - Knorr_S15_td_Bottom_ad_5009_LV_A | ecosystem: Environmental > Aquatic > Marine > Oceanic | place: Southern Atlantic... | reverse complement strand
TTTTAAACAAAAATTTTTTTTTATTTTTTTTTTTTTTTTTAATTTTTTTATTTTTTTTTTTTAAATATTTTTTAATTTTTTTTTTTTTTTATTTAATTAAAATTTTTTTTTTTTTTTTTAATAAAATTATTAAATTGATTAATATCATATTTATAGTATATTATTGTATTTTTATGATTTCCGTATTCAGAATTTAAATTTTGTATAAAATGATTTATTTCTTCTAACATTATGTTATTTATTATCTTTCAATTAGTGTTTTAATTGTTAATTCAAAAGTTTTTTCTTGTAGACCTATTTGATTTAGTGAACTAATTACAATTTGCAAGAAAAAAGGGTGTAATTGATTGAAATTTTTACCATTTAACGACATAAGAATTAATAAAATTGTTTCTCCAACTTTCTTATCATTTGAAGAATATTTTAATAAAGATATTAAAGAAGAATTAGGTAATTGTTTTGATTCTATTTCCTGATTTTCTATGTTAATTAGCCAAAACTCTGGATTAATTTTAACACCGAAGCTTTCGAGGATATAAAATCCAAGAGTATCAAATTCTAAGCTATTGTTTTGTAACTGAAATTTATTAATTGATTTAAGCAATGCATTTTGTGAAATATTTTTATATTCAAGTTCTTTATTTTTCAAATTATAAAATTCTATAATTACCCATAATTCAATAAAATCTTTAAATAATTCAGTATTTTTATCTTTTTCTTTTTTTAAAACTTCATACCATTTGATTGCCTCTTCTATTTTATCTGAAATTAATAATGATCTAATTGCATAACTTGCAAACCAGGCCAAATTTTTTGATGGTTTTATTTCTAACAAAGAATTTAAATTTAATTTTGAAATTAATACAAGGTTCCCATTAATAGATGCAAGTTCTAGTGATTTTTTTATTATTTTAACTTTTTTTTCCTGATCATCTTCAGTAATAGCCATTTGAAATAAAATTGCCTGCGTTTCAAAACCAAGTAAAATACTATCATCTAAGGGAATTTTCTTATCTTTTTCTTCTAAATCATAACTGTTATAAATTTCTTCTATAGTTTCAATTGGTAAATTTAAAAGTTTTTTTGATTTTTCTATTGCTTCTATTCTAAGTTTTATAGGTACATTTGGCATACGATAAATCATAGTTAAAAATAAAGGATCGTCTTTTAAAATATAGCTTTCTTTAAGATTTATATTTGCAACTCGTGTCATTGCTAGAGTTAAAAGATCTAAATTATTAAAATTTTGATTACTAATTTCTTCCTTGTAAATAAGACTGTCAATAATTGTTATAAAATTTATGTCGTTAAAATTGCTATCCTCTTTCAATAAAGTTAAGGATAAATTAGCTTTATTGGTTTCACCGTTAAGTATTTGACAAAATATCTCAACTTTTCTCCAAAATAAATTTTGTTTATAATTTTTTCTTTTTTCATCAATATCTGAACAAACTAAATCAAAATTATTTAAAGATAAATTAATTTGAACCTGTTTCATCAAAATTTCTTCATTATTATTGTTAACTATTAAATCTATTAATGATTTTGCATTCTCAAAGTCACCAAGTTCAATTAGCTTATTAATTCTTATTAAAATTAAATCATTTTTTTGATCTTTAGATTCTGGAACATCTGCATTTGATAACAAAAGTTTTTTAATTAATTCGATTGCTAAATTAGATTCTCTATTAATCGGTAAATTTTCAAGATAATCCTTAATTATATTTCTTTTTGAGCCAAACCACATATCGTAACCTAAACCACCTTCGTCTTTAGTTAAGGTTCCGACTGTATTAACATCAATATTCTTTAATTCTATTGATTTGAATTTATCATCACTTTCAATAGTATCGCTCTGCTTTTTATTTTCTTCTTCAATTACTTCAATTTCATTGACTTCTATATCTGTTTTAATCCCTCCAGCACCCCATGTAGTATTACCTAAACCAGCAAAAAGATTATTTGTAATAAATAAAAAAAGGAAAATTAAAAGGAAATTTTGGATAATTTTCATTTAAATTAATTCTTAACAATTAAATATTATTTATATTGTTCAATTTTTATATTTTTTTCAATTTTTGTCTTAGGTATTGGAACAAACCATTCTAAGAAAAAAAACATAATAATAAGAATCAAAACGATGAATAAGAGTAAAATATTCAATTTTTTTTCAAAAAAGTTTTTTTTTCGGTTTCTAAACATTATATATAATTAATTATTAAAGTATTACCTTAAAGTAAATTTTATCAAAAAAAAAAATAATTTTGCTTAAATTATTATGAAAAAAAAGATAGTTCTAATAGGAATGATGGGAAGTGGAAAAACAACTGTAGGAAAGGTTTTATCTAAAATTCTAAAATTAAATTTTGTTGATACAGATATTTTAATAGAAAAAAAATGTGGACTTAAAATAACGAAAATTTTTGATAAATATGGTGAAAAATATTTTAGACGTAAAGAAGAAGAAATTGTTTTAGATACTTTATTAAATGATAAAAAACCTTGCGTTGTCGCATTAGGCGGTGGGGCGTTTTTAAATAAAAAATTGCAAAAAATAATACTTAAAGAAACAATATCTATTTGGTTAGATGCAACTATAGAATTAATCTATAAAAGATGTAGGAAATCTAGTCAAAGACCTTTGCTTTATAAGGATGATAATAAAAATTTAAAAGAAATTATTAAAAATTTATTAAAAATAAGAAAATCTATATATTCAAAAGCAAAGTTTAGAGTAAAAACAAATGAAAAACCTAGAAAGGTATGTAATAAAATATTAATTTATATTAAAAATTTTATTTAAGATAATAAAAATATAAAAAAAAGGTATTAAAATGAAAAAAAATTATTTTATTAAAATTCCATTAAAAAATAATCCATATGAAGTAATAGTTGGAAAAAATATTATAAATAAATATAAAAAAAAAATATTTGTCACTATTAAAAATGCTAAAAGAATATTTATTATAACTGATACTACGATTAAAAAATTACATTTAAAAAAAATTACTCAAATTATTCCTAAAAATTTCTTTGTTAAAACTTTAGTAATAAACCCTGGTGAAAAAATGAAAGATATTAAAATTGTTAATAAAATATTAACTATTCTATTAAAAAATAAAATTTCGAGGAATGATGCTGTATTTGCTCTTGGTGGCGGCGTTATTGGAGATGTATCAGGTTTTTTAGCTAGTATTACTTTAAGAGGAATAAATCTAATACATTTTCCTACAACATTATTAGCTCAAGTAGATAGTTCTATTGGTGGAAAAACTGGCGTAAATAGCTTGTATGGTAAAAATTTAATAGGAACATTTTATCAACCTAATCTAGTAATATGTGATACAATTTTTTTATCAACATTGCCGCGAAGAGAATTAATAGCCGGTTATGCTGAGGTTATTAAGTATGGCATTATATATGATAAAAATTTCTTTAATTGGTTAAACAATAATATAAGGAAATTACTAAAGAATGATTCATTTCAAATGATTAGAGCAATAAAAAGAAGTGTGGAAATAAAAAAAGAATTTATTATCAAAGACGAAAAAGATTTAAATAATAAACGAGCTCTTTTAAATTTTGGACATACTTTTGCACATTCTTTAGAAAATTGTACAAAATATTCAAAAATTTTATTACATGGAGAAGCAGTTTCAATAGGAATTTGTATGGCTAGCAAATTATCAAATAGCTTAGGGTTTTTATCTTTAAATAATTATTTAAAGATAAAAAATATTTTTTATAATTTTGGACTTCCAGTTGATTTAGTTTTTTTAAAAAAAATTAAAATTCAAAAAAAAAAAATTGTAGAAAATATGATTTATGATAAGAAAAATCTAAGTGGTAAACTTAATTTTATTTTATGCAAAGACATAGGCAAGGCTTTCATTTATAACAAAGTTAAAAAAGAATCTATTAAAAAATCAATTAATTAAAATAAAGAAAGAATGGACTTCTATACAATAACACTAATTCTTGTCATTATTTTTTTACTTATTATATCAGCTTTTTTTTCTGGTTCTGAAACAGCTTTAACAGCTGCTTCTAGGCCAAAAATGCATCAATTAGAAAAAGAAAACAATTTAAGAGCCAAAATAGTTAATTTTTTGAAAAATAAAAAAGAAAGATTAATTGGAACACTTTTGCTAGGTAATAATTTAGTTAACACACTAGCAACGGCTATTGCCACAAGTTTTTTTATTAATTTGTTGAAAGATAATGAGAAAGGTATTCTGTATTCAACTATTGTTATGACATTATTAATATTAATTTTTGGAGAAGTTTTGCCAAAAACAATTGCAATTAATAAAGCGGAGAAATTTGCTCTTTTATTTGCACCATTTATAAAATTTTTAGTTACAATTTTATCTCCGTTTACTTATTTAATAAATTTTTTTACTCGTATAATTTTAAAATTATTTAAATTTGAAATAAATACTGACATTAGTACTAGTGAAGATGAGTTAAGAGGTACTATAGATTTACATGCAAAAAGTGAGGGGTCAACTGAAGAAAAAGATATGCTTCAAGGAATACTTGATTTAGACAATTTACAAGTAAAAGAAATTATGACTCATAGAAAAAATTTAGAAGTTATTTACGCTAACGAATCAATAAATAAAAATATAAAAAAAATATTAAATAGTCAATTTACTAGATTGCCATTTTACGATAAGAATTCAGATAAAATATTAGGAATTATAAATGTTAAAGATGTTTTTAAGAATATGAACAAGACAAAAAAACCAGATTTGAAATCATTAGCAAAAAAAGCGTGGTTTATTCCAGAAACAACTTCGGTTTTAGATCAACTACAAGAATTTAAAAAAAAACAAAGACACTTAGCTTTTGTAGTGGATGAATATGGAACATTAATGGGAATTATAACTTTAGAAGACGTAATTGAAGAAATTGTAGGAGATATAGAAGATGAACATGATATAAAAATAAAAGGTGCTAAAAAATCAAAAGATGGAAAATATACTATTAATGGAAATGTTACAATTAGGGATATGAATAGAGAGTTTGGTTGGAATTTACCAGATAACAATGCTTCAACCTTGGCAGGTTTAATTTTTTATGAGATAAAAACTATACCAGAACCAGGAAAAATATTTAGCTTTTATGGTTTTAGATTTGAAATAATCAATGCGAAAAAAAATCATATTGAGCTTGTCAAAGTCACTCCTTTAACTAACTAAATATTTTTATCATTTGTTGCAGATAATTTAAATGAAATAGAATGAACTTTATTAATTATTTCATTACCAAGAATATTTATAAAATATTTTTGTCTCCCTAGTTTAGATAATTTAGAAAATTTATTGCTTTCTACACTTATTATAAAATGAGTTTCTTCACCAGTTATATTTTGTTTATGTTTTTTATGTTTAGTTGAAACATTTTCAATTAAAAAATTTGAATTTGGAAAATTTTTTTTAATTTTTTCCTCAATTAATAATTCAATTTTTCCTTTATTCATATCAAAACTTGTCATTATTATCCTTGTTGTACATAATACTAATTATGAAGAAAAAAAGCTTATTTGAGAAAGAAAAATTTACCTTTAAAAGAAAATGTTATAAAAAAGGATGTGTAAACACTGGCATTTATAAAGCTCCAAAGTCCATAAATGAATTAAAAAATTATATTTGGTTTTGTGAAGATCATATAAAATCTTACAATAAAGAATGGAATTATTGTAAATATATGACGCAGGAAGAAATTGAAAAACATATTCAATTAGATAACATTGGATGGAGGCAAACGTGGAATTTTTCAACAACAAATTTAAAATTTAAAAATTTTGAAAAACTATTTATTAATTATTTTGATTTTTTTAAGAAAAAAAAAAATGGAGCTAAAATTAACCAAAATAATTCAATATTAAAAAATGCCCTAAAAATTTTAAACATAAGTAATAAAAATATAACTTTTCAGTTAGTAGAAAATAAATATAAAAAATTAGTAAAAAAATATCATCCTGATAAAAATAAAGGTGATAAAAAATATGAAGAAAAATTAAAAAAAATAAATCAAGCTTTTGGAGAAATAAAAGAACAGTTAGTTACAAAATTAAATTAATAAATCATGGATAATCTTTTAACTGAATCATTATCATATATCCCAGATATAAGTATTTCTTCAAAACAAGTATTTGGAACTAAAAAAGATATAAGAATTCCTGCTTTTAGTAAAAAAACTTCATTAGTGCCAAAAATAGACAAAGATTATTTTTTTGATAATGATACTACAGTTTCAATTTTAGCTGGATTTTCTCAAAACAAGAGAGTTTTAATACAGGGGTATCATGGGACTGGTAAAACAACACATATTGAACAAATTTCAGCTAGATTAAACTGGCCATGCATAAGGATTAATCTTGATAGTCACATTACTCGAGGTGACTTAGTTGGTAAAGACGTGATAAATATTAAAAAAGGAAAACAAATTACTGAATATAAAGATGGAATGTTACCATGGGCTATAAAGAGACCAACTGCTCTTGTTTTTGATGAATACGACGCAGGAAAACCAGAGGTTATGTTTGTAATTCAAAGAATATTAGAATCTGATGGAAAGTTTACATTATTGGATAATAATGAAATTATAGATCCACATCCTGCTTTTAGATTGTTTGCCACATCTAATACTGTTGGTCTATCAGATAATCTTGAAATATATCATGGAATCAATCAAATCAATCAAGGCCAAATGGATAGATGGAACATTGTTTCAGTATTAAATTATTTATCCCCTGATATCGAAACTAAAATTGTTTTAAATAAAATAAAGATGTTTGATAATAAAGATGCAACTGAAAAAGTAAAATCAATGATTATTTTAGCTGGCTTAGTAAGAAAAGGTTTTATTCAAGGTGATTTAACAACAGTGTTATCGCCTAGAACAATAATTAATTGGGCTGAAAACTATAAAATTTTTAATGATTTAGTTTTTTCTTTTAAATTATCTTTTTTAAATAAGTGTGATGAAACTGAAAAAACCATAATTGCTGAATATTTTCAAAGAGTTTTCAATATAGATTTACCTGAAAGTGAATTAAACAATATAAAAAAAAAATAGTTTTAAAAAAAAGATATTAAATGACAGATATACATAGATCGATTACTGCAGCAATTAAATCAATTTCTGAAAAAAAAAACTTAATTTTTAAATTTGATCATAATTTTAGCAAAGCATATGATCTAAGAATAGATATCAAAGGAAATAAAGTTTTTTTACCAAATAGCCTAAATTTAAAGGAAAAAATCGATATAAAAAATTATAGAGGAATAGCAGATTTTTTAGCTTTAAAATTAAAATATCATAATTCAAAAATATACCAAAAATTTAAACCTAAAGGAGTTGTAAATTTAGAACTTTTTGACGCTTTAGAAGAGACAAGAATAATTACCTTAGGTTCAGCTTATATGAAAGGTATTGCATCAAATTTAAGAACAAGAATAGAATTATTTTGTCAAAAAAATCAATTTAACAAAATAAAAAAAAGAGATAATTCACAAATAACTCAAGTAATTAAACTACTTTCAACGGAATATTTTTTAGAAGAAAAACTTCCCAAAAACACTCTTTCATTTATTAATTTATGGAAACCTATTGTAATTCCATTGATAATAGATAATTTATTTGAAATAAAAAAGGAACTTAAAGATCAAACAAAATTTTCTGAACAATCTTTAGAATTAATTAAAAAAATTAAAAAATTCTGTGAAAAAAAGGATACAGATAAACAAAAAAAAGAATTAAAAAAAAAAGAAACTCAAAATAAAAAGAATGAAGAAAAAGAATTAGAAAAAACAAATAATAGTTCCTTTTTTGAAAATGAATTCGATCATGAAAAAAAATATTTAAATCAAAAAAAAGAGTTAGGAATAAATAAAAAAAAATTAAAAAAAAAAAATTTTTTAAATAATTCCATTTCGAAAATAAATGAAAATTTAAAATATAAAATATATACAAATAAATTTGATAAAGTAATAAAGGCTGATAAATATTGCAAAAACAATGAATTACTTCAGTTGCATAATCAATTATTAAAAGAATCTAAAGATACATTTTTAACTGTAAAAAGATTAGCAAAAAAATTACAAAATAAATTATTAGTTATTAGTAAAAGTTCCTGGAATTTTGATTTAGAAGAAGGAAAAATTAATAATTCAAAATTATCTAAAATAATCGCAAATAACAATTTTAAAAAAATTTATAAAAATTTTGAAGAAAAAAAAATTAAAGATACCATTGTTACTCTTTTAATTGATAATTCAGGTTCAATGAGAGGCAAACCTATTCAAACAGCTGCAATATGTTCAAAAATTATTAGCAAAATACTTGAGAGGTGTTTAGTTAAAGTTGAAGTACTTGGATTTACAACAAAAGAATGGAAAGGAGGTAAATCAAGAGAAAAATGGATAAAAAATGATATGCCTCAAAAACCAGGAAGATTAAATGAGTTAATGCATATAATTTACAAAGCACCTGAAGATACTTTAAAAAAAATTAATCATAATTTTGCATTAATGTTAAAAGATGGTTTGTTGAAAGAAAATATTGATGGTGAATCTTTACTTTGGGCTTTAAGTAGAATTTTAAAAAGAAATGAAGAAAGAAAAATATTAATGGTAATTTCTGATGGTGCGCCAGTAGATGATTCAACAATTTCTGCTAATTCATCTAATTATCTTGAAAAACACTTAAAAAAAGTAATAAAATTCATAGAAAATAAAACAAATATTGAAATAATTGCAATTGGCATTGGTCATAATGTAAATAAATATTATAAAAAATCTGTTACAATTAATGACCCTGATCAGCTTGGTGGGGCAATGATAAAAAATTTTTTAGAATTATTTGATACAAAAAAATAAGTTTTTATTATTTTTTTTCTGATATTTTTTTTTCATCTTTTGATGATTTAATTATTTTCTTTTTTATAGTTTTTTTTAATTTTAACGCCTTACCTGATAACCTATTATTAGGTATTGAAATAATATATTTATCAAAGCCTCCAGCACATTCTATAGATTTTATAGCTTTCGTTGATATTTTTAATCTTACCATTTGATTCAAAATATCTGAATATATATGTTTTCTTTGTAGATTGGGTATAAAGTTTCTTTTAGTTTTATTATGTGCGTGACTCACATTATTACCATACGATACTTTTATACCAGTTAATTCACATTGTTTTGTCATTTCTTTATAAAAAAAATAATTAAACTAACTTTTATTATTTTTTATGTAATGTTGCAAGATTTTTTTAGAAGCTTCTGTTGGAGAAATTATATTTTTCGATACCTTTTTTTGTAATTTCGCAAATTCAAAAACTATTTTTTTATTACCTTTAATTTTTTCAAATATATTCTTTTGCAAATCATACCATATCCATTTCTCTAATTGTTTTGATCTTTTTTCTTTTATCCACCCTTTTTTACTTCCCAAAGTTTTAAAATTTAAAATTATTTTCCATATTTCATCTATGCCTGTTTTGTTCAAAGCAGAACATTTTACTACTTTTTTATTTAACGAATTCTTATTTTTCTTTAATAAACCTAGGGCATTTTTATAATCAGCGACCGTCCTTAGAACCTCATCTTTAAATTCATCTTCTTTATTGACAACTAATAAATCTGCTATTTCAATTATACCTTTTTTTATGCCTTGTAATTCATCTCCAGATGATGGTTGGAGTAAAACCAAAAAAAAGTCAACCATTTCAGCAACTTCTGTCTCAGATTGACCAACTCCTACAGTTTCGATAAGTATTATTTCATAACCAGCAGCTTCGACTAAAATCATGCTTTCCCTAGTTCTTCTTGAAACACCGCCAAGTTCTCCTCCACTAGGTGATGGTCTAATAAATGCGTTTTTCTTAATTGACAACTCTGGCATTCTTGTTTTATCTCCTAAAATAGAACCTCCGCTCTTTTTAGATGATGGATCAACAGCTAAAACTGCTAGTTTATAATTTTTATTAGTTAAAAATATTCCTAAAGTTTCAATAAAAGTAGACTTACCTACACCAGGAGAACCTGAAATGCCTATTCTTAATGATTTACCTGATTTTTTATATAATTTTTTTATTAATTTTTCTGACTTACTTCTATCTTTTAATTTTGTTGACTCTATCAATGTAATTGCTTTTGAAAGAGCCAATCTATCCGATAACAATATTTTTTTATATAAATTATCAACCATTTTATAAATTATTAAAAAAAAAGATTAAAAAAATTTTAAGCGACAATATTTTTCTTTTTCTCTATTAATTGAATTATATCATCTACCGCTTTTGGAATATTTGTGCCAGGGCCATAAATTGCTGCAACCCCTTTATCTTTTAAAAATTTATAATCTTGAGGAGGAATAACACCACCGCATACAACAAGGATATCTTTGTTACCCTGTTTTTTTAAACTTTTTAATAATTCTGGCACCAGTGTTTTATGTCCAGCTGCCTGACTTGATACTCCAATAACATGAACATCGTTTTCTAATGCTTGTTTAGCTGCTTCTTCTGGTGTTTGAAATAATGGACCTATATCAACGTCAAAACCAATATCTGCAAATGATGTAGCTATAATTTTTGCACCTCTATCATGACCATCTTGTCCCAATTTAACAACTAGCATTCTTGGTCTTCTACCAAATTTTGATACAAATTTTTTTATTTGTAATTTAATATTTTTCAAACCTTCTTTTCCTTCAAACGCAGAACTATAAACACCTGATACACTTCTTATTATAGCTCTATGTCTAGTAAATACAGTTTCCAATGCATCAGAAATTTCTCCTACTGAAGCTCTATCTCTAGAAGCATCAATAGAGTATTTTAACAAATTTGTTTGATTTGATGGTTTTTTTGCGGCATTAGTTAAAGCTTCTAGAGAAGCTAGTACCTTTTTTGCGTCTCTTTTTTTTCTTATTACTGAAAGTTTTTTAATTTGTTCTTTTCTTACTTTTGTATTATCAATATTTAAAATATCTACTTTTTCTTTAGTATCCGGTGGATATTTATTTACACCAACAATAACTTCATCAGCATTATCTACTCTAGCTTGTTTTAGCGTTGCTGCTTCTTCAATTTTTAATTTTGGGTATCCTTTTTCAACTGCTTTAGTCATCCCACCCATCTTATCAATTTCATTAATCATTTTTTCTGCTTCTTTAACCAAATCACTAGTTAATTTTTCTATAAAAAAGCTTCCTCCTAAAGGGTCAATTGTTCTAGTTATTCCTGTTTCTTCTGCCAAAATTAATTGTGTATTTCTTGCAATTCTTGCTGAAAAAGGAGTGGGTAAAGCTAGAGCTTCGTCAAATGAATTTGTATGAAGTGATTGCGTTCCTCCTAAAACTGATGCCATTGCTTCTATAGTTGTTCTTACAACATTATTATAAGGATCTTGCTCGGTTAAGCTTGCACCAGATGTTTGACAATGAGTTCTTAACATCGAGCTTCTTGGGTCTTTAGGTTTAAATTGTTTCATTAATTTGGACCAAAGTAACCTTGCTCCTCTTAATTTTGCAACTTCCATAAAAAAATCAATTCCAATAGCAAAAAAGAATGATAAACGTGGGGCAAATTCATCGACTTTTAAACCCTTAGACAAAGCACATTTAACATATTCAACTCCATCTGCAAGAGTAAATGCTAACTCTTGAGCGGTTGTCGAACCAGCTTCTTGCATATGGTAGCCTGAAATTGAAATAGAATTAAATTTTGGCATAAATTTTGATGTATATTCAATAATATCAGAAACAATTCTCATACTAGGTTCTGGCGGATAAATATAAGTATTTCTTACCATGAATTCTTTTAAAATATCATTTTGTATAGTTCCTGATAATTTATTTTGAGATACACCTTGTTCTTCTCCGGCAACAATAAAATTTGCTAGTACAGGAAGTACGGCGCCATTCATAGTCATAGATACGCTCATTTTTTCTAACGGTATACCATTAAAAAGAACTTTCATATCTTCAACCGTATCAATTGCAACTCCTGCTTTACCAACATCTCCTAAGACTTTTGGGTGATCTGAATCATATCCTCTATGAGTTGCTAAATCAAAAGCTACAGATAAACCAGTTTGTCCACTTTCAATATTATCTTTATAAAATGCATTTGATTCTTCTGCTGTTGAAAATCCAGCATATTGTCTGATTGTCCATGGTCTATTTGGATACATTGTTGCTTTCGGACCTCTTAGATATGGATCAATTCCAGGATAACTAAAAACATGTTCTAAATTTTTTAAATCTTCAATTGTATACAATGGTTTTATTTCTATTCCATCTGGAGTTTTAGAATGAAGATTATCTAATTTATTATTTTTTAACTCTTTTTTTGCTATTCGAGCCCAATTCAAATAATTCTTTTTATTCTTTTTATTCATAAGTTATTGATCTAATTGAAAAATTTATTATTACCATTTTAATGTATTAAATAAAAACTTTGGATATATATTTGTTTTTTTGCAAACTTTTTCAATTTCTTTTATTTTTCCATGTATACCACTTAATACCAAAGCAGAATCTATTTGAAAATTATTTGCTCCCAATATATCAGTTCTTAAAGAATCCCCAATTGCTAAAATTTTATTTTTATTTCTAATTTTTATTTTTTTCATAGTTCTTTTATAAATTTCACTATAAGGCTTACCAAAATATTTAACTTTGCCACCTAATTCTTCATATTTTAAAGCTAGAAATCCTGCACAAAATTCTTTTTTTTTTCCTCTTATTACTTTCAAATCTGGATTCACACAAATCATTAATAAAGATATTTTTGCTGCATCATGTAAAATTCTAATGTACTTATTTATAGTTTCACCTTCATTCATTCCTAAATTTAAAATAAAATCCGATTTTTTTAAATTCTTTTCTTCAATAATTTTAAGATCATTACAAAAATCTCTGTCCTTTTTTGCACCTATAAAATAATATTTTTTTTTTTTTAATTTAATTAAATAATCTTCATAAGTTAAATCTCCTGAACTAATTACATCAAAGTATAAATTTCTTTTTAAACCAATTTTATTTAAAAATTTTTTTATTTTTATGGATTTTCGTGGAGCGTTAGAAATAAAAATAACTTTTTTTCTTAAATTCTTAATTCTTTTCAAAATATTAATTGTATCAGGAAATAATTTTATTCCATTATGTGTTACACCAAATAAATCAAAAAAAAAAATATCGTAAAACATTCCTATTTCTGAAAATTTTTTTTTTATTATAAACTTTTTCATTTATTTAATTTTCCAACAGCTTGGTCTAATGACTTGTAATTATCCCTTTTTAAAAGATAAACCAATTCTTCTTTAATTTTATTGACTATAGATGGGCCTTTATATATTAATGATGTATACAACTGAATAAGTGATGCTCCGTTTAATATTCTTTGATAAGCATCTTTACCATTTGATATTCCTCCGACACCTATTAAAGGAATTTTTCCATTAGTTAAAATATAAAAATCTTTCAATAGCTTGTTAGATGTTTCTTTTATAGGTAAACCACTAATACCGCCTTTTTCACTTGCATGCTTACTAATTAATTCATTGGACCTTTGAATTGAGGTATTGGATATTATTACCCCATCAATTCTAGAACTTAAAACAATATCAGATATATCACCAAGTTGATTCTTTGATATATCAGGATCTATTTTCAAAAAAACTGGAATGTTAACTGAGTTCTTTCTTTTAAATAATGAAATCTTTTTAACTAATTTATCAAGATTATCTTTTTGCTCTAATTCTCTTAAACCAGGAGTGTTAGGAGACGATACATTTAATGTTATATAACTAGCTTTTCTGTTAAAAATTTTTAGTAACTTCAAATAATCTTCAATAAGTTCTTTACTATCTAAATTTTTACCTAAGTTAACGCCCAATAATCCAGGCCCATTTGCAGAGTCATATTTCTCTATATTCTGCAAAACCTTTTCAGCTCCGATATTATTAAAACCTAACCTATTTATAATTGCTTTATCTTCTAATAATCTAAAAATTCTTGGTTTTTTATTACCAAATTGTGGATTTATTGTAACAGTGCCGATTTCTACAAATCCAAAACCTAGTCTCATTAAGCCATCGTAAGCTTCTCCATTTTTATCAAAACCAGCAGCTAAACCAATAGGGTTAGTAAATTTTAAATTACATACTTTTATATTAAGTATAAGATCATCAGGATTGGTTTTATTTTTAAAATTAGTAAAAAACCTTATAGCTAAATTATGTGCTAATTCAGGTGGTATAAAGTTTAAAATAGGAAAGATTTTCTTATATAATTTTTCAAACAATTTTTTATTAACTATAAAACAAATTTCATTTACTTATATATATAATATTTACTTATTTTTTTTATGAACAAAAAAAAAACAATTAGTGAAGAGCAAAAAGATCTTATAGAGGAATTCTCTTTCTTTGACGATTGGCAAGATAAATATGAACATATAATTGATATGGGAAAAAAATTAAATATGCTCCCAGATAAATATCATATAAATGAATTTAAAGTTGAAGGTTGTGCATCAGAGGTTTACTTAGTTCCAAAAAAAAACAATAATATCTTAAATTTTCAAGCAGATAGTAATTCTGTAATAACAAGAGGTTTAATTGCTATGCTTTTAAGAATTTATTCTGATAGAGCGCCTAAAGACATAATTAACAATCCACCTGAGTTTATTGATAGAGTTGGTTTAGGAATACACTTAACACCAAGTAGAACAAATGGTCTTCACTCTATGGTTAAAAAAATCATGGCATATGCAAAAGAATATTCAAAATAAAAATAAAATTTATCTAGAAAAACTATCTTCAATTAATTTAATTGTTTCTTTAATACTCAAAAGTAAGATGAATGTCCCTAACCTAGGGCCATTCTTTTGTCCTAATAAAATTTCGTAAAGAAATAAAAACCAATCTTTTAATTCATATTTATGTTTTTTTCCAATTTCATAAATTTCACTTTGTATTTCTTCAGAAGTAATTTCTGGTTTACATTTTTTTAAAAATTCAACAAGCTCTTGAAGAATATTTTTTTCGTCATCTGTTGGTTTTTTATATTTTTTATTTGGCTCTACAAAATCTTTATAGTATTGAATAGAGAATTTTACCAATTTATCAGTATATGGATTATCTGACGGCTTAACATCAGGCATGTATTCTTTAATATAATTCCAAATAATATTTTTATCATCGCTTTGGCAGGCACTTACTAAGTTTAAAATTAATGAAAAACTTATATCAATTTCAGCTTTTGGTATTTTATTGTTATGAATATGTATTAAAGGATTATTTAATTTCTCAAGATCATTTTGATTTTCAAATTGTCTTAAATACCTAAGATATTCATCAACATGTTTTGGTATAACGTCAAAATAAAGCCTCTTTGCTTTTTTTGGCGTGTAATACATAAATAACAATAAACTTTCAGCGGGTCCGTATTTAATCCACTCCTCAATTGTCATTCCATTACCTTTTGTTTTTGATATTTTTTCTCCTTTTTCATCTAAAAAAAGTTCATAATTAAATCCTAACGGATGATCCTTATCTAATATTTTAGAAATTTGCGCAGTACTTCTTATTGAGTCAACTAAATCTTTGCCATATAATTCATAATCAACATCGAGTGCTTTCCATCTCATTGCCCAATCAATCTTCCACTGCAGTTTACAATTACCTTTTGTAATTAAAGTCTTACAATTTTCACCATCTTCGTCTATAAAACTTATTTCTCCTTTTTTTTCATCTTCTATCTCTATAGGAACTTGGAGAACTTTTCCCGTTTTTTGACTTATTGGCAAAATAGGACTGTAAGTAGCTCTTCTTTCTGAGCCAATTGTAGATAAAACAATATCATTTATTTTTTTGTATTTTTTTAATACTTCCAATAAATATTTATCGAAAAATCCAGACTTGTATAATTTTGTTGCGCTTTTTAATTCATATTTAATCCCAAAAGAATCTAAAAAGTTTTTTAATCTATTATTAACACTCTCAGCAAAGCTTTCAAATTCTTCAAAAGGGTCTGGAATTGATGATACTGGTTTACCTAAATTATTTTTTAACATATCTTGATTTGGAAGATTTTCTGGAACTTTTCTTAAGGCATCGTAATCATCAGAAAAAGCAATTAATTTCGTAGGAATATCTGAAATTCTGTTAAATATATTTATAACCATCTGTGTCCTTGATATTTCACCAAATGTTCCAATATGTGGCAAACCTGAGGCTCCAAAACCTGTTTGAAATAAAACGTATCCTTTTGCTGGTTTTTTACTTATTTTTTTTTTAATCAGTCTTGCTTCTTGAAAAGGCCAAGAGTTAATTTGATCTGCTTTTGAGAAATCAATATCCATACTTATATCTTACATAAATTTAGCATTTCTTTGATAGTTAGAATTTTCTTTCGTGGTGCTTGGTCTTTTGCATTTTTTTTTTCATAAGAATCAATTTTTTCCCAATCTTCAAATGATGTGGCTGTTAAATTTTTTAATTTTATTATTTTAATTAATGATTTCCTTCCATCTTTTCTTTGAGTTTTAAATTCTTTACTAATTAAATTTGTTACTAACTCACCCTCAGCTTTATTAGTTCCGATCACCCCTGTCGGGCCCCTTCTAATCCAACCAACTGCATAAAAACTTGTATCAATTTTTCCATTTTTGTTTTCAACTATTCCATTAGATATTTTTAAACCTGGAATATCTTTGGGTTTATAGCCTATTGCCGTTATAACCAGTCCGCAATCAATCTCGGTAATTTCTCCTGTATTTTTTAATTCATTACCTTCTAATTTTATTTTCTCAAATTTAATAGACTCTACTTTTTCATTGCCAATAATTTCAATTGGTTTATAAAAAAAAATAAAATTTAATTTTTTTTCTTTATTTCTTTTTTCAATAGAAGAAAAACTTTTTAAAGTCTCTAAATTTTTCTCAATTAATCTTCTATCTCTATCTGAAAAATCTCCTTCTAATTTATGTGGTAAATCCAAATTATTTACAATTGGTAAACAATTTTTTAAATTACCCATTTCTCTAAGTTCCACATTCGTAAACTTTGCTTGAACAGGTCCTCTTCTTCCAACCGTATACAAATTTTTTATGGGTGATTGATTAATAGAATTTAAAGCGTATTCAGGTATATCAGATTCCGTCATTTCTTCTAAATTTTTTGATAAAACCCTAACAACATCTATAGCTACATTTCCATTGCCAATTACTACAACGTTTTCCGTATTTAAATCAGGTTCTAAATTTACATAATCTGGATGTCCATTATACCAACCAACAAATTCTGCTGAACCATAAACACCTTTTAATTCTTCTCCATCAATTTCTAATTTATTATCTAATTCTGAACCAGTTGCTAAAATTACAACGTCATATATTTTTCTTAATTCATCTAATGAAATATCTTTCCCAATTTCAATATTTCCAAAAAATCGAATTTGATCTTTTTTTGCTGTTTTTGTATAAACTAATGATATTTTTTTGGTTGTTTGATGGTCTGGAGCCACGCCACCTCTAATTAATCCAAATGGTGTGGGTAAACGATCTATAATATCAATATCTGAATTTAATTTTTTTGAAATAGATTCAGCTGCATAGAAACCGCCTGGACCTGAACCTATAATAACAACACTAGGACCTTTCATAATTTTATTAATTTAAATTATTGCAGATATTTAGCTTTTTTTCAAAGCTTGTTCAAGATCTTCAAGAATATCATCAATATGTTCAATTCCTACTGACAATCTTATATATCCTTCGGTAACACCAGTAGCAAGTTGTTCATCAGATGTTAATTGTGAATGTGTTGTGCTAGCTGGATGAATTGCTAAACTTCTTGCATCTCCAATATTTGCTAAATGATAAAATAATTTTAAGTTATTAATAAATTTTTTACCTGACTTTAATCCCTTTTTTAATTCAAATCCGCATAATCCACCATAACCACCTTCTAAATATTTATCGGCTCGTTGTTTGAATTTTCCAGTCATCAGTCCTGGATATATAACTTTGGAAATTTTTGGGTGTTTTTGTAAATATTTTGCAACTTCAAATGCGTTTTCTGAGTGTCTTTGCATTCTTAATGGAAGAGTTTCTAAACCTTGAATAAAATTAAAGGCATTAAAAGGGCTCATGCATTGTCCACAATCCCTTAACAAGGTTACACGTGCTTTAATAATATATGCAATTGGTCCTAATGATTTGACAGCTTGTGTCCATATCGCACCATGATAACTTGGATCTGGTTCATTTAGCATTGGAAATCTGTCAGCATATTTTTCCCAGTCAAAATTGCCGCTGTCTACAATTATTCCTCCTATTGAGTTACCATGACCTCCTATATATTTTGTACACGAGGATGCTTCAATTGCAGCACCATGCTCAAATGGCTTGCAAAGAGTGTATGCCGCTGTGTGGTCCATAATCAATGGAAGACCATGTTCTTTTCCTATATCAGCAACTTCTTTTATTGGAAAAACTTGTAATTTAGGGTTGGGAAGAGTTTCTGCATATATTGCTCTTGTTTTATTATCTATTGCATCCTTAAATTTTTCTGGATCATCTGGATCTATAAATCTTACTTCAATACCCATTGTTGAAAGAGCATTATTAAATAAATTCCAAGTACCACCATACAAATCTGTTGAACTAATAACATTATCTCCGGCATGAGCAATATTTTGTATCGCCATCATTGAAGCAGCTTGTCCGGAAGAAACAGCAAGAGAAGCAGCACCTCCTTCTAGTTTAGCAATTCTTTCTTCTAAAACTGCACATGTTGGGTTCATTATTCTTGAATAAATATTTCCAAATTCCTTTAGAGCAAATAAATTTGCAGCATGTTCAGTATCGTTAAATTGGTAAGATGTTGATTGATAAATAGGTACTGCAACTGCATTTGTTGCTGAATCTTTTCTATGTCCTGCATGGAGCACTATTGTTTCTTTTTTTGGCCCTGTTTTTTTTAACATATTATATTCTATTATTCCCAGCAATGTATTATAGTTAATTAAATTAATTGTCAACTATTTATTTACATTTTTTTTTGTTGTTATAAACTAATTACATTTCTTTTATGTATAATATCAATAATCAGCCCATAAAAATAAAATATATACATTGTTGGCTAATTACATGTTGTGTTTTTGTTTTTACTATGATTTTCATTGGCGGTTTAACTAGGTTGACTGATTCAGGATTATCGATAGTAGAATGGAATATATTTTCGGGAATATTTCCTCCGTTAATCAATAATGATTGGATAGAATTATTTGAAAAATATAAACAGTTCCCAGAATATAAGTTAATTAACAAAAATATAAGCTTAGATGATTTTAAATTTATTTTTTGGATAGAATACATTCATAGAATATGGGGTAGGTTAATTTTCTTAATTTTTTTAATTCCTTTAATAATTTTTTTAAAAAAAAAATATATACCTAAAAAGTTTAAAAAACATTTTTTAATAATTTTATTGTTAATTATATTACAAGGTTTATTTGGCTGGTATATGGTTAAAAGCGGCCTGAATGATATACCTGATGTTAATCATTACAGACTATCAATACATCTGACAATGGCTTTTATTATTTATGGTTATCTACTCTTTCTTACATTTTCTATCTATGATTTAAAAAAAAATAAAAAAAAACTAACTACAAAAAATAAAAATTTTCATCTTTTTAACTTATTTTTAATATGTTTAATTTTAATAACAATTTTTTCAGGTGGAATGGTTGCAGGTCTAGACGCTGGCCTAGTCTATAATACCTTTCCTTTAATGGGAGATGTGTTTATACCATTAGATATTTGGGAACTGAAACCTAAATTTATAAATTTTTTTGAAAACCCAGTTACTGTACAATTTGAACACCGTATTTTAGGGATAATAACTTTTACTTTAATACTGTTAATTTGGCTTTATGCAAGAATAAAGAATCTGCCTTTAAGTGTTAAAAGAAAGATAAATATTCTTTTATTGGTTGTGTTAATACAAGTTAGCCTTGGAATAGCTACATTGATATCTTATGTAGAAACGTCTACAGCTCTAATTCATCAATCCGGAGCTTTAATTCTTTATACCGTATCAATATGGATTTTCAAAAGTTTACCATTCGTGTCCAAGTGATATAAAAAAACCATCTTGTCCAGCATCACCTTTATAACCGGGCGCGTCATGATATGTAACAGAAGTATCTAATCCAAGAATCTCTCCAAAACCAAATGATATATAGTAATAGTTCCAACTATCAACATCGTTAGCTTTTTCTGCATCACCATCTAAATCATCAATGTCAATATTTCCATATGTATATGATACAGAAATGCCTGTGCCAGGAATTGTTCCTTCAACACCTAGTTCTGTATAAAATGCATCTGGTGTATTAGGACCAAACCATTTCGGAGCATATGCTAAATAAACATATGGTGAAATTGAGAAATCTTCAGCTACCATTCCAAGTGGAATTTCAGTACCTAAACTCAAATAATATTCATTGAATTGAGTCTCATCAGTTTCTCCAGGGTAGAAATAGTATAAATCACCTATATCAATACTTATTGGTCCAAATTCAGTTGCATATCCAAAATACCAGTCAAACTCTGATGGAATCGAAGAATTTGTAATTGCACCAGTCCAAACACCTGTATACAAACCGCTTGAATGGCCTAGATCAGCACCAATTGCAGGAGACATATCTTTAGAACTTTGACTCTCTCCTCTCCATACATAATGAGAAGACCAGCTTGCGTTATAACCAAGGCTAATTCCAGTAGCTTTTTCTAGAGCTTCTCTAGAAAGGTCTAGACCTATATTTTCAGTAGCATATGAAATATTTCCAGCAGCAATTAAAGCTGATGATAATAAAACTGCAAATTTTTTCATAATATTATAAATATCCTTTCACTACATAAACAGCAATTAATATGCCAAAACAAATAGAAAAACACTCTAATATCTATTGTTTTAAATTTAATCAATTATTTATCAACTTTGACTATATTATAAATTTAATAAAATAAAAGTGAACAATTATATTAGTCTATATCATTAGATTTTAATTAATTGTATTAGTTTCCCAGGAAGGTGAAGTAAAAATAATCCATGAATAATTTTTATTTGTACTTCTTTTATAAATACCTTTGGTTGATGTTACTGAAATTTTTTTTCTTTTCTCAATACAATCTTTTTTTTTTTTTACAAAAGAAAAATTAGGATGGTTTTTATGAAACTCTTTTTTTTTTTTATTAAAATCTTTTTTGTTATCTACTTCTTCAAAACCACATCCGTGTATTTGAAATAAAACTAAATTTAAAGATTTTTTTTGTGCAAATATTATTCCTTGAGTTATATTTTCTATTTTGTTTTTTTTATTTATAAACTGAAAAGTTATATCTTGATTTTTGTTAGCTAATAAAAGTCCTTTAGATGTATACTTAGATAATACTTTTAAGTTTTCTTCATTAAAAATAAAATCAATAGATTTTTTTTCCTCATCTATATATCTTATTTTGCTTAGAGCTATTTTAATTTTAGATGAATCTAGTAATACAGGATGTATAGTAGCTTCTAATTTTCTATTTTTGATATTTATTTTTGAAGTTAAACCTATTTTACCCCCTTTTTTTTCATTCCATAAAAATGAATTAAGAACATTTAAAGGATTGGAATAACCTTTATTATATATTTTTGTTGAATCGGCTTTTGTTAAATAAGGTATAACTAAAAAAGAAATTAAAAATAAAAAAAAAATTTTTTTCATTAATATATTTTTTTAAAACTATTCCCAAGACTTAGATGTTAAAACAATCCATCCTTTTGCAACTTTAGTTTTCCCACCATATATTCCTATTGAGCTATCCCCAATAACTTTTCTTGGTTCATCGTAATCATACCCTTGATAATCTTCATTTATTTTTTCAAAAATAATATTAATTTTTCCTGGTTCTATAAACAAATATCCAGCTGTAGTATCAATAGTTGTAGGGAGAATCCAAAATTTCTTTCTAAGTTGAAAAACCTCAAATAGCACATCTTGATTTTTATTTGCTTTTTTTAAAGCTTCTGGGATTTTTTTACTTAATAATTCGATATTTCCATCTGAAAAAACTAGGCGTGGTTTACCTTGCTTTTTCTTTTTTTTATCTAAAATTGTGTAATTAATTTTACTAAATGAACTGGAAATTGTGTTTCGAGAAATTTTAATTGGATGAATTGTATTTTTTTTATTTCTACCTTCAACTGGTATTGTTTCAACAATTGCTATATATTGTTTTCCTTTTTTCCAAATATAAGTTGAGGGCAATGATTTATCCGAAGTATATACCCCACTTTCTTCCCAAGCTTTTTTTATTCCACATGAGCTAATAAAGAATAAAATTAAAAAAATAGAAATTTTTGAAATTTTTGTAAACATTATAAAATTATAAAAAAAAGAATATATTATTATATAATTCGTATATTTTAAAGTAATGAAACTTTATATATATGGACTCAATTGAAACTACACCAACTAAAAACCACAAACAAGAAAATTTTCCTGTAGGTTCTTGGTTACTATCACAAAAAATTAGATTTAAAATACTAATTTTTTATAAATTTGCAAGAGCAGCAGATGATATTGCAGATAGCGCAAATTTATCCTCAAATGAAAAAATTAAAAGATTAAACTTATTTAAAAAAGCTATTGAAAGTAATAAAAGTAATAAAATAAAAATTTCTAAAGTGGAAGATTTAAGAAAAATTTGTATAAAAAATAAAATTAAAATAAATCATGCATTAAATTTATTAAAAGCTTTTAAACAGGATGCGATAAAAAAAAGATATAAAAATTGGTCAGAATTAATTAGATATTGTAAATATTCAGCAGTTCCTGTTGGTAGATTTGTGATAGATTTACATAAAGAAAAACAAAAAGCATACAAATATTCAGATCCTTTGTGTATAGCTCTTCAAATTTTAAATCATTTGCAGGATTGTAAAGAAGATTATGAAAATTTAGATCGCGTTTATTTACCTATGCAATTTTTAAAAAAATATAATGTAAAACTATCTCAATTAAAAAAAAATGTTACTGAAAAAAACTTAAGGTTGGTGTTCAATGAAATTTTAAAAAATACAGAAAAATTAATTATTGAAGCAGGTAAAAATAAAAAAAATATGAAGCATAAACATTTATCATTAGAAACCTCATTCATATTAGAAATTGCAAAAAAATTATTACAATTATTAAAAAATAATGATCCTTTAAAAAAAAAAGTAATGCTAAAAAAATTCGACTATATTTACTGTTTTGCAAAAGGGCTATACCTCTAATGTAATTAAATTAATTGCTAGAAAAAATACAAAATATAACTGAGTATCCGAAATCGTCATTTTATTGGGGAATGAGAATTCTTGATAGAGAAAGAAGAGACGCAATGTTTTCAATTTATGCATTTTGTAAAAAAACAGACTCAATTGCTGATGGCAAACAGTTAAAGAAAGAAAAGAAAAGAAAAATAAATAAATTAAAAAAAGAAATTAACGAAATATATAAAAATAATTTAAATAATAATTTTAGAAAAAACTTAAAACATTACATAGACAAATACCAATTAGATAAAAAATATTTTTTGGACATAATTAAAGGTGTGGAAATGGATATTAACAATATTATGATTTGTCCAAATAATAAAATTTTTAGATTATACTGCTACAGAGTTGCAGGGGCTGTTGGTATAATAAGTTTGAAAATTTTTGGTGACTATAATATACAAACAAGAACTTTTGGTCTTTATTTGGCTGAAGCGCTGCAAATAACAAATATTTTACGAGACATAAAACAAGATGCAAATATGGGAAGAATGTATATTCCGATTGAAATTTTAAATAGTGTAGGAATCAAAAAAAATAAAATAATCTCTATATTAAAGAATAAAAAATTTCCTAAAGCTTGTACAAAACTGTCGAAATACGCTGATTATAATTTTGAACATGCAGACAAGCAGCTAGAACTTTGTTCAAAAAGAAAATTAAAGTCAGCAATTTTGATGATGGATACATATAAATTACTTTTAAAAAAGTTAAAAAAAAAAGGTTGGGAAAATTTGGGAGAAAAAGTAACTTTAACAAAATTTGAAAAAATTTTTCTTCTTTTTAAGGGAATAATTTTTTAATTGAGTAAAACTATTCATATAATTGGCGCGGGTCTTGCTGGATTATCATGTGCAATAAAACTAAAAAAAAATAAAAAAATAATTCTTTATGAAGCATCTTCTTTATTTGGTGGCAGGTGCAGATCTTATAATGAAAAGCATTTTAATTGTATTTTAGATAATGGCAATCACTTGATTATAAAAGCGTATAAAAATACATTTAGGTATCTTAAAAATATAAATACTCATACAAAATTAATAAGTAATAATAAAACTTTTTATCCTTTTGTTGATATAAAAAAAACAGAGAATTGGAGTGTTAGGCCATATTCTTATATTTTACCATGGTGGATTTTTTTTAGTTCCTGTAGACCAAAAAATATATCAGCTTTAGACTTTATAAAAAGTTTAAAACTTTTTTTTGCAAAAAAAAATGAAACTGTATATGACTTGCTAGGAAAGAATAATATAATTTATGAAAGATTTTGGAAACCTTTTACAATTGCAGTCCTTAATACAGATCCTAAAGAGGCATCAGCAAAATTATTAAGAAAAGTTATTATTAAAACTTTATTTTTTAGTAATGATCCTCTAAGACCTTTTTTAGTAAAAAAATCTTTAAACGATAGTTTAATTAAACCAGCAGTACAAAATTTTTTAGACCAAGGTGGTAAAATAAAATGTAATACAAGACTTAAGAAAATTGTTTTTAAAAATAATTTTGCTAAAGAAATGATTTTTAACAAAAAAAAAATAAAAGTTGATAATGATGAAGTAATTATTTTAGCAGTAACACCTAATGTTGCCTCAAAAATTATACCAAATTTAAAAGTTCCAAAGAAAACAAACTGTATTTTAAATATTCATTTTAAATTAAATGAAAAATACAAAAAAATTAAATTTCCTGAGAACTCTTTTTTTATTGGGGTAATTGGTGGAACAGCTGATTGGATCTTCAAAAAAAAAAATATATTGTCAATTACAGTCAGCACGGCAAATTATCTAAACAGTCTTGGTGATGAAAAAATATCAAGAATTGTTTGGGAAGATGTAAAAAAAACATTTAATTTAAACGCTATTAAAAAACCAAAATATAAAATTATTAGAGAAAAAATGGCAACCTTTGTTCAAAGTCCTGAAGAAATTTTTAGAAAACCAAAGATGCATACAAAATATAAAAATATTTTCCTAGCTGGAGATTGGGTTGACACTGGTTTACCTGCTACAATTGAAGGCGCTATTACCTCAGGATATAATGTAGCTGATTACATCAATAAAATTTAAATGAAAGTAAAAAATATTATAGAACTTTGCAAAAAAAGATTACTAGATGACCAAAAAAAAGATGGGCATTGGTTGTATGAACTAGAAGCAGACACAACAATACCGTCAGAATATATATTAATGAATCATTTTTTAGGTATTAAAGAAGAAAGACTAGAAAAAAAACTTTCTACATATATTAAAAAAAAACAAAATCCTGATGGGGGTTGGCCATTATTTTGGGAAGGGGAATCAAATATTAGTACTAGTGTAAAAGCATACTATGCATTGAAACTTGTTGGAGAAAAAGTGTCATCTAAATTCATGATAAAAGCTAAAAAAAAAATATTAGACCTAGGTGGGATAGAAAATTGTAATGTTTTTACAAAAATTAGCCTTGCTTTATTTGGACAAATTTCATGGAAAAAAATACCTTCAATGCCAGTAGAAATTATGTCTTTACCGTCCTGGTTTCCTTTTCATATTAATAAAATCTCGTACTGGTCAAGAACTGTTGTTGTGCCACTACTAATAATTTTAGATAAAAAACCAAAAGCAAAAAATCCAAAAAAAATAAATATAAAAGAATTATTAACAAATGATAAAAAATTAAATGTAAATTATGGAAAAGAATCCATTTTTTATTTTTATTTATTTAGTTTAATTGATAAAATTTTAAAAATTACTGAGTCAATTTTTCCAAAAAAATTTAAAAAGAAATCTACCGATAAAGCTAAAAATTTTATACTTAATCGTCTAAACGGAATTCATGGTCTAGGTGCTATTTTTCCTGCAATGACAAATTGTACTATTGCGCTCAATTTGCTAGGCCTTACAAAGCAATACAAAATTTCATTAAATAGTGTCAGAAATCTAATTACACATAAAAAAAATTTTAGTTATTGTCAGCCGTGCTTTTCGGTTGTATGGGATACTAGTTTAAATGGGTTATCACTTTTAGAATCTGGACTTACATTAAAAGATAATGCGATACAAAAAGCATGCAAATGGTTAGAAAAAAAACAAATATTAAAAATTAAAGGCGATTGGATTACAAACAATAAAAATCTTTTACCAGGAGGATGGTCCTTTCAATATAAAAATGATTTTTATCCTGACGTCGATGATACAGCTGTTGTAGCTATGTTTTTAAATCGAGCAGGTTATCAAAACAAAAAAATTTTAGAAAAAGCATGTAATTGGATTGTTGGAATGCAATCTGAAAATGGGGGTTGGGGTTCATTTGATAAAAATAATACTTTTTATTATTTAAATAATATTCCATTTGCAGATCACGGAGCTCTATTAGACCCACCGACAGCAGATGTATCAGCTCGCTGTGTATCCATGCTTAGTCAAATTGACAAGAAAAATTATAAAAATGTAATTCAAAAAGGAGTTAGGTTTTTAAAGAATGAACAAGAAAAAGATGGTTCATGGTTTGGAAGATGGGGCACTAATTATATTTATGGAACATGGTCAGTTTTACATGCATTAAAGGCAGCAGGTGAGGACATGAATACAGATTATATTAAAAAATCTATTACTTGGATAAAAAATAAACAAAATAAAGATGGAGGTTGGGGAGAAGATTGTGCAACATATTGGAAAGAAAAAAAAAATATGCCATCTATAAAAAGTATGCCAAGTCAAACATCATGGGGAATCTTAAGTTTGCTTCTAACAGAAAAAATTGATAACAAGAATATAGTAAATGGAATAAATTTTTTAAAAAAAAATTTTGATAAAAAAAAATTATGGACAGATCATAATTTTAACGCCGTTGGATTTCCTAAAGTTTTTTATATTACTTATCATGGTTATGCTAAATATTTTACTAATTGGGCTCTTTCAAGATATCAAAACTTAAAAAGTGGAAATAAAACAAATATAATTTTAGGTTTATAATAAAATAGATAATATTAGTCATTCATAGAATTGATATTATTTATATAAATAATAAATTTGAGTAATTTTCTCAAATATCTTAATTATCTACAAATATTATTAACAATTTTTAATTAAGGATAACTATATGAAAAAAATTACTTATATTTTACTAGCT
>Ga0066376_10000990_pt1 | contig 27527 bp, 21 predicted proteins | sample Knorr_S15_td_Bot_FD_77009 | JGI IMG/M metagenome (GOLD analysis project Ga0066376, IMG submission 77009) | Marine microbial communities from Southern Atlantic Ocean transect - Knorr_S15_td_Bottom_ad_5009_LV_A | ecosystem: Environmental > Aquatic > Marine > Oceanic | place: Southern Atlantic... | reverse complement strand
TGGACGCCGCGAAGCGACGGAGTGTTTTTCTGGGCGTTCCAAGACCAGGACGGCGACCCCGCGGAGATTCAACCAGGGCCTCTCTCGCTAACACTCGTGCCCGACTCGATGCCCCACGTCCGGATACCGGTGCCCGGCCGTGACACGATTCTCCCCATGAACCTTCGCCAGCCGCTCGTACTGGAGGCCACCGACGACTATGGTCTGCGGCGGCTCGAGCTCGTCGCCTACAGAGTCACCGCCTTCGGGGAGCGACAGGGGCCCGTAACGCAAGGCATGAACCTCGGTGGCACCCGTCACGCGTTGGCGCGCCCTCTGCTCGATCTGAGGAACTGGGGGCTTCTGCCGGGCGACACCGTGCGCTACTTCGCCAGGGCAGTCGACAACGCTCCTGCCGGCCAGGCCGCCCTGACCCCGGAGTACGTCCTGAGAATGCCGGCCGCCGCTGAAATGCAGCGCGCTGTGGAGCAGCAACTCGAGGACGTCGCCGAGCGGCTCGAGCAGCTCGCGGACGAAGCGGCCCGTCGCGCCGAGGAGAATCGGGACCAAGCGCTCGAGAACGCTTCCTCGCAAGACCCTCGTGGTGCCCGGGAAGAAGGACAACAGGGATTCGAGGAGAAGGAGGAGTTGCAGGCAGCGCTCGACAATCAGGCGGAGATGAGCGCGGTCGCCGATTCATTGGGCACCGAGCTCGATGCCCTCGAGCGCATGATGGAAGAAGCCGGACAGGCCGACCCCGAACTCTCGAAGGAACTCGAAGAACTCCAGGAGTTGCTCAGGGAACTGACGGGCAGCGAGCTCCAACAGCGCATGGAGGAAATGGCCGAAGCCCTGGGTGAGGATGACCTGAGCCAGGCCAACGAGTCACTGAGCGATCTCGCGGAGCAGCAGGAGGAGTTCCGCAAGCGACTCGAGGAGGCGCTCGAGCGCTTCCGCCGAGCCGCGGTGGAGCAGGATTTCAGGGCCACCACCAGCGAGGCCGAAGAGCTCGCGCAGCAGGAAGAGGCGTTGGCCGACGCCATGCAAGAGCAAGACAATCCCGAGCTGCGGGCCGAGCAGCAGCAAGATCTGCAGGAGCGTGCGGAGCAGCTGGACGCTCAGATGGAGCGGCTCGAGCAGCGCCTGGGCGAGATCGATGAACAGGAAGCCGCGGCGGGTGTGCAGGAAGCGCGCGAGTCGCTGCAGCAGGCACAGCAGCAGATGCAGGAATCGCAACAGCAGGCGAGCCAGGGCCAGGATCAAGATGCCGCGGACGAGGCGGACGACGCCGCGGAGCAACTCCAGAAGGTTGCCGAGGAACTACAAGAGGCCCAGCAGCAGATGGCGCAGCAGCAGGCGGAGGCGGCTCAGGCGGCGCTTCACCAGGCCGGGGACGACGCGCTGGACCTTTCGCGAAGGCAGGCCGAGCTGCGCGAGAGCATGCGAGGGTCGAGTCAGGAGCAAGTGGCCCAGATGCGAAGCGACGAGGCATCGCTCCTGGAAGGAATCCAGAACATGGCGGAGAACCTTCAGGCGGCCTCGCAGGGGGCGATGGAAGGCAATCGGGAGTTCTCCGCCCAGGTGGGGCGCGCCATGGAGTCGATCCAGAAGACCATCGACGCGATGGAGATGCGCCGCGGCTCCACTCCATCACCGTACGCGCAGGCGGAGCAGGCGATCGCCGACCTCAACCAACTCGCGCTTGCGGCGATCGCCGGAGCCGAACAGATGGGTGAGCAGGGCGAGGGTGGTGCCGGGGACGTCGCCGAGCAGATGGAGCAGCTCGCGCAGCAGCAAGGCGAGTTGGTGAACAAGACCGGCCAACTCATGCCGCTGGAGCTGGGTGAGCAGGCGATGTCCGAGCAGCTTCAGAAAATGGCGGAGGGTCAGCAGTCGGTCGCCTCCGATATCGGGGAACTCGCGGACCAACCGGGAGGAGAGGATACGCTCGGAGACCTGGAGCAACTGCAAGCGGAGGCCGAGGCGCTCGCGCAACAGCTCGCGCAAGGACGCCTTACCCCGGCGTTGGGACAGCGCCAGGAGCGGCTCTTCCACAGGCTGCTGGACGCCGGGCGGTCGCTGGAGCACGAGGAGTCCTCGGATGAGCGGGAGTCCGAAGTTCCGGAGGACTTCGAGCGCGGCGCGGTTCTGGGGCTCACCGCCGATCAGCTCGGGCTCGTTCGATATCAGATGCCCGATGCGGCCCAGCTGCAAGGCCTCAGTCCCGCCGTGCGACAGCTCGTTCTCCAATACTTCGAGCGCCTCAACCGAGTGGGTTCCGGGGGAGGAGGCACACCTTGATGTCACGGCGTCTCTTTGGCCTCTCAACGGGGGTCCTCCCAACGGGAGTCGTCTCGGCGGGTGGCTTGCTCGCGCTGCTCCTGTTCTCGGCGGCGCCTGCGCACGGCCAGCTCCGCCGGGGCACAGACGAGACCCGACTCCTCAACGATGCATCGGCTCGGGAGTCGAGAGGCGACTTCGATGGCGCGGAATCGGTGCTGCGTCAGCTTCTCGAGGCCGACCCCTCGTCTTCGGGCGGGCTCTTCGCGTTGGATCGTGTATTGCGCGCCAAAGGCGAGGTGGCGCAGATCCTGCTCGTGGTCGATGCCTTTCTCGAGCGCGAACCGGAATCGTCGGGTGTTCGACACCTCAAGCTCCGAGTTCTTCTGGAACTCGATTCGTTGGATGCGCTGCAGGCGGAGGCCGAGCGCTGGTTCGACCTGGAGTCCAAGAGCGAGGTCTCGTACCGCGAGGTCGCTCGTTTGTATGAGCGCGCTTTCGGATCGTCCCGGGCGCTGGAAGTCCTTCGCAGGGGCCGCCGCGAGGTCGGCGGGGACGCGCTCGCGCTGGAGATCGGTGACGTGCTCGCCGCCACCGGCGACCGTGAAGGAGCCGTGGACGAGTGGGTACGCTCGATCGCCGACGACGGTGGACAGTCCGTCGCGATCGCTCGCCGGGTGCAAGGCCTGACCCAGGGCAGGGAGGACGCCGGCCGGCACCTCGTGCGCTCGCTCGCCAGGTCCGACCTGCTGCCGAAACGGCGGGCTGGTGCCCGGATCGCGCTCGACTTGGGTCTGGGGGCCGAGGCATTGCAAATCTCCCGGGACGTCGCGGGCGAGCTGAGGGGACGCGCGCGGGAGCTCTTCCTCAACGAGGTGGCGCGCCGCGCACGAGAGAACGAGCTGGCACAGACCGCGTCCTGGGCCCTGGAGCAGTTGGGCGAGGGCGCGTCCACCCCGGCCGCGCGTCGCCAGTTCGACCAGCGCATCCTGGATGTGGCGCTGGCGGCGGGAGATACGGTGACCGCGCTCGACGCCCAGCGTCGCATCGCGGCTTCTTTCGGCGAAGGCTCGGTGGATCGCCGGAGAGCGACAGCTCAAGTCATCCGGTTCGAGAGCCCGGGCGCGGATCCAGCGCGCCTGGGTGGGTTGCTACGTGACTTCCGGGACGAATTCCCGAACGCACCGGAATTGGACGACCTGGCCGCTACTGTCGCCGCCGGGCTACAGGCCCGTGGCGACGCGGTCGGGGCGGCGTCCGCGCTCGAGGGAATCGACGGCCCGAGGAGCGGCATCGAGCGGGGGTATCTGTTCTTCGACGCGGGTGAGATCGAGGAGGGGCGGAGGGCGCTGCTATTGGCGCTTTCCGGTCTCGCCCCGGCGGATGCGACCGAAGTCATCCAGTTGGTGAGCCTGATGGGTCGTTTGTCCGGCGCGGGATCGGAGTTGCTCGCGACCGCCAGCGTGCAAGCGCATCGGGGTCTAGCCTCGGACGCGGCACGTACGTTGGAGGAGGGTGTCGATGCGCTCGACGAGAGCGACCAACCGCCGTTGTTGGCGGAGGCCGCCCGCATCGCGGACCGAGGCGGCGTGCAGAGCCGAGCCGCCCTGATTCGCCTGAAAATCGTCATGGGCTTTCCGGACTCGCCCGAGGTCGGGGCGGCGACACTGGCCCTCGCTCGCCATCGTGCGACGGAGCCCGAAGGTGTCGGGGCCGCGATCGTTCTGCTCGAACGACTCATCACGTCCCGCCCCAATGCGGCGGTTGTGCCGGACGCCCGGCTCGAACTCGAGCGCCTCCGGGTGCGCGCACGATGACGCGGCGTGGTCGCCCGAAGATTCTGGCCTACTGCATGGCGGCTTTCGTCGCGCTGGGTTTGCTGTTCGCTCGACCCGCTTCGGCACAGTGGCTGCTCGTGCCCATGGACCGCGATCAGCGGAATCACCTGCGGGCGTACGGCCTGACGTACTGGACGCTGGTACAGGGCCAGAAGGCGGAATGGTTGCTGAATTATCGGGGCGGCTCGTTCCTGCTTGAGGACCGGGCTGACGTGCGTCGGGAAGCAGCGCTACGTGGCGTCTCGATCATCGCGATGGACGCATCGGGGGAGGCGCGCATGCGCGCGACGATCGCGGACTCCAACATGGAGGCCGTGCCGCTCGAGCGTGCGCCGAAAGTGGCCATCTACACGCCGCCAAATGCGACCCCCTGGGACGACGCGGTGACCATGGTGCTCGAATATGCCGGCATCGAGTACGAGACCATTTGGGACTACCAGGTGCTCGAGCAGGATCTGAACGAGTACGAGTGGATCCACCTGCACCATGAGGATTTCACCGGGCAGTACTCGAAGTTCTACCTCACGTACGCGGGGGCACCCTGGTTGCAGGAGGAAGTCGCGCGCAACCAGGAGGTCGCGAGAGCCGGCGGCTTCGCGAACGTTCCGGAACTCAAGAAGAACATCGCCTCGAAGATCCGGGAGTACGTCGAGAACGGCGGCTTCCTCTTCGCGATGTGCTCGGCAACCGAGACGCTGGAGCTCGCGCTGGCAGCGGCCTCCGTCGACATTGCGGCCGCATACTCGGACGGGACTCCGCCGGATCCGAATGCATCGGCCAAGATGGACTGGAGCCGCGCGCTCGCGTTCGAGGGTGCACAGGTCCAGATCGCGCCCGCGGTGAGCTCCTTTTCCGATATCGACGCGCATCAGGTGAATACGCAGTGGAGAAAAGAGTTGGGCGTGTACACGCTCTTCGACTTCTCCGCGAAGTTCGACCCGGTGCCCTCGATGCTGACCCAGAACCACCAGTCGGTGTTGCCCGACTTCTACGGCCTCACTACGTCGTTCCGAGAGGATCGGCTGCATTCCGGCACGATCGTGCTCGCGAAGGAGCATGGGTGGGCCAAGTACGTACACGGCAACCTGGGAGAAGGCACCTGGACCTACTTCGGCGGCCACGATCCTGAGGACCCCGAGCACCAAATCGGTGATCCGCAGACCGACCTGGCGCTGCACCCGAATTCGGTCGGCTACCGCCTGATCCTGAACAACGTGCTCTTCCCGGCGGCCAAGAAGAAGAAGCTCAAGACGTAGCGGCCTCGAACGACTCCCATCGCGTCTTCATACGGGCAAGAAGCTAGTTGAACTGCGGAGCGTCACGGAGGCTGTTCAGCAGAGGATCCTTCAACGCGACGAATGGATAGTTGTAGAATCCGCGGCCCAGCGCGTTCTCGATCCCGTCCATGGCCTGCTCGTTCATCCCAGCGAGGGCGAAAAACGAACCCACGAAGTACGAGAACTGCGGGTCGCGACGAAGCGGTCTTCACGAATTCATCGCGCAGAAGCTCGGTCATCTTCCCCCGCTCTTCCTCGAGGGCGTGCTTGAGCAGAAGAGCCAAGACGTTGAAGGCTTCGGTCGACTCGAGGTCCGTGTGTTCCTCCACCAGGGTTCGCGCCTCATCAAAACGACCAGCGTAGGCCAGAAAAAGCATGCCGCACATGAGCGCGATCGGGTGTTCCGGATCCTGTCGAACGAACGCCGTGAGGTTCTCGCTGGTAGGGTCGAAGTGGCCGTCGAACACTTGGGCGTAGAGTGGAAACCATCTGCTGAGGGGAGTCAAGGGATCCACTCGCCGCAAACGTTCAACGAGCGGATAGGCCTCACTCATCCTCCCCACGATCGAGCAGCAGACCACGGTCCACATCAGGGCATCCGGGTCATTCGGGCTCAGCGCCAGAGCGCGCTGCAGGTGGCGCCATCCCTCCTCCATACGTCCTTCGAGGGCTATAAGCAGGTTGCCGAGCACGAGGTGGGCCTCAGATGATTCTGTATCGAAGTCCAATGCCTTGAGTACGTAGGCTGTCGCCTCCTCGATGTATTCGTCCTGCTTCACGCCGATGTTCACGTACTGGAAATAGGCGTATCCAGTCCGGCATACAGAACGGCATTGTCACCGACCATGTCGAGCGCACGCTGCAGGTTGGCAACCGCGCGGTCCAACGCCTCCTACGAGAACATCTTGATGTCCTGCCTGGCCCTCAGGTAGCATTCGTAGGCATGCACGTTGTCGATGGGCCGATCGGAGAGTTGGCTTGCCTTCTTGTGCGCCCAACTCGCGCCTGAGCGCAGCACCGTGATGCTCGTCGGCCGCTGCGTGAGCACCTCGGCTAGGATGGCCTGCGGCGTAGAGCCGAGGTGTGGGGGTTCGCCCGCCAACATCTCGTACAGCACGCATCCCAAGGAGTAGACGTCGCTGGTCGCGTCTACCACCCCGTCCCCGGCGGCCTGCTCCGGGCTCATGTATGCGGGCGTGCCCAGCGAAGTGCCATTCTCCGTGAGCCGCTCGCCACCCGAGTCCTGGACCGCCAGCGCGATGCCGAAGTCCGCGACGAGCGGCTCACCGTCCTTAATGAGAATGTTCGCCGGCTTGATGTCGCGGTGGATGATGCCGCGCTCGTGCGCGTGCTGAAGCGCCTTTGCCACTCCGGTCGCGATCCGCACCGCCTCGTGCACGGGCAGCTGACGGTCGCGATCGAGCCGCTGCCTCAGAGTGAGTCCCTCGACGCGCGGCATCACATAAAACAGGAAACCGCCCGCCTCTCCGGAGTCGAAGAGCGGAAGGATGTGCGCATGCTGGAGGTTCGCCGTGGTCTTGATCTCGGCCAGGAAACGCTCCGCGCCCACGACTGCCGCGAGCTCGGGCTTGAGCACCTTCAGCGCGACGCTGCGCTCGTGCCTCAGGTCCTCGGCCAAATAGACGGTCGCCATACCTCCCCGACCCAACTCACCCTCGATGCGATAGCGTACCCTCGAGGGCGGCGTTCAGGCGCGTGATGGCATCGGTGGGCAAGACATTCTCAGCGTCGGAGGAAGGGGGGCGAGCAACATCCTATTCGCCCTACGCGGGCGCGCAAGCCGAAGGAGTGTGCGATGCGCTAGTATCTTCTGGGTACGCCCGGCGAACTCCCCATCGACCCCGTCAGGAAAGCTCGAGAGATCGTGACCGACACGCCAGAAGGCTTTCCCATGCGGCTGCCCAAGGAGGTTCTGGTCGGCCTCGACGGGCTGGATCCGGATGAAGAGGCCCCAGACGCGAAGGCGCGCAGCAAACCACCGCCCACGCCGCTCTCGCTCTCGGGTGAAAGCTCGGCCCGCATGAGGGCGGAAATCGAGCGGGCAGGCGGGAGAGAAGTGTGCTTCCTCGCGCGCGTCGACGAGCAGCGCGTCGTGCGCGAGCCGCGGGCCGTCGCGCGTGGCAACTTCGCCGCTGTGCTGGTGGCCGCACGGGATGCCGAAGAGGGCGGTGTGATGCTGCACAACCACCCATCGGGCTCACTGGAGCCGTCCGATGCGGATATGGGAGTGGCGGCGAGGCTGTACGAGCAGGGGCTGGGTACCGCGATCGTCGACAACTCGGCGGAGCGGCTCTACGTCGTGGTCGAACCACCGCTTCCTCGCATTCGCGTACCGCTGAAGGCGGAAGAGTTGGAGGCCGTGCTCGGCCCCAGTGGGGAGCTCGCCGAGCGTTTCGACGGATACGAGGACCGCCCAGGGCAACGCGATATGCTTCGCACGGTCGTGGAGTGCTTCAACGAGGGCGGGGTCGCGATCGTCGAGGCGGGCACGGGTACCGGGAAGTCCCTGGCCTATCTGCTGCCGGCCGCGCGTTGGGCGCAGGAAAACGGAGAGCGCACCGTGCTCTCCACGAATACGATCAACCTGCAGGAACAGCTCGCGGGCAAGGATCTTCCGCTCGTGCAGTCGTTGACCGGTGACGTGAATTGGGCCCTGGTGAAGGGGCGCGGAAACTACGTGTCGATCCGTCGGGCGTTGCTCGCCGCCGAAGGGCAGTCCTCTCTCTTCGACGACGACCGGTCGGGTGAGATGCGGTCTCTTCTCGAATGGATGGGCACGACCAAGGATGGCTCCCTCTCGGACCTCCCTTTCACGCCCGAGCCCGAGACCTGGGAGGAGGTCAGGAGTGATCCCGACATCTGCCTGCGCAGCCGATGCCCGCACTTCCAGCAGTGCTTCTTTCAGCAGTCGCGGCGCAGGGCCGCATCCGCCGAGCTGCTGGTGGTGAATCACCATCTGCTCTTCACGGACCTCGCTGTACGACGGGCGACCCTGAACTTCACCCAGTCCGCGGTCTTGCCGGCCTACAACCGCGTCATCCTGGACGAAGCGCACAACATCGAGGACGCGGCGACGTCCCATCTGGGTGTCGAGGTCACGCGCCGCAGCATCTACCGTCTCTTTTCGAGGCTCGACCGGCGGGGGAAGGGCATTCTGACGGCGGTCCACGAGGCCTTGTCCTCCTCCGCGCACGCCCGGGAGCTGAGAGAAAGAGTGGAGAACCGCGTGCGCCCCATCATGTCGAGAGCGCGGGCGGAGGCCGAGGGGCTCATCGAAGCCATCGAGGCCTTCATCCCCCCCGGTGGAGCCAGCGTTCGCCTGGGGCCGTCGGGAATCGGAGAGCCCGCGGAACGGGACGACATCCGGGAGCGACTCGCCGCTACCGTGAGTTCGCTGGGCGCGCTGCAACGGGAACTCGCGGAACTGCGAGCTCGTATTGAGCTGGACGAGCAGCTCTCGGAAGCGCTGGAGGGGCGTGTGCTGGACCTCAGGTCCATCGAGCGACGCTTGGCTGCGGCGACGCACGGGCTCCGCCTCGTGCTCGTCCCCGGAGAGGATACGCACACCTACGTCCGCTGGTTGGAGACCCGCGGACGGGGAAAACGGGCGAATGTCGTGATGGCGGCCGCCCCGATCGATCTCGGAGAGCTCCTGCTGGACGCGCTCTTCACGAGGGCCGAGACCATCGTGCTGACCTCCGCAACGCTCGCAACACGCAAGAGCTTCGACTTCTTCCGCGCGCGTTTGGGGCTCGATCGAGAGCACCTCCTTCGGGTCGAGGAACCACCTGAGGTGACAGAGCATATCGTGATGTCGCCCTTTGATTTCGCATCCCAGACGGTACTCTGTGTCCCGACCGATCTGCCCGGCGCAGAGGGTGGCCTGGAGGCGTTCCAGGAAGCCACCGCAGATGTGACGCGTGAGCTGGCGACCATGAGCGATGGCGGGCTCTTCGTGCTCTTCACCTCGCACGCCGCGCTGCGCCAGGTCGCGGCGTTGCTCCGGGTGCACGATGCGACCGACCCATGGCCCCTCTTCGTACAGGGCGAAGACGTTCGCCACCGGCTCCTGCGCCGCTTCGCGGACCACGGCCGTGGCATCCTGTTGGGCACGACCTCGTTCTGGGAGGGCGTCGACGTTCCTGGCGATCCCCTGCGCGGGCTGATCATCCAGAAGTTGCCGTTTCGGGTGCCCACGGAGCCGATCACGGCTGCGCGCATGGAGGCGGTCGAGCGGGCGGGGGGAGACGCCTTCCACCAGTACATGCTTCCGCACGCCGCGCTGCGGCTGAAGCAGGGGTTCGGGCGGCTCATCAGGTCGCGGGCCGACCGTGGAGCAGTGCTCATTCTGGACGATCGCATGGTGGCGAAGCGGTACGGGCGGTACCTACGAGACTCGCTGCCCGATGCGCCCTTCATCAAGGGCGCGTGGACCGATGTGCGCAGACGACTCCAGGCGTTCTACGAGGGTGGCTGAGACGTGCGCCCCCGTCTAGATTTGTGCGTCGCAGGCCCCTGGCCGGCATGAACTCAATCAACGACGGGCATTCATGAGACGGATCTTCGGAATGGGCGTGGGCGTCGCCTGGCTCTTCCTGGCCTTCCGCACGGGAAGCGCTGGCTGGGCCGATGGCCATCCGGACCTCGGCTTCTGGTATTGTGGGTGATCGCGGGTCTTCTGTCCATCGCGGGCTTGGGCGCGCTCATCGGGACCTGGATACACACCCAGCCGTCCGACGCCTGAGCCTCTAGGGTTCGGGTGGGACTCTGCGGGCCGCGCGACCCAGCAGTTTCGGGTGGCCTTTGCAGTTCCCTGCCAGGGCCGTTGTCAGTTCGCACTCCAGCGATTCTCGAAGGAGACCGGGATGTCCCTGCCTTTTCCGTCCAAGGTCGTTTGCGTGGGCAAGAATTATGCGGCGCACGCAGCGGAGCTTGGCGGCGACGTTCCGAGTGAACCGCTCATCTTCCTGAAGCCACCCTCCGCGATCATCCGTGCGGGGGACGACATCATCAAGCCGACTTGGGCGGGGCGAGTCGACTTCGAAGGAGAGATCGGCGTCGTGATCGGTGCGCGCGCTCGTAACGTCACGGCGGATGCCGCCTGGGAGCACGTCGCAGGGCTCGTGCCGGTAAACGATGTTACCGCGCGGGACCTCCAGACCGCGGACGGGCAGTGGAGCCGGGCTAAGGGATTCGACACGTTTTGTCCCATCGGCTCGGTCACGGCGCTCGAAGAGGTGGATGTGGACGGTCTTCGCGTGACGACCCGCGTCAACGGTGAGGTTCGTCAGGACGCCCCGATTCAAGAGATGGTCTTCTCGATCCCGGTGCTCATCGAGCACATCACCCGCTTCATGACGCTCGAACCTGGAGACCTCATCGCAACAGGCACTCCGAGCGGAATCGGTCCGCTCTCGGACGGAGATGAAGTCGTGATCGAGGTCGCGGGTGTGGGCAGCGTGGCGAATCGAGTCCGGGAGCAGCCCGCGTGACGCGACACAGCGCCCGTTTCGAGGCCCTGCCGGAGTTTCCGCTCGCCGAGATGAAGGCGGCCAGGAGGAAACTGGAAGCCGAGGGCGTCGATGTGATCGACCTCGGCGCCGGAGACGCGCGCCTGGATCCGCCTCCGGCCGTCGTAGAACGCTTACGCGAGGTCGCGGGAGACAATGCCCACTCCCGGTACCCGTTCCAGATGGGCCTGCCAGCGTTCCGGGAAGAGGCCGCCCGTTGGATGCAGGTCAGATTCGGAGTGTCGGTGGACCCGTGGACCGAGGTCTTGCCACTCATCGGCTCCAAGAACGGGCTCGCGCACATTCCGTTCGCATATATGAACCCCGGGGACGCGGCGGTCATTCCGGACCCCGGGTACCTCGCGTACCTGGGCGGCGTGACGCTGGCCGGGGGTGAGCCCCATCTCGTACCCCTTCGCCCCGAGAACGACTTCCTCATACCGCTGGACGAGGTCCCCGAGTCGGTGGCGAAGCGGACGAAGCTGCTCTACCTCAACTATCCGAACAACCCCACCGCGGCGATCGCCCCGGACGACTACTACGAGCACGCCCTTCAGTTCTGCGTCGAGCGTCGAGCAGTGCTCCTCCAGGACAATGCCTATTCCGAGATCGCGTTCGATGGCTATCGACCGCGTAGCATTCTCGAGTTCGACGGCGCACGCGAGGTGGCGGTCGAGTTTCACTCGTTGTCCAAGACGTATAACATGACGGGGTGGCGACTCGGCTGGGTGGCGGGCAACCGAGACGTGATCGCGGCGCTTTCGAAGGTGAAGTCGTTCATGGATACGGGGCAGTACCTGGGGATTCAGGCGGCCGGGGTCGCCGCGCTCGAGAGTTGGCAGGAGTGGGTGCCGGGCAACGTCGCCACGTTTCGGGGGGTTCGGGACGCGGGGGTCCGGGGTCTGCGGGAAGCCGGCTTCGACGCCACCGAGCCCAAGGCAACCATGTACCTCTGGGTTCCGGTCCCAGGAAGTGAGACGTCCCACGGCTTCGCGTCGCGGGCGCTCCAACAGGAGGGGGTCATCGTCATGCCCGGGGCGGCCCTCGGGGCGGGTGGGGAAGGGTTCTTCCGAGTCGCGCTCACGGTGTCCGAAGAACGCATGCTGGAGGCGACAGAGAGGCTCGGTCGGCTGCTCGACTGAACGAAACGACCGCTCGTGTGATCCCCTCACTGGGCGACGCGTCAAGGTAGTAGGGGATGATTCGGGCCCCGCCCGGTAGGAACGGCGGACCCTGCAGCAGTTTAGGAAAGCGAATGCAGACAGAGGGACGCGATACCAACCCTCCCGCTCGAGGAGGCAGCCAGTCGGGACTCCGGTCGCGACCGCGTTCGGGCATGGCTTCACGCCGTGTCGTGTGGTCGGCGTTCGGTATCTCGGCGGTCCTCCACGTGTTGGCCATCGCTCTGTATCCCACCATCGGCACCATCGAGCCCGAGAACGCGCGCCTCCCATTTCCGGACTTCTCGACCACGCCAGAGGGCCTGCAGATACTGCGGCTCATCGAGCTGGCACAGGCCTCGGACCCCGAACGGCCAGAAGATCCCGACGAGATCGAAGAGATCGAATCACCCGACGTCGAGACCATCTCCCCCACGTTCGACGCCGAGACCGGAGTCTATCTCGGGCCACCTCCGACTTCGGGCGCCGAGTTGCTCCGGCCCCGGCTCACCGACGAGCGCCTGTGGAGGCCGATCGATCCCTCGCTGACCGATTTGACCTTGCAGCAGCGCGAAGAGCTGGCCCTGCGCGCCGGCATCGCAGACTGGTACGACTCCCTTTCCGCAGCCCAAGCCGCGGAGTCGCGGCTCACCGATTGGACCTATACCGACGACGACGGGAAGCGTTGGGGCGTGGCCGACGGCAAGATCTACCTGGGTGATGTGGTTCTCCCGGGGACCCACCTGTTCGGAGTCCCCGTCGGCAAGCGCGACGAGGTTGCACGACGCACCTGGCAGTGGGACGAGATCACGCGCCAGGCCGCACGCTATGATGTGGAATCCGCCTGGAGGGACCGCCAAGCGGCCATTCGCGAGCGACGCGATCGAGAGAGGGCCGCCCTGCCCGATACGACGCGCTCCCGCCGATAGTGGCGCCCCTGCGTAAACATATGACTCTGGTGGTCGGGGTCGCCGCAGTGGTACTTTAAAAATTCGGTGTTTTTCTTGGACGACCGATTCCCCGAGGCCACCTCAGGCGATGACGGGCACGCATTCCGGTAGGGCGTTCTACGCGGGTCTTCTCGAAGCCCTGACTGAGATCATGGGCTCGGCCAAGGGCTATTTGCGTGACCACGGTGCGATGGTGGCGATGCTCTCGACACAGGTCGGGACCGAGATGGGTCTGTCCAAGGCCGAGTGCTCGCAACTGTTTTTTGCTTCGGTCCTCTCCGACATGGGCATGGTCGGATTGGCGGAGGACTCGTGGGAGAACCCCGTTCCCGAGCTCCCCCCCGAGGTGCGCGAGCGAGTGGAGAAGCACCCAGAACGTTCCGAGCAGCGCCTCCGGCACATTCCACACCTCGAAGAGTTGGTGCCTCTGGTGCGCCACCACCACGAGTGGTGGGACGGGTCGGGATACCCCGATGGCCTGCAGGGCGACGCGATCCCACTCGGCGCCCAGATCCTCCGGACCTGCGATACGGTCGTGGCGCTCGGGCAGCAGCGTCCGCAACGTTCGCCCCTGACGCGCTCGCAGATCATCGAGGTCCTGGAGCGAGGCGTGGGCCGGGAGTTCGGACCCGGCGTCGCTGGGACCGTCCTCCGGCTGCAACGCGCGCGGGACATTCCTGGATTCGAGCACTCGGCGTTCCGACACAAGATTCTGAAGGCAGCCGAGCACGTGCTGCCGAACGAGGTGTCGCCTCTCTCCGGCGATCAGCTGCTGATGATCGTCTCGAACCTCATCGACGCGAAGGACCCCACCACAGGTGGGCATTCGCGCCGTGTAGCCGAGCTCTCGGTCGCGGTCGCGGAGCAGCTCGGCCAGGACGCGCGGTTCAAGGAAACGCTCCGATACAGTGGGTATCTGCACGACCTCGGCAAGTTGGCGGTGCCACTGCGGGTACTCACCAAACCGGGCGAGCTCGATGACGAAGACTTCGACTACATCCGGGCGCATCCGTCGCATGGAGCCGACATCCTCGAGAACATCCCCTCGCTGCAACACCTGACCACGGGGGCGCGTTACCACCACGAGCGATGGGATGGCAGTGGCTATCCGGAAGGGCTCTCGGGTGATCACATTCCCGTCGTCGCCCAGATCCTGGCCGTTTGCGATTCCTACGACGCGATGACGTCCGCTCGCTCGTACCGCGACTCGCGGGGGCATCCGTGGGCGGTGGCTGAACTGGCCCGGTGCACCGGCGTGCACTTCGCTCCCAATGTGGTGGACGCCTTCATGGCGGTACCGGAGGACCGCTTCGCAGCGGCACGAGCGGAGCCGAAGATGGGACGGGATCCGTTCGCCAGAGAAGCCTCCTCGGTGCGCCAGCGCACGACCCGTGGTGTAACCCAGCAATCGTCCGCGGGGTAGCGAGGGCCTCCAACCCGCACGGAACACCGGAACCTCTCGAAAGTCGAGCCGTATAGCCGGTTCCGAAGCTATCGAGGGCTCGCCATCTTTCTGGCTTCGAGCGAATCCCTTCCCCGGCACCCGTATTGATCGGAGTTCACGTGTCCGAAGAGTTGGCATCCCGGCTGGACCCGCAGGCGATCGAACCCGCCCGCTATGCCAAGTGGCAGGAGGGCGGATACTTCCATGTGCCCTCGAGTCGGGTACTGGAGGACGGAGCGGATCCCTACGTGATCGTGATTCCGCCGCCCAACGTGACGGCGGTACTGCACATGGGGCATGGTCTCAACACCACCATCCAGGACGTGCTGATCCGTTGGCGGCGCATGCAGGGCGCGGCTGCGCTCTGGGTGCCCGGTACCGACCATGCGGGCATCGCCACGCAGAACGTGGTCGAGCGTGCGCTCGCCGCCAAAGGATGCACGCGCGACGACTTGGGTCGAGACCGTTTCGTCACGGCGATTTGGAACCATGTGCACGAGACCGGCGGGGCCATTCTCGAGCAACTCAAGGCCATTGGCGCGTCGTGTGACTGGGATCGCACGCGCTTCACGCTCGACGACGAACTCAGTCGGGCGGTGCGCGAGGTGTTTGTTCACTTGTACGAACGGGGCCTGGTCTACCGGGGCGAGTACATCATCAACTGGTGCCCGCGCTGCCTGACCGCTCTCTCCAACGAAGAGGCGGAGGGTCAGGAGACGCAGGGAAGCCTCTGGCACCTTCGCTATCCGCTTCCGGAGGCAGCCAATTCGGCGGCCCGAGCGGCGTCCGAGGCTGGAGCCGACGCGATCGGACAGCTCGACGACGGGCGCTGGTACCTCACGGTCTCCACCACGCGGCCCGAGACGATGCTCGGAGATACCGGGGTCGCGGTGCATCCGAAGGATGAGCGGTACGCACCACTGGTCGGGTGTGACGTCGAGTTGCCGCTGACCGGCCGAGTGATCCCGATCGTCGCGGACGCCCACGTCGATCCGGACTTCGGGTCGGGGATGGTGAAGGTCACGCCCGCGCACGACCCCAACGATTTCGACATCGCGAACCGCACGGGGCTCGAGGTCCTCAACGTCATGACGCCCGAGGCCAGCATGAGCGAGAACGCCCCCGAGGCGTTCCGGGGCATGGACCGGCTGGATGCGCGTAAGGCGGTACTAGTCGCGTTGGGTGAGCAGGGGCTCGTGGCTGGCGAGGACGCGTACACACGCTCGGTGCCGCATTGCTACCGCTGTGGCACGGTCGTGGAGCCAAGGCTCTCTCTCCAGTGGTTCGTGAAGATGAAGCCGCTCGCGGAGCCCGCGTTGCGCGCCTCCCAGGACGGCACGATCACCTTCACCCCGAGTCACTGGCAACGGGTGTACGAGCACTGGATGGAGAACATCCGGGACTGGTGCATCTCGAGACAACTCTGGTGGGGGCACCGCATCCCGGTCTGGTACTGTGCGTGCGGCGAAGAGATCGTCTCTCGGGAGGACCCGACAGAGTGCCCCAAGTGTGGCTCGGCGGAGCTCGAGCAGGACCCCGACGTGCTCGACACGTGGTTCAGCTCACAGCTGTGGCCGTTTTCCGTCTTCGGTTGGCCCGAGAAGACTCCGGACGTGGAGGCCTTTTACCCTGGCAACGCCATGGTGACCGCCCCGGAGATTCTGTTCTTCTGGGTCGCCCGCATGATCATGATGGGCTACGAATTCTTTGGCGAGCCCCCGTTCACGGAGGTGTACCTGCACGGCACCGTCCGCGACATGAAGGGCCGCAAGATGTCCAAGTCGTTGGGCAACGGCATCGACCCGCTCGAGGTGGTGAACACGTTCGGCGCGGACGCCATGCGCTACACGCTCGTGAGCCAGGCCGCCGTGGGCACGGACATCCGCCTCGACCACGAGGACGTCGAGGCGGCGTTCGCCAACGGCCGCAACTTCGCCAACAAGGTCTGGAACGCCGGCCGCTTCGCGCTGCTGAGCGTGGGCGACGCCCCCGTGAAGCCGCTCTCGGAGGTCGAGCCCGACCTGGCGCTGGAGGACCGCTGGATTCTCTCCAGACTTCGCGATGCCTCCCAGAACGCGACGCGCGGGCTCGAGCGGTATCGGCTGCACGACGTCGCGGAGAGCCTGTACCACTTCTTCTGGGGTGAAGTGTGTGACTGGTACCTCGAATGGGTGAAAGCGCGGCTCGCGGACGACGGCGACGCGTCCAGTCGCGAGGCTGCGCGTTCGACCCTCGTGACCGTGTTGGACGAGTCGTTCCGACTCCTGCACCCCATCATGCCGTTCGTTACCGCTGAACTCTGGTCCCGGCTTCCGTGGCCCGAGGGCAAGGAGCGCCCGGAGGACCTCATCATCGCGAGTTGGCCGGACGGCACCGATCGCGACGAGGACGAGGACGCCGAGCGCGACTTCGCGGTGCTCAGGGAACTGATCGTCGCGGTGCGCCGGCTGCGGAAGGAGTATGGCGTCGCCGAGGGCGAGCGTATCCGGATTCACCTGTCGGGCGCTGACGCCGCGCTCGTGGACACGGTCTCGGCGCACTTGCCTGCGCTCGAGCGCCTGGCGCGTGTGAACGGGGTCGAGCAGGGTGGCACGTCCGGCATCGGGGCGCACGCCGTGCTCGGTGGTGGGAGGGAGCTGTTCGTTCCGCTCGAAGGCGTCATCGACCTCGAACGCGAGCGCTCACGCCTCGGCGAGCAGATTGCGCGACTCCAGGCGCACTGCGAAGCCACGGCGAAGAAGCTCCAGAACGAGAACTTCGTGTCCCGCGCGCCGGAGGACGTGGTACAGAAGGAGCGGGACAAGCTCGTTCAGTTCGAGCAGCAGGCGAACACGCTTCAACAGAAGCTGAACGAGCTCGGGGGCGGGAAGTCCTGACCATGCCTCGGCGGAGCTTCAACTTCGCAGGACTCACCATGGCGCTCGTTTGGGGAGCGGCCTGTGCACAGCAGGGATCCCCTCGCGGCGGGCCGGAAGACCGCCGACCACCGGTAGTCGTATCGACCACGCCCGACACCTTCGCGATCGTGCCGGACTTCAACGGCGCGATCCGCTTCGAGTTCGACGAGCGCATCAGCGAGCAGGTCTCGGGAGGCACGCTCGACGAAGCGGTCATAGTGTCGCCGCGTACGGGAGACCTTCGTGTCCGCCACGAGCGACGTAGCATCGTGATCGAAGTCGACGGCGGATTCGAGCCCGACCGCGTATACCGCGTGACGCTGCTGCCCGTAATCCGAGACCTGTTCAGCAACCAGATGATCGATGCCTTCGAGATCGTGTTCTCGACGGGGCCGACGCCGGTACCGACGACCATCGCGGGCATCGTCTGGGATCGCATCACGGGAGAAGGGATGGCGGACTACGAGGTGCGAGCCGTAGCGACTGAGGGTGATCCCGCTGTGCACGTGGCCATGACCGACGCGGACGGCGTATTCGCGCTGCGTTATCTGCCCAGCCCGATGGAGCAGGGGGGGCGACCGGCCGGTCGCTTCCGGCTCGTCGCCTTCGAGGACCGGAATCGGGACGGAATCGTGGACCCGATGGAGGTCCAGGGCTCGGGAGTCCAGTTGGTGTTTCCAGGCGATACGCTTCCTATGACCATGTCCGTGCTCCAACCGGACACCACGGCTGCGCAGGTCACGAGCGTCACGGCTCTGGACTCGGTGACCGTGCTCATAGAGTTCGATGACTACGTCGACCCCGAGTTCCCGCTGGCTGGTGTGGTGGTCGCCGTGGGGGACGAGGACAGCGTGAGCGTTGCCGCGACACGACTTTTCCACGAGCACGAGTATGTGACGTACATCGAGGATGTCGCCGACTCGATCGCGGTTCTCGACTCCCTCGATGGTGTGGCGCGGGAGGCCGAGCGCGCCGTGCGCGACAGCATCGCCGCTGTGCAGGACAGCATCGCGGCCGTTCAAGACAGCATCGCGGCTGTGCGGGACAGCCTCACCGCGGGGCAGGACAGCACGGCGGCCGAGCCCGCCCTCGCTCCCGACACCGTCACGATTCTGGTTCCCGGAGCGGCGGGCCCCGAGCAGGGGCAGGAGGAGGCGCGGCCAGCCAGACCCGTGGCCCCGCCCGGACTGGATGGGCGTCCGGCTTCCCGGCGAGCCCCAGTGGATCCCAATGCTCCGCTTCGTTCGGAGCCCGCCGGACCGGGGGGCGAGCGGCTTCCGTCACGGCAGATCGTTGCCGTCCTGGGCGCGCTCTTGGAGCCGAACAGTCCGTACCAGCTCGTCGTGTCGGCCGTGCGGAACATCGCGGCCATTCCGCTCGGCGGCGGGGAGTCCGCGCTCGTGCTGGAACCACCCGAGGTGCCGGCCGACACCGCCTCGGTCGGAGATTCGCTCTCGGGCTCAGACTCCCTCGTTGTGCCGGATACCAGCGTGGTTCCCGACACGAGCGTAGTGCCGGACACGACGGTTGTCCCGGACACGAGCGCGATCACGTTGGGCGATGTGAGCGGCCGCCCGTATTCACGGTGAGCGATCCACGGAGGTCGATTCCGTCCGTCGACGAGCTGCTTGCCACGGAAGCGTTCCAAGACGTGCTCGCCGCCTACCCGCGGGCTCGGGTGGTGAAGGGGCTGCGCTCGGTGATCGACGATGTGCGCCAGCGCGTCGGCTCCGGCGAGGAAGTCAGCGGCATCGGCGCGCCGGAAGTCTACGCCGGCGAAGTCGCGGCTCACCTCGCCACGAAAGACCAGCCCTCGTTGCGCGCCGTGATCAACGCCACCGGCGTGGTACTACATACGAATCTGGGGCGTGCCCCGCTTCCGGTCGTTGCCCGCGAAGCCATGGCACGCGCGGCGCGTGGCTACTCGAACCTGGAGTTCGACCTGGAAGAAGGCAGGCGGGGTTCGCGCTACGACCACTGCGTGTCCCTCCTGTGCGAGCTGACCGGTGCGGAGGACGCGCTGGTCGTGAACAACAACGCGGCCGCGCTCGTCCTGGCGCTCAACACCGTGGCGCAAGGGCGCGGCGTGGTGGTGTCGCGCGGCGAGCTCGTCGAGATCGGTGGAGGCTTTCGCATCCCCGAGATCCTCGAGCGTTCGGGGGCGAAACTCGTGGAAGTCGGCAGCACGAATCGCACGCGAGCCGGCGACTATGAGCAGGCGTTCGCGGACCCTGGCGCGGATGCTGCCGATGCTGGAGGCGCCACCGCGGAAACTGCTGCCATCCTGAAGGTCCATCGCTCCAACTTCAGGATCACGGGCTTCACCGAGGAGGCGCCTCTCGATGCGCTGGCTGAAGTCGCTCGCGCCCACGGGGTCCCTCTCCTGCACGACCTCGGGTCGGGGCTCATGGTCGCTGCGGAGTCACTCGCGTTGCCCAACGAGCCCCAGGTCGCGGAGTCACTTGCCAATGGAGCGGATCTGGTGGCCGTTTCTGGTGACAAGCTCCTGGGTGGGCCTCAAGCCGGCATCCTGCTCGGCGGGGCGGATATCATCGCGCGGCTGCGTGTGAATCCGCTATGTCGCGCCTTGCGGGTGGATAAGGTCACGCTGGCCGGCCTCGAAGCGACGCTCCAGTTGTACCGAGACCCCGAACAGGCGCGGTCGGAGATTCCCACTCTACGCATGCTTCGTGCGAGCGAGTCGGAGTTGCGCGTGCGTGCCAGCGCGCTGATTCTGGCCCTCGCCGATGTCGACGTGCCGTCTACGCTGGTCGAAGGGAAGGGCGCGGTCGGCGGCGGCACGTACCCCGGAGTGGAACTCTCCGGTTGGGCGCTCGCGCTCGACGCTCCGGACGGTGCGGAAGCGTTCTCTGCACGGCTGAGGGGCGGCAGCCCACCCGTGGTAGCGCGCATCGCGGATGGAAGGCTGCTGCTCGATCCGCGCACGGTCGATGCCGAGGAGGAGGCCGAGCTCGTGCGTTGTGTGCGCGCGGCGTGGACGGACTCGGGCGCCTCGTGACGGAGCTGCGGCCGGCGGTATTCATCGACCGGGACGGGACTATGATCGTCGAGCGGGAGTATCTGTGCGAACCTGCCGGCGTAGAGGTCATCCCCGGCGTGTTCGAGGCGTTGGCGCTACTGCGTGAGGCGGGATTTGCGCTGGTGATCGTAACGAACCAGGCAGGCATCGCCCGGGGGTACTACTCGGTAGAGGACTACCACGCCGTCGCGTCGCGGCTGGACGAGCTACTCAACGAAGCGGGGGTATCGGTTGACGCCGCCTACCACTGTCCGCATCATCCGGACTTCGGAGCCCCGTGTCCGTGCCGAAAGCCCGCCACCGGGATGTATCTCGATGCGGCGCAGGAACTCAGACTGGATGTGGGGCGTTCGTACTACGTCGGGGACAAACTGAGCGACGTGACGCCTGCCCTGGAGCTCGGCGGACGAGGCATTTTGGTGCGAACGGGGTATGGGAACGAACTGGAGGTCTCGGCACCTGCGTCGATACTCGTCGTCGACGACCTAGCGGCGGCGGCGAAACTGATCACGAACTGAGCAAGAGCGGTGAAGAAGGCCCCACCGCCGTTGACTGTATTTCCACCCTCGAATAGTTTTTGCCATGATGACCATGACGGTGACAGCCGTAGAAAAAGTCCAGGACTTCATTCAGGAGCACGGTGTCGAGGGCGGCGCTGGCCTGCGAGTCGCGGTGCTGCCCGGCGGGTGTTCCGGCTTCCAGTACGGCCTCAATATCGAGGACGCGCCTGAGGACGAAGACGAAGTCGTGGAGATTCAGGGTGTGAAGATCTTCGTGGACCCGTTCAGCGCGCAGTACCTGGAAGGCGTAGAGATCGACTACGTGGCCAGCTTCATGGGCCAGGGCTTCACGTTCAAGAACCCCACCGCCTCGGGTGGCTGCGGTTGCGGGAGCTCGTTCACGGTTTGAACTCCGCAGGGCGGTCCTCCAGGTGGATGTGAACTAATGGAGGTCCGGACCTTCACAGGCGGAGGGTTCGGGGAGAACGCCTACTTGGTCGTTTGTGAGGAATCGAAGGTCGCCGTGGCCGTCGACCCCGGCGGAGCGGCCCGCGCCGTCGCCCGCGCGATCGTCGACGACGGTCTCTCACTGCAGGCGATCCTCCTGACGCACGCCCATATCGATCACATCGAGGGCGTTCATCACGTCAGGGCCGTGGCGCCGGAAGTCCCCATCTGGCTCCATCGCGATGATTTCGAGATATATCATGGCCTTCCGAAGTATGCCGCGATGCTCGGAATCACCGCGGAAACACAACCGCCGCCGACGGACGAGCTCGTACACGGACAGCGCTACGAGTTCGGGACATGCGCGTTCGACGTGCGCTTCACCCCCGGTCACGCTCCGGGCCACGTGATCTTCGTGGCTGAGAAAGAGGGTGTCGCCATCTCCGGCGACGTCGTCTTCCAGGGCTCGATCGGACGCACGGACCTTCCGGGTGGCGATTTGGCGACGCTGATGAAGTCGATCCGCGAGCAGGTGTTGACGCTCCCCGACGAAACGGTGCTCCTGAGCGGTCACGGGCCCCCGACGACCGTGGGTCACGAGCGGGTCGGGAATCCCTTTCTGGTACCGCACTACGGAGGGGAATTGGCGTGAGCCAAGCGCTGAAGGCTGCCGCCTTCGCGTCCGGCGGGGGCACCGGCCTCCAAGCGTTGATCGACCACCAAGGAGCGAATACTCCGTGGAGGCTCTCCCTCCTCGTTTGTAACCGCGCGAGCGCCGGCGCGATGCAGCGGGCGGCGGCTGCCGGGGTACCGGCCCACGTGATCCCGACCAAGGATCGCGACACGGAAGACGTGGCCCGGGACACGCTCGAACTTCTCGAGCAGCACGAGATCGACGTCATATATCTGGCGGGCTATCTGAAGAAGATCCCGTTGCCGGTCGTCGAACGGTTCCGCCGCCGTATCCTCAACGTGCATCCCGCGCTACTGCCGGCTTTCGGAGGCCAGGGCATGTACGGCATGAACGTGCACCGGGCGGTCATCGTGTCCGGAGCGCGGATTTCGGGCCCCACGGTCCACTATGCCGACGAGGAATACGACAGCGGCCCGATCATTGCCCAGTGGCCGGTTCCGGTGAAGTCCGGAGATACGCCAGAACAACTCGCCGTGCGGGTCTTGAGGGCCGAGCACCGGTTGTATCCGATCGCGGCAGATCACGTCTGTAGCGCCTTGGCCGAAGGACGCGATCCGGAGCCTTGGGCCGGCGACGGGGAAGCCTACCGTATGTGCGACGAAGCAACTTGAACCCATCTGAACGAAACGAGGAAGTGCGATGAAGCGGGCGCTACTCAGCGTGTCCGAGAAGAGCGGAATCGTGGAACTCGGTAGCGCGCTCATCGAGCGCGGCTGGCAACTGCTTTCTACCGGAGGCACCGCGCGAACACTCCGGGAGGCCGGTCTCCAGGTCACGAGCGTCTCCGACGTGACACAGCACCCGGAGATGATGGAGGGGCGCGTCAAGACGCTGCATCCCGCGATCCATGCCGGCCTGCTCGCGCGCCGCGACCGAGACGACGACATGGCGGCCTTGGTGGAGCAGGGGTACCAGCCCATCGATCTCGTCGCCGTGAACCTCTACCCATTCCAGGACACCATCGCGGCCGGCGACGTCGTGTTGGAGAAGGCGATGGACAACGTGGATATCGGTGGTCCGACCATGATCCGGGCAGCCGCCAAGGCCCACCGGGACGTGTGGGTCGTGGTGGACCCTACCGACTACGGGACCGTGATCGAGGCCATCGACGAGGGCGAGGACGAGAAACTACGCCGCTGGCTCGCGGCCAAGGTCTTTCGTCACATCAGCGCCTACGACGAGGCCGTGGCCGGCTATCTGGAGGGCCCGCGCGAGTCGACAGCGCTTCCTGCTCAATTGAACGGATCGCTGCGGCGCCTCCAGACGCTGCGCTACGGCGAAAATCCCGATCAGGAGGCCGCGTTCTACGGGCCTGACGAGCCCGCCGGCTTGTCCGCGTTGGACCAGCACCACGGCAAGGAGCTCTCGTACAACAACCTGCTGGACCTCGACGGCGCCATCCTGTCGTTGGCGCCCTTCGCCCACTCGGAACGCGCTGCCGTCTGCATCATCAAGCACACCACGCCATGTGGACTCGGCGTCTCCGACTCCATGTCGGACGCCTATGAGAAAGCGCTCGCGACCGACTCGACCAGCGCCTTCGGTTCCGTCATTTCGGTGAACCAGCCGCTCGACGAAGCCACCGCCGCGCTCATGTCGAAGCTCTTCATCGAGTGCGTCGTCGCGCCCGGCTACACGCAGGGCGCCATGGCGAAACTCACGGAAAAGAAGAACATCCGGCTGCTCACGTTCCCGGAGATGGGCGGCGGGGATGGGGACGACAACTTCCTCGCAGCCTGGGGTGGCCTGCCCGATGCGTGTATGCTGCGCACCGTGTACGGGGGCATGCTGGCGCAGACGCCTCCGACGCCTCCCTTCTACGGCATCCACGACGAGAGTTGGACCGTCGCCACCGACCGGCAGCCAAGCGAGCAGGAGATGGACGACCTGCGCTTCGCGTGGGCCGCGATCTTCGGTGTGAAGTCCAACGCAATACTGCTCGCGAAGGATGGGGCTGTGCTCGGGATCGGCGCCGGTCAGATGAGCCGAGTCGACTCGTCCAAGATCGCGGTCAGAAAGGCCGCCGACGCCGGCCTCGACCTGGCCGGTTCGGTGCTCGCCTCGGACGCGTTCTTCCCGTTCCGCGACGGCGTGGACGCTGCGGCTGACGCCGGCGTGCAAGCGGTCATCCAGCCTGGCGGCTCCATTCGTGACGAGGAAGTGATCGCCGCCGCGAACGAGCACGGCATCGCCATGGTGTTCACCGGCCGGAGACTGTTCCGGCACTAGGACCGGTGGGCGCCGGAACCGCGATCGGCTCCGCCTCCTCATCCAGAAGGCGGGAGACCGCCATCCTCATGGCCGGTGGGGCGAAGTACCCGACAACCCGGTGACGCACGACGCCGGACCGGTCGACGATGAACGTCGTCGGGATTCCGCGGATGCCACCGAACGCCTCGCGGTGCGCCCGCGTCGCCCCACCGATCGGATACGTGATGCCACGCTCGTCCAGAAACTCCGAGATCGTTCCCGCGCCACCCGCGTCGGTCGACAACCCCAGCACCACGACCCCGTCCTCGGCCCGGTCCTCGTGCAACGACTGCAGCGCCGGCATCTCGAGCTTGCACGGCCCACACCACGTGGCCCAGAAGTTGAGCACCACCACCTGGCCGCGCAGGCCGGCGCTGCTGACCTGCTTGCCGTCGAGCGTGACGAACGAGTACTCCGGCGCGCGGCCGAGATCAGGTCCCACCCCGGTCAGCGCCCCGAGCTGCGGCCCCACGCGGTATGCCACGAAGACGAGAAGCCCGAGCGTGAGGATCCGCTCGCCCCAGACGAGGAACCGTCTCCAACGTGGGGGGGCGTCGGGTGTCGGGTTATGCGTCAGCCCCGCCCCCTACGTGCGGATGGGCGTCGGATACCGTCATCGACATTCTCGTGCTCCAATGGTTGAGTGCTACGGGTATGCTACGCCTTCAGTGTCTTGGCGTCGTACTTGCTGAAGACCCGGTCCCGCGTGACCAGCGTGAGGCGCTCGGCAACCGCCTGAGCAGCGATCAGCAACCGGTCGAACGGGTCCCGGTGATGCCAGGGTAGCCCTCCTGCACACCCTCCGCATGCAGCAGCCGAATAGGGAGCTCTTCGAACCCCGATTCGCCCACCGCCTCGACAACGCGTCGACGCGTGGTAAGCCGTCCGAGTGAGGTCTTGATTGCGATCTCCCAAGCACTCGCGGCGCTCACGTACACTTGGTCGGCATCGCGGATGGCGTCCATCGCCTTGGCGTGGAGCCCGACGCCCTCGTCCCACCAAATGAGGACGTGCGTGTCGAGCAGGAGCCTCAAGTCTCGCGCCCGTCGAAGCCGGCCTGAGTCTCGGCCGGGAGCGGTGCGTCGAAGTCGTCTTCGACGTGCCACATACCGCCCCCTTCCCGGGAGTCCGCAACGGGCGAACGTCGTCGAGCGGCACCAACTTGGCCTTGGGTTTTCCAGACTTGGAGATCACGATCTCCTCTCCCTCAGCGGCGCGCTCGACCAACGCCGAGAGCCTAGTCTTCGCGTCATAGAGACTGACGGTTTCACGCACCACAGGGCGACGATTGCTCATGTGCAATATTCGTCGAATTGACCAGATTGGTCAATTCTGCGGGCGTGTGTCCACGTGTTGAAGCGGGGCGGGGCCTCCCTCATCTTTCTGCCCGCGGGGAGTACCCCGCTTGGAGGGGTGGCAGAGCGGTTAATTGCACCGGTCTTGAAAACCGGCGTCCGAAAGGGCACGCGGGTTCGAATCCCGCCCCCTCCGTGTTGCAGGACAAGGACTTACAGTTGGAGTGTCTGCTCCACCGCCAATACACCACCAGGGGTGTTACCCAAACTGTTACCCGGAGTGAGGAGCCCGAACCTCGTACCGACGTGGACTTGCGATGAACGCATACCCGCCTGGGTTCAGGATCTTGGGCTGGCCTGGAAAGGCATCGGTGAACTTCCAGGGCGGAAACATGAGCATCAACGCGAACGCGCAGCCGAGCCCGACCCGTAGGTACTTCGTCCGGGCGATCATCAGAAACAATTAACGAAAGCGAACTGACTGCTTATCGTCCCGTCCGGCATGCCCAACGCCTGTTGGCGATTCGGGCGCGCCCATAGATTCGCACCACTCCTCGGGGCCCGCGGCCGACCGGCCGCAACACGGGCTCATGGGGGAGCCCCCGTGTACAGGAGGATGGCAGTGCGTCTCGTCACGCTGGTCCCGACCCTACTACTGGTCGCAATCCCTATCACAGTCGGCGCCCAGGTCTCCAACGCGGAGTTGAATCTCCGAGTCGCGGCCGCGCAGGAGGACGATGCGGGGCTGTCCGCGCTCGTACAGGGTGCCGTGGCTGCCCGCCTCCTCGGCAATCACGACATGGCCGAAGAGATCCTCGGCGATGCCACCGGTTTTCTCAACGGGGCTACGGGCGCCGTGGTCAATGAGATGATTCTCCAGGCTATGGCATCGGGAGAGGGGGCCAACGGAATGCTGCGGGCTTTTCGTGAGGCACGTGAGAGTTTCGTCGTACCGCCCCAACAGATCGCCGCGACCGTGAACAACTTCCCGACGCTGCTCACAGGTGGTGAGTTCGACCAGATGATCCTGCGGATGCAGGCTGACCATCCGAATCCGGACTTCCGCTGTGCGTGCCTGGCCCCGAAGGCTTGGGTGCATCGGGTGGCAGGGCGAATGGACGAATCACGTGAGCTCTGGGTGGAGCTGGCCGCCGCGAGGGACGAGGCCCCCATGCCCGACGCTCCTCAGGCACAGGGTCAATACGCCCGTGATCTGGCTCGAGCGGGCAGGACCGCCGAGGCCCGCCAGACGCTCGAGAGGGCCATGGCCATGGAAGTGTCCGAAGCGCAGCTTCCAGCCGTTCAGCGTCGTTGGGCGCAGGCCTACGCCGAGCTCGGTGACGTCGAGGGTGCGGTCGCTCAACTGGAGCCTCTGCTCGAGAGCTCGACAATCGTCACCGTGAACAGCCTCTCGACCCGTTACACCTGGGAACCAATCCGTAACCACCCAGCGTTCCAGGAGATGCTCGCGCGACACCGCTGATCGATCGAGGAGAAGCACCGACACCTGCTGACCCAGCGGTACGCATCGGGGGCCAAGCTCCAGTACCGGGGCCGGTGGCTAATGCTGGACGTGCGGCCCGGCCCGGTGGAGGAGGTCGAGATCGCTTGCCGGAGCAAGTTCCATGTGGTGGTGCCGGAGGGTCTCGCGGAGGAAGAGCGGTTGGCGGCGATCCAGGCGGCTTTTGACGAATGGCTGCAAGCTCGTGCCGGGCGGGGCCTGCTTCGATTTGCCCGACGCCATGAATCGAACCTAGGCGTCCAAGCCACGGCCTACAGACTCTCCGATGCCAAGAGCCGATGGGGATCGTGTGGACTCGATGGAGTGGTCCGGGTCCACTGGCGTCTGATCCAGGCACCAAGGGCTGCCATGGAGTACGTGGTGGCTCACGAGCTGGTGCACCTCGTGCATCGGAACCACTTGCCTGACTTTTGGCGGACCTTG
>Ga0066376_10000989_pt1 | contig 27530 bp, 21 predicted proteins | sample Knorr_S15_td_Bot_FD_77009 | JGI IMG/M metagenome (GOLD analysis project Ga0066376, IMG submission 77009) | Marine microbial communities from Southern Atlantic Ocean transect - Knorr_S15_td_Bottom_ad_5009_LV_A | ecosystem: Environmental > Aquatic > Marine > Oceanic | place: Southern Atlantic... | reverse complement strand
TTTGCCCGCGCGGCGCTGGAGGGCAGGGCTCTGGCGGCAGCTCCGGAGGAAGCTCTGGGCGAGCTGCGAACGGCGCTGGCCGTGTACCGCTCAGCCGCCAGCAGAAAATGGGAAAGGGTCTGGGCCTGAGGCGGTCGCCGCCGGCCCACGTCGCCCCCTTCTTCTGGCGAGAAAGTCACCCTTGCCTGGCCCATCGGCAAGCGATATATTTTCCCCGTTCAGACGCGCGAAATCAGACCAGGGTTACCTGAGCGCTGCCTGGAGCGGCGCCGGGCTCCTCTCGCCGAAACTGCGTGGGCGGAGACACCTCCAGTTCCGTGCGGCGCTCAGGTAACTAGCGGCCGCGTCACCCTTGAGCTGCGTTCGCGGTGCCTGTCGGCGCCGGTCGAGAGCCGCCTGACCTCTTTACACCCTACCAAATAGACCATGGCTAAGAAATCAGTTTACCTCTTCGGCACCGCTAGGACCGAGGGAGACGCTTCCATGCGCGAGCTCCTGGGCGGCAAGGGCGCCAATATGGCCGAGATGTCGACCTTGGGGCTGCCCGTCCCGGCAGGCTTCACGTTGTCGACCGAAGTTTGCACCTACTATTATCAGAACGGCAGTACCTACCCGACAGATCTTCAAAAACAGGTCGCCAGGGCGATTGCGGCGACGGAGAAGGCGATGGGCACGCGCTTCGGAGACCCGCGCAACCCCCTCCTCCTCTCGGTGCGCTCCGGCGCCCGGGTCTCCATGCCGGGCATGATGGAGACCGTCCTCAACCTGGGGCTGAACGACGAGATCGCCGAGGGCCTTATCGCCCTCACTGGTGACGAGCGCTTCACTTACGATGTCTACCGGCGGTTCGTGCAGATGTACGGCGACGTCGTCATGGGACTGCGTCCTGAGGGCAGAGAAATCGATCCCTTCGAGCAGCTCATCGACAGCAAGAAGAAGGCGCGAGGCGTCGAGCTCGACAGCGATTTGAGCGGCGACGATCTGAAGGAGCTGGTAGGAGAATTCAAAGCGGTCATCAAACGGCGCCTGCGCCAACCCTTTCCGGAAGACCCAGAGGAGCAGCTGTGGGGCGCCATTGGCGCCGTCTTCGGATCTTGGCAGGGACAGAGGGCGATCCGCTACCGGGAGCTCGAGGGCATTCCCCACGACTGGGGTACTGCGGTAAATATCCAATCGATGGTCTACGGGAATATGGGCGACGACTGTGCGACCGGCGTCGCCTTCACGCGCGACCCGGCCACGGGTGAGAGAAAACTCTACGGAGAGTTCCTCATCAACGCGCAGGGGGAGGACGTGGTAGCCGGTATCCGCACGCCCAGACCGGTAATCGAGTTGAAGGGGATTATGCCCGCCGCCTTTCGGCAATTCGAAAAGGTCTGCCATAAGCTGGAGCGCCACTACAAGGACATGCAGGATCTGGAATTCACCATCCAGAAGGGTGAGCTGTGGATGCTGCAGACGCGCGGCGGCAAGCGCACGGCAGCGGCGGCGATCAAGATCGCGGTGGACATGGTGCGGGAAAAGCTCATCACCAAGGCCGAGGCGATAGGACGCGTGAAACCCGCGGATCTCGATCAGCTCCTGCACCCCACCTTCGATGACTCGGCACGGAAAGTGACCATCGCCAGCGGCTTGCCCGCCTCACCGGGCGCGGCCTCGGGCGTGGTTGTTTTCCACGCCGAGGAGGCCGAGGAGATGGCAGCGGCGGGGAAGCGGGTTATCCTCGTTCGGCTAGAGACATCGCCCGATGACATCGGCGGCATGCACGCTGCCCAAGGCATTCTCACGGCCCGGGGGGGCATGACCTCCCACGCCGCGGTGGTGGCTCGGGGCATGGGCAAGTGTTGTGTGGCCGGCTGTGGCGACCTCGTCATCGACTACCACAAAGATCGGTTCAATGCCAATGGTCACACCGTCAAAAAGGGCGACTGGATCTCCATAGACGGATCGACCGGAGAGGTCATGATGGGTGAGGTGCCCACCCGGGAAGCCGGGTTCTCGCGGGAGTTCACCCGGCTCATGGGCTGGGCCGACCAGGTGCGCCGCCTGAAAGTGCGCACCAACGCGGACACACCCCACGACGCCCAGGTGGCGCGGCGTTTCGGCGCCGAGGGGATCGGACTGTGTCGGACGGAGCACATGTTCTTCGAGGGAGACCGCATCAAGGCCGTTCGCGAGATGATTCTCGCCGACGACGAGGCTGGCCGCAGGAAGGCGCTGAGAAAACTCAAGCCCATGCAGCGCCGAGATTTCGAGGGGATCTTCAAGGCGATGAACGGGCTGCCGGTAACCATTCGCCTGTTGGATCCGCCGCTGCACGAATTTCTGCCTCACGAGGCCGAGCAGCAACGGGAGATGGCTCGGGAGATGAACGTCTCGGTCGCGCATATTGAGGCCAAGATCTCCTCCCTGCACGAGTTCAACCCCATGCTCGGTCACCGCGGTTGCCGCCTTGGCATCACCTTCCCCGAGATCTACGAGATGCAGACGGAGGCTATCATCGAAGCTGCCGCCAATGTCCGCAAGCGGAAAATCCGGGCTTTGCCGGAGATCATGATTCCCCTGGTGGGAACCGTTCGCGAACTGGCCGATCTGAAGAAGATGGTCGATCGGGTCGCCGCCGAGGTGGTGAAACGACGCAAGCTGCGGGGAGGGATCAAGTATATGGTGGGGACCATGATCGAGGTACCGCGCGCCGCCTTGATCGCCGGCCGCCTCGCCGCCGAGGCTGAGTTCTTCAGTTTCGGTACCAACGATCTGACGCAGCTGACCTTTGGCTACAGCCGGGACGACTCCGGCAAGTTTCTACCCGTGTATGTGGACAAGGACATCCTGGCCGCCGATCCTTTCCAAACCCTCGACCAGGAGGGCATCGGCGAGTTGGTGCGCATGGGCACCGAGCGAGGACGGCAGACCCGGAAGGAGTTGAAAGTGGGAATCTGCGGCGAGCACGGCGGCGACCCAGCTACCATCGCTTTCTGCCACGAGGTGGGTCTCGACTATGTCTCCTGTTCCCCTTTCCGGGTGCCCATTGCCCGCCTGGCCGCGGCCCAGGCCAGCCTGACCTGAAAGCCGCACACGAGCCATGCCGACTGCGACACTAGACCAACCTGTCACCGCCACCCCGGCGACACCCCCCGCCGCCAAGAAAAGCCGGCAGATTATCGCCGTGGCCAATCAGAAGGGCGGCGTCGGTAAGACGACCACGGCGGTGAATCTGGCAGCCTGTCTGGCCGTAGCCGAAAGGCCCACCTTGCTGATCGATATGGATCCCCAGGCCAATGCCACCAGCGGCTGTGGAGTGGACGCTCGGGAGGTGGAGGACGCCAACATCTACCACGCTCTGTTGGGCCACAAGGAGGTGCCGGAGATAGTCCGCCCCACCGAAATCTCTCTCCTGTCCCTCATCCCCTCGCACATAAACCTGACGGGCGCCGAAGTTGAGATGGTGAACATGATCGCCCGCGAGCAGAAACTGGAGAGCATTCTCTCCAAGTTGGCCGACGACTACACCTACATCATCCTGGACTGTCCCCCTTCTCTGGGCCTGCTCACGCTCAACTCCCTCACCGCCGCCGATTCAGTGCTGATTCCCATCCAATGCGAATACTATGCCCTGGAAGGGCTCGGCAAATTGCTCAATACCATCCGTCTTATCCAGCGGCACCTCAACAAGCGGCTGCAGATCGCCGGCGTCCTTCTGACGATGTTCGATTCTCGCCTGAACCTCTCGCGCCAGGTGGCCGACGAGGTCCGCTCGTATTTCGGCAAGAAGGTGTACGACACGGCGATCACTCGGAATGTCCGGCTGGCCGAAGCCCCCGGTCACGGCCAGCCCATCGTCCTCTACGACATCGTATCGCCCGGCGCGCAGAACTATATGAGCCTGGCTGGCGAGATCATCAGCCATGGCTAGAAAGCAAGTTCTGGGCAAGGGCATCAGGGCCCTCATAACCGAATACGGTGACGGCGTAGTCGCCGGCGAAGAGCCACGCCATATCGTCCAACTCGGCGTCGACGAAATCGAGCCGAATCCGCATCAGGCCCGGGTCGATTTCGACGAAGGGCACCTCCAGGATCTGATGCGCTCCATTCAGGAGAAAGGCGTCATCCAGCCGATAGCGGTAAACCGCGTTGGGCAAGTCTACCAGCTCATCGCGGGGGAACGCCGCTGGCGCGCCACGAAGATGGCCGGTTTTGAGACCATCCCCGCCATCGTACACGAGATCGACTCCGTTCAGGAGTTGATTGAGTTGTCCCTCATTGAGAACATCCAGCGCGATGATCTCAACCCGATCGAGGAAGCGGAAGGCTACCAGAAGCTCGTCAATACCTGCCTGCTCACCCAGGAAGAGATCGCCAAGAAGGTGGGCCGCGATCGCTCTACGGTGGCCAACACCCTGCGGCTGCTCAAGCTCCCCGGCGAAATTCAGGACCGCCTTCGACGGGGCACCCTCTCCATGGGGCACGCCCGCGCCCTCATCAACGTCGAAATCGGTGCCTGCCTGGAACTGGGGCGGCGGTGCGTAGAAGAGGGCATGACCGTGCGCGAACTCGAGCAGGCGGTGAAGCAGCTGAGCTTGAAGGACGGGCCGGATCGGGGCAACGGCAAGCGAGGCAAGCCATCGCCGCAGGGCCGCCGGAGAAACGATCCCATTATAGACTCCTATGAGGAGAAGCTTCGGCACCGCTTCGCCACGGCCGTCGATATCCGCCGCTCTGCCAAGAAGGGACGCGTCGAGATCGAATTCTACGACGACGACGATCTCGACCGCATCCTCGAATTGCTCCTGGCAGACGACTACTGAGCCTGAGCCACCCTACACCTCCACAAACCATGCGCGCCCGAACGACTTCAGGATCAGTTCTCCCCCTGCGCTGGATCCGCGTGATGTTCCTGCCTCTGGCCATGGGTGTCAACGCCTGTACCCTGGTCAACCAGGAACTTCCCAACGAAGCCCCTGTGCTTCAATCCAGTCAGGTCGACACTACGCTGCAGGAGCTGATGCCCACCGAGGGCCAGGTGCTGTTTTGTTGCTTGAACCGAGGCGGGAGCGTGGAGCTGACGGTGCGGGCTTCCGACGAGGACGACGACCCCATCGAGTATACCTGGTCTGCCTTTGGCGCGGGAAGCTTTACCGACTCCACCTCCGGCTCGACTTTTTGGATCGCCCCTTTGGAGATCCAGGGCAGCTCCGAGTCTTTCCTCCTCATCGTCACCATATCAGACCACCAGCCCGATACGGAGGACGTGACCGAGACTTTCCTCGTTAGGGTCACTCAGAGCGCACCCACGCTCGCGGTGACCACAACCGACACGGTCGTCTCCTTCGGGGCCGCGGCCATCGTCGTCGAAGCCGTGGCCGCAGACGCCGATGGCGATCCCCTTACCTTCCGTTGGGAGTTGGTTGAGGAAGGCGGAGGTCTGCAGCTGCAGATCGAGTCGCCGCAGCCGGGACACTCGAGCGCGACGTTGGTAGCCCTGATACCTGGAGACTACCTCGTCGCCGTCGAGGCCACCGACGGCGCCGACAGTGTGACGGTGCAGATCCGCGTGCGTGTCGTGGAGCCTTTCACTCCAGACGGTGGGTCGGTATCGCTGGATCTGCCGCTCGAGGATGGCGGATCACGCGCCTTCGAAATGGACGTCTACGAGTACCCTGGCCAGAGGGGATCCATTCCCCTTCTGGTGGATTCATGGTTCGAAGCGGCGAGGTTGTGCGCGGATCGGGGAAAGCGACTGTGCAGCGCGGCGGAGTGGCAGTTCGCCTGTCAGGGCCCGGAGGAATCGGTCTTTTCCTCGGTCGACGACCCAGAGATGCTTCCGAGCGCATTCGGGCGACGATTCTGCAATACCGTGGGTTCGGAAGTGGCGGGTGACAACCCCCTGGCAGAGAGTCTGGCCGCATCGGGAAGCTTCCCCAATTGCAGCAGCTCTTTGGGAGTATACGATCTGATCGGCAACGCCCGCGAGTGGCTGTCGGACCCGGATCGCGTCGGCAGAGCGACCTTCAGCAGCGTTCAGACAGGGTTGGACTTCGACTGTTCGGGCGACGGCATCTCGGCACCTCTTGCGCCCCTGCCGCCCGTTGAGGAAATCGACATCTTCTCGCAGACGCAGATAGACAGCCTGCTCGAAGACAGCCAGTATTCCCGCTACGGGGATTCAGGCATAGGCTTCCGCTGCTGCAGATAGAGCGTCCCCGTTGGTGTGCCCGAGATCGACCATCTTCGCCCGATCCAGCTGAGAGGGCCGATGTCGCGAGTGAATGCGCTCCAGATCTTCCTCTATCAGACTGCGTCTCGTCCTGGATCGATGACCTTGATCCTCCACCTGGGCGAGCGCGTTGGCGACGACCTCGCGGTCGAGGGCGGCGCACCTGCTGGTCAGCCGCGACACATAGCGCTCATTTGCTTTGAGGATGGCCACCATCTTGCGCACCTCAAAGGCCAATACGTACTTCATCGAAATCGGCACGGCCAGCAGCAGGGCCGCGAGAAGGATGTGCTGCACGCTCATAGGTCGCCCTCGCTTTCTCTGCTTGGGGGCGAAGCAACGCGCGTGCCACCATCCTTCGATGCATATCGTCATTATTTTCAGTAGTATACGCTACCGTCGACAAGGCGCCTCAGGGCCGCGGCGACGGTTCCTTCCGCTGGTGCGGCAAGGCCTTCCCACGTCGGTTGAGTGGGACTGGGCCCTGTCCTATACTGAAGTCGAAACCTAGACTGACGAAAAAGGTGTCCATGGATCGCCAATCTCTCAGCAAGTTGCTGCACAGCGTAGCATCGGGGCAGGTCGCTCCCGACGAGGCCGCCGAGCGTCTCAGGGACCTCCCTTTCGAGGACCTGGGCTTTGCCCGGATCGACCATCATCGAGCCGTCCGCACGGGATACCCTGAGACCATCTTCAGCGAGGGTAAGACCCCCGACCAGACCGTTGCCATCGCCGAGCGGATCCTGGCAGCAGATTCCCCGCTGCTGGTTACCCGCGTCATCGAGGAGACCGCCGCGGCCCTCATGAATAGATTCCCGCAGGGAGACCACGACCTCCTGGCCCGGACCGTAGTGGTGATGCCCCCGGGAAGAGAGGGCCAACCTGGAAAGGGGCTGGTGGTGGTGGTGTCGGCGGGGACATCCGACATCCCCGTCGCCCGGGAAGCGGTGGTCACGGCCCAGACCATGGGCGCCCTGGTAGACCCCATCTTCGACGTTGGTGTAGCGGGACTCCACCGGCTCCTCGCCTATACCGACAGGCTGCGAAAAGCGCGAGCGGTGGTAGTAGTAGCCGGTATGGAGGGAGCCCTGGCCAGCGTCGTGGGGGGGCTCGTGGACTCACCCGTCATCGCCGTCCCCACCAGCGTGGGTTACGGCGCCAGTTTTCACGGCTTGGCCGCCCTGCTGACCATGTTGAATTCCTGCGCCTCAGGCGTCTCTGTCGTCAACATCGACAACGGCTATGGCGGCGGGTATTGCGCTGCCCTCATCAGCAACCGGGCGACGGATGCGACGGCTGACGCGACGCCGGATATGACGCTGGACGCAGCTGACGCGACGCCGAATCAGCGGTCAAAGTTGTCGAGTGAGTGATCTCTCTATAGCCGTTCTCGCCGGCGGACACAGTCGTCGCATGGGGTCTCCCAAACCGATGCTCCGTCTCGGCTCCTCATCGGTCGTGGAGCGCGTCATCGCCGCCGCCAGACTGCTGGGAGCGCCGGTGGTGCTGATCGCGGCGCCGCCATCTCTCTCAGAAGCATCAGGACCCCAGCACACGCGGTCACTCGACGACTTTCTCGCCACCCTCGATCTGCCCATCTACCGCGACCTAGAGCCGGACCGCGGCCCGCTGGGGGGGCTGCATGCGGCCTTCGAGCAGACGGGATCGGCCCAGATCCTCTTGCTCGCCTGCGACCTGCCTTTCGTGACGACGCCGTTTCTCCGGTTTCTCCTCAGTCACGGGCCGCTGACCTGTGACGCGCTGGTTCCGCAAAGCGCGGCGGGGCACGAGCCGCTGTGCGCTCTGTACTCGATCTCCTGCCGTGCCAGCCTCGCGCGGACGCTGCGGGGCCCGAATCTGAGCATCCGACGCTTCATCGACGGTCTCGACGCCGACGTCTTGCGGCCCAGCGAGTACGAGCACCTGGATCCAGAGGGGCTCGTGTTCACCAATCTCAACACTCCACAGGAGTACGCGCGTGCCCGGGACCTGATCGCACAGCGGGACGGACTGACCGCGCCGCCGGATTAAACGTGAAGTGCTCGGGACGGGATTACCAGCGCCTAAGAGGGGCCGGCGTCAGATGCCGATATCGACGATGGAAAGCAGGAAGAGCAGAGGGAGATAGAGGATGGACGCTTTCAGGAGTCTGCGGGCGGCGAGGTCCGAGGGACTGAGCCTCAAGGCGATGCCGGCGGCGAGAAGACCGAGACCCAGGGCGATGGCGCCAGCGAGATACAGCTGACCGGAAATGCCCAATACCGTCGGCAGCAAGGAAACGGCCAGCAGGAGGACGGAAAACCCCAGAATGTGGCGGCAGGTGCGACGACCGTCCGTCTCCAGCGTGGGCAGCATTTTCATGCCACCGCGCTGGTAGTCCTGCCGGAAGATCCAGGCGATGGCATAGAAGTGGGGATGCTGCCAGGCGAAGAGAATGGCGAACAACGCCCAGGCGCCGGCGTCCAATTCCCCCGAAGCGGCGGCCCATCCGCCCACCGGAGGCAAGGCGCCGGGGATAGACCCGAGAGAGGTATTCAGCCAGGTCACCCGTTTTAAGGGCGTGTAGATGACGACGTAGAGGAAGGCGGTAAGCAGAGCGAGGAAGGCGGTGAGCAGATTCACCTGCACCACCAGAACTCCGAGGCCAATGAGTATCAGGCAAAGCCCGAACGACATGGCTGTACTGGGCCTGATACGGCCGGTTGGGAGGGGCCGATCGCGAGTGCGCATCATGGTTGCGTCTACCTCGCGCTCGAAATAGTGATTGAGAGCTGCCGAGCCGCCTGCAACCGCCGCGGTACCCACGAGAGTCCAGATAAGAAGGGCGAAATCGTGCACGCCACCCTGCGCCAGCGAAAAGCCGAGGGCGGTGGAGACCAGCACCATAGTGACGATGCGGGGCTTGGTAAGCTCTAAAAAGGGCGAGAGGCTTTTTCTTAGATTGGCCATATGAAGGTCGCTCGCCCCCTACAAGCCAGCGGGGCGATCTGCGGTGCGGTATTCTTAAAACCAGGGAGCACAACAATGTACGCGCCTGAATGCGGACGGGCAAATGACCTATCACTCCCATGGTGGCGAGCGTCTGCCGCCCTTGGGTCCAACCACCTACTGATCCGCAACAACTGATAAACCATGGCAAAACAGACCGGAAAGCGCCTGGCCGAACTCAGCCAGGCCCTCGAGGAGCACAACTATCGCTACCACGTGCTGGCTGACCCGACTGTAGCGGATGCGGAGTACGACGCCATGATGGCCGAACTCCTCGCGCTCGAGGAAGCACACCCCTCGCTCAAGGACCCCGATTCCCCCTCCCAGCGAGTGGGCGGGGAGCCGACCTCCAACTTCCCCAGCGTCCAGCATTCCACCCCCATGCTCAGCCTTGACAACAGCTACTCTCGCCAGGACGTCCTGGCGTTCGACCAGCGCGTGCGCGACGCCCTTCCCGACGAAGAAATCAACTACGTCGCGGAGCTGAAGACGGACGGTGTGGCCTTGAGTCTGGTCTACGAAAACAGCCGTCTGGTACGGGCGGCGACGCGGGGAAACGGTACCCAGGGAGACGACATCACCGCCAATGCCCGTGCCATCCGGGCTGTCCCTCTCCGCCTGCGGGTACCGGGCGTCACCTGCGAGGCCCGGGGAGAAGTCTACATGCCCAGGACGGCGTTCGCCGCTCTCAACCACGACCGGGAGAAGCGAGATTTGCCGCTGTTCGCCAATCCCCGCAATTCCACCGCCGGCACTCTCAAGCAGCAGAATCCGCGGGTGGTGGCCGGGCGAGATCTGCGGTTCTTCGCCTACTGGCTGGCCAGACCCGATGTTGCCGCTACAACGCACACACAGCGCCTGTTGGCGCTTCGCGAGCTCGGCTTCCCGGTAAACCCGGCCTACGCCAACTGCCAGGACATGGAGGCGGTGTTCGAATTCTACGCGCGCTTTAAGCGCGAGCGCGACGATCTCGATTACGAAATCGACGGCGTCGTCATCAAGGTAGACGACCTGGATCAGCAGCAGCGCCTGGGCTTTACGGCGAAAAGTCCCCGCGGCGCCATGGCCTACAAGTTCCGCGCCAGTCAGAATCGCACCGTCCTGCGGGAAATCCGTCTCCAGGTGGGCAGGACAGGCGCCGTCTCACCGGTTGCCATCCTCGATCCGGTGCTGCTGGCGGGATCCACGGTGCGTCGGGCGACGCTTCACAACGACGACGAGATACGGCGCAAGGACATCCGGCCCGGGGACACGGTGATTCTGGAAAAAGGGGGAGATGTGATTCCCAAGGTCGTCGGCGTGGTGATCGAGGAGCGCCCACCGGGTACCGAGCCCTTCATCTTTCCCGATACCTGCCCCGCCTGCTCCTCCAAGCTCGTGCGCGACGCCGAGGAGGCCGCTATCCGCTGCATCAACCCGGCCTGCCCCGGTCAACTCAAACGGCGTCTGGGACACTTCGCCGGGCGTAACGCCATGGATGTAGAAGGTCTGGGAACAGCGGTCATCGGACAGCTCGTGGACCGGGGTCTGGTCGACGATGTGGGAGATCTCTACGCTCTGGATCGCGACTCCCTGGCCGGACTGGAGCGTTTGGGTGCCCGCTCGGCACAGAATATACTCGACGGCCTGGACGACAGCCGGCAGCGCCCGTTCGATCGTGTTCTCTTCGCCCTGGGCATCCTGCACGTGGGTACCACCGTGGCGCGAACGCTCGCCGCGGCCTTTCCCTCCATCGAGCTACTCGCCGAGGCGGCCCCGGAAGAGCTGGAAGCCGTCGAGGAGATCGGGCCCACCATTGCCCGATCCATAAGCGACTTCTTCAAGTCCCCGGCGGCGCAAACCCTGATCGAAAAGCTGCAGCGCGCGGCCCTTCAGCTCGAGGCAAGCGCGCCGCCATCAGCGCCCAGACCATCCTACTTCACGGACAAGACCGTGGTGCTGACCGGATCTATGCAGCGCTATACGCGGGACGAAGCCGCCGAGCTCATCGGGCGACTGGGTGGCCGCGTGGCCGCCACCGTCAGCGGTAAGACCGACATCGTCGTGGCCGGCGAAAAAGCCGGCTCCAAGCTGGTCAAGGCCCAACAACTTGGGATCGAAGTGCTCGACGAGGAGGCCTTCCTGGAAAATCTGGCGGCGGAGACAGCGTGAGCTGAAGCCCCGCAAGGCCAATCACCGGCCGTTCAGGATTCGTACGACATCGCCGGTGACCGCCACGGCAAAGTGAACGTTCTCCTCAGACACGCGCTCGTCGTGGCCGTGACAGAGCTGGAAGAAATCCATGCCCTGTTCGTAGCGCATCGGTACGAAGCCGTATATCGCCATGTCCATCTCCACCAGCATGCGAGCGTCAGTACCACCGGTCTGCATATAGGGGACGAGGACCGCTTCGGGATCGCGCGCCCGGATCGCCCCGGCCATGGCGTCAAACAAAGGTGTGCGATGATCGAACTCGACGCCGGTGCGGAAGTGGCTCAGTTCAAGCTCGACGCCTGCCGCAACTCCGCCGCTGACCAGAAGATCGCGCACTTCCCGCATGAAAGCTGCCTCGTCCACCCCCGGCAACGGGCGTCCACTCAGCTGGACGGTGGCCGACGAGGGTATGACATTGCGCTTGACCCCGGCCTCCAGGATAGTGGGGGCGCAGGTGTTGCGCACCATGGCATCGAACATGAGTCGCGTCGGCTGGTCGATCGGCAGCTCTTGCAGCGCCGCCTCACAACTCTCTGCGCATAACACCGCCCTTAAGAGCTCGGCCGTCCGCGGCTGTACCTGAGCCGCCGCCGCTCCCTCGAAGAAGGCCCGCACGCTGTCGGGAACTCGATGCGGCAGTTTGCCCTCGAGTTCCCGCAGGACACCGCCCAGGTGCACGATGGCGTTGTCCCCGTGGGGGACGGAGCTGTGCCCCGGCGTGCCGCTGACGATCAGATCGACGTCCGCACCACCCTTCTCGCCCACCTGGCAGGTGTATACCGGCTTGCCGTCGACGAGCAGGGCAAAGCCGCCGGCCTCGTTTATGCCGTATTCGGCATCGAAGACCTCGGGGTGGTTTTCCACCATCCACGCCATGCCGTGACGGGCGCCCTTCTCTTCGTCCGCCGCCGCCACCAGCACCAGATCCCGCTTCAGCGTTACTCCCAGTCGCCAACACGCCAGCAGCACCTGCATGTGGACCGCCGTCGTCAGCTTGGAGTCCACCGCCCCCCTCCCAAATACCAGGCCGTCGGCCACCTCCGCCGCGAAAGGCGGATGAGTCCACTGAGACGGCTCGGCGGGCACCACGTCCAAGTGAGACAGCAGCAGAAGCGGCCGCTGGGAACCATCTCCCCGCAGGCGCACTACCAAATTCGCCCGATTGGGCGCCGAAACCATAACCTGTGGCTGGAGCCCCTCCCTGGTAAGCTCGGCAGCCAGATGCTCGACCAGGGGGAGCTCGTTCCCAGGTGGATTGGTAGTGTCGAATCTCAACATCCGGCGCAGCCGAGAAACCGCTTCGCCACCGGCGGCGATCATATCTTGATCCTTCAGGGTTGGCATATTCACTTACTCACAGGGACTGGAAACTACTCACAGGGACTGGAAGCTACTCACAGGGACTGGAAGCGCCACTCTTCCAGCGGCACCATCGCCGCCACGTCCACGGCGCCCCCGACGCCCAACCCGGGTATCCGCAGAGACCGGATGTCGATGCTCCCCGCTTTGACGGCCAGAACCTGGGATGAGCCGACAGCTCGGTACAGCCCACCATGTTCGCGGGCACAGGTCTGCTGCTCGTCGACGGACAGGTGGTCGAGGCCATGGACGTAGTGGTGGCCGTTGCGCTCGACGTGGGGTATGCCGAGCGCGGCCACGTGGGTCAGATCCTGGTGCAGGGGAACGACGGGCAGATTCATGAGGTCCTCGCCGGTGATAAAGCAGGACTTGCCTGAATCGTTGGAAAACACCCGCGCCAGCCCCTGGTTGGCCACAGCTTTGATGATGCCTTTACAATTCTTGGACGAAACGCCCGTGTATCCCAACGCCCAAGCCTCCCGGAACGAATTCAGATCGCCATCGGATTCGTCGATGATGATGGGTTTTAGGGCAGCCACGGCTCGGATCCCCTTCTCCTGCTCCGATGCCAACGCCAAGTGGCGATCCAGAGGTTGCTCGATGTAGAGAATGGCGTCGTAGAACCGGCTCAGCGCTGGCTCTTCCCTGACCCGCCCCAGCAGCTCGAGGAACTCCCCGAGATCCTTGTATTGCTCGTTTCCGTCCAGGGTAATCCTGTATCCGGTTCGACAGCCTGCGTCCAGCACCGCGGCGATCTCCCGCAGTCTGTCCAGGTCAGCGTCCAGGTCGCCGTTGACCTTCACTTTGAAGTGGGACAGCCCCTGCTCCGCTATATACTCCTCCAGCGCCTGCGGCAGACCGTCGTCGAGCCGCTGGGCGGGTGAGATGTCGTCGCGGCGAATGGGATCGGCCATGCCTACAGTGTGGCGGATGGCGACTGCGTCCAGCGGCTGTGGGGCCACAGCGTCCCGGGGGAGCATCCCCGCGAGCTCACCGTGAAGCGCCGCCAGATCGAGACCCAGATCGCCGTCCGCGAGCGTGGCGTGATAGGGTTTGCCGAGCGCCACCCCTACGGTGTCGACCAGAGCCCGCTCCACGAGGGTGCTGCCGTGAGCGGCGGTCAGGTGGTTGAGCCCCCGCGCATCCCCCTCCCGGAGGGTGGCCGCGTAGCCGTCCGCCCAGATGTCGAATACGGTCCGACAGGTCCGCGCCGCCTCACCGTAGACCCTGGCGGCTGTCCGCGCCGCCCAGATGAGATCGGCGACATTGTCGGCGTAGTCCTTGGCGGGATCCTTGTCGAACCATTTCGGCGGCAGGATGTCGGCCGCCCATCCCTGGCTCGTGGTGCCATCGGCGTACTCGGCGGTCAGCGACAGATGCAGGATGGGTACGGAAGTGAGCGTGGCGGCCCCGTATTTGAAGGGCATGCGGGTGCGCACATTGCGCATGAAGAAGCGAATCTCTTTGATCGACAGCTTTGCTGGCATCTGGTCAGACCGTCCTTGCCGTCCCTAGGTGTTGCCGCCGCGCGAGATCGCCGGCTCCGGCAACGACCGCTCGATACGCTCGAGGCAGTAACCGAAACCAGGGCCGCTGAGAGAGGAGAGCTCGACCTCCCCGCGCCGGCGCCGGTAAAGACCCGGATGGACCACCTCCTCACAACGGGAAGCCTCCGGGTAAAACTGCATGCTGTTGGTCTCCACCCCCATGATGGTGCCCGCGTGAGCGGCCAGCAGGAGGTGCGGTATCTGGGCGAGCATGGGATTGGTCAGATCCTGGACCATCAGCCCCATGCCGTGGGCCTTTGCCCAGCACAGGCTCAACAGGGCCCCCGTCTGGGTCTTGCAGGTCTTGAGGGCCACGCCGGTCCAACCCAGACCGCGACCTAGACGGACCACCTCCCAATCGTGGGCGCTTTCGTCCATGAACAGCGGCTTTCGAGCCGAAACACTGTGCACGTCGATAGGATGGGCTTCGAGGTCGTAGGGAAAGGGCTGCTCGACATAGAGGATCATACCGTAGATCCGCGGCTCCTGGGCCAGCAGTCGATCGAGGATGCCGTTGACGTATTCCGGCTCCTGGACAGTACAGTTGAAGTCCGCGGTCAGCCACACGACACCGGTCTCGATACCGATCTCGCCCACCCGGACCAGTCGGTGGTAATCCCACTCCGCGTCGTCGCCCCGCAACTTGACCTTCAGACAGGTCAGTCCGTCACGCCGAATCCAGTCGGCCAGTAGCACCGGGTGTCCGTCATCCGGGTCGGCATCGTCGAGATCGGCCGCCTCGATGGCGTCGAGCCCACCCACGAGGTGCCAGGCAGGCAGTCGGTCGCGGCGTGGGACCAGAAAATCCTGCGGATACTTCCCCGAAAAAGAGACCTCCGCACCGGCGGCAGGCGCCAGGTAGTGCCCGAGATCGGCGGTCAAATAACGCCCGTTATAGGTCTCGTAGACCGGCACGTCGTGGAGCTGTCCGTAGCTGTCGTGAAGGGCGATGTCGAAGGCGGACAAACACACCAGAGCCGCCAGCCAGGGCATTGGCTGCGGGCGCTGGCGGTTGAACTCCGCCAGCAGCGACGACAGCCGCTGGGTCTGGAAGGCGTGGCCAATCTCCAGAGCATGACCACTCAGATCGAGGGTTGCCCACTCGTGGGCCAATCGTTGGCAAAACTCGACCAGGGCCTGGTGGCGCTCCAGGTGCGAAACCATGGTGGTTGGCCACACCCACTGGACGCTCAGCGGCGTCTCCCCCCAGCCAGTGGCGATGCCGCCGGTGACCCCCTCGACTTGCAGCTTCACCCGCGCGCAGGTGACTTGGGTGAGCGTCTCGGAACCGAACTTCAGGGGCACCCGCGTGGTGACGGGCAGGAAGTAAAGCTCCGCCGACGCCACCTTCATGTCGGTGTCGACCGGCATCCTATCCCGCCGCGAGGATCTCTCTGGCGCGCATCAGCTGGCTTCGCACGGCTTCGGGACCGGTACCTCCAGGGATGTTCCGCAGTGCCAGGCTGCGGCCGGGCTCGAGCAGCTCCAGAATATCCTTGTCGAATTCCTCCGAGTACGACTGCAGCTGGGACAGCGTCAGCTCGTCGAGTCGGTCACCGGCCTCGAGGGTGTCGCGCACCAGTCGGCCGACGAGGTGGTGGGCCTGCCGAAAGGGAATGCCCCGACGGCTGAGATAGTCGGCGAGGTCGGTCGCCAGCAGAGAGTCGGCCATCGATCCGGCCATGCGGTCGGGCCGCAGCGACATCGTCTGCCATGCCGCGGCGAATACCTCGAGGCAGTCCAGTACCGTGTCGAAGGAATCAAAAACCGGCTCCTTGTCCTCCTGCAGATCCTTGGCGTAGGTGAGGGGCACGCCCTTCATCGTCGTCAGCAGCCCCATGAGATTGCCGTACACCCGACCGGTCTTGCCGCGCACGAGCTCCAGGGAATCGGGGTTCTTCTTCTGCGGCATCATACTCGAACCCGTGGCGTAAGCGTCGTCGAGCTCGACGAAACCGAACTCGACCGACGACCAGATGATGAGGTCCTCGCAGTAGCGACTGAGATGCATCATGAGGATGGCGAGCGCCGCCAGCGCCTCCAGCAGAAAATCGCGGTCGCTGACCGCGTCCAGACTGTTGGCGGTGATACCGCTGAACCCGAGTTCGCGCGCCATCTGCTCCCGGTCCAGGGGAAAGGCGCTCCCGGCCAGGGCGCCTGCTCCGAGCGGCAGGTAGTCGGCCCGCCTCCAGCTGTCGCTGACGCGGCCAAGATCCCGTTCCAGCATCCAGAACAGGGATAGCGCATAGTGAGCGAACAGAATGGGCTGAGCCTGCTGCAGGTGAGTGTATCCAGGCAGGATGACTTCGCCGTGACGCTTGGCCGAATCGACCAGCACTGATTGAAGACGCCGAATCCCCTGCGTGACCGCGGCGGTCGCCTGCCGGAGGTAGAGCCGCTCGTCGGTACTCACTTGGTCGTTGCGGCTGCGGCCGGTGTGCAATTTGCCGCCGACCGCCCCGACGTGGTGCGTCAGGCGCTCCTCGACAGCCATGTGGATGTCCTCCATCCCGGCGTCAAACGGAAAGTCGGGGGCGGACATCTCCTCTCTCACTTTTCGCAGGCCATCGGCAATAATAAGGCGCTCCTCGCCCGTGAGCACGCCGGCGCCTTCCAACGCCTGCGCGTAGACCAAGCTGGCGGCGATATCCACCTCCATGAGCTTGCGGTCCACCCCGATGGAGGCGTTGAAGCGCTCCATGAGCTCGGCTTCGACACCGCTGAAGCGACCACCCCAGGCCTTGCCGGTTTCACGACCTGCGTCGTCGGCCTGACCGGATGCGCGGCTCGAAACCGGGTTGCTCATCCCTGGCGCAGAATCTCGTCGAAGACGTCGATGGCCTCGTCGATCTGGTCCTTTTCCATGACCAGAGGCGGCAGAAAGCGCACTATATCTGGCCCGCAGGGAGCGGCCAGAATATCTCGCTCCCTGAAAGCGGCAATGTACTCGGCGGCGGGTCGGTTCTTCATCACCGCGCCGGCGATAAGCCCTCTGCCGCGGATTTCCACGATCTCTTCCGACCACCGCTTGTGCAATTTGTGGAGCCCGGCGTGAAGGTGGTCGCCCCTTTCCTTCACCGACTCCAGAAAGCCGTCGGCGAGGAGTTTCTTCAACACCGTGAGAGCGACGGCGGTCACTACCGGATTGGCGCCGAAGGTCGCGGCATGGTCACCGGCTTCCACCGCATCCGCCACTTTCTGTCGAAGCAGAGAGACGCCGATGGGCAGGCCACCGCCCAGCGCCTTGGCGAGGGTCATGATATCGGGCTCGACGCCGTACTGCTGATAAGCCCACAGCGACCCGGTGCGCCCCATACCCACCTGAATTTCGTCGAAGACGAGCAACATCTCCCGTTCGTCGCACAGCGAGCGCAAGCCCTGGAGGAACGCGTCGGTGGCCACGTGAATGCCGCCCTCGGCCTGGATTGGCTCAACCAGGATAGCGCAGGTCCGATCCGTCACCAGTTTCTCCACCGACGCCAGATCGTTGAAGTCGGCAAAGGAAACACCCGGGAGAAGGGGTTCGAATCCCTTGTGGTACTTCGGTTGTCCGGTGGTGGAGATAGAGCCGTAGGTGCGGCCGTGAAAGGAGTTGTTCATAGCGATAAACTCGAACTTCGGCTCGGAAAATCGGCTACTCCCCCACTTGCGGCAGAACTTCAGCGACGCCTCCCACGCCTCGGTGCCGCTGTTGCAGAAGAAGACCCGGTCGGCAAACGAATTCTCCACCAACAGCTTCGCCAGTCTCGTAGAGGGAATGGTGTGATAGAGGTTGGAGCAATGCATCAGCTGGGCCGCCTGCTCCTCCATCGCCTTCAGGATGTCGTAATCCCCGTAACCGAAGGCATTGACCGCTAAACCGCTGACAAAATCGAGGTAGCGATTGCCGTCCAGATCGAAGAGGTAGACACCGTTTCCCCGCTCGAGCACAAAGTCAGGTCGCCCGTACGTCTGCAGGATATAGTCCGAATCCTGCTTGAGTATTGATTTGGTCTTAATCATCTCTCTTTTCTCCCGCGCTATTGCACGATCTGGGTTCCCACTCCGGCATCGGTGAAAACCTCGAGCAACATGGAGTGAGGTATCGTACCGTCGATAACGTGCGTCTTCCGAACTCCGGCTTTCACCGAGTGAACACAGGCCTCTACCTTTGGAATCATACCACCGACAATTACCTTGCGTGCGACCAGATCCGTCACTTCGTCTACGTGCACCGTCGACAGCAGGGATTCGGCATCTCGAGGGTCCGCCATCACGCCCCTGACATCGGTGAGAAACACCAGCTTTTCCGCGTGCAGAGCCGCCGCTATCTCCCCTGCCGCGGTGTCGGCGTTGACATTGTAGGACTCGCCGTTTTCACCGCGCCCGATGGGGGCCACCACGGGAATCTGCCCCTGCGCGATGAGATCGAATAGCGGCCTCGGCTCGATGTGTTCGACATCCCCAACGAAGCCGATGTCGACTCTCCCGGCGTCCGTCTCGGCAAAGTGTTTGCTGACCGTCATGACGCCTGCATCCTTGGCGGACACGCCGACCGCCTTGCCGCCCAGTGCTTCTATCTCGCCCACAATGCCGGCGTTTACCTCGCCGAACAGCGTCTCTTCCACGACTCTCATCGTCGCCTCGTCCGTGACTCGCAAGCCGTTGACCCTCCGGGTCTCGACCCCAGCCTCTCTCAACCTCCTGTCGATAGCCTTGCCACCACCGTGGACGATGACGGGGTTCATCCCCACATGTTCCATAAATACGATGTCCCTCAGTACCGTGTCTCCCCCCTTCTCACCCCTGTCACTCTGACTCGATCCCATGGTACTGCCACCGTACTTTACCACCACGATCCGGTCGCGGAACGACTGTATGTAGGGCAGGGCTTCGACCAGGACGGCCGCCTTGTCGATGTATTGCTGAAGAGACTCCATCGCTCACTCACTCACCCACTCACTCACTCACTCACTCACACGCTGTCGCCGGTTATTTCAGCGAGCAGGCCGACCAGCTCTTCTGCCGCTGCGGCAGTGCTGGCGACCAGGAAGATGGTGTTGTCGCCGGCGATAGTACCCATCACCTGGGGCCAGCCGATCCGGTCGATCGCCTCGCACACACTCTGAGCGTGGGCGGAAATCGTCTTGACCACCAGCAGGTTTCCCGCCCGGTCGACACTGACGAGGTAGTCCTGGAGTTCTCTTTCCAGGATGTGGCGATCTCGGGAAGTGGCCCCCGTCTCCTGCAAGGTGTAGCTGAAGCCGCCACCCGGACGCGGCACCCGCACCACCCCCAGCTCCCTGAGATCCTTGGACAGCGTCGACTGCCTCACCTGGATGCTCTCCCTCCGGAGGGCCTCCGCCAGATTCTCGTGGGTATCGATGGGAGCGCCCTGCAACAGCTGTCTTATCTTGGCGTGACGGAGCTGCTTCACACTCACCAATCGGCCTTCTCTCTGCATGACCCATGACCGTTGTAACAATAATTATTCCCTATTTTCGAATAATTATTATAACGTAAAGCCAATGATTTGTCAACCGGTCCCGGAAACTGATCAAGCGACGAACATCCAGCCCTGCCAAGGGCAGTATGCCTTCGCCCCAGGTAATACACCGTAACCCCCCCCCAACCACCCTTCTACCACGAGACCACTCCAACTATTACGTCCTCCCCGAAGGTCCCAGATCAAGGTTCAGCTAGAGCATCCGTCCGCGAAGCTCCCAGCCTCTCACCGGTGGTCAACAGCTCGGTCAGCCTTTGCCGCAGTTCGCTGTTCGAAAGCCCGCGGGCCAATCCGCCACCAACGGTCAGGGAGATGGCCTGATTCTCCTCGGAGACAACAATGGCGACCGCATCGGTCTCCTGCGAGACCCCGACAGCGGCCCGGTGACGGGTCCCCATGCGCTGGTCCTCCACCTCTTCTGCCAGAGGCAACGTACACCTTGCCGCCACCAGACTTTCGCCCTGAATCACGACGGCCTGGTCGTGGAGCGGGGACCTGGGTGTAAAAATAGTCGTCAGCAAATCGGCGGAAACGCTGGAGTTCAAAGGAACCCCGGATTCAATGATCGCCTCCAACCCGGCCTCTCGCGCCACTACAATAAGCGCCCCATAACCCCGCTCGGACAGCTGCGCCGCAGCTGAGACCAACTCGTCGATAACGCGGGTCGGTTCGGCCCGATAAAACCAGCGAAGGATGGGGCTCTGTCCCAGAGCCACCAGCATCCTCCTCAACTCCGGCTGAAAGAGAATTACCAGAAGGATGAGAAGGATGGACCGGACCTGCTCGAGCAGGAAGGCGAGGGCCGTCATTTCCTGCCAGCGCGCCGCCAGCAGAATGGTCACCAGAAGGAACAGACCCACCAGCATCTGCGCCGCTCGAGTACCGCGAATGAGTCCAAGCAGTCGATAGAACACGAAGCCGACGATGAGGATATCCAGCGCCGATATGACCGAAAACGGGATAAAACCGAAGATGTGAAAGAGAGGGTAGCCGAAAAAATCGAACACAGGAATATTGGGGGAAAGGAGTTCAGGCCCGGGAGGGCTGCGCGGACCCGACCGCCTCTGCAAAGCGGACGGCGTGCACAGTCTCTGCGACATCGTGAACGCGCACGACGTGAGCGCCGTGAACGACAGCCAGGACCGCGGCTGCGAGGCTGCCCGGCAGTCCATCCTTGGCGGTGAGTCCCGCCGGCTTCCAGACAAAGGACTTGCGCGACGCCCCCACGACCACGGGACAGCCCATACCCGCGAAAATTTCCAGGTGGCCTAGAAGGGCGAGATTATCACTGGGGGACTTGCCAAAACCGAGTCCCGGATCGACGGCGACCCGCCGCGGGTCGACGCCAGCGTCGCAGGCGCGAGCTATCCCCGTCCTCAGGAAGCAGCTGATCTCGCCAAACAGATCGTCATAGTCCGTGTTGCGCTGCATCGTCGACGGTGTTCCTCGGCGATGCATCAAAATCAGATGCGCCTCCCTGCTGGCGGCAAGACCCGCCATTTGCGGGTCGTCGAGACAGCTTATGTCGTTGATGATATCGGCCCCGGCATCCAGGGCCGCCGCAGCCACGGCTGCCTTGGTGGTATCCACTGAAATCGGCACACGCCCGTGGCGCCGGATCCCCTCGATGGCGGGAATCACACGGCTGCACTCCTCTGACACCGAGATTTCAACCGCTTCCCCATAGAGGGGGGGACGCGTCGACTCGCCGCCAATGTCAATGATGTCGGCACCTTCCGCCACCATCTCCAAGGCACGCTCCACCGCAGCTGCGGGATCGGCATAGCGCCCTCCGTCGTAGAACGAGTCCGGTGTGCTGTTCAGGATGCCCATGACCTGGGCACGCGCGCCGAAATCAAGCCCTCGGCCGTCGCCCAGATCCCACACCATGTCGCTGTCAGCGACCCTCAGAACTGTCCCCCTCCGGCGACCGCGTCGCACGAGGAGTGGAGTCGTCGGTAGCAGGGCTGTCAGCATCGGTGAGGGCGGAGGGCGCTGTGTTGGCCGGAAGTCCCTCAGTCTCTGGCGGGGAGCCATTTTCTCCCCCCGCACCATCCGCCGTGGCCGGCTGGTCCTCGGGCGCATCCCTGATGATGGGCTGCCCGCTAAGGACTAGCTCCAGCTCGGCATCGTCGATCACTTCGTGCTCCAGCAGGGCCTGGGTCACCATGTCGAGCTTAGCTCTATTGTCGGCCAGGAGCTGAGATGCCCGTTTCTCCGCCTCCAGCACGAGATCGCGGATTTCGGTATCGATCATCACTGCTGTGTGCTCGCTGAAATTGCGCGTGCGAGTAAATTCCTTGCCCAGAAACACCTCTTCACCCTGACCGCCCAGGGACAGCGGCCCCAGGCTCTTGTTCATGCCCCAGTCGCAGATCATGGAACGAGCCAGAGAGGTGACCTGTTTGTAGTCGGCCTGGGCCCCCGTAGAGCGCTCGCCGAAGACGAGAGTTTCGGCGCAGCAGCCGCCCAGCGTCGTGGTTAGATGAGCTCTCAGCTTGGACTCGGTCACCGAGTTACGCTCTTCGGAGAGGAAGGAGACCATCCCCATAGTCTCGCCTCTGGGCACAATAACAATCTTGTTGATCGGCGGCGCCCCGGGCGTCAGCTTGGCCACCAGGGCATGCCCCGCTTCGTGCACGGCCGCCAGCTGCTTGTCCTCTTCGCTCATCACCATGCTCTTGCGCTCGGGGCCGAGCATGATCCGATCCTTCGCTTCCTCCATGTCGATCATGAGCACCTTGGTGCGGTCGCGACGCGAGCCCAGCAAGGCCGCCTCGTTAACCAGGTTCTCCAGATCCGCTCCCGACATCCCCGGAGTGCCCTTGGCCAGACGCTCTAGATCGACACTCTCGTCCAGGGGAATGCTGCGCGTGTGCACCAGGAGTATTCCCTTACGCCCACGTACGTCCGGCAGCCCCACGACGATGCGCCGGTCGAAGCGGCCCGGTCGCAACAAAGCCGGATCCAGCACGTCGGGACGGTTGGTGGCGGCGATGAGAATGACGCCGTCATGCGATTCGAATCCATCCATTTCCACCAGTAGCTGGTTCAACGTCTGCTCGCGCTCGTCGTGCCCCCCCCCAATGCCGGCACCGCGGTGGCGGCCAACGGCGTCGATCTCGTCGATGAAGATGATACAGGGAGCGCTCGCCTTGCCTTGCTCAAAAAGATCGCGCACCCTGGAGGCGCCGACGCCGACGAACATCTCGACAAAGTCGGAGCCGCTGATGGAGAAGAAGGGGACACCCGCCTCGCCGGCCACGGCGCGGGCGAGGTGAGTCTTGCCCGTGCCCGGTGGCCCCACCAGCAACACGCCCTTGGGCGTACGGCCCCCAAGCCGCTGGAATTTCTTGGGATCCTTGAGAAAGTCGATAATTTCCTTGAGCTCCTCTTCGGCTTCGTCGACGCCGGCCACGTCGCCGAAGGTCGTCTTCTTCCGGTCTTCGGTCAGCATCTTCGCCTTGCTCTTGCCGAAGGAAAACAACCCTTTCGGCCCGCCCTGCATCTGCCTCAGCATGAACACCCAGAAGGCGATGAAGAGCAGCCACGGGAGAAAGCTGATCAGTGCGCTGTACCACTCGAAGGGCTTGTCCTTGAAAGAAAAATCGATGCCCGCCTCTTCCCACTCCCGTTTGTCGTCGGCGTCGACGGTACCTAGGTTGACGACGAAAGTAAGGCCGTTGGCGAGAAGGCCCTGAAACTCCTCCTTGCCCACGATCTGGGCCTGAACGATCTCGCGTCTCTTGAGAAACTCACGGTACTCGACATAGGATACTTCCGTGGTTTCAGCTGGCACGCTACCAAAGAATTTTGCGACGAAGAGCAACACCAGAACGAGGAATATCCAGAACGCCCGTGTCCTGGATGGCCACCGCCACGGGCTTTGGCCTTCTCCCCCAGCGGTTGAACCGCCGGCCGTTGGCTCGCTCCGCCTGGCCGGCGCCGGGCGCTCGACCGATGTCTCGTTCTCGTCGGCCGGGTCCTGGTGCGGATGCGAAGGTCGTTCCGCTCCTGCTGTGTCAGTGACGTCTCCCACTTCCGGCTCAGCCGAACCGGGACTCGCGCTATTGGGATGACGGTCTGTTTTCTGGCTCTGTTCCATGATTGTCGTAAGAAATCTTTCTGCTAAACTGTTCCGTCACACACCTCACCCGTCACACGTCTCACCCGTCACACATCTCGTTGCGGCCGCCGAAACTCGTACTGAGCTCTAGGTAAACCAAGTGCTGTGAGTCGGGCCGCACTTTGAATCCGTCGCCCAGACAGATTCCCCCCACCCAGGCAATCTCCTTACCTCTGGCCAGGACGACGACATCGTCCCTGTCGATACGCGGCCTCTTCGCGTCCACCAACAGGTGACTGACCTTCTTATGACCCGTCATGCCCAACGGCTGCAGCCGGTCGCCCGGCCGGTGGCTCCTCAGTCCCAAACCTTTAGCTGCGTCGGCATCGAAGGCGACACGCCACCCTCCCAATAGTGGACGCACGCGCGGGAAAGCAGTTGCCGGTAGCAGCCGACTCTGCAGTATGATGCCCCGTTCGGGCACTTCGGTTCTGCCGGGGATGCGAATGTCGATATCCAACTCAGGGTAGGGTATCCGCCTGCGGAAAATGAGACGATCACCCGTCAGCTGAACATTCAGGAGTCCCGGCAAACGCCCCAACTTCGGCGACTGACGGCGCAGAATCTGCGTCACCGCTTCCACATGAGAGAACTCCACAGCGTCGCGGCCATCGGCGACGCCGTTTGTGCGCAGCAGTTCCAGCATCACCGACCTCAAGATCCTGCGCTGAATAGCTATATGATAATCGACGAGAAGGCGGGCAGCAAGGACTATCTTACCTGGAGAACGCTCGCAAACGACTGTTTCCACAGCCTCTTGCGAGATTTGTGCCAGCTGCGAGTCCTCTGCTGCCAGCAGGCTTGAGGTACGGCCCAGGGCCGCGCTGATCTCCGGGTTGTAGTGCTCTCTCAGATATGGAATCAGCTCGTGGCGCACTCTGTTGCGAAGAAAAGCGCGGTCGCGATTTGACTCATCCTCGCGGAACGGCAGCGCCCGGGCCCCCGCATAGGTAGCGATATCATCTTTTCTCACGGCCAGGAGGGGTCTCAGGTACCTGCCATCTCGCAGCAGTCGCATGCCCCCTAAACCGCGGGATCCACTGCCCCTCAACAACCGCAGCAACACGGTTTCGGCCTGATCGTCGGCGTGGTGTCCCAAGGCGATCCTGCTGCTGCCGGTGCGCCTCATCACGTCGTCGAGAAACCGGAAGCGCAGCTCTCGCGCCGCCATCTCCACCGACAAGCCGCGGCCCCTGGCATGCCCGGTTACATCTGCCGACTGCCCGAAGAAAGGCAGCCCTCTCGCCGCGGCTGCAGAGGCGACAGAACGCGCATCGCCAACTGACTCGAGACGCAGTTGATGGTCGAGATGGGCGACGTGCAAGCGCAGATCCTGATCGCCGCTAAGATGATGGAGCACGTCGAGAAGGACCGTAGAGTCGACCCCACCAGATACGGCGACAACGACACCGTCACCCCGCCTGGGACCCTCCGCCCCCAGCAACACACTCTCGACGCAGCGCACCAATTCTTCCGGACTCATTTGCTACACCTCACTGACGCAGCGCATCAGACTATTCCGGACTCATGCTGTCGAGATCCTGGAACAGGTATTGCTTTGATCCCAGACATCCCCTCTCTTGCTCCCCGAAAGGACATCTCCAATGTCTGCCACTTCGCTAGACCGCGTCAGGGTCCAGACTGCCCGTATGCTGGAACTCTACTCATTGGTACGACGGGAACTGGAGAAAGGAAACGACTCTCCCCTCTCAGCTAACGAGCGCTCCGGGCTCAGTCGATCCATCGAAAGCATCGCCCAAAGTATGCGGCAACTACAGACCTACTTTGCGTCAGAGACGGAACAAAATTCCTCAATCGAAGCAACCCCCGACCCCGAAAATAGAGTGCGTCTACCCGATCCTGAGAACCTGAGGGAACAAGCCGCCGAGCTGGATCAACTCGTCGATGCGGTCCTGAAGTGGCAGATGAGTGAAGCAAGCAACGCATTACCGGGGAACACAGACAACTAACAAGCCACATTCAGCCAATAACGAGCACGCCAAGAGAGAATACGAAGTATTCTCTCATCGGGCGCATGATCACCGAACGGGCTCGACCACCCAAGAGCGCCCGTCCTTACAAAGACACACTCACCGCAATCAGTGCAGTCCACTCGCTGACCCGCAATTCCGAATCTACGGCGCGAACGCGATAGTAGTAGACAACACCTCGCGTGCCTGTCGAGTCCTCCCGCGTCGTCGTGATCGCGTTGGGAACTATATCCTCGAAATCGGCGTCGTCCGTGCTCCCCGCCACGGTCGTGCGCTGGACCTCGTAACGGAGTATGCCAATGCTCGTCGACGCCGTCCAGCTGATCGTGACCACCGGAGACTCGTCGGAGGCGGAGGGAGTCGTCGACGACAGCGTGACGTTCGTGGGTGATGCCACCCCCGACGTGGCCAGGGACAGGGTGCTGGAACGGGGGCTTGTATTCCCCTCCTGATCCTGTGCTTCCACCTGGTAGAAATAGGTGGTCGTAGCCGCCAGGGCGGTATCCTGGAAAGAAGTCGTAGTCGACGAGCCGACCTGCGTGAAGGGTCCTTCGGCGCTGTCGGCGCGATAGATGAGGTAGTCGCTCACACCCGTCAGCGTTTCCCCGCCGCTATCGGTAGTCGGCGCCTGCCAGGTGATGTTCAGGACCTCGGGATCGTCCTCGACCGGATCGCCGTCGAGGAAGGCGGGAGCCGCCGGTGCCCGTGTGTCGGTTAGTACCGAGACTCCATCGAAAGCGGACAAGCCGCTCTCCCCCTCAGGCACCAGGGCACTGACGCGATAGAAGAACACTGCCCCCCCGGTCAACCCGGAGTCGGTAAACGTCGTCTGTCCGGTGGTGAAGGTAGACCCCTCGCTTCCGGTAAGCCGCTCATAGCCCTGATCGGAATTTGCCGAGCGATATACATTGTAACCGAGCAGATCTTCCTCGCCGCTGGCGTTCCAAGAGAGGGTGATAGTGCGGATCCCGGCCGTAGCCGCAAGGCCGGATGGTGTGTCAATTCCCTGGGTAGTGGCGGAGACCGCACCAGAGCGCGGACTGACGTTTCCAGTCGGATCCAGTGCTGCGACGGCGTACCAGTAAGTAGTGGCTCCGTCCAGCCCGGTATCGTCAAACACGGTCTCGGGCGCCGTCACGGTGTCGACGGCAGCCAGCGATGAGACCCCGTCTTTACTGCGGAACACGATGTACGAAGCAAGGCCGGTTAATACCCCACCATCCTCGTCTGCGGTAGACCCGCTCCAACTGAGTGTCACGCGCGCCTGGGCAGCGTCGGCGATAGCGACCACGTTCGCAGGTGTGGCTGGAGAGACGTCGTCAGTGCGCGCCTCGGCGCTCACAAAGACAGACTGCTCGCTCTCGGTCTGTGACGTGACGGCCGACACCTTGTAGAAAAACAGCTGACCGGCGGTAAAACCTGAATCTATGTAGGATGTCTGCCCCGTCGTGAACGACGTGCCATCCGCGCCCTCGATCCGAGTGAAAGGCAGATCAGACCGCGCTGAGCGATAGATGTTGTAGCCGATGAGCGCGTCGTCATCTACTGCCTGCCAGGTCAGCTCAATGCTGCCGGTACCGTCCGTGGCGGCCAGGCCCGTTGGAATCGCCACGCCCTGCGTCTG
>Ga0066376_10000988_pt1 | contig 27544 bp, 18 predicted proteins | sample Knorr_S15_td_Bot_FD_77009 | JGI IMG/M metagenome (GOLD analysis project Ga0066376, IMG submission 77009) | Marine microbial communities from Southern Atlantic Ocean transect - Knorr_S15_td_Bottom_ad_5009_LV_A | ecosystem: Environmental > Aquatic > Marine > Oceanic | place: Southern Atlantic... | reverse complement strand
CCCGGCACCCCCGACCGCTGGTACCTGCTCTCCTACGTCGCGGTGACGTACTTCTCGATCTACGCGCACCGCAACCTGATCAACTTCATCCAGCCGTCGCTGCTGATGCCTGTTGCCGAGGGGGGATTGGGACTCGATGAATCACAGCTGGCGTGGGTCGGCCCGGCCTGGCAGTTGCCCTACTGCCTCTCGCAACTCTTCGCCGGGTACCTCTCGGATCGCTACTCGCGTCGCAAGGTCATCCTCTGCAGCCTGCTGGCCAGTTCGGTCTGCCTGGCTGCGATGGGCCTGGTCGGCAACCTGGGCGAGTTGCTGGTGGGTCGCGCGCTGCTGGGACTGGCCCAGGCCTGTGCGGTGCCGGCGATGGCCGGTGCGATCGCCGACTGCTTCCGGCCTCACACCCGCTCCCGCGCCATGGCCATCTACCTCTTCAGTTACAACGCCGCGGTGATCGTCGCGGGCAAGTACGGCGGCGCGATCGCCGACCTGGATCCTCAACACATCCCCGGCACACCCGAATCATGGCTCGTGCACGGCTGGCGATTGTCTCACTTTGCCTTCGCCGCCGGAGGCCTGCTGGCCTGGGTCGTGCTGCTGAAGGTGCTCGAGGAACCGGCTCGTACCGAGCGGCGCGAGGACCGTGGGCTGGGGACCACCGGAGGGACCCTCCGGCAGACCCTCGGGCAGGTCTTCCGCGTACCCACCTTTCACCTGATGTATCTCACCTTCGCGTGCGCGGGGATCGTCGTCCAGATTTCGAGGTTCTGGATGCCTCAACACTTCTTCAAGCTATTTCACGAATCAGAGGGCTGGGACCAGCAGGATGTCGGCAGCTTCTCGACTCTCTGGATCCAGATCGGCAGCATGACCGGACTGCTGTGTGGAGGGATGCTGGCCGATCGGCTGGTACGGCACACAATCCGGGGTCGCGTGTGGGTGCAGTTGGGCGGCTGGATGTTGCTGACGCCCTGCCTGGTGCTGATCGGGACCCAGGAGAATCCGGATGTGCTGAGGGTGGCCATGCTGTTGATGGGGCTGGGGCTGGGCGCCTACCAGGCCAATTTCTGGACCGCCTCGTTTGACGTCATCGACCCCGCCGCCCGGGCCACCACCATCGGCCTCTTCAACCTCTCCTCGGGTCTGCTCGTTTCGACCTGGTTCGACCCGTTCCTCGGCTGGCTCGAAACCGACGCCCAGCAGCAGGGCGAATCGATCCTCGGACCCGCGATCGTCTCGGTTTCCGGAGTCGGCGTCGCCTGCATCGTGCTGCTGTTGCTGATTATGTGGAGGACTTTGCCGCGAGACTACGTGGGTGAGGACCCCGGCGGCGACTGAAGACTAACGGCCTTGCCCTGTCGAGGACCCCGCGCGACAATGGGTGGGTTCCCCGACCCCAGGACACTGCGTGATGCGATCGATCATTGCTCTGCTGCTCGTGGCGATCCTGGCCGGTCCCGGCGTGTCGCCGCTCGAGGCGGCTCGGAAGAAAAAGGACCCCAAGGTCAAACGCTGCCTGAGCAAGGCGCTCGACTACCTCAAGCGCGAACAACGACGCCAGGGATACTGGGAAGCTCGCGGAGGACAGTACCGCGTGGCGATGACCGCCCTGGCGGCCAACGCGCTACTGGCCGAAGGATCGACCACCACCACCGGCAAGTACCGGGACGAAGTCGCCCAGGCCGTCGACTTCCTCGTCGGACAGTCGCGCTCGAGCGGACTGATCGGCTACAAGAGCGACTACCGCTACACCTACGGCCACGGATTCTCGATGCTGTTCCTCTCGCAGGTCTACGGCGAGGAGGAGGATAAGAAGCGACGCAACGAGCTGAAGAAGGTGCTCTCCAAGGCGGTCGACTTCTCGGCCAAGGCCCAGACCACTCGAGGCGGCTGGGGATACGTCTCGGCCAAGGACGGCAACGACTTTGACGAGGGCTCGACCTGCATCACTCAGGTCCAGGGACTCAGAGCCTGCCGCAACGCGGGTATCCCCGTGCCCAAGGAAATCATCGACAAGGCCCAGAAGTACATCCGCGATTGCATGACCCCCGATGGCGGTATCCGCTACCGGTTCGGTCAAAGCGGAGGCGCCCGGCCACCGATTACCGCCGCCGCCGTCGCCTGCATGTTCAACTCGGGTGAATACGAAACCGACCAGGTCAAGAAGATGATGGCCTACTGCGAAAAGAACGTCTGGCCCGGCCGCGGAGTCACCAGCCGCTTCGGACACTGGCACTACACTCACTACTACTACTCGCAGGTGATGTACCGCATGGGCGAGGAGAAGTGGGGGAAGTACTCCGCCGAGATCACGAAGCAGCTGTTGCGGACTCAGTCGAGCTCGGGAGCATGGCTCGAAGGCTACATCGGCCCGGTCTACACCACGTCAATCAACGCGACGATCCTGCAGCTGGACAACGCCTTCCTGCCGATCTACCAGCGGTAACGGTTCCCGAGGCGGCCTTCTGTTGTCTGCCATCGGCAAACGCCGATACAATCACCGTATGCTCCAAGTGTTCTCCAGTCCCGCATCTCGAGATTGCAGTGGCTTCTCGCGCCGCGAAGCCATCTCGGTCGGATCGCTCGGCCTCGCCGGGCTCGGTGCCGGTTCATTGGGGCTGGCCGACCTGTTGCGAGCCAAGGCAGCGGCTCCCGCGGCGTTTCGTGACAAGTCGATCGTGCTGCTGTTCTTGACCGGAGGCCCCAGCCAGGTCGAGACGTTTGACCCGAAGATGACGGCTCCGGCCGAGGTCCGCAGCGTCACGGGCGAACTGAAGACGAGCCTGCCCGGTGTCACCTTCGGCGCCACGTTCCCCCGACTGGCCCGCCTCGCCCACCGGATGGCCGTCGTCCGCTCGTTCACTCATGGAAACTCGAACCACACCGGCGGAGCCCAGGACGTGATGCGGGGCGGTGCCGGGAACCAGGTCGGGATGGGCTCGATCGTCACGCGGTTGCGCGGCACCAGCCACCCCACGACCGGCATCCCCACACAGGTCTACCTCAGCCACCGGGAACCCGATCCGCAGTTCAACAAGGAGCGGTTGAGACTGCTCGAGGCGGCTACGGCGGGGGAACTGGGGGCAGCCTTCGCCCCCTTCGATCCGCTCGGAGATGGGCCGGTCAACCAGAACCTGACACTCAATCTGCCAAGCCGCCGGCTGGCAGACCGCCGCACGCTCAGACAATCGCTGGACCGGCTGGCCCGCAGCGTCGACGTCAGCGGCATGATGGAGGGCCTGGACAGGTTCGAGCAGCAGGCGTTCAACCTGCTGCTGGGCAAGGGACGCCGAGCGTTTGATCTCACAGGCGAAGACCCCGCACTAATCCGCCGTTACGACACCGGGCGATTCAATACCGCTCTGCGCGTCAAGACCCGGCACTCAACACTCGGACACCAGATGCTGATGGCTCGGCGACTGTGCGAGGCCGGGTGCGGGTTCATCACCGTGCACAACCCCGGCTGGGACATGCACGGTGGCAACACGCAATTCAATATCCCCTTCGGCATGGAACGTCTCGGCCGACCCGTCGACCAGGCCGTCAGCGTGTTCCTCGAGGATCTCGAGCAACGAGGCCTCTCGGACAAGGTGCTGCTGATCATCACCGGCGAGTTCGGACGCACGCCCAAGGTCAAGACCGACGGCGGACGCGATCACTGGCCCAAGCTCAGCACACTCGCGTTCTCCGGAGGCGGGTTGCCGATGGGGCAGGTGATCGGCCGCTCGAACCGCAACGCCGGAGAACCGGCCTCCCGGCCCGTCTCACCCGAAGATCTCTTCGCCACGATCCTGGCGACGATGTTCGATATCGGCGAGCTGAGGCTGCTGCCCGAGGTGCCTCGTGATGTGGCCCGCCTGATCGAACGCGCCCAGCCCATTCCCGAGCTGGCCGGGTAGTTCGCTCAGGGGTCAGACGCCGCCCACCGGGGGGTTTGCTCCACCTGCCACGTTCAGCAGGCGGGGCCTGACCCCTTCTTCGAGTTGCAGCGAATGCTGGTTGAAAAGGGGTCAGGCCCCGCCTGCGTGCCGTTCTGGGTGGAGCGGGACTTTCTGTGGGCGGCGTCAGACCCCGAGGCACACAAGGAACAACACGATGGGCATCCTCGATCGATTCAAGCTCGACGGCCGTGTCGCCCTGGTCACCGCCGGCTCGGGACCACAGTTCGGCAGCAGCCTGACCGAGGGACTGGCCGAAGCCGGTGCCACGGTCGTCTCGGCATCTCGCTCGCTACAACGCAACCAGCAGTTCGCCGAGGGGCTCCGTGAACAGGGGCACGACGTGCACGCTGCCCAGGTCGATATCACCGACGTCGATTCGATCAACGCGCTCAGAGACCAGGTCCTGGCCGACCACGGACGACTCGACGTGCTGGTCAACAGCGCGTTGGCCCGAGACGGTCATGTGGGAGCGTTTGACGAGCAGACCCCCGAAGTGATCGGGCGTTCCGCGGCCGGTGACTTCACCGGGCTGTTCGCCATCTGCCAGGCGTTTCTGCCGACGATGGTCGAGCAGGGCCGTGGATCGATCATCAACATCTCGAGCATCTACGGCGTGGTCGCAAACGACCCGACCCTCTACCTGGGAACCGACATGAAGCAGCCGGCCACCTACTCGTTTGTGAAGGCCGGCATGATCAACTTCACCCGCTACCTGGCCAACTACTACGGTAAGCAGGGCATCCGGGCCAATTGCATCAGCCCCGGCGGCTACTTCGACAACCAGCCCGAGGCGTTTGTTGACGAATACACCCGGCGGGTCCCCGTCGGCAGGATGCTCGACAACGAAGACATCAAGGGAGCCGTGGTCTACCTGGCCTCGGACGCGTCCGAGTACGTCAATGGCCATAACCTGCTGGTCGACGGAGGCTGGACAACCGTGTGAGTGGGGGTCTGACGCCACCCATGACGTGGCCGAAGGCCCGCCATGGGTGGGGCCTGACCCCTTTTTTCCAGCCACCTTCCAACGCGGGAAGGGGTCAGGCCCCGCCAGCGGCGTCAGACCCCCCCGTTCACTCGACGTAAAGAAACTCGTCGAGGTTGAACAGCACGAGGCAGAAGTCGGAGAGCGTCTCGGCAAATGACCCCTCGCCGTTCTCCAGAAACGCCCGGCCCAACGACAGCTCATCAGGACTCGGCCCACGACAAAGCGCCAACCGGTAGGCACGCTCCACAACCGCCACCGGTGCCCGCCCCGCCTCGATCTCGAGCCGCGAAGCAAACGCCTCGGCCTGCCGAGCCAGCTCGGGACTGTTCAACAGCGTCAACGCCTGTCCCGCATGCGAACTCTGGTTCCGCCGTCCGCAGCTGACCATCGTTCCGGGTGCATCGAAGTCGGTCAGCAACGGCGGCCGGTTGTTCCGCTTGACGAACAGGTAGATCGAACGGCGGTTGTGCTGGAAGAGATCGGGATGAGCCTGCCAGGTGCCCTTGTACTGAAGCGCTGCGACTTCCGGTGGCAACGGCAACCGCACCCCGGGTCCGCCCGACTGGCGATTCAGCCGTCCGCTGACCGCCAGCAGGCTGTCCCGCAACGCCTCGGCCTCAAGACGAAGACGCCGGGCCCGCCACAGCATCTGGTTCTCGGGATCGGCATCAAGACCCGCTGCCTTGGCCGCATGATTCGATTTGGCTGAAACGCTCGATTGCTGGTAGGTCGCCGAGAGTACCATCAGGCGATGCAGAGGCTTGATGCGGCCGTGGGTTGAGACCAATTCGGCGGCGAGCCAGTCGAGCAGCTCGGGATGAGTGGCGGCTGCGCCCATCACGCCGAAGTCGTTCGGAGTGGCCACGATGCCCTGGCCGAAATGGTGTTGCCAGATCCGGTTGACGAAGACCCGGGCGGTCAGAGGGTTCGACGCCGAGGCCAACCAGGCAGCCAGTTCGGCACGCCGACCCGGTGACTGCCGGCCATCGGCCTCGGCCACCTCGTCGATCGACGGACGAGGCCGCTGGCGGAAGGAGGTCGGCCGAACCGTGCCTCCGGAACCGACCATCACCGACGGGAAACTCGGGAACACCTCCTCGCCCAGGTCATGAGGATCACCACGCACCAGCCGATAGGTCACCGGGACCTTCTTGCCCCGGTCCACGATCGCCATCACCGACGCCACGGCGGGAGGCTCGGATGACCCCACCGCCTGCAATCGAGCCTGTACCGATACGTACTTCTTACGCTCCCGCTTGGCCAGTGCCTCGCGAATCTCCGCCTCGGCAATCACCAACAACCGCTCGGCAGCACTCGCCAGCCGCGACTGGCCGGGCGTGCGGGTCGCCGGATCGATGGCCAGGGCGGCGAGAGTCTCGGGGCTGAATCCTCGACGACGCTGCTCGGTCAGCCGTTTCTTGACCGGGGCTTCGATCGCTTCAAGTTCCTTGCGGATCTCGTCCCGCCTGGCCATCCAGCTCTTTCGAGCCGCCTCGAGTCGCGAGCGTTCCCTGGCAGGAACCAACGGCAGGTCGACCGCGCGGCTGGCCGCGAAGAAGGCCTGCAGCCTGTAGTAGTCGGCCTGGGACAGTGGGTCGAACTTGTGGTCGTGACACCGAGCACAACCGAACGTGACACCCAGGAAGGCCGTGCCGACCACGTCGATGATCTCGGTCAGCCGCTCCTGGCGGTTCTTGGCCAGGTCCTGTTTGCCCGCGTTCATCCGCAACGGTCCGAGCCGATGCAGGCCCAGAGCCGGCAACGCCCCTCGGTCCTCGGGAAACAGCTCGTCGGCGGCAATCTGTTCGCCGACGAATCGGGCAAATGGCTTGTCGTGGTTCAGCGATTCGATCACCCAGTCGCGGTACCGCCAGGCGTGCGGCCGCGGGTCGTCGTATTCGAAGCCGTCACTGTCGGCGTAACGCACGACGTCGAGCCAGTGCTGAGCCCACCTCTGTCCATACTCGGGCGAAGCCAACAGCCGATCCGCCAGCCGTGACCACGCTTCCGGGCGTGTGTCGGCAAGGAACCGGTCGATCTGCTCCGGGGTCGGTGGAATACCGACCAGGTCCAGATAGAGGCGTCGCACGAGCGTTCGGCGTGGGGCACGAGGTGAGGGGCCGAGGTCGAGATCTTCGAGTCCCTTGAGGATGAAGGCGTCGACGGGATTGGCCAGCCAGCCGGTGTCCTGGACCCGGGGTATGGCCGGGCGGCGGACCGGTGTGAATGCCCACGCGCGTTCTTCGTCCTGGGCGCGCACGTCGCCGTGGGCGAGCACCAGAAACAGGATGGCCGGCAGCAGTCTGCGCATCGAGCGTCCTCGAGGGGATCCTCCATCTTCGGAGCCGCATGCCGTGAGGGTCAAGCCGAGGTGGTACGGTGGCTGGGGTCTGACGCCCCGCCCGTGGCGGGGGGCCTGACCCCTTGATTCCAACCACCATGGTTTGCGGGAAGGGGTCAGGCCCCGCCAGCGGGCCGCCTCCGGCGGGCCGCTGGCGGCGTCAGACCCCAGCGGTACGTCTGACCCCAGCCACCGCTTCCGGCCCATCAACCGCTCGGGTAACCTATACCTCTGATGAATAACTCTCGTTTCAGACCCCACTGCCCCGGCCAGCGGCCGGCGATCGACCGCCGAGATTTTCTCCAGCGAGGCGGTCTCGGATTCGGTTCGATTGCCCTGGCATCGCTGATGGCCAGAGACACCCTGGCCAACTCGGGCGGCGCTTCGCTGCAGGGCAACCCGCTGGCCGCACGGTCAGCCGATGTCAGCCCGCCGGCCACCTCGGTGATCTTCCTGTTCATGACCGGAGGCCCGAGCCAGGTCGAGACATTCGACCCCAAGCCCGAACTGACCCGACTGCACGGCCAACCGGTCCCCGCCAGCCTGGGCAAGGTTCAGACCCAGCAGGCCGACGAGAAGTCCTTGCTGCTGGGGGTCAAGCGTCGATTCCGGCCCCACGGCGAAAGTGGGCTGGTGATGTCGGACCTCTTCCCGTACCTCTCCACCTGCGCCGACGATCTCTCGGTCGTCCGTTCGCTGCACGCCGACAGCATCGTGCACTCCGCGGCGCTCTACCAGATGAACTCGGGTCGCACCCTGATGGGTCACCCGACGGTCGGGGCGTGGTTGACCTATGGGCTGGGCAGCGAGAGTGACAACCTGCCGTCCTACGTCGTGATGCTCGACCCCGACGGCGCACTGGTCGGCGGACCGCCCTGCTGGGGTGCCGGCTACTTCCCGCCGATCTACCAGGGCACGCTGTTTCGACCCCAGGCGCCCCCGATCCTCAACCTCCGTCCCGCCGGTGGACGCACCATCGCACGACAGCAGCGGAACCTCGACCTGCTGCGAGAACTCAACCAGATCAACCGCCGGCCGACCGACCCCGTGCTCGAAGCCCGGGCGGCGACCTACGAACTGGCCTTCCGCATGCAGAAGCACGCTCCCGAAGCCGTCGACATCTCCCGCGAGACGGCCGAGACACAGCGACTCTACGGGGTCGATCGGGACGAGACGTCGGAGTTCGGACGTCGCTGCCTGCTGGCCCGTCGGCTGGTCGAACGAGGCGTCCGCTTCGTGCAGCTGTATTCCGGAGGCGGACCGGGGAACATGACCTGGGACGGGCACGGGGACATCGAGGAGAACCACCTGAGGATGGCCGGACAGGTCGACCAGCCGATCACCGGATTGCTGAAGGACCTCAAGAGGCGAGGGCTGCTCGAGACGACCCTGGTGATCTGGGGCGGCGAGTTCGGACGGACACCGATGTCGCAGGGGAAGACGGGTCGAGACCACAGCCCGTTCGGGTTCTCGATCTGGATGGCCGGGGCCGGCATCCAGGGAGGTCGCATGATCGGAGCAACCGACGAGATCGGGCTGAGGGCCGTCGAGAAGCCGTACCACGTCCGAGACCTCCACGCCACGATCCTCGATCGAGTCGGTCTCGACCAGGACGCCCTGACGTATCTGCACAACGGCCGAGAAGAACGGCTGACCGATATCGGCGGACGGGTGATTTCGGAACTGCTGTAGCCTGCAGCCGCTCCGCCTGGCTGACCGCTACAACACGTTTCGGGAGAAAGACCATGACCGCTTCCAAGCTGCTGCTGCGGGGCCAATCCGCCTGCGGCGGACCCGGTACTTCCGTCAGCTACCTGCTCGCTCTGGCCATCCTGCTGCTGGCAGCCACCGCGGTCAGCGCCCAGGACGCCCAGGCGGACAAGAAGCTCACCGATTTGACGATTGTCATCGACGCCGATGTCGTCTACGGCCACAAGTACGGCCTGGCACTGACCTACGACGCGCTGCAACCCAATACCGACCGCAACCGCGCCGGGGTCCTGTTCATGGTCAGTGGCGGCTGGGTCTCGCGATGGGGGCCGCCGGAACGCGCCATCGAGCGGTTTCGGCACCTGCTCGAGGCTGGTTACACCGTGTTCCTGGTCCGGCACGGCAGCAGCCCGAGGTTTGTTGTGCCCGAATGTGTCAATGACGTCCGCCGCGCTGTGCGACACGTCCGCTCTTCTGCCAAGCGGTTCGACATCGACCCGAACCGGTTGGGTGTATTCGGCGGCAGTGCCGGCGGACACCTGGCGCTGATGCTCGGCACCACCGGACAGGACGCCAACCCGAAGGCCAAGGACCCGTTGCAGAGGTATTCCAGTCGCGTGACTGCCGTCGTCGCCTTCTTCCCGCCCACCGACCTCTCGAAATACCTCGATCCGAAACTCGGGTTCCTCGAACGCTTCCCCGCACTGAAGTTCGACCCCAAGCAATCTCCTGACGTCTCACCCCTACTGCAGGTCACCCCCGATGATGCTCCCGCACTGATGATCCACGGCGATAAGGACAAGCTGGTGCCGCTGTTCCACAGCCAGACGATTCACAAGGCGCTGGGTGAGAAGAAGGTGCCGAGCGAGTTGATGGTGATCGAAGGAGCCGCCCACGGCTTCAACCCGGCCGACGGGAAACGGGCCAACGCCGCGACACTGAAGTGGTTCAACCGCTACCTGCTGAAGCCGGCTGCGGCACCCGCCAAGAAAAAGTAATACCCACGGAGAGGCTCATGGCTCGCCCGCTTCACCTGGCCCTTGTCGCGATCCTGTTGATCGCGGTCACCCACGCCCCATCTGCCGCTGCTCGGCCCAACGTGGTGCTCGTGCTGTGCGACGACCTGGGCTACGGCGACCTGGCCTGCTACGGCAGCCCCACGGTGAAAACGCCGCACATCGATCGCTTCGCCGCGAGTGGCCTGAGACTGACCAGTTGCTACGCCGCATCGGCCAACTGCAGCCCCGCCCGGGCGGGGCTGTTGACCGGACGGACTCCCTACCGGGCCGGCATCCATAACTGGATCCCCATGCTCTCGCCCATGCACCTCCGCCGCGGCGAAATCACCCTCTCGGGACTCCTGAAACAGTCCGGCTACAGCACCTGCCACGTCGGCAAATGGCATCTCAACGGCCGCTTCAACTACGCCGACCAGCCTCAACCCTCAGATCACGGTTTCGATCACTGGTTCAGCACGCAGAACAACGCTCTGCCCAGCCACCGTGACCCCGACAACTTCGTCCGCAACGGCAAGCCGGTCGGACCACTCGAAGGCTATTCGAGCCAACTGGTCGTCGACGAAGCACTCACCTGGCTCGACAAGACACGCGACAAGACCAAGCCGTTCTTCCTGTTCGTCTGCTTCCATGAACCTCACGAACCGATCGCTTCGGCGGAGATCTTCAAGCGGCAGTACCCGGATCTCAAGAATCCCGCCCAGGTCCGCCACCACGCCAACATCACCCAGATGGACCACGCCTTCGGTCGCCTGCTGGCCGGGCTCGATCAGCACCGCTTAAGCGACGACACGCTGGTGCTGTTCACCAGCGACAACGGCCCGGCCATCACCCGCTACCACCCTCACGGATCCACCGGCCCGCTGCGGGAAAAGAAGGGTCATCTCTACGAGGGCGGCATCCGGGTGCCCGGAATCGTCCGCTGGCCCGGTCACATCAAGCCGGGCACGACCAGCGACGTGCCGGTCAGTGGCGTCGACGTGCTGCCGACCTTCTGCGAAGCAACCGCCACACCGCTGCCGGCCGATCGCCACTTCGACGGCAGCAGCGTGCTGGCACTGTTTGACGCCAGAGGGGCCAAGTCGATCAAGCGACACCAGCCGCTGTTCTGGCAATTCCACGTCGCCAGCAGCCTGCCCAAGGTGGCACTGCGCGACGGCGACTGGAAACTGCTGGCCCACCTCGACGGGCCCCGGATCAGGCCCTTCGGTGACATCCGCGCCGAGGACCAGAAGGCGATCAAGTCGCAGTCGATCGCGAAGCTCGAACTCTACAACCTCAAGGAAGACATCGGCGAAACGCGTGACCGCGCGGCCGATCAACCTCAGCGAGTCAAGCGAATGGGCGCGGTGCTGAGGCGACTGTTCAGGCAGGTGCAGCAGGAGTCTCCCACATGGCCAGCCTGGACCTGGCCGCGGGTCGAATCCCAGCGGATCGCCTGGGCGGGGAAGTTGAGGGGATACGGCTGGAGAACCAACGGCAGCGGCAGCCACCCCGAGGCGGATGCACCGACTCACTGGAGCCCCGACGAGAACATTGCCTGGGCCACTCCACTTCCTACCCGCAGTAACAGCCTGCCGGTCTTCACCCGCCGGGCCGTCTTCACCTGTGTCGAACCCTTCGGACTGGCCAAGCTCGACCTCGCCACCGGAAAAATCCTTTGGCAACGCACCAGCAGTTACACCGACGTCACATCGCCGGGCGACTGGTCCGGGATCCTGAAGGAGGTGCGGGTGCTGAAGCAGTTGACCGGCCAGGCGGCGGTGCTGAAAAAACAGCGAGTGCTGCTCGAGGACAGTCTCGAGAAGGCCAGGGACAAGAAGGCGGTGGTGGCCGAGATCGAGAAGATCGAGGCGCGGGAGGACGTATTACACGAGAAGATCGACGGCATGCCCCGGGCGGCTCGCTACACGCTGCCGATCACCCAGCGGCTGTACAACGGGTACACCACCGCCACACCGATCACCGACGGTCGACTGGTCTGGGCGGTCTTTGGCAACCGCGTGGTCACCTGTTTCGACATGGAGGGCAAGCGGAAGTGGGCCAGGGTGTTGCCGGACAACCCGCAGATGATGTGGGGTCATTCGGCCAGCCCGCTGCTGGTCGCCGGGCGGCTGATCGTGCCGATCGATGACATCGTGGCGTTGGACCCCGAGACGGGCAAGGAGTTGTGGCGGACCCGTTATGGCCAGACGTGGGGGTCGCCGGTGCGAGCCGAGATCGACGGGAAGCCGTTGATCCTGATGGCCAACGGTCGCATGGTGCGGCCCCGCGACGGCAAGGTCGTCGGGCGGCTCTCGCCCCTGGAACGTGCCTCGCCGGTCGTCGTCGGATCGACCGCGTTTTACATCGGCCAGCGGGCCGAGGCCTTTCCGCTGCCGGCACGCCTCGATCCGGACGCCACAAAACGGCTTCGGCCCAAGGCGTTGTGGGAATCGAGCCCACCGGGCGGAGGCTTCAGTTCCTCACCGGTCATCCACAACGGCCTGATCTACTGCGTGGCCACCCGGGGGATTCTCAGCGTGCTCGAGACGGGGACCGGCAAGACGGTCTACACCCGCAGGCTGAACCTCGGCAACGGGCCGGTGTGGCCGAGCCTCTTGCACGCCGGCGACCACGTCTACGCCAGCAACCGCGACGGGAACACGGTCGTCTTCAAGACCGGCCGCAAGTACCAGGAAGTCGCTCGCAACCACCTCGAAGAATTCATCTCGACCCCGGTCGTCCACCAGGGCCGAATCTACATCCGCACCTACGGACACCTGTATTCGATCGGCGAGTGAACCGCTGGACAGTCCCGACGACAGATCAGGCGATCACGCCACTGATCGGGTCGCCGTCCAGGGCCGCGCGGTGCTCGCGGCCGGCGCGGTCGTAGATCGGCATCCGTGGGTCGACTCCGACCAGCTTGTACATCGTCGCCACGTGGTCGGCACTGCTGACCGGATAGTCGACCGGCCAACCGGCCTGCTTGTCGCTGCGACCGAAGATCGTGCCGTGCCGTACTCCCGCTCCCGTGTAGACAATGAACCCGCATTGGGTCCAGTGATCCCGCCCGGCATTCCTGTTCACCTTGGGCGTCCGGCCCATCTCACCCATCAGCACCACCAGCGTGTCATCCAGCATCCCGCGGCCGGCCATGTCCTCGACCAATGCCGAGTAGCACTGGTCGAGAGTCGGCAGCAGGAAGTTCTTCAGCAGGCGGAAGTTGTTGCCGTGGGTGTCCCACTGGCCGGCACCGATCTTGCCGTTGAGCTGCGATTCAAAAGTCAGGCCGACAAACCGTGAGCCCGATTCGACCAGCCGACGTGCGGCCAGCAGGCACGAACCGAACAGGTGCTCGCCGTACCGCTTCCGAGTCGACTCGGACTCGCGGGCTATGTCGAACGCGTCGCGGGTGCGGGTGGACGTGAGTAGCTCAAGAGCCTTCTGCTGGAACACTCCCAGAGCCTCGACAGCCGGCGTGTCGCCCAGGCGACGGCAGCTGTCGACTGCGGCCAGCAGATCGCGGCGACGGTCCAGCCGCGCGAATCCCAGGCCGGGCTGGTCGTCGAGGGCCGGCAGTTCAGGTGCGGCGTAGGGCACCGGAGGGTCGATGTGGGCGTTGCGACCCTCGATCGATTCCCGGAACGTCGGTGTGTAACTGGTGAACAGCGGGTCAAACCTCTGACCCAGGAAACCTCCGTACGGCCCGGCACGCTGCCTGCCCTGGCTGTGACCGGGAACTGTCGGCATCCACACGTAGTTGGGGACTCCGACCGAGCCCAGACCGGCCAGCTGCATCACCGATCCGACACTCGGATGATCGGTCGGCTTGAAATGGTTGCCGTTGATCACCGGACCCGAATAGCCGGTCAGAATGTTGTACGGGCTGTGGGTGTTCCAGAGATGCGTGTGAGTGCGAACCAGGCACGAATGGTGCATCGTCCGAGCCGTCAGCGGCAACAATTCGCAGACGTCCAGACCCGGCACACTGCTCGACACGGGGCGGAACTCGCCGCGGACCTCAGCGGGAGCCTCGGGCTTCATATCGAACATGTCGATATGGCTGGGGCCGCCCATCAGGTTGATCAGGATCACCGACTTGGCCGGAGCGTCGGCGTCCACGGCACGAGCCTCTTCGGAGGCCAGCAGCATCGGCAGCGACAATCCGCCCGCCAGGCCCAGGCCGCCGACCTGCATCAGGTCGCGACGCGACAGGCCGTCGCACAGACGCCGTTCAGAGCCCAGGATCCTCAACATCCACTGTTGCCCTCAAAACGCTCGACAGATTGACCGAACGCATTCTAGATCACCAATGCGTTGTCTGTCATCCGATATCGGCAATTGTGATGCGTTTGCACGTGGATTTGATGGTCCGGCACGTCTGCCGGGGTCAGACGCCGCCCACCGGGGGGGTTGCTCCACCTGCCACGTTCCGCTGGCGGGGCCTGACCCCTTGATTCCAAACACAACTGCTCCCGCGAAGGGGTCAGGCCCCGCCACGGGCGGCGTCTGACCCCGACACCTCCTCAGTATCAGTTTCCACCACGGCCTCCGTTCCCGGTGGCACCCAATCGCCCCAGTGATCCAGGTAATGCGCATACGCCGGGCACTCCTCCCGTCGCTCCTCGAGCCACTGCTTCGTCTCGGACACCAATCGCTGCTCGGTCTCGATGTCCAACCGGCCAATCATCACCCGCGACCTCAGGAACACGAAATACGTGTCCAGCACATCGCAGCGACAGTAGTCGTTGATCTCCTCAACCCGACCGTCGTCGTAGAATCCCTGGACCATCGACCCGTCGACCCCGGTCTTACCCGGCTTGCCGATCAGGTGAGCCAACAGGTTCAACCCGCCACTGACCCGCGAGGCTCCGAAGTTCGACACCAGGTCCATCAGGTCGATGTGCGACTGGATGTTGTACCGGTTCCGAGCCTGGTCGTACGTCCGGGCTTCAACGTTGAACCATTCCGGCAACGTGATCCCGTAGCGATAGGCTGCCAGTTCCAGCACTGGCAAGTCGTAGCCTCGGCCGTTGAACGTCACCAGCGTCGGCTGGCTGTAGTGCTTCCAGCCCTTCCAGAACAGGTCGGTGATCACGTGAGGCCGATAGGCAGGGGCATCGAGGACCGTGAGGTCCAGCAGCCGGAAGCCGCTGTCGACCTTGGCGACGGCGACCGAGATCGGCAGCATCCAGGTCGGAGGCAACACGTCGTTGCCTCGCTGCTCGAGACGCTCGGCACCAAACTTCGCAATCGCCTCGCCCGACGACATCTCCGCATCGCCATATTTCGCCTTCGCAATCAACTCACCATCAGCGATCGCCTCGACATCGAACACCAGGTAACTCACCAGGTCCGCCACCGCTGACTCCCCTTTATGTCATGCCGTGTTGCCGCCGACGCAACTGCCAATCGTCTCGCGCGTACGTTACCATGAACCGTCGGCGCCTCAACCCCGGCCCCTCTCCACCAGCCCCATGACCGACCCCGCCGAAGTCACCGAATCTGCTGGAATCACCGAGCCCGAGGTGATCCAGGGCGATCCGGGAAACGGGGAAGCTGGTGAAGTCGAGACGCCGGCGGCCAGCCGCGAGGCGATCGATCAACTCGCCACGGCCTACGGCCGCATGCGGACCGAGATCGGCAAGTCGATCGTCGGACAGCACGAAGTCGTCGACCAGCTGCTGGTCGCACTGTTCTCCGGCGGCCACTGCCTGCTCGAGGGTGTTCCCGGCCTGGCCAAGACGCTGCTGGTGAGCACCATCGCCGAGATCCTCGAGCTCTCCTTCCGCCGCATCCAGTTCACTCCCGACCTGATGCCCTCGGACATCACCGGCACTGATGTGCTGCAGGACGATCCCGAAACGCATCAGCGGGCGTTTCATTTCATGCGGGGGCCCCTGTTTGCCAACATCGTGCTGGCCGACGAGATCAACCGCACGCCTCCCAAGACACAGGCCGCGCTGCTCGAAGCGATGCAGGAACGACGGGTCACCGTCGGCACCAGCACCTATCCGCTGCCCCAGCCGTTCTTCGTGCTCGCCACGCAGAACCCGATCGAGCAGGAGGGCACTTACACTTTGCCCGAGGCTCAACTCGACCGGTTCATGTTCCACATCGTCGTCGACTACCCGAACGCCGACGAGGAGCTCTCGATCCTGAAACAGACAACCGGTCAAAGTCAGCCACAGCTCGAAGCCACCCTCTCGGGACCACAGATCCTCGAGCTGCAGGAACTGGTTCGCCAGGTCCCGGTGGCCGAACATGTCTTCGTCTACGCCCGAGACCTGGCGCGGGCCACTCGACCCACCGAACCCGATGCCGCAAAGTTCGTGAAGTCCTACATCGCCTGGGGCGCCGGGCCGAGGGCCGGGCAATACCTGGTGATCGGGGCCAAGGCTCGAGCCGTTCTCGAGGGGCGATTGCACGTCACGACCGACGACGTCAAGGCGGTTGCTCACCCGGTGCTCAGACACCGACTGGTCACCACCTTCCTGGCCGACAGCGAGAATATCTCCTCCGACGACCTGGTCGACATGCTGCTGGAACAAGTGCCTGTCGAACTGGTCGAACGAGCCGTGTCGCGGGTCCCTTGAGCCATGTTTGCCATCCCTGGGGCTGGGGATGACAAATGCACCAGGCAGGACGATGTCGCCCCGCCGGAGAACTCAGCATGCCTCAAACCTTTGATATCGCAGTCATCGAAGGTGATGGGATCGGCCCCGAGGTGACTCGAGAGGCAATCCGTTCGGTCGAAGCCGCGGCGTCGCTCGACGAAGCCACCTTCCAGTGGACCTCCTACCCCTGGGGCAGCGAGTACTACTTCGAACATGGCCGAATGGCCCCCGACGACTTCCTCGACACACTCGCCGGCCACGACGCCATCCTGCTGGGTGCCGTCGGACACCCCGAGGTCCAGGACCACGTCACGCTCAACGGACTCCTGCTTCCGATCCGCCGGCGATTCGACCAGTGCGTCTGCCTGAGACCGTCGTATCTCTATGACGGGGTCGAGAGTCCTCTGCGGGACAAGCCGCCCGGTTCGATCGACATCCTGGTCTTTCGAGAGAACACCGAGGGCGAATACGCCAACATCGGCGGTCGCCTGTACGCCGATCGGCCCCAGGACGTCGCGATCCAGACGGCGGTCTTCACCCGCCACGGTTGCCGGCGAATCATCACCGCCGCCTTCGAGAAGGCCGCCACGCGGCCGGCCCGGTACGTGGCGTCGATCACCAAGAGCAACGCCCAGGGCTACGGCATGGTGTTGTGGGACGAGGTGTTCGAGGAGGTGGCCGCGGGGTTCCCCGACATCGAGACCGAATCGCTGCTGATCGACCGGGCGGTGATGGAGTTCGTGCGCCGTCCCGAGTCGTTCGACGTCGTCGTCGCCAGCAACCTCTTCGGCGATATCCTCACCGACCTCGCCGCGATCATCGTCGGCAGCATGGGCCTGGCCGCCAGTGCCAACATCGATCCCACACGGACTTATCCCAGCATGTTCGAGCCGGTCCACGGCTCGGCACCGGATATCGTCGGCCAGGGCATCGCCAACCCGCTCGCCGCCATCCTCTCGGCCGCCATGATGCTCGAACACCTTCAGCTGCCCCGTGCCGCGGTCGCCATCAACGACGCGGTCAAGCAGCAGTTGGCCCAGCGAGGTCCGCGGACGCCGGACGTGGGAGGCGACTCGACAACTGAACAGACCGGGGAAGCCATCGCCGCTCGTGTTGCGAGTACCACCGGAGCCGTCTCGTGACCACCGAATCGCCACCTGAAATCTACCTCGACAACAACGCCACCACCCGGCCGTTGCCCGAGGTGATCGAGACGGTGACGCGGCACCTGGGTGAGAGTTTCGGGAACCCGGGCAGCCGGCACGCTGCAGGTCGCCGGGCACGCGTGGTGCTCGAAGACGCCCGCGAATCGATCGCCGAAATCCTGGGCGCTTCTCCCGAGGAAGTCGTCTTCACCAGCGGGGGGACCGAATCGACCAACCTGGCACTGTTCGGCTTCGCGGCCGGTGAGCCCGGCGTGATCCTGACCACCGCCGGCGAACATCCGGCGACGACCGAATCGATCGATGCACTGATACGGCGGGGCTGGTCATCGAGAATACTCGGGGTCGATTCCGACGGGCGACTGCAGCCCGAGGAGCTCGAGGACCTGGCCTGGGATGACTGCCGGTTGGCGACGCTCATCCTGGCTCATAACGAGACCGGCGTCGTGCAGGACCTCGGGCCGCTCTCGGAGGCCTGTCGCGAGCGAAACATCCCGCTGCACGTCGATGCCGTCCAGGCGGTGGGCAAGATTCCTGTCGATTTTCACCAGCTGGGTGCCGCTTCGCTGGCACTGGGGGCTCACAAGTTCCACGGACCCCGAGGCATCGGCGCGCTGTTGCTCCGAGACGGATGCCGGTTGGCCCGGTTTGCATACGGGGGACACCAGGAAGCCGGTCGACGGCCGGGGACCGAGGTGGTGGCGTTGGCGGCGGGGATGGCCCGGGCGCTGAAGTCGTGGAACGAAGATCGGGTGGCTCGCACCGAACGAATCGCGATGCTCCGCGACCGACTGCAGCTTGGGCTCCAGGAACACGCCGGCTCGAGCCTCATCAACGGACACCCCGAACACCGGCTCCCCAATACACTCAACATCGCCTTCCCCGGTCTCGACGGTGAGGCCATCTTGGTCGCCCTGGGCCTCGAACAGATCGCCTGCTCACTCGGCAGTACCTGCAGCAGCGGCTCGGCCGAGCCGGCTGCGGCACTGGTCGCGATGGGGCGGGTCGAGGAGGTATACCGGGCGAGTGTCAGGTTCAGTGTGGGGGTTGAGAACACCGTCGAGGAGATTGACGAGGCGGTCGAGCGGATTGCAGGCGTGGTGCAGAGATTGAGAGAATCGGCTCCGGTGGCCTGAAGGCCCCGGGTGGGATGTCCCAGGACAGAGACTGACCCAAGGCGGGAGCGCGGACCATGGTGGTCTCGGGACGCGAAACCGAACCGCTGTTGCTGGTGCCCGAGATCCGGCTGGCTCATACCGCAATCACACAACTGGGCTCCCGCAGCCGGTCGCGACCACCCAGTGTCTACATCTCCGGACCGCCGGGGACCGGAAAGTCGCACCTGGCCCGCCTGTTCCTGCAGGCCGACGCCGGACGCAAGGCCTCAGTGCTGGCCAGTGAATTCGCGGCCGAACTGGCCGAGGCGGCACAACACAAGGATGTGCCGGGGTTCCAGGACCGCTTCCGACAACTCGATACCCTGGTCATCGAGGACCTGCAGGCGCTGGTCGGTCGGCGAGAGAGCCAACAGCAACTGCTGGCCGTGATCGACACGATGCTCGGCCAGGGGGGACGCGTGCTGATCACCGCGTCGCGATTGCCCGGACGACTGGATCGCTTCGATCGGAAACTGGTCAGCCGCTGCCGTGGTGGAGTGGTCGTCTCGGTCCGCCGACCCGGGCCTGCCAGCCGGCTCCAGCTCCTGGAACACTTCGCCTCGAGACACCAGGTCCCACTGCCGGTCGACGTCGCCCAATTGCTCGCTCAAAAAATCACCGGGTCGCCCCGTGACCTGATCTCCGCGCTCGGACAACTCGAGACCCTCTCCAGGATCAGCGGCGGCGTGATCGACACCACGATGGCTCGTAGTGTTGTCGCCGGAGACGCCGAGGCCAAGCCGCCGGGACTGGCACAGATCGCACGGGTCGTCGCTCGACACTTCGGTGTCTCAGCACGCCGGCTCCGTGAACGCAGCCGGGCTCAACACATCGTCGTGCCTCGACAGTGTGCCATGCTGCTTGTGCGCGAACTCACCGGGACCATCTACTCGGAAATCGCCGCCTACTTCGGATGCAGCAACCACACCACCGTTCTGCACGCCTGCAGACGCATGCAACAACGGCTCGGAAACGAACCCGAGCTCCGTAGACTCGTCCACGCGATACATGCCGAATTGACAGGCCGCGAGGAACCTGCAAACGAATGATGTGAATCATGTCAATAAGCTGTTGATAGCCTGTGGGTTCGTCGTCGAGTGGTGAGAGGTTGCCAGAAGCGACGTCATTCGGATGACACAAACGGGTCATTTGTGAACTGGGGCAGGCCTGTTCTTCGGTCTGTTTTCCGCATGTTCTTAACACGTTTCGACGCTGCTTGTGAGGAAATAAACCATGTGGTATCATGGACTTTCGTTGAGAGCCCGGGCCCGAATCGACCGCAGAAGAGGGGCTCTGATACTACTACTGCTAAATAAATGGATGAGAGCTCTCTTGTACGACTCTGTCGTCCGGATTGTCTGTCAATGGAGTGTTTTGAGACCGACGTGACACCATGAAACTTCAATGCCATCGTCCCACTCTGGCCGCTGCGCTCCAGATCGTCAGCACGGTCGTTCCGACCCGGACCCCAAAGGAGATCCTTCGGAACGTCAAGTTGCAGGTCGAAAACGGTGCGGTGACGCTGGTGGCAACTGACCAGGAGGTGGGGATTCGGATCGAGCTTTCCGGTGTCGAGACAGACTCCAGTGGCGAGGTGCTGCTGCCGACGAACCGGGTTTCGTCGATCTTGCGTGAGTTGACCGATGAGACGATCGACATCGAGGTCACCGAGTCGTCGGTCTGCATCCGGACATCGGGCAGCGAGTTTTCCCTGGCGTCACAGGATCCCGACGAATTCCCCGACGTGGCGGCATTCGAGGGCGACCAGTACCTGGCGATTCCGGGCGTGGCGTTCCGCGAGGGCATTCTGCGGACGGCGTTTGCGACCGACCAGGAGAGCACCCGCTACGCCCTGGGCGGAGTGCTATTTGATCCGGGCAAGGAGACGGTGACCCTGGTTGCCACCGACAGTCGTCGGCTGGCGGTCGCACCGATACCGGCTCGATCCGAGGGAATGGAGGAGTTGGCCAACCCGGGCCCGGTGATCCCGGCCAAGGCGATGCGTTTGATCGAGAAGTCGATCACCGACGACGAGCAAGAGGTCCAGGTGGCCATCAATGCCAACGACATCCTGGTCCGCTGTGGTCAATCGACGATCTACAGCCGGCTGGTCGAGGGGCGTTTCCCCGAATACAACAAGCTGATCGACACGTCGAAGTCGCATGTCGCGACGATCGAGATCGACTCGTTCCACTCGGCCGTCCGCCAGGCCCAGATCGTCACCAGCGAAGAGAGCCGTGGTGTCGACTTTTCGTTCGCCAACGGCCTGCTGACTCTGCAGACAATCGCCGCGGACGTCGGAGAATCGAAGGTTGAGATCCCGGTGAGTTATGACGGCGACGCGGTTGAAATCACTTTTGATCCACGGTTCATTACGGATTTTCTGAGGGTTCTGAAGCCCGAGTCGACCGTGGCTCTGCACCTGGTTGACAGCGAGAGTGCCGCGGTGTTCCGCACCGACGACGGATACACCTACGTGGTCATGCCGCTTTCGAAGGATCGATGATTGATGCGTTCAGCCCGCGGACCGCAACGGCTGGGCGACGCCCTCTCAGAACTGGTCGCCCTGAAGGGGTTGGCCCGAAGCGGTGCGGCCGAACAACTCAGCCAGGCCTGGCAAGAGGTTGCCGGCGAGCGGATTGCCTTGGAAACACGGGTCGTGGCGGTGAAGAACAGGTCGTTGGAGATCGAGGTGTCCAGTGCGGCGTTGATGTATGAACTCGATTCGTTTCACAAGTCGAGCCTGCTCGAAGCGCTCGCGCAACAGCCTGGCCTGCAGATCAATCGATTGAAATTCCGGCTCAAGGGCAGCCTCGGCGAAGATGCCGGCGGCGGCAAGTAGCGGTGGTGGGGGATAAGTGGGAGTGAGCGACGTGGCGGACGATACGGGCGGCGGTGACGCCGAGTACACGGCGAATCAGATTCGCGCGCTGAAGGGTGTCGACGGCATCCGTATGCGCCCGGCGATGTATATCGGGGATACCACCGCGCGAGGACTGCACCACCTGGTCTACGAGGTGGTTGACAACAGCATCGACGAAGCGGTCAACGGCCACGCCACCACGATCACCGTCGTGTTGCACGACGACGGCAGTGTCAGCGTCAAGGATGATGGGCGAGGCATCCCGGTCGGAGCTCTCAAGGACAACGAGGGTCGCTCGGCACTCGAGGTGGTCTTTACCGAGATCCATGCCGGGGGCAAGTTCGACCGCGAGAGCGGGTACAAGACCGGCACCGGTGGCCTGCATGGCGTCGGACTGACGGCCGTCAACGCACTCTCGGAATGGCTCGAAGTCGAAGTCTGCCGCAACGAGAAGTTGTGGACGATGAGCTTCGAACGCGGCCAGATGACCGGGCCACTCAAGGAGCTCGGCAAGTCCACCAACACGGGGACCCATGTCAAGTTTCGGCCCGACACCGAGATCTTTCCTGAGATCCGGTTCACCTTCGACACGCTCGCAAGACGCCTCCAGGAAGTCGCCTTCCTGAACGCCGGTGTGCGGATCCGGATTTCTGATGAGCGGTCCGAGCGGTCCGAGGAGTTCTGTTACGAGAAGGGGCTGGTCGAGTTTGTCGAGCACCTGAATCGGACCGAGCAGGCACTCTTTGGCGAGGTGATCTCGATCCAGGGTCAACAGGACGATGTTGAAGTCGACGTGGCGTTGCAGTACCACATGGATTTCACCGAGACAATTCGCACCTTCGCCAACAACATCAACAACATCGAGGGTGGCACCCATCTCAGTGGGTTCCGCAGCGCACTGACTCGCTCGCTCAATCAGTACGGCCGCAAGGAAAACTTCTTCAAGGATGCCACGCCCACCGGTGATGACTTCCGTGAGGGCCTGACGGCGGTGATCTCGGTGCGGATGTCCGAGCCGCAGTTTGAAGGACAGACCAAGACGAAGCTGGGCAACAGCGAGGTCGAGGGGATCGTGACCTCGGTCGTTCACGACGGGCTGACACGGTTCCTCGAGGCCAACCCGAAGGTGGCCCGGTTGATTGCCGGCAAGGGCATGAGGGCGGCGGAAGCCCGCGAGGCGGCTCGCAAGGCACGCGAGATGATCCGCCGCAAGGGGGCCCTGACCACCGGTGGCCTGCCCGAAAAACTTCGCGACTGCCGCAGCCGGACGCTCGAGGAAACCGAGTTGTACCTGGTCGAAGGTGACTCGGCAGGCGGTTCGGCTGATACCGGAAGAGACTCTGATATCCAGGCCATCCTCCCGCTGCGCGGCAAGATTCTCAATGTGCAGAAGGCCCGCGAGGCCAAGGTGCTGCAGAACAAGGAAGTCACCAACATCTTCAAGGCGATCGGGGTCCCGCCCGGTGCCCAGCTCGAAGACATCGCCAAGCGACGCTACGGCAAGATCATCCTGATGACCGACGCCGACGTCGACGGCAGCCACATCCGCACCCTGCTGCTGACATTCCTCTACCGGCACATGGAGCCACTGATCAACGAGGGCTGTGTTTACATCGCACAGCCACCGCTGTACCGGGTCATCCAGGGACGCAAGAAGCCTCGATATGTGCAGACTCACAAGGAGATGATGTCGGAACTGGTCGACCTGGGTGCCGAAGGCAGCCGGGTGGAACTCGAAGACGGCCAGTCGCTTGATGGAGACGCACTCGAGACGGTCATCGGACTGCTCAATGCACTCGAAGAGCCGCTGCAGACACTGGAACGACGCGGAGTGGATCTGAGGTGGCTGGTTGCCGAGCACATCGGCGAGGACGGTCAGCTGCCACGCTACCGAGTGTTCCTGGGCCGTGAACAGCACTGGTTTCACACGACCGAGGCGGCCGATGCGTTTCTTGAGTCGGAAAAGGAGAAGCACGGGGGCGACTTCGTTGTGGCCGATAGCGATACCCCCGGCGGGGCAGCGGGCAACGGCGAGACCGCCTCGAATGGATCCGACGCCAAGGAACCCGAACTGAAACGGACGAACCTGCACGAGGTCAAGTCGATCAATGCCTCGCTCGATGAACTGAAGGGGTTTGGGATTACCGCCTCCGACCTGCTCCCGGCAGGCAATCGGGATGGTGAGCCGTTCTACCCGCTGCGATTGGTCAACGACGATTCCGACAACCCGCTCTCGAGTTTCCGCGAACTGGTTCCGGCGGTCAGGTCGCTGGGCGAGAAGGGCCTGAAGATCACGCGGTTCAAGGGCCTGGGTGAGATGGACCCCGAGGAGTTGTGGGCCACGAGTATGGATTCCAAGAGCCGGCACCTGCTGCAGGTCACCGTCCAGGACGCCGCCGCCGCTCACGATCTCTTCAATGTGCTCATGGGTGACGACGTCGAACCGCGACGCCAGTTCATCGAAGAGCACGCGCTGGATGTCAAGAACCTCGACGTGTGATCCCGCCCGATCCCGCCTGATCCCGCCTGATCCCGCCTGATCCCGCCTGATCCCGCCTGATCCCGCCTGATCTTGCGAGCCGCCTCGACGCCGGAGTGTCCCACGGCTAGTCTGGCGGTTCGCCACGATTGACCCGCCGCCGGAGACACACCATGCGCTGCCTGCTCGCCGCTCTGACCCTGGCGCTCCTCGCACCGAGCCTCCAGGCGGAAATCCGGTTTCCCTCGGTCATCGGTGACAACATGGTGCTGCAGCGTGGTGAGCCAGTGCCGGTCTGGGGCTGGGATACGGCCGGGACCAAGGTCAGCGTCACGATCGGCGTGACGACTGTCACGGCGACCGCCGGCGCCGATGGCCGCTGGACGGCCTACCTGCCAACGATGAAGGCGGGTGGTCCGCACGAGATCACCGTGAAGGGGACCAGCGAAGCCACCATCAAGAACGTGCTCGTCGGTGAAGTCTGGTTCTGCTCGGGACAGTCCAACATGGAATGGCGAGTCAAACAGTCGAACAACGCGGACGAGGAGATCGCGGCGGCCAAACATCCCCGCATCCGGCACATCAAGTTCCCTCACCGGCCCGCCGACAACCCCCAGTCGGATATCCCCAGTGATGGCTGGAAGGTCTGCAGCCCCGAGACCGTGGGCGATTTCACTGCGGTCGGTTACTTCTACGGGAGGTTCCTGCAGAAGGAACTCGATGTCCCGATCGGGTTGCTCGGTTGCAACTGGGGAGGAACCCGCATCGAGCCGTGGATACCGCCGGCAGGATTCCGTGCCGTGCCGAAACTGGCCGACATTGCCGGAACACTCGACCAGTTCCCCACGATCAGAAACAACGGGGCGATCAACCACCAGACCCCGATGGCCCTGTACAACGGCATGGTCGCACCGGTGATTCCCTACGGCATCCGGGGAGCAATCTGGTACCAGGGTGAATCGAACAACGGCGAAGGGATGCTCTACTACGAAAAGATGAAGGCATTGATTGCAGGGTGGCGGGCGACCTGGCAGAAGCCGAACCTGCCCTTCTATTACGTCCAGCTGGCTCCGTACAACTACCGCAACCGCCCGCCCGAGATGCTGGCTGGAATCTGGGAAGCACAACTCAAGACTCTCTCGGTGCCACACACCGGGATGGCCGTCACTGTCGATATTGGAAACCGAGGCGATATTCATCCCAAGAACAAGCAGGACGTCGGCAAACGGCTCGGCCTCTGGGCCCTGGCCAAAACGTACGGCAAAAAGGACCTGGTCTACTCGGGGCCGCTCTACAAGAGCATGAAGGTCCAGTGCGACTCGATCTGCATCTCCTTCAACCACGTCGGCGACGGACTGGTCTCTCGAGACGACAAGCCGCTCTCGCATTTCACCATCGCCGGTGAGGACAAGACGTTCGTCGAGGCCACCGCGACGATCAAAGGCAAGACCGTGGTGATTCGAGCCGACACGGTGAAGAAACCGGTGGCCGTCCGCTTCGGATGGCACCAGGAGGCCGAACCGAACCTCTCGAATAAAAACGGCCTGCCCGCGTCACCCTTCCGGACCGATTCCTGGTAGGCCGCGGTGAATCCCGCCTGTCGGAGGTCGATTGCGACCGATATGATGGGTGAAGGAATCTTGATATGAGTCCACTGCCCAGCGGTGGGCGATCCCCTCAACTGGAAACGGTCATGAACCCGAACCGCTGCCAGGGTCCCGACGGAGGGATCGGTCGACGCGAACTGCTCAGAACCGGCCTGGTCGGCTTCAGTGGCCTGACCCTGCCCGGGCTCTACCAGGCACGGGCCGAGACGGCGCCAGAGGCGAACGAGGAGCAGACGGCCGTGATCCTGGTCTGGCTGCGTGGAGGCTGCAGCCACCTGGATACCTGGGACCCCAAGCCGGGTGCCACCGATGCCTACCGCAGCCCGTACCAGCCGATTTCCACAAAGGTCCCCGGCACTCAGCTGACCGAGCTGATGCCCAAGATGGCCGCGATCTCCGACAAGTTCAACATACTCCGCTCGATCGCTCACGACGCCGGAGGACACCCGGCCGGTTCGCTGAGAGTGCTTTCGGGTGACCCGGACCGGGGCGACAAGCCCAAGCCGATCTACCCCGACTGGATGACCGTCGCGAATTTCCTCAGATCCGATTCGCCCAAGTCACTGCCCAATTACGTCGCCCTGACCCCCGTCGATCGATACGACTCGTTTCAGATTGCCGGGCCCGCCTACCTCGGACCCTCGTACGAGGCGTTTCGGGTGACCGGCGATCCCAGCAAGCCGACGTTTGCCATCCCGAATATCGGTGTCAAGAAGGACACGCTCGAACAACTGAAACGACGCATCAGCCTCAGAGAGTCGTTCGATCGGCTCCGCCGCGACATCGACCAGACCGGGCTGATGCAGGCCGTGGACGATTTCGAGGCCCAGGCACTGTCGCTTCTGACCAGCACCGAAGCCCAGCAGGCCTTCAACCTCGACGAGGAATCCGACGCACTCAGAGACCGCTACGGTCGCAACCAGTGGGGACAACAGTGCCTGCTCGCTCGACGACTCGTCGAAGCCGGCGTCGATATCGTGGCGACCGAATTCGATGGGCCACTATGCGGACGCGTCAGTAACTGGGACGACCACGCGGTCAATCACCACGTGTTCGAAGCACTCGCCTGGAGAGCCCCGTTCTTCGACCAGGCGATCAGCGCGCTGATCGAAGATGTCTACAACCGGGGACTCGATCGACGCGTGCTGGTGATCATCACCGGTGAATTCGGACGGACGCCGAGAATCTCAAACCAACCCTCCAGCGGACCAGGCAAGGCCAGCCGGCCCAAGGGGACCAGGCAGCCCGGACGTGACCACTGGCCGCGAGCCAACTCGATGGTCTTCGCCGGTGGTGGCATGGAAACCGGACAGGTGATCGGAGCAACCGATCCTCGCGGCGAAGATCCCGTCAGACGACGCGTCAGCCCCTACGACTTCCTCGCCACCATCTACCACCACCTCAGGATCGATACCCGGCACACCGCACTGACCGACTTCGGTGGCCGACCCGTCCCCGTGCTCTCCAAGGGCACGCCGATCCCCGAGCTGACCAGCCGCGCGTAGCAGCCTGCTGAAGAATGCGACGAGCTGGGGGTCTGACGCCGCCCACCAACAGTCTTGCTCCACCTGCCACGTTTCGCAGGCGGGGCCTGACCCCTTCTTCGAGTTGCAGCGAGTGCTGGTTGAAAAGGGGTCAGGCCCCGCCTGCGTGCCGTTCTGGGTGGAGCGAGACTGTTGGTGG
>Ga0066376_10000987_pt1 | contig 27558 bp, 27 predicted proteins | sample Knorr_S15_td_Bot_FD_77009 | JGI IMG/M metagenome (GOLD analysis project Ga0066376, IMG submission 77009) | Marine microbial communities from Southern Atlantic Ocean transect - Knorr_S15_td_Bottom_ad_5009_LV_A | ecosystem: Environmental > Aquatic > Marine > Oceanic | place: Southern Atlantic... | reverse complement strand
TTCATCGTGGTGGCTCCGTTTTGGGTTGTTGAAGGCACCTGATCCTATCGGATCGGGCACCCTCGGAGCCACCACTTTTCTTTTCCCCTATCGGGGACCTTCAACTACGGTTGGGCCAGCTTCACGCTCCGGGTCATCTCGCAGCTCGCTCGGTCGCTAGAACTACGGCCCAGCGAACTACTCGGTCGCGCCGAGACGCTGTAATGCGCGGTCACCGGCGTTCTCACGGCCATGGCGGCGACGGGCGCCGGCGGGAGCGTCACCGGCGCAACCATCGGAGTTTGGTGCGCGGCGAAAGGGCGACAAGCGGCCTCGTCAACATGACAACTACAGCTTAGGCGGCCCCTCAAGGGTGGTGCTATCACCTTTAGCTACCCCCCGAGGGGGGAGGCTATTGCTTAGCCCCCCCCGCAGGGGGCTACCTATTCGCCGACACCACAGGAATACGTCTAGTTACTGCTCCTCATTGATCGCGCTCCTGCCCGGCATCGGGCCAAGCCGTGGACTGAGCGTCACACCGACACGGCCTGAGCCACCCAGAGGATTTGACACGCTTGAATACGGGGCACGGTGATACCTATGTGATACCTGAACGCGAAAACGGCCACCCCCTGCGCTGGGTGGCCGTTTCCGTAACTCGTTGTCCTGCAACGAGTGCCCCGCCAGGGACTCGAACCCCGAACCTACTGATTAAGAGTCAGTTGCTCTAGCCAGTTGAGCTAGCAGGGCATACCCGACCGAGAAAACTCGGTCAGGAGCCGAGAAAGCTACCCACGACAGCCCGACGGTCAACCTTTCGCGGGGCAAAAAGAAGAGACCAGAAGAAGAGACCGGACAGAGCCCCTCGCGCCCACACCTCCACGGGAACGCCCCCCTACCCTACCCCCCGCCGCACCTTCACCACCGCTGCATCCAGCTTCTGCAGAAACTCCGACCGATCCCGCTTCCCGAACGGCGCCGGCCCGCCGGTGATCTCACCCGACTCCCGCAGCCCGGCCATCAGCTCCCGAGTCGCGATCGCCTCTCCGATCGAGTCCTCGGTGAACACCCTCCCCCGCGGACTCATGACCTGTGCCCCCTCTTCGAGCACGCGCCCCGCTAGGAGAATGTCCTCCGTAACGACGATGTCTCCGGGCCCCGCGATCTCGACGATCCGATCATCGGCCGCGTCCAGCTGCCCCCCGTCCTTCACCACCTCCAACTGCAGCCAGGGCTCGGGCGGCACGCGCAGCCACTGTGCGGCGACGAGCACCACGTCCAGGCCATACCGCTTCGCGACTCGGTACGTCTCTTCCTTGACCGGACAGGAGTCCGCGTCGACCAGGATTCGGGGCGAGGTGCTTATCGCGCACTAACCCCGTGGTGGATGGTTGCGACGAAGTCCGCTTCGGCGCCTTCGTTCTGGCCCCACACCTCGGCCTGCGCCCGGATGGGGCGCGCGGCGACGATTTGCTCGAGCGAACGCCCCATGTCCATGAGCTCGGCGACGGCATCGCGCATGGTCCTGAGCGCATCTCGGTACGACCGTAAATCCTCGCGGGTGGAAAGCGCACCGTGCCCGGGGATGACCTGTGTATCGGCATCCATGAGCGCGAGCGCCACGCCGGCCGCGGCGATCACGCCGTCGATCGATCCGCCGGTCGCGGTGTCGATGAACGGGAAGCGGTCGCGGAAGAAGGTGTCCCCCATGTGCACGACGTTGGCGTTCTTGAAGTGCACGATGGCGTCGCCGTCGGTATGCGCGTTCGCGACGTGGACGGCATGCAGCTCGTCGCCGTTCAGGTGAAAGGTCACGTCTTCGGTGAAGGTGACGACGGGCCATGCTGCCGACGGAACTGCGGGGGTCGGGGCAGCGGGACGCCCGATTCGCTCGAGCACCTGATCCATGCTGAGCCGCACGCGCACGTTCTCGTGCGCCACGATGAGAGCACCGGTCCGGCCCAGGTTCTCGTTGCCGCCGGTGTGGTCTCCGTGCCAATGCGTATTGAAGACGAAGCGCACGGATTCAGAGGTGATGTCGGCGATGGCGGCGAGGATCTTCTGCGTGAGCGGAGCGAACTGGTCGTCCACGATGAAGACGCCGTCCTCACCCACCGACAATCCGATGTTGCCGCCCTGGCCCATGAGCATGTAGATGCCGCCGCCCAGCGACTGGGCACGGATCTGGACAGCATCGAAGTTCTGCGCGCTGAGCGGCGCGGCGAGCCCGAGCGTGCCCACCGCGACGGAAACGGCGATGACGGTGGCGATGACAGCGGCGAGACGGCGCATGGGTCGAGCTCCGGCAATCGGTGATTTGAGGCCGGCACGACGAACAGACGCAACGAACCGGCCGACGAACAGATGAACGCGGCTCGGGAAAATGGGGCCTCTCCGGCCCCCGCGCACCTGCCCTCCACACCGACCTGGCGCTTCTACACCGAGCATGCCACGATGGCCCCTTCACGTCCTGGCCGTCCAAAGCCGCGATCCCAAGGGAGCGCCCGATGCACCGCACCGTATTTGCCATACTGGCCGCCCTGACCCTGTTCATGCACGCATGTGGTGGTGAATCCGCGTCCAATGAGAGCAGGCCAGACGCGTCCACCACGACGACCGCCGGAATCGACTTCCAGAGCGTCGCTGGCGTCCTGCTCACGCGACTCGACCTGCAGCCCGACGAACGCGTGTTGCTCGTGGGGCTGCCCGGGCGCTTCGACCCACTCATGCCACTGCTACGTGAAGGTGTCGAAGCGGCAGGCGCAGTGGATCTCGGCGTCTGGGCCGTGGGAGCCGGCGCCCCCGGCGACTGGTCCACGGACTTCACGCGCGCATTGATCGGGCAGGACTCGGGCGCACTGGTCGGCCTACTTTCGGATGTGGACGCCGCCCTCATGCTGCCGGGGGCGAACACCGGCCATGCGGTCTACGCAGCCATGCAGCAGGTCCTGCGCGAAGACCGAGGCCGCACGATCCACTTCCACTGGTTGGGCGCCTACAACCTGGACGGCACGCTGCGCGACATCGACGAGATGGTGGACGACTTCTACGTGCGTGTCCTCGCCGACACGGACTACGAGGCGTTGGCGGCCGCGCAGGTGGCGTTCGAGCACGCTATGCGCGGCGCGACGGTGAGGGTCACGACCTCGGCAGGTACCGACATTTCGTTCGAGATCGGGGACCGTCCCGTCACGAAACAGGACGGAGACGCATCGGCGGCGCGCGCGGGGATGGGCCGGAATCTGATCGACCGCGAGGTGGAGCTGCCCGCGGGTGCCATCCGTGTCGCCCCGATCGAGGGGAGCGTCGCGGGCACGGTCGTGTTCCCGCCCTCCGTATGGGGTGAAGAGCGAACCGAGAACCTCACGCTTCGCTTCGAGCGGGGAGTCATGGTATCGCTCGAGGCGGCCAGGGGGGCCGAAGCAGCCCTGGCGGAGATCGAGGCAGCGGGCGACGCGGGCAAGGCGTTCCGTGAGTTCGCACTCGGCTTCAATCCCCTGCTCGCGATTCCGACGTCGGGCGAGCGCTGGATTCCGTACTATGGATACGGCGCGGGTGTCGTCCGGCTCTCCCTTGGAGACAACACCGAGCTCGGCGGCGCCGTAGGAGGAGGGTACGTGCGCTGGAACTTCTTCGTGGACGCGACCGTCACGGTCGACGGCGAAACCTGGGTCGAGGGCGGTCGCCTGGTACGGTAGCGCCGCGGAAGTAAGGAGAGGCTTCCGAGACGCACAGCCAGCAGCATATGTTTGTTTGGACCACCGGAGGACGACGATGCGCTCCACGGCACCCAGACTGAGTTGGCTCGGGCCTCAGCGGCTGATTGTACTCGCCCTGCTGCTCGGCCCCGCCGCGTGCGACATACCCAGGTTCGACGGCCCGCAGATCCAGGGCCCGCCCCCGGTCTTCTATATGCAGCCGGAGGCCTATCAGCAGCGACGGCTGTTCCCCGATCAGGAACTGGTCTTCCACACGGCCTGGGGCTGGGAGGAACGGCTCGAGACGAGGGCACTCGGGATCGACTGGGTCGCCATCGCTTGGTGGCCCCCTACGACTCCGTGGCGTACGCGGTGGAGTTCTTCGCAGGTGATCCGGGTCTCAAGGGCGCGAGCGACACCCTGCAGGTCATCCTGTCCTCGTTCGCCGTGGGCAAGACGGAGTGGAACTTCCCGCTCATTGCCATCTTCGCTGGCATGACACTCTTCATGGTCAGCGTGCTACGGAGTCGGTCCCAGACTTGGCCGCCGCCGGGGGGCGCAACCGGTGGCGGGGCCGGGTCCGCACCGCCCGGTGACGCGGACCCGCCGGCCTCTGGCCTGTCCTCATAGTCACCACGGAGCCCGACCCCGCGTCGCTCACCGGCCAGACCGAGAGCCACCTCTGTTCGTCCGCCGATGCCGAGCGACTCGACGCGCGCGTCCACAGGGAGGTCGTGTCGCCCTTTCTGCGCCTACGGGATGACGCCGAGGTAGCCGGCTTCGACCTCCGTGTGCTCAGTGGATTCCGGAGTTTCGATCGCCAGATCTCCATCTGGAACCGGAAAGCGACGGGTGCGCTCGCGGCCTTGGACTCCGCCGCCGTTCCCCTGGACATCGAGCGTCTGAGCGAACGAGAGCTGACGTACGCGATCCTACGATGGTCGGCCCTGCCCGGTGCGTCCCGCCACCATTGGGGCACGGACATCGACGTCTACGACGAAAACGCTCGCCCGGAGGGGTACGAGATCGACCTGGTCCCCGCAGAGGTCGAGGCCGGCGGCATGTTCGGCCCTTTCCACGAATGGCTGGACGAGAGACTTGCCGACGAGACCTGCCACGGCTTCTTTCGGCCCTACGATGATGACCGCGGGGGCGTGGCGCCCGAGCGCTGGCACTTGAGCCACGCGCCCGTCGCCGTCCCTCACGAAAGAGCGTTCTCCGCAGATCATTTGCGCACGACCCTCTCTGCATCCGACATCGAGTTGAAAGACACGATTCTCGACCACCTCGAGGACATCTACCGGCGGTTCGTCATCAATACGAACAGCCAGCACTCGTGAGGCTTCGACCGCGACAGGCCCAGGGCACCATCCCATGGGAGGGTGACGTCTATGGCCGCTCCCACCTGGGTACGCCCCTAGTGGTTTGGCACCCTGCGGGACCTTGCCAGCTGCTGGTATTCGCCGCCATTCACGGGGAAGAAGCGGAGACGACCTCAGCCCTTTCCCGGGCGCTTCGACACTTGGCACAACCCTCTCCGCATTGCGCGGTGGTGCTCGCGGCCAACCCCGACGGGCTCATGCGTGGTACTCGGGGGAACGCCCGCGGCGTGGACCTGAACCGGAATTTCCCCACCACCGACTGGCAGAGCGACCCGGTGCCGCACCGCGCCACCCTCGATGCACCGCGGGATGTCGCTCTGAGCCCCGGTGACTCGCCTGGCTCCGAGCCGGAGACGCAGGCGCTGCTTGGGCTCATCCGTGAGTTGGAACCGGAAGCGGTCGTGGCGATGCACGCACCGCTCGCATGCATCGACGACCCGAACGACAGTGAGCTGGGGCGGTGGCTCGCGCAGCGCACGGGTCTGCCGCTGGTGCCCGACGTTGGCTACCCCACTCCGGGGTCCTTCGGCACCTGGGGCGCGGAACAGGGGCTCCCCGTGGTAACCTACGAGTTCGGGCTCGTGACGCCCGACGAAGTCGCTCGCGAGCAGGTACCGGTGCTCGTAGAGCTGCTCAGCCGCCGCATTTCACCGTAGTCCTGGCCTAGACGCATGGTCCTCAACGTCATCTGGATCGGCTTCTTCCTGATCGCCTTCGTCGTGGCGATGGTGAAGCTCGTGTTCTTCGGAGACACGGAGATCTTCACCGCCATGGTCGCGAGCACGTTCGACATGGCCGAGGTCGCCTTCGAGATCTCACTGGGCCTGACCGGGGTGCTCACGCTCTGGCTCGGACTCATGCGCGTGGGCGAAAAGGGCGGCGTCATCGCGGCGCTCGCCACGGTGGTGCGGCCCTTCTTCCATCGGATCTTCCCGGAGATCCCGAAGGACCATCCGGTGCATGGTTCGATGATCATGAACTTCGCCGCGAATATGCTGGGACTGGACAACGCAGCGACACCCCTGGGCCTCAAGGCCATGCAGGAGCTCCAGGAGCTGAACCCGGTGAAGGACACGGCGTCCAACGCACAGATCATGTTCCTGGTGCTCAACACGTCGGGTCTGACGCTCATCCCCATCAGTGTCATGGTATACCGCGCCCAGATGGGCGCCGCCAACCCCTCGGACATCTTCCTGCCCATCCTCCTGACGACGTTTTTCTCCACGATGGCGGGATTGATTTCGGTAGCCGTGGTCCAGCGCATCAACCTCTTCGACCGGGTCATCATGGCCTATCTGGGAGGACTCACCGCGCTGATCGCGGGCATCCTGTTCTACTTCTCGAGGTTGCCCTCGGAGCAGGTCGAGATGCTATCGACGCTGGTGGCGAACGTGCTACTCTTCGGCATCATCGCGCTCTTCGTCTTCATGGCGGCGATCCGCAGGGTGAACGTGTACGAGGCGTTCATCGAGGGGGCCAAGGAGGGCTTCCCGGTCGTCATCAAGATCATCCCCTATCTGGTGGCCATCCTCGTGGGCATCGGCGTCTTTCGAGCCTCGGGCGCCATGGACCTGATGGTCGCCGGCATCGGGCAGGGCTTCACGCTCCTGGGGTTGAACACCGACTTCATCGAGGCTCTGCCGACGGCATTCATGAAGCCGCTCAGCGGGAGCGGTGCGCGCGGCATGATGGTGGATGCCATGCAGACGCACGGCGCGGACTCGTTCATCGGACGCCTCACGAGCACGTTCCAGGGCTCGACCGACACCACGTTCTACATCATTGCGCTCTACTTCGGATCCGTGTCGGTACGCAAGACGCGGCACGCCGTAGCCTGCGGGCTCATCGCGGACGCGACGGCGATCGTCGCGGGCATCTTCATCGCGTACCTGTTCTTCCACTAGGCCGCGACCATCCAGGAGTCGGGGGCTGCGCTTCGTCCGCGGACCTCCAACGCCGCCGCGCCACTACGCGGCAGGCATCCCCGAATTCCACACGTCGACGACCACCTTCCAGGATCCATCGGGCTGCTTCTTCCAGGTGTGGAAGTCCCTGACCAGATCCCGACCGGGTGGGCCCTCGGGCTGGTTGATCGTGATCTCGCCGATCGCGAGCGTCCATCCGATGTCTCCGGCCGCCGAGACCTCGACGCGTTGGATCTCGAAGTCGATCTCGACAGCCGCGTTCTCGATGAATCCGAAGCGGTAGTTCTGCACGCCGGCGAGGCCCTCCACCAAGTCGGCGTTCGGCGGGACCATGAGCGCACTCTGATCGTACATGCCGACGACGGCCTCCCCGTCCTTCGCACCGACCGCGGTGTGGTAGGCCGTGGCGGCTTCGCGGAGCGCTGCCCGCTCGGCCTCCACGTCTACGGTGGGCTGCGCGGTGCAGCCGGCGAGAAGGAATGCCGCGGCGAGAAAGGGGCGTGTGGGAGTGTTCATGTGGGGCATGGGGCCGAGAATGGATGCGCGAATGACGTCAGCCATGCGCTGAGTACCAAGTATAGGACCCGTCTCGAGCTCGTGGCCATGTCCCCATAGCTGCCTGCAAACCCTGACCGTAGCTTCACCGCCTGTACGCTTCGTGGCGCGGCCGACGAAGAGATCGAGCCGACGCATCTCCGGGATGGACGAACGAGGAAGAGCGATGAACACGCGAACCACACCCTTGCTTCCCCTGCGGCCGACCTCGGCGTTGGCTCTGCTGCTGACACTCGCAATCGCCCCACCGGTCGCCGCCCAGCAATCCACCGAGTACGGCCCGCCGAGCGGCACGCTCGTGATCGTCGGTGGGGGAGCGACAGACGGAACCGGGATCGTCGAGAAGTTCCTCGAGTTGGGGGGCGGCGCCGAAGAGGGACGGTTCGTGATCGTGCCCACCGCCGGTGGCAACTACGACCGGGAGGGTAAGCTCCGCGTCTTCGACGAGGCTCAGGTCCTGGACGGGTGGCGGCAGCGCGGCGTGAAGAACGTATCCATGCTGCATACGCACGATCCCGCGCTCGCCGACACCGAAGCCTTCGTGGCGGAGCTCGCGCAGGCGACCGCGGTGTGGTTCAACGGCGGCCGCCAGTGGAACATCGTCGACTCCTATGCGGGCACGCGCACCTACGACCTCTTCCACGCGGTGCTCGAGCGCGGCGGCGTCATCGGGGGGAGCTCGGCCGGTGCGACCATCCAGGGTGAGTACCTCGTTCGCGGCGCCACGCAGGGCTCGGGGATCGTGATGACCGACGAGGAGAATCACCAGCTCGGGTTCGAGTTCCTACGGAAGTCGGCGATCGACCAGCACATCAACGCGCGCGACCGCTGGGACCACATCATTCCGGTCATCGAGGCTCAGCCGCATCTACTCGGTATCGGCCTCTCGGAGGGCACGGCCATCATCGTCACCGGCGACACCTTCGAGGTGATGGGCAAGTGGAAGGTCGCAGTGCACGACAACACACGGACGTACCAGCCCTGGGAAAAACCGTATTTCGTGCTGTCGCCGGGCGACGCCTATGACATGAAGGCGCGTCGGATCGTGAAGCTGGGGGACGGAACCACGCCGCGGCGGCGATGAGCTAGGGACAGGCTCTGCGTCGACCTAAGCCTCCAGGCCGTACTCCTTCATCTTCCTCCAGAGCGTCGTGCGGCTCATTCCCAGTCGGTCCGCTGCCGCATTGCGCGCGCCGCCCGTCTCCGTGAGCGCGCGCACGATCGCTTCGCGCTCAGCATCCGAAGGCTCTTACAGCCGATACCGCTCCGGGCTCGTCGGAGGGCGATCCACCCCGCGGACTTCCACCGGGAGGTGCTGTGCCTCGATTCGACGGCCGCCCGCCTGGATGTGCGCACTCTCGAGCACGGCGAAGAGTTCGCGCACGTTGCCCGGCCAGCGGTAGCCCTGCAGCAACCTCATCGCCAGCGGCGAACAGCCCGAATGCGGGCGTCGGTCGACCTTGCGGAAGAAGGCGTCCGCGAGCAGCGGGATGTCTTCCTTCCTGGCGCGCAGAGGGGGCAGCTCGATGCGCACGACGTTCAGCCGATAGTAGAGGTCGTCGCGGAAACGACCCGCTTCCATCTCCACCCTGAACTCGCGATTCGTCGCGGCGACTACGCGCACGTCGATGGAGACCGCTTTTGCCGACCCCACCGGCGTGAGCTCGCGCTCCTGCAGCACGCGTAGCAGGCGATGTTGCATCGCGGAGGACATGTCGCCGACTTCGTCCAGCAGGATGGTGCCTCCGTTCGCAGCCTCGAAGAGGCCCCGCCGGTCCCGCATCGCTCCCGTGAGGGCACCACGTACGTGTCCGAACAGCTCGGACTCGAGCAAACCCTCTGCCAGCGCGGCGCAGTTGACAGGCACGAACGGGCCATCGCGTCGGTTGGAGCGATTGTGTAGCGCGCGCGCAACCCGCTCCTTTCCGGTGCCGGTCTCACCGGTCACGAGTACCGTCGCATCTGTGGGCGCGACGGGCTCTACGACATCGAGCACGGTCCTGATACCGGGGGAGCGGCCAAGCAGGCCTCCCGCCGGGGGCGCCGACCCATTCTCCGATCCGCCCTCGGACATGGGCCGCCGAGTGAGCAGCGCGTCGACCCGCGCGCTCAGCACGTCGGGCTCCACGGGCTTGGTGAGAAAGTCGTCAGCGCCGTTAAGGAACTCGCCGGCCCACGAGTAGTCGACCTGGACCGTGTATCCCGCTCGGGCCGACCATCATGTCGGAGCTTCTCTAGAAGGCGCTCAGCCCGGTCAGCTTCTGTCCGAGGATGAGCGAGTGGATGTCGTGCGTGCCCTCGTACGTGTATACCGACTCGAGATTGGCCATGTGCCGCATCGAGTGGTACTCCACGACGATGCCGTTCCCGCCCAGGAGCCGCCGCGCCTCGCGCGCGACGTTCGTCGCCATGTCGGCGTTGGCACGCTTGGCCAGTGACACCTGTTGCGCGGTCATCGTGCCCTCGTCCTTCATGCGGCCGAGACGGTACGTGAGCAGCTGTCCGGTCGTGATGCTCGTGAGCATGTCGGCAAGGCGGACCTGCTGGATCTGCTTGCCCCCGATCGGGCCGCCGAACATGACGCGCTCCTTGGAATAGGAGAGCGCCTCGTGGAAGCACGCCATCGCGGCGCCCACCGCGCCCCAGGAGATGCCGTAACGCGCCTGCGTGAGACACATGAGCGGGTGCTTCAGGCCTCCGGTGGTGTCCGGCATCATGGCGCTCTCCGGGAGCGCGACATCCTGCATCACGATCTCGCTGGTATCGCTAGCGAGCAGCGACAGCTTGCCCTTCTGGTCGCGCGCGCTGAATCCCGGCGTGTCCGTGGGAACGACGAAGCCGCGGATGCCCTTCACGTCTCCGGGCTCCCCGGTCTGGGCCCAGATGACGGCCACGTCCGCCATCGAACCGTTGGTGATCCACATCTTGGCGCCATTCAGCAGCCAACCGTCGTCGGTACGCTTTGCGGTCGTGATCATGCCGGACGGATCCGACCCGTAGTCGGGCTCGGTGAGGCCGAAGCATCCGATGGCTTCCCCCGTGGCGAGCTTGGGCAGCCACTCGCTGCGTTGCTCCTCACTGCCGAACGCGAAGATCGGGTACATGACGAGCGCGCCCTGAACCGATACGAACGAGCGGATGCCGGAGTCGCCGCGCTCGAGCTCCTGCATGATGAGACCGTACGAGACGTTGTTCAGCCCGGCGCAGCCGTACTTCTCCGGCAGGTTCGCGCCGAACACACCCAGTTCTCCGAGCTCAGGGATGAGATCCGTTGGGAACGTGCGCCCGATGTACGCCTCGGCGATGATCGGCATGATCCGGTCCTCGACGAAGGAGCGGATCGTGTCGCGAACCATTCGCTCCTCCTCGGAAAAGAGCGAATCGAGGTCGTAGAAGTCGATGCCTTCGAAGCGGGCCATCGGTCGTATTCCATCCGTGTCGGTGAGGGTTCCGGATCTCCGCCCGGACACGAGAAAATAACCTCGCCGCCCGCAAATGGGACCGGCCCGGAACGGGGCGCGCCGCCTACTCCCCCTCAGCGCCACAGCCGGATCGACCCTCGTCGCGCGCCGCGCGGGAAGGAAGAGCGCCATGCGTACGCCGACCTCCTTGGTGCGCCGGAGCACTGAGTAGGAGACCAGCGCGTACAGCCCCAGGCCCGACCTGACACCGTCAACCCCACGGCCGTACAGTCACTTCTTTGGAGGTCTACTCGGAGGCGGAGGCCGTCTCCAGCGAACTGGCCGAAATGCTACTCCGAGGTGGTGTCCGCCTTGGGCGGGATCGCGTCCGTGGCAGGAGTATTCTTAAAGCGAAGGACTCCGTACACGACCTCGCAGCTCACTTTCGCCCCGAGCCAGATCGCCATCGCCACCGTGCCGAACCAACCGCCGATCACGAGGTCGGTGGGGCGGATGACGATCCATACGTACGCTGCGACGAAAAGGCCGAACATCCAGCCGCCGACCCAGCCCCACCATCCGGCTCGGTTGCGCGCCAGGGCGCGGCAACGGTCACACCAGAGCAGCCGATCCAGGAACATCTGGTCGTGCACGTCGAGACAGCGAATGCAGGTGACCTCCTCCGGGTAGCGATCGCGCCAGGTGGGCGTGTCTTCCGCCATGATCAGCGAAGGGCGCGCAGGAGGGCTTGGGTGTACTCCTTCGTGGACGCACCGCCGCCCATGTCCACCGTGAGACTCTCGCCGGCCTGGATGACGGTATCGATCGCGTCGCGGACCCTCGACGCGACCTCGCGCTGTTCCACGTGCTCGAGCAACAGGCACGCCGACAAGAGCAACCCGGTCGGGTTCGCGATACCCTGACCCGCGATGTCCGGAGCGGAGCCGTGCACCGCCTCGAACATCGCCGCGTCGGTCCCGATGTTTCCGGCCGGAGCGAGGCCGAGGCCGCCCACGAGCCCCGCCATGAGGTCGGAGAGGATGTCTCCGAACATGTTCTCCATGACGAGCACGTCGAAGCGGTAGGGGTCGAGCACCAGCATCATCGCCGTCGCGTCGATGATGCGGTCCTCCCACTCGATATCCGGATACTCCTTCGAGACCTCCTCCCCCACTTCGAGGAAGAGCCCCTGAGTGTACTTCAGGATGTTGGCCTTGTGCGCGAGCGTGACTTTTTTCCGGCCGTGGGCGCGCGCGTACTCGAACGCATATCGGCAGATGCGCTCGGCCCCGAAGCGCGTGATGATCATCACGGACTCCGCGGCGGCCTTGGGGTCACCGTGTATGCCGATGTAGTGCTCGACACCCACATAGAGGCCTTCGGTGTTCTCGCGAATGAGAACGAGGTCGATGTCCTCGTACCGTCCCCTCGGCACGAGCGTGCGAACCGGACGCACGTTGGCGTACAGGTCGAACGCCTTCCGCATCTCCACATTGATGGAGCGAAAGCCAGTGCCCGAAGGCGTGGTGAGCGGACCCTTGAGCATGACACGGTTCGCTTCGGCGGACTCCATGGTGCTCTTGGGCAGCGGGTTGCGCTGCTCTTGCAGCGCGATGAGGCCCGCCTGCTGCATGTCGTACTCGAGGTCGGCGCCCGCGGCGGCGAGGACCTCGAGAGTCGCAGTGGTGACTTCGGGTCCGATCCCGTCTCCGGGGATCACGGTAATGGTCTGGGACATCGTCCTCTTATCGCTTTACGACCACCATCTGCCCCGGAGCGGGGCCCGGCTCAGCGGCCGCGCGTGTACCTGGGATTATAGGTGTATTCGGTGTGGTCCTCACCCCATCGCACGAGGTCTTGAAGCAGCGTGACCTGGCCGGTGCCGTCGCGGCGAGCCAGGCCCGCGATATTGAGGGACCTTCTCCAGCGCACGTCGCTCAACGTCTCCCGAGCGAGCAGCGCGTTCCCCACTTCCACATCTCCGACCGTGGTGATGAAGCGGACCCCCGCCAGCCCTGGGTAATCCTGGAAGAGCTGATGCGTCTCGTCCGAGAACAGGAAGATGTACGGGCCCACCTTCGCCCATAGCGACCCTCCGCGGCGTAGCAATTGAGGGTCCTGAGAGGCCGAAATCGTCACGACATTGCCCATCATTTCGGCGCTCAGGGCACGGCCGTATTTGTAGAAGGCCTCGGCCTGGTCGGCGGTCGGTAGCGTGAGATTCTGCGGCACCTCGCAGCCAGCGCCAACCAGTACGAGCAAGGCCGCAAAGGGCGTCGCGAATGTGGTGTTTCTAGTCTTCATGTGCCTCGTAGCACTCATATTTCGTCTTCCCGGAGCGTTATCCCGTCTTCATCGACCCACATACCACAGCAACGTCCGGGCCAAGCGATCGACCACGGATGCAAGACCTCTGGGATCTCCCGCCGGAAATGCGTCGCCTTCCACCACGCCGAACCAGGCCACTCGCCCGGTTCGCGGATCAACGATCGCCGCAGACAGGTTGATCTTCGGGTCCTCTCCCACCTCGCCGGAGATCGCCGCCTGAACCGGAAGCAAAATCGCGTCCGCATCGACGAGCGCCGACATCCTCCTGAGCTCCCCATAAAGGGGATCTCCAATTCTGCGCACCTCACCGGACAGGAATCGTCCCACCTGAAGGCCGCGCGTTCTCGCCCGGATCGCCGGCGATCGTGCGAGCATGCGTTCCACTTCGGGCGTGAGCACCCACGTGACTTCACGCGAACGGTCCTGAAGCCCGAACGCGATCTCCGCATCCAGATCCCCAGAAACACCCACCACCTGTTGTACGGGCAATACAACCACCCGTGACCCCCGCAGATCCGGGGGCGTCCCCTGTGACGTTCCCGGCTCCGGCCGTGGCATGGTGCCACCGCACGCGGCCAACGCCAGCACGACGAGCATCGCCGCGCCGGTATGTGCCCCCACAGTTCCGTTCCACGTCCTAGCCAACGATCGAACCTCGTACGCGCGTAGCGGCTAATGAAGGCTTGTAAGGTAGACAAGGCACGTGCGGCGTTGAACCTTTCGAGCCGCTGGAAAAGCAGGCGCCCCTCGCACGTATGTGTTGTGTACTGTATCGGAATGGTTCCAACGCCTTGCCCTAACGGAGGCTAGTCTCGGGTGCTCGCACGACGACTTCACATCGCTCTAGCTGCTGCCACGCTGCTGGCGGTCGTCTCTTCCTGCTCGGGCCCGTCGGAGCCTCTGACGCCGCCGCACCTCGAGTTCTCCGCACCGGAGCTCGACCTTGGCACGCTCCACGAGGGTCAGATCGACATCCGGAACACCGGCGGACAGGCCGTGGGGCCGGTCGAGTTCGTGGTCACACTCATTCGCGACGCGAACGGCGCCACGGTTCCCGGCTCGCAGGTCGTAACCGACCCTACCGAGCTTCCCACGCTGAACCCGGGCGACGCGCGAACACTCGGTGTTTCGCTCTCCGTTTCCGGTTCGTTGCTCCCAGGGGAGTACGCCGCCGCGATCACCGCGCGAGGTGGATCGGAGACAAGCGCTCAGACAGCCGTGCGCTTCCTGGTTCTCAGCGACGCGGAAGCCGGGGTGGCCAGTATCGACATTCTCTCCGGGCAGACCGAGGCGCGCATGGGAGACGTGGTGGCGCTCCCGGTAGAGGTGCGGGGCGCCGATGGATCCGTGCTTCAGGGGGTGCCCGTCTCGTGGAGCCTCGATCCGCCCGCCGCCGGGTACGTCGGCTCGAGCGGCCAATTCGTCGCGTACGACTCCGGAGTGGCTACGCTCGTCGCGCGCGCGGGCCTGGCCTCCGACACGATCCGGCTGGAGGTGCGCGAGCGCGGCCTGGAGGGGTCCTTCAGCCTGGTTGGGCGCGCCGAGGAGTCCGAGCGCTATACGTCCGACCTGTGGCTTCACGGGACCGTGGCGTACGTCGGAACGTGGGGTGGCCGGCCGGTGGGCGCGGCCATCAATCGCGGCAATACGCTCAATGTGTGGGACATCAGCGACCCGACCGCCGCAGAGAAGGTCTTCTCAATGGAGATCGACGCGCGCACGGTGAACGACGTCAAGATCAGGGCCGACGGCACGCTCGCGATCATCACGCACGAGGGCTCGAGTGACGGCGGCAACGGCATCACCCTGCTCGATCTGGCCAACCCGATGGAGCCAACCGTCATCAGCCGGTTCACGGAGGAGCTGGAGTCGGGCGTCCACAACGTCTGGATCGACGGAGACTATGCCTATGTCGCCGTCGACGGTGCAGGCAGCGGTCTTCGTATTCTGGATATCTCGGATCCCGCAGTGCCGAGCGTCGTGGGCCGCTACTGGGCCGGGTCGAGCTCGCTGCACGACGTCTACGTTCGTGACGGCCTCGCTTTCCTATCGCACTGGAACGCCGGGCTCGTAATCCTAGACGTCGGCAACGGAATCGTGGGCGGCACTCCCGAGGCCCCGATCGAGGTGTCTCGGCTCGCGGATCTGGGCGGCCAGACCCACAACGCCTGGTACTGGCCCGAAGGAGGCTACGTGTTCGTCGGGGAGGAGGACTTCGGCACGCCCGGCGTCATGCACGTGGTCGACTTGCGCAATGTGCGGGAGCCTCTGGAAGTGGCCACCTATTCCGTCGAGGGCCAGACACCGCACAACTTCTGGCTCGATGAAGCCACCGGCACGCTCTACCTCGCCTGGTACGCACAGGGCGTGCGGGCGCTCGACGTCACGGGCGATCTCCTGGGAGAGCTCGATCGACAGGGCCGTGAGATCCAGGGGCTGCGCTACAGCGGCGGGTTCGGCTCCTGCAACCGCCCTAGTCAGGACACGTGCGCCTGGGCCCCGCAGCTCCACAACGGGCTTCTCTGGGTCTCGGACATGAATCGCGGTCTCGTCGCACTACAACCTCCGCGCTGAGGGCGGTACGGCGTGGCGTGGCGACCGGTTGCGTTCCTGCCACTCGCGCTCGCCGCGCTCGGCGCCTGCGCCGACACGGCCTCAGACCGACTGCTGGTGACGTCCGGCTTTACGGATCAGATCTTCGTTCTCGACGCAGAGACGGGGCAGGTACTCGACTCGCTGGCCCTGGACCGGCGCCCCGGCGAGCGCGACGAACCCCACGGAATCACGGTGTCGGGCGACGGGCGCCATTTCTACGCAACGCTCGCGCACGGAGAGCCGTCTCTCTGGAAGTATGAGACCGAGGGGCTTCGCCTGGTCGGCCGCGTAACGCTGCCCACCTATGGGGCCTCCCGGGTACGCCTCTCGCCCGACGGCTCGGTCGCGGCCGTTCCCGACTACTGGTTGAGCGGCGGGGGGGAGGTCAGCCGGATCGCTTTTGTCCGTACGCACGACTTAACCGTTCTCGCGACCCCCGAGGTGTGCCCCGCGCCGCACGATGCGGCGTTTTCCGCCGACGGGCGCTGGATCGCCGTCCCCTGCGCGCTGAGCGACGAGGTCGTGCTGCTCGATGGGTCCGACTTCAGCGAGCGCGACCGATACTCATTGGCCGGCCTCGGCCCCGACGCGGCCACCGGTGTCCGCCCCCTGAACGCCGCCTGGGCGGACAACGGCGAGCACTTCATCGTCACGCTGCACCGGGGCGGCGGACTGGCCAGAGTCAGCGCTACCCAGGGCGTGACCGGCTGGAGCTTTCCGGCCGATCGCCCGGTCCAGGTCGCCGTGAATCGCACGAGCTCGGTCATGGCGACAGCAAACCGCGGCGAGGGGACGGTCACCCTGTCCTACCCGGACTCATCCATGAGAACAGTGGCGATCGAAGGGGCACACCCGCACGGCGTCGCGCTGGCAGGCGACCCCGTCGTCGCCTACGTCACCTCCGAGGGCGATACGAAGACGCTAGGTGGCGTGGTCGCGATCGATGTGACCAGCGGCGACATCCCTATGGCGCACCGAAGTCGGCATCTTTACGCTCGGTGTCGCCTACTTGCCGGCCGATTCGTCGAGGTTCCGCGGCAACCTTCCCTAGCGGAGGCTGGTCTCGAGTGCTCGCGCGACGACTTCACACGCCACTAGCTGTCGCAACATTGGCGGCACTGCTCGCGTCTTGCTCGGACCCGTCCGAACCCGTGACCCCGCCCCACCTCGAATTCTCCGAACCGGAACTCGACCTGGGCACCGCGAGCGAGGGTCAGATCGACATCCGGAACACGGGCGGTCTGGCCGCGGGGCCGGTCGAGTTCGTGGTCTCCGCGGTTCGCGATGCCGCCGGCGCCGCGGTTCCGGACTGGCAGCTGTCGACCGAGCCGAGCGAGCTACCCATGCTGGGCGCCGGCGAGGCCCGGACGCTCGGGATCTCGCTCTCATTTTCCGGATCTCTGGTCCCTGGGGAGTACGACGCGGCGATCACGGCGCGAAGTGGGTCCGCGAACAGTGCTCAGACGGCCGTGCGCTTCCTCGTGCCCAGCGACTACGCAACCGGGGCGACGAGAATCAGGATCCTCTCTACGCAGACCGAGGCTCGCACGGGGGACGTGGTGGCGTTCCCGGTGGAAGTGCGGGATGCCAACGGGTCCCTGCTTCAGGGGGTACCGGTCTCATGGAGCGTCGACCCAGCCAACGCCGGGTACCTGGGGGCGAGCGGCCAGTTCGTCGCATACGACCCCGGAATCGTCGAACTCATCGCGAGCTTCGGCTCGGTCAGTGACACCCTTCGGCTGGAGGTGAACGACCGCTCCGTGGGCGGCTCCTTCAGCGTCGTCGGTCGCGCGGAGCTACCCGATCGCTATACCTCCGATCTCTGGCTCCACGGGACCGTGGCCTACACCGGCACCTGGGGCAGTCGGCCGTTCGGCGCCTCGTTCAACCGCGGCAACACGCTCAACGTGTGGGACATCAGCGACCCCGCTTCCGCGCAGAAGGTCTTCTCGTTGGAGATCGACGCGCGCACCGTCAACGACGTAAAGATCAGGGCCGACGGGACGCTCGCGATCATTACACACGAGCGCTCGAGCGACGGCCTCAATGGCATCACCATCCTCGACCTGGCCAACCCGCTGGCACCCACGGTTGTTACCCGACTCACATCGGAGATGGAGCATGGGGTGCACAACGTTTGGATCGAGGGACACTACGCCTATGTGGCCGTGGGCGGCGTCGGCAGCGGTCTCCGCATCGTGGACATCTCGCGGCCGAGCGCCGCGCATGTAGTCGCCGGCTATTGGGCTGGCTCCAGCTCTCTGCACGACGTCTACGTGCGCGACGGGCTCGCTTTCTTGGCCCACTGGAACGCGGGACTCGTGATCCTCGACGTCGGGAACGGGATCGTCGGCGGCACTCCCGAGGCCCCAATCGAGGTGTCTCGGCTCGCCGATCTGGGCGGGGAGACCCACAACGCCTGGTACTGGCCCGAAGCCGGATACGTCTTCGTCGGGGAGGAAGATTTCGTTACCCCTGGCGTCGTTCACGTGGTTGACGTTCGGAACCTCCGCGCACCAAGGGAGGTGGCCACATACGGCGTCGCCGGGACAGACCCGCCACACAATTTCTGGCTCGACGAGGCGACGGGCACGCTCTACATGGCGTGGTTCTCCAACGGCATTCGGGCTCTCGACGTGACCGGCGACCTCCTGGGGGCGCTGGACCGTCAGGGACGGGAAATCGTCGGACTCCAGTACAACGGCGGCACCGGCTCGTGCAATCGCCCCAGCGGAGACACCTGTACCTGGGCGCCGCAACTCCACAACGGAGTGCTGTGGGTCTCGGACATGAACAGTGGGCTCATCGCGCTGGAACCAGCGCGATAGCGCGCCTAAGACTCGTCGAAGTCCAGCGAGCAGGAGTTGATGCAGTAGCGCTGCCCGCCCGGCCCTGGGCCGTCGGGGAACACATGCCCCAAGTGTCCACCGCACTTCCCGCACAGCACTTCGGTCCGGATCATGCCGTGGCTGCGATCGGTCTCGGTCTCGACCGCGCCGCCCTCGACGGGCTCCTCGAACGACGGCCACCCGCTGCCGGACTCGTACTTGGTGTCGGAGGAGAAAACCGGCTCGCCGCAGCCCTTGCACCGATACGTGCCAGCGGCTTTTTGATCCCACAACCGACCCGTGAAGGCGCGCTCCGTGCCCTTCTTGCGCAGCACCTCGTACTCCTGCTCGCTGAGGAGCTCACGCCACTCGGCTTCGGTCCTGTCGATGCGATCGCTCACGAACCGTCTCCCTCGAAGTGCAAGCCGCGGTGCGCGATTTGCGCCCTCGACACTACCCGCTCGCGCTCCTTCGGATCCCACTGTGCAACCCATTCGGGCTTGATCGGGTCTCACCTTTCATATACTACTTATCTTACACTTCTATATACAACCCACGCCTGGACGAATCCATGTCCCGCTCGCTCGGCATCACCTCGCTGCAGATCCTCGGCACGATCCGCGACAACGGGCCCTACGGACTCGAGATCGTGACGCGGACCGGTCTCCCGTCGGGCACCGTGTACCCGACGCTGGGGCGCCTCAAGCGAAGTGGCCTGATCAAGGCGCGTTGGGAGGACCAGCGCACGGCCGAACGCGAGGGCCGACCGCGCCGCCGCTACTACGAGTTGACGGCAGACGGGCAGCGCGCCCTCGCCGCCGGCGCTTCACGCGTTGCGGCCCTCGCTGCGGATCTCGCCAGCACCGCGGCTGGAGGCACCTGATGAAGAGCTTCTCCTCGCGGCTTGGCTGAGGCGTTCACGGACGCATCTCGAGCGGCATCGTCGAACCCATTTCCGGACCCATTGACAGAAACGGCTCCAGCGCGCCGATTGGCCGGTTCCCAATCGACACCGGAGCCCAGCAATGAGTACCCCTTCCGTTCGGAAAGCCAAGTGGGACGAGGTCCCTCTGGAGACGATCAAGGACGGCATCACACGGCGCGTTTTCACGGGCGAGCGAATGATGATCGCGCACGTCCACATCGATAAGGGCGCCATCGTGCCCTGGCACTCGCACGAAAACGAGCAGCTCACCTATATCGTAGAGGGGGCGCTCCGCTTCTGGCTCGGCGAGGAAGGCTCGGACGACTACCAGGAGACCGTGGTCTCCGCCGGCGAGGTGCTGTTCATTCCGTCCAACGTGCCGCACAAGGCAGAGGCGCTCAAGGACACCTTCGACCTCGACGTTTTCAATCCGCCCCGCCAGGACTGGCTGGACGGAACGGACTCCTACTTCCACGACGAGCCCTAGCGGCAGCCCGCGAGCGAGGACGACACGGATGGATCTCGGGCTGAAAGGGCGAGTCGCCCTCGTATGCGGCTCCAGCCAGGGCCTGGGACGCGCGATCGCAGATGTTCTAGCGGCAGAGGGGGCCGACATCGTGATCAACGGGCGGTCGGGAGAGAAGCTGGCGCACGTGCGCTCGCAGATCGCCGAAGCCACCGGCGCGAAGGTCGTGGCCGCGGCGGCCGACCTCACGGATCCCGAAGGCGTCGAAGCGGTCGTTGATGCGGCTCAGGAAGCGTTCGGCAAGATCGACATCCTCGTGACCAATACGGGTGGCCCGCCCGCGGGTGCATTCGAAGACCACTCGGCCGATGTGTGGCGCGCGGCCATCGCCCAGAACTTCGAGAGCGTCGTGAACCTGACGCGCGCCGTGCTGCCGGGAATGAAGGAACGACGCTGGGGTCGCATCGTGAACGTGACGTCGATCTCGGTGAAGCAGCCGGTGGTTGGCCTCATCCTCTCGAACTCGATCCGTGCCGGCGTCACCGGTTTCGCGAAGACGGTCTCGAACGAGGTGGCACCGTACAACGTGACCGTGAACAACGTGCTGCCCGGCTTCACGCGGACCGAACGGCTGATCCATCTCGCCGACGTCGTCGCCGAACGGGAGGGCCTGACCGTGGAAGGCGCGTACGAGAGTTGGGAGAAGGAGATCCCGATGGGGCGGCTCGCGGATCCTCATGAGCTCGGTGCTGTAGCAGCGTTCTTGTGTTCGGAGCAGGCCTCTTACGTTACTGGGCAATCAATCGCCGTCGATGGCGGCTGGATCAAAGGATTAGTCTGATGGGCGCAGTCGGTCTCGAAGAGTCGGATTGGATCTGGAAAGACGGTGAGATGGTTCCCTGGGCCGACGCTCAGCTGCATATCCTCTCCACCGCCGTACAGTTCGGTACGTCGGTATTCGAGGGCATCCGCACGTATGAGACGTCCAACGGCCCCGCGATTTTTCGGCTCGACGCGCACATCCGTCGACTCTTGGATTCAGCCAAGATCTACCGGATGCTGCCGGACTTCACCGCCGAGCAGCTGGCCGAGGCATGCAAGGACGTCGTGCGCAAGAACGAGCTCACGAACTGCTACGTGCGTCCAATGGTTCTACGCGGCTACGGTGCGCCGGGACTGAATCCGTTCGGTAGCCCCATCAATACCTACGTCGCGACGTGGCCGTGGGGAGCCTACCTGGGTGAGGACGCACTCAAGAACGGCGTCGACGTTTGCGTTTCGTCGTGGCTGCGTGCGCACCCCAATACCTACCCGCAGCGCGCGAAGGCCGGTGGTCACTATCTGAGCGCGCAGCTGATGAAGATGGAGGCCGTCGAAAACGGCTACCTCGATGCGATCGCGCTCGGCCCCTCCGGCCTCGTGAGCGAAGGCAGCGGCATGAACCTCTTCCTGGTGCGGGACGACGTGATCATCAGCCCGTTCCTGGACGGGACCTCGCTGCAGGGCATCACCCGCGACTCCATCATCACCATGGCGGAGGAACTCGGCTACGAGGTTCGTGAGCAGCCCGTGCCGCGAGAAAGCCTGTACACCGCGGACGAGTTGTTCTTTACGGGCACCGCGGCCGAGGTCACGCCGATCCGGAGCGTCGATCGTATCACGATCGGCTCAGGGACCGCCGGCCCGATCTCGCTCGAGCTTCAGAAGCACTTCTGGGAGACCGTGAGGGGTGAGAACGACGACCCGCACGGGTACCTCACCTACCTGGAGGGGTAACTCGGCAGGCCCTTCTCTCTACCAGTCCGGGCTCTCCATCTCGTCCATTTTCCTCATCGCGTCTTGAAGCTTCTTCGCTTCCTCGTCGCTCACGGCCTCGACGGGCACGAGGTCTTTACGGCGCGTCCCGCCCCGCGTGAGCAGCCCGATCAGCATGCCGGCGGTGACGATCCCTAGGACGGGCAGGAAATAAGCGACGAGATTGAAGCCTTCGACCGGGGGCGCCAACAGCACGGCCTTCCCGAAGTCCGAGACGAAACTCGCCTGGATCACGTCGACCGACTCGTCGCGCTCTAGCGACGCACGTATGCGCTGCGACCAGACGGGAGACGTGCCGCACTGCATCTGGAACTGGCAGGTATGCACATCCAGCCCGCAGCCGCAATCGCATTTCAGGGCGGACTCGAGAACCATGAGCTTGTCGCCCAGCTCGCCCTCGTGATAGTGGCCGCCGATCGGGGCGTTGGGGTCGAAGCCGGCATGCGTCGGACCCTTCGACTGGGCGTTCGCGGGTCCTACCAACAGCCCGACCGCGGCCACCGCGAAGAAGCTCGATCTGATCGATTTCATGTTCACCATTATCCCCCCTTCTGATAACTCGCCCATCATCCGCTTCGGTTCCAAGTTAACCGTGAAGCGCGCCTGCATCAGTGTCCGCGGGCACCCGCGTCCGGACTACGAGGGTCGGCGGCCCCGAGGCGCTCCCCGGTGCGCGGGTCAATCATGATCGAGTGAGCGGACCCCTGTGCGCCGCCCATCTGGACCGTGTGCCCCATCGCCTCGAGACGCTCGACCGTCGCCGCGCTGGTACCGTCACCCTCGATGCGGATCCGGTCGGGCAACCACTGGTGGTGAATACGCGGCGCGTTGACGGCCATCTGAATGTTCATTCCGAAGTCGATGACGTTCAGGATGATCTGGGCGACGGTGTTGATGATCGTGCGGCCACCCGGGCTTCCCACGACCGCCACCAGGCGCCCGTCTCGGGCGACGATGCTGGGCGTCATTGACGAAAGCATGCGTTGCTGCGGCCGCGCGAGGTTGGGATTCGTCCCGATCAGCCCGCGGTCGTCGGTCAGGCCGGGACCGGCGTTGAAGTCGCCCATCTCATTGTTGAGCAGAAAGCCACCGCCCGGCACCACGATGCCCGAGCCGTACCCGGCCTCGAGCGTGTACGTCACCGACACCGCCATGCCGTTGCCGTCGACGACGGAATAGTGAGTGGTTTCCGGGCTCTCGTAGCCCATGGTGACGTCTCTGATCTGAGAGACCGTCGCCCGAGTCGCAGAAATGCTGGAGCGAAGGTCGGCCGCGTGCACCTTGCTGGTCAGCTCGTGCACGGGCACGTCGATGAAGTCCGCATCGGCCAGAAAGTGAGCGCGATCCCGGAAGGCGCGCCGCATCGCCTCACTGACGTGATGGATGTACGGCGCCGTGTTGTGTCCGAAGGTCGAGAGTTCGAACCCCTCCAGGATGTTGAGCACCGTGACCAACGCGACCCCGCCCGAGCTCGGTGGCGGCATGGAGATGATCTCATAACCACGGTAGGTACCGCGCACGGTGGGGCGCTCGCGCGCCTGATAGATCTCCAGGTCCGCAGAGGACAGAATGCCTCCCCCGCGCTGCATCTCTGCCTCGATCAGGCGCGCGGTCTCGCCGCGGTAGAAACCGTCGCGACCCTCGAGCATGATGCGGCTCAGGGTGTTCGCCAGATCGGGCTGCCGCAGCGACTCGCGCGGCGCGTACGGAGTCCCCGCCTTCGAGAACTGCGCGACCGTCGCCGGATAGCGCTCCATGCGCTCGACGAGCCGAGCCAGACCGCGCGCGAGGGACTCGCTGACCTCGAACCCGTCCTGCGCGAGCGCAACGGACGGATAGACGACCCTCTCCCAATTGATTTCGCCGTACAGTTTATGCGCCATGTCGAAGCCCGCGACCGTGCCCGGGACGCCGACCGCCTTGTGGCTGTAGTGGTGCACTTGGGACGAGTACTCTCCGTTCTCGTCGAGCCACATCTGCGGGAAGGACGCCAACGGCGCCTTCTCGCGGAAGTCGATGGCAGTCGTCTGGCCGTTCGGGAAGCGTACGACCATGAAGCCGCCGCCGCCGATGTTGCCGGCGGAGGGATGCACGACCGCCAAGGCAAAACCCGTGGCGATCGCGGCGTCGATCGCGTTTCCGCCTGCCGCGAGCACGTCTCGGCCCACCTCACTCGCGAGCCAGTGTTGCGAGACAACTATTCCCGTGCCCGCGCGCACCGGCTCCGCAGTCTGGGCCGTGGCGGCGATCGGGAGCAGGGCCAGCGCGAAGGTCAACAGGGCGAGAGCGGAGCTGGAACGGCGACTGCGCATCGGGACCTCGAAGGCGAATGCTCGAACATGCGGCGACCCACGAAGATCCGGCATCGCGGCCTGTGGCGCCACCGGTCGCGACGCCGCAGCGCGGACCCGCGATTGCACGTCGGCGCAATGCCGGTTACTTCATCGCGTTCGCAAACGAGACTGCCCGGCGAGTCCGCTCGGCAAACTGCGGGTTCAACGAAGACGAGGGTGTGGCGGGATGGCGATCAAACGGCGGGACTTCTTGAAAAAAGCGGGGGCCGGCGCGGGTGTTGTGGCGCTGGGCGCTTGCTCCGAAAGTGGTCCGGAGGCAGGCGCGGGCGCGGACAGTGCCGGAGCGGTGAGCGGCCCCCGGGTCGACTGGCGGCTGACGGGCAGCTTCCCGCCCAGCACCGACATCCTGTACGGCGCGGGCGAACGGATGGCGACACTCGTCTCCGAGATGACCGGCGGCAACTTCAACATGAGGGTCTACGCGGCAGGGGAGATCGTCCCAGCGCTCCAGGTCATGGACGGCGTCATGCAGGGCACGGTCCACTGCGGCATCACCCCGGGGTATTTCTACACGGGCAAGCACCCGGCGCTGGCGTTCGACACCGCCGTACCGTTCGGGATGGACAGTCGCCAACAGATCGCCTGGATGTATCACGGTGGCGGCCTCGACCTCCTCAACTCGATCTACGCGGACTTCGGCCTGATCACGTTCCCGGTATCGTCCACGGGCGCTCAGATGGGCGGCTGGTTCCGCGAGCCGGTCGGCGGCCTCTCGGACCTCGCGGGTCTGCGCATGCGCATCCCTGGCTTCGGCGGCGAGATCATGTCTCGGCTGGGCGTGACCGTTCAGGTGATCGCTCCGGCGGAGATCTACCCGGCGCTGGAGCGTGGGGCCGTGGACGCGATCGAGTGGGTCGGTCCGCACGACGACTTGAAGCTCGGCTTCCACCAGGTCGCGAAGAACTACTACTACCCCGGCTGGTGGGAGCCAGGCGTGACGATGAGCCTGATGGTCAACCAGGAGGCGTACGACGAGCTCCCGCCGGCGTACCAGACCGTGCTGCGAACCGCGTGTGCCGAGATGCTCTCCTACACGCTCTCGTCGTACGACGCGGCCAATCCCGTCGCGCTCAGGCAGCTCGTGCAGGAACACGGCGTTACCCTGCGGGAATACTCCAACGACATCCTGGACGCAGCCTGGACCGAGTCCAACGCCTACCTGGCCGAGCAGGCCGCGGCGAACGCTGATTTCGACAGGGTCTACCAGTCGTGGAAGGCGCACCGCGACATGTCGTTCCCCTACACAGCGGGCAACGAGCTCTCGTATGCACGCTTCGCGTTCCCCAAGATCGGGGATGTGAGCATGCGATGAACCCGGTCGGCTAGGCAGCCTATTCCGACCGGAGCGCCTCCACGGGGTTGACCCGGGACGCTCGCCGCGCCGGAAGCCAGGTGGCGAGCAGGCTGATGCCCACGAGGACGACCGGCGCCACCACGAACGTCGCAGGATCCGTGGCGGACACCTCGTACAGTAGCGCCCCCATCAACCGGGTGAGTCCGAACGCTCCGGCGAGGCCCATCCCAGCGCCGACCAAGGTCACGACCAGTGCCTGCCGCACGACCATGCGACTCACTTCCTCGCTGCGGGCACCCAACGCGACCCGGACGCCGATCTCCCGAGTGCGCTGACCCACGACGTACGAGATCACGCCGAATAGGCCGATGGCGCTGAGAAACACGGCTACGCCGGTCGCGATCGCCAGCAGGACCATGGTGAACGACGTCGCCGCCATCGACTCGGCGAGCGCCTCCTCCATGGAGAGCGAGCGCGTGAGCGGCACGTCCGGGTCCAACCGGCGAATGATGTCTCGCACGGCCGGGACCAGCGGGGCCATGTTCTGCCCTTCCGCGACCTTGATGGTGAGTGACATCGTCTGCAGTCCGGGGGTCGCCCAGTTCGACAGGAGCATGGGCACGTAGGCCTGCATGTCGGTCTCTTCTGTGAGTTCCATTTCCTTCGTGTCGCCGATCACACCCACGATCTCCGCGTACTCGTCTCCACCGTTGAATCGAAGGCGCTCACCGAGGGCGTCACCGCCGAACTGGCTGTTCGCGAGCGTCTCGTTCACCCACAGTACGGCCGCCTGTGTGGAGACATCGGAGCGATCGATGTCCCGCCCGGCGACGATCTCGACACCCATGGACTCGAAGTAGCCGGGGCCGATCGCGCGGTACATCGCAACCACCGGGAGCGCATCGTCCTCTTCGGGCCTGGATTCGACCAAGAAGTCGCTACCGTTCATGTTGCCGTCGGTGAGCGGCAGGCGGTTGGTGGTGCCCACGATCTCGACGCCTGGAAGCGCAGCGACCTGGTCCGCTACCGACTGGTAGAAGCGGGCATCTCCTTCCCGATCGCCCGACTCGCCCCGATTCATGCTGATCGTCATGACGTTCGCCGGATCGAATCCGGGATCGACAGCTCGAAGTTCGCCGAAACTCCTGAGCATGAGCCCCGACCCGACCAGCAGGACGAGCGCCAGCGCGAGCTGGGAGGCGACCAACACGTTCCGCATCCGGTGACGCTCGCGGCCCACCGTGTTCGCCCGGCCTCCGTCGCGCAGCACGTCGGCCAGACGGCCCCCCGCGTATCGCGTCAACGGGATGGCGCCGAATGTGAGGGAGGCGAGCACGCTCACGGCCGCCGCCAAGCCGATCGATAGTCCGCTCAGGCCGATCTCATTCAACCGAGGCAGAGCGGCGGGCCCTGCGGCCACCAGCGCTGCCACACCGATCCAGGCGAGAACGACGCCCACGACGCCACCGATGGCGCCGAGCACGAGGCTCTCACTCAAGAAGCTCGAAGCCACCGCCGAGCGGCCCGCACCCATCGCCGCGCGAACCGCCATCTCCTTCTGGCGGGAGTCGGCTCGAACCAGGAAGAGGTTCGCGACGTTGGCGCAGGCGATGAGCAGCACCAGCCCGACCGTGCCGAGCACGATCCAAAGCGTCGACTTCCCATCCTCCACCATGAGATCACGAATGCGATCGACCGAGACACCCCACCCAGCCTAGTCGAGGAACTCCTGGCTCATATCGAAACGCTCGGGAATGCGGGACTGTAGGTCGCTCATGCGGGCTCCCGCCTGCTCGAGGCTGACGCCACTGCCCAGCCGAGCGATGCCCGACTGCCCGAACGCCCCGAACTGGCCCTCCGGGTTCACGTACAAGGGCTCGAGCGCGCCGGCCGAGCGCTCGAGGAACGCGAAGCTCGCCGGCATGACGCCGACTACCTCCGTCGGAACCCCATCGAACTCCACGGTCTGCCCCAGAATCGATGGATCGGAACCGAATAGAGAGCGCCAGCCGT
>Ga0066376_10000986_pt1 | contig 27569 bp, 21 predicted proteins | sample Knorr_S15_td_Bot_FD_77009 | JGI IMG/M metagenome (GOLD analysis project Ga0066376, IMG submission 77009) | Marine microbial communities from Southern Atlantic Ocean transect - Knorr_S15_td_Bottom_ad_5009_LV_A | ecosystem: Environmental > Aquatic > Marine > Oceanic | place: Southern Atlantic... | reverse complement strand
CGATAGTCTCTCTCGGGCCAATCTAGGGGCGGGTAGCCGATCGTCGCGACCCCGAACTCGCCAGGATTCACACATGACCCCACAAAGACTGGGTCAACATTTTCTTGAAGACTCCTCGGTTGTGGATTCGATCATCGCCGCCGCTGATCTGAAACCGACCGACACCGTAGTCGAAATCGGTCCCGGGCGTGGTGCCCTGACGGGAGAACTGGTTAACCGGTCGGGCCGCGTGCTGCTGATCGAATACGACACCGACCTTGCCGACCGGCTCGAGGCGAGATACGACGGCAAATCAAATGTGCGGGTGCTGAACGCCGATGCACGTGAGTTCGGCTCGGACCTCGATCCCTGGCTATCGGAAGGCCCGTACAAAGTCGTCGGGAACCTTCCCTACTACGCGGCGAACCCTATAGTCCGGAATTTTCTCGAATCGACCCGCAAGCCAGATTCGATGGTGGTGATGGTCCAGCGAGAAGTTGCGCGCGACATGGCGGCCCAGCCGGGCGACATGAGCCTTCTGTCGGTCGCAGTGCAGGTTTATGCAAACGCCGAACATGTTATCGACGTTCCGCCCGAGTGTTTTAACCCACCGCCCAAAGTCCACTCTTCAGTATTAAAACTCAGTCCGACTCCCGAACCCACCGTGCGATTTGAATCGGCAGAAGATTTTTTCAACCTTGTCCGAAAAGGCTTCAAAAGCCCGAGAAAACAACTGCACAACTCGTTGTCCGACGGTCTTTTCGTCGCCGTTCAGGATGCTCGCCAACTGGTAGAACTGACCGGATTCGAAACCTCACGCCGACCAGCCACGCTGTCACTGGCGGATTGGCAGGTGTTGTATGACACCTGGGTGAAACAGGGAAGGCCCCAGCAGGTGGCTGGCTCCACCCGCCGAAAGCGGACCGAAAGCATAGAGGGAATCCACCGTGACGGGTGACATCCCACTGAACCCCGAAGCGATCGGCATTTCCGAACTCGCCCACGCCAAGGTAAACCTGACGCTGGAAATCCTCGGAAAACGGCGCGACGGCTACCACAACCTGTCATCCGTAATGCAGACAGTTGATCTGTTCGACATCGTTACGTTTTCGGAACCGCCAGATTCAAGTGAAGTGATAGTCACCTGCGACGACGACCGCATTACCCCCGAGATCAACCTGGCGGTCAGGGCGGCAGATGTGCTCGGACAAAAATCGGGCGTCACGACAGGCGCAGAGATAAATATCCAAAAACGCATCCCGGTCGCAGCTGGACTTGGTGGTGGATCGTCGGACGCAGCCGCCACGCTGAGGGGACTGAACCGTCTCTGGGGCCTTGATCTTTCTATCGACGATCTGACCGAGATAGCAGCCGAAATCGGTTCCGACGTTCCGTTTCTGGTCCGGGGCGGCACCGCACATGTACAGGGCCGCGGCGAAGACGTCACCCCCATTACCGCTGCGAAAATCGAACGGTTCCTCATCCTGTGTCCAGACATCTCGGTTCCCGATTCAACAGCTAAAACGGCCTCCGTCTTCGCTCAGGTCACTGAAACGATGTTCACCCGTGGCCAACTCAGCAGCAAGCTGGCCGCACGCGTGAGGTCAGGCGGCGACTGCCCACCCGAGTTCTTCTTCAACCAGTTTGGAACGATCGCGGAAAAGCTGTTCCCGGGATGGGGCGAACACCGCGACCAACTGATGGGCCTCGGGGCGCGGGACGTCGTGCTGTGCGGCGCCGGGCCGTCGATGTTTACCGTCCCACCGAGTAAAGAACTCGGGACAGCCTGGCACCTGTTGCTCACCTCGGTCCACCGAAAAAACGCTTATCTCGTCCCTCCCGCCCCGACGGTTACGGAAACATCAGGCTCTTAGATGGACGATCCGCTTCGCACCGTAGTCGCCGGCTTAATTGGTGGTGCGCTGATGGGGATGTCCTTCATGACACACATGGCGCTTCTACTTGTGTACCACCCCCCGGAAGTGCTCAAGAAACGGGCCGTCGAATCGACCGTGTCGAGTCTGATTACCGTGGCGTCCGTAATTACTTTCGTCAGTTGGAATCTATTGGCGATCGCGATGGCTTTCGCCGCCCTCGCAACCCAGTCGAGCGACCAACCGCAAGTTTCCGTTGCGCCCAGCCCCGTATACCTGTTTATCGTCATGTTCCTGACCGTGTTCATCGCGATTCCAGCCTTCATATTTTTTCGAGATCGCAAGCAACATTTGATCGGTGAACTGCTCATTTTCCTCGTTATTTTCGGGCTGTTGATTCCGAACCTCGTTGTAGTCGTCCATCGGACATAACTTGTCGGCGTGTGAGCTTTCGATATTTTCCGACAGCGGACGGGGGTTATAAACTCACCGGGCAAAAATATTGTTCGGAATTTTGACCACATCCGAACCCGCTCATCCGGGCCAAAGCCCAGAGGTAAAACGATGTCCATACGATTCGCCGAACGCTTCACCGGCAAAGTTGCGCTCCTGACCGGTTCCGCAGCCGCTGAAAAGGGCGAACTGATGGGGTTCGGCGGCGCCACCGTGTGGAGGTTCCTAGAAGAAGGCGGCCGTGGCGTCGTCATCACAGACGTGCAGGACGAGATCGGGGAACGGTCGGCACAGCAACTTCGCGATGCAGGCCATGATGCGCTTTACATGCACCTCGACGTAACTGAGGAACAGGACTGGTCGAGGGTAGTCGATGCCACAATGGAACACTTTGGACGGCTCGACATCCTGGTGAATATCGCCGGGATCCTCGACCCCAAGTCGCTGCTGGATATCGAACCCGAGGTGTGGAAGAAAACGATGGAAATCAGTACCGTCGGAATCTTTTTCGGTACGAGGGCAGTCGCAAAGCCGATGGAACAGTCGGGTGGGGGAGCGATCATCAACCTGGCGTCGATGGCGGCAAAACAGGGCTCCGGCGCGTATGGCACGGCCTATTCGTTTTCCCGCGGCGGGATGCTGAACTTCACCCAGTCATCAGCGCTCCAACTGGGGAGCATGGGCATCAGGGTCAACACGATCATGCCGGGATGGGTCCACACGCCGTTCACCGATTACCTGTACACCGATCCCGTACAGAGTCAGTACCGCACCGACCGCGTCCCGCTCGGTCGCTGGGGCGAGCCAGAAGACATTGCCGGGGGAATCCTGTTCCTGGCATCGGACGATGCGGCCTACATGACCGGTGGAGAGCTGCTCATGGACGGCGGTGTGAGTGCTGGCTCGATACGGATCAACAACCCGAGGGGCGACGACTAGGATCGTCGGGTTAATGCGTGTGCAATGGACCGTCACCATGGCGGTGCGGCATTTTCTTGTTCACCGCGCCGATCGCATCGGTAAACACCTTACGGATGCTCGCATGCCGTGCGGCGTCGGCCCGCGTGGCCAGTGTGTCGAGCCACTCGACGCCTCCCTGCATCGTCGTTATCAGATACTCACCCAGAGCCGCGTCGAACACTTCCGAGCGTCCTGCCTTCACGTAGACCGGTGAAGTGTGCGCTGCGAAATGCACCGGCCACACGTGCCAGGCAACGTGGTTGCTCACTGCTCGGGCCGCAATCCAGCCGCTACCCGGCAGGTCAAGTTGCTCATCGATAATCAGCAATTTTTCGCCATCGTCCGATGAAGCTTCGGAGATGACCTTGCCGTTGAACACGATCTCCAGCTTGTTGATGGGCATGGCACACGAAGCGGTGGCCTTCACGTGAACGGCCCCGCCGGATTCCGGTAGTGAAAGTTCATCTCCCGGACGTAAGCCCTCTACCGCGAAGTCCATTAACGGCCCGCTGGTTGTGTAAGTCCGACCAGCCCTGACCGCGTCGCTCCACGACTTATGTGAAAGCTCGCGATCGCCGATATATGCGTAAGTCCGGACTCCACCAACAGGCATCCCGGCCGACATCTTGTCGGTCCCGCCGACCGCTGAAATCCGATACCCACAACTCAACAGCCTGTACCACTCGTGAACGGCAAACGTGTCCATGGTCGGAACATGGAAGTCGCGAATCTCGAGTCCATCAACTTTGCCAAGCACCACTTCGGCAATCACTTCCGAATGCGGGAACGGAAAGTGCGGGATGATCGCGAGACCGTCCTTTTCCCGAACCTCGTCTGCCCAGTCGCTCATCGCCCGGACCGTTGGATCGCCGATATATCCCTCGGTCGGACCGCTCGTCGACATCGGAAACACCGGTGATCCGGTAGCCCCGAGCAGGCTGATGTGACCCATAAAGTGCTGCCGGTTTTCAGTTCCGACCCAGACGATCGTCTCAGCCGTCGACGAGCCCGATATTCCATCGGTGAGATCGCCGACGTTCGTGTACAGGTCGCCCCACTGAGCTGCCAGCAGGTTGATGATGTTGATGTCTTCAGCCGCCGCCTCAAGGTGGGCCGTTTCGGGTGTCAGGAAGTGGGTGTGCGTATCGGCCGTAACCCAGCCCGAACCACGCAGATTCGAATTTCGCTCCAGGGTTATTTCGAGCTCACGCTGTCCCGGTTCGATCGATATTTTCTGCCGAATCGGTTCGAACTCGAATCCTTTCGACACCTCCACATAGACTTCGCCGACCGGCAGCTCGCCCTGGAACGTGCCATCGACGTACGCGTACTGCGTGTCACCAAGCAGAAGGTCCGCCCCGTAGTCCTCAAACCAGTTGTCGTTCACCTCATGCGTGTGACCGTAGGGAGGAAAGTAACGACCGTCGGGCGAACGGAAGTGAACGCGGGCGGCGGTGGGTTTTCCCGTGCTTGAGTCGATGATCCTGCCGTGAACCCAGGTGCGCTGTGAGGTGAGAACCCGCGCTGTTACGTTTCCATCACTGCTGGTCGCTTCGCCAGAATCGAGCAACGGCCCGACCTCGATCTCGGAGCCGTTCACCGAAAGCGTGGCATCGGCCGAAGCAGTCAGGTCGACCGACGCAGAAAATTCGGGATCGTCAGGCGCTTCGCCCCAACCCCGGACCGGGCTGGCAAGCCAGTCTTCACTATCGAAGCGCTGTATGTCACGCTGGCGCGCAATTACACCCAGGTCGACATCGACCTGCATCCCGTCTGCCGCTGTAATTCCGGTGCCACCAAGCTCAATCGTTTCGAGCGGCAGGTGTCTCAACGGATTTTCATGACCGTCAAACAGCGTTATCGCACCGATAGCAAACGTCGTGGCACCCGTCGGTTCGATCCGCACTGACTTGATTCGAACAGAAGAGTCAGGCAGTTCCAACGCGTAGATGGTCCATGAACCCGGTGGATTCGATCTACCCTCCCCATCGGCTCGTGCCGCGGTTCTCCCAGATGTCGGTGGGTCGCCGACCATGACCCCGGTCTGCCATCTGCCCCACGTGTTGTCGGGGTAAGGCCCACGGAAGGGAATAGTCGACAAACCCTGGTGCTGCCTCGATGAGAATCCACTCTGCATGCGGGTCTGAACCTGGTTAATCTCGAACCGCCGTCGTACCTGCTGACGGAGCTCGGAGCCGTCTTCGAACACAACCACGTAGTCGGCCAGGTGCTCTCCGGGCGCAGTAATCACCGGATTGGAGTAATCGGCCGACTGGCCAGCAACGGTAGTTGAGGCTCTTTCATCGCAGAAGTGGGCGAACACGAGATGGGACCCCGAAGCGCCAACTTCGATTTCAACCGCGGACGTGCCGGCCAGCACTAAAAGATCGTGCTCGTCGGTCGGTGCCGTAAATTCAAACGGAATGCCCCAGAAAGTCTGCGATCCCACAGGAAGGCCCGCAACGGCCCCGGCTGTCTTGGCTCCCCAGTACCGTGCCTCCGAGATAGCAGAATTGGCAACAGGTGCCAGAGAAACGGGGTTGAATTTTGGCAATACGAACTCTCCGGCGGGCAGTGAAATTTAAATGGGCGTCATTTTGGTGAATCATGCGCCAGTCTTTTAATGCAAACAAGCCCCGAATTGCTTCGGGGCCTGTGAACTTTCTTGAGAATAATCACTAACTGGCAGCTTCGACCTGGGCCTTCACGTCGTCGAAAGGAGGAAGATCGGAAGGGGCGTCCGACAGCCACTTCCAGGCGATGTTGCCATCGCTTCCAATCACAAACACCGAACGACGCGCGGCCGTGTAGCCGTCCATACCGGCGAAGTTCGGCCACGCAACATCGTAATCGTTGATAGTCGCTTGCCCGTAGTCACTCAGGATCGGGAAGGGAATGCGGTTCGCATCCTTGAACGCACCGTTGGCAAAACGACCGTCGATCGAAATGCCGACAACCTCGGCGTTAAGCGCCGAATAGTCGGCAAGCGCGTCCCGGAACGTACACAACTCCTCGGCACAGACCCCGCTGAAGGCAGCCGGGAAGAACGCAACCACTACTCGTTTGCCGCTCAGGCTACTCAAACCGAACTCGTTCCCATCGGTGTCGAGCAAGTTGAAGTCAGGTGCCCTGGAACCCACGTCTGCAGACATATAAAACCCCTTAAAAAGTGCTAAAGCGCGTTAAGTATCGATCAGATTATGCCATCGGAATGCTTAGAAAGACATTGCGATCTTAATTACGCCATCCTCCCGCAGCCGGTACATCTCGAATGCCTCCTGTGCTTCTGTGAAGTTCATATCGTGGGATTTCAGAACACCAGGGTCGATCCAGCCCCGTTCTTTCAGCGCGACAATTTCGCGAATTTCTTTCACCGGCTCATCGGTCGCGGCGATCACTGTGGCGTTGATCTGAATGTTTTTACCCATCAACTCGCGATGATCGAACATTACTTTTACCGGATCAACCAGGCTGAACGAAATGATCTGCCCTTCGTCCCTCACGAGTCCGACTGCGATGCCAAGACCTTCCCGGTTTCCACTGGCGTCGACTACGACGTCGAATAAATTGCCGGCCGTTATTTCCGTAGCTGCTTCCTGAACGTTCTCATTGGTCGCGTTGATTGTGTGGGTTGCACCTAGCTCCATGGATTTTCGACAGCGGTACTCTTCGAGATCGATCCCGACCACCTGCTGCGCCCCCTGCCGCTCGGCGATCATGGTGAAGGTGAGGCCAATGCCACCCTGGCCGATTATCGCGATTTTCTTGCCCATGAGATTGCCCCAGTGCTTTGCTGAATACAGGGCCGTGCCGGAATGCTGGCACATTACCCATTCGGACAGGTCACCCCATTCCGGCAGCTTTATCAGGCGGTCGGCAGTCTGCACAGCCTGTTCCTGCATCCCCGCAACATCGCGCGGGATCACGATTACCCGCTGGCCCTCCCCGTAGCCCGCATCACGACTTTCCACAACAACTCCAGCGCACTCATGCATCGGGGCCCCGGGAACGAAGGGGTAGTCTTCCTCTGGGAGTTCGGCGTCGTATTCAAGATAGATATCACTCCCGCACACCGAGAGTGCCTCGAGCTTGACCCGGACCTCGTTCTCTTCGAGCGGTCCTGGCTCGGGGACATCTAAAAATTCGATCTTTCGACGGGCTACAACTCTGGCTGCTTTCACGGTTCCTCTTTGCGGGGTTCGCGTGTACTTTGTCTGACTGATCTCAGGGGTTGTCGGGTTCGGATCGGACCGACGCCACGAAATTCTAACCCCAACCCGGCGTATACTCGGCCCCCATCTGACCGGAATCGGCAGCGATAGGCCGGATATCGTCAGGGTTCAAATCGCACAAGGTAGTCGTTTAGCGTGAAAATCAAACACATCGAGACTGTCCGCGTAAGCGACCCGGCCGACGTTATATGGGTCAGGATCCATACGGATACCGGTCTTATTGGTCTGGGTGAAACCTGGTACGCGTCGAAAACGGTCGAATCGGCGGTTCACGACCACTTCGCGCCGCTTATTGTCGGGCGCGACCCGTTTGCGATAGAGCGCCACTGGCTGAACATGTTCAGGTTGTCGGACCACGCCGGATATGGTGGTGCCGAGCTGAGGGCAATCTCGGCAATCGACATGGCCCTCTGGGACATCAAGGGACAGGCAGCAGGCGTACCGGTCTACGAGCTCCTGGGGGGCGCGGTCCGCAAGAAAATCCGCGTATACGCCACCGGAGCACCTTTCGTGGGTGCCGGTGATCTGGCCAGAGAGTTGATCGACGACGGCATGATCGCAATGAAGATGGGGCCGACCATCCCGGTCGCGACGCCGTCGGAAGGGCAGTACCTGTCTTCGAAAGACCTCGACCTTGCACTGCAACCGTTCAGAGACGTGCGTGACGCGGTGGGCGACGGCATCAAAATCGCCAACGATGGGCATGGAAAATGGGCCCTGCCAGTTGCGATCCAGATCGCCAAGGCGATGGAACCGCTCGACATCATGTGGCAGGAAGACCTGATGCCGCTGCTGAACCCGGACGCCCTAAGGCAGCTGCAAGATGCCACAAGCACGCCCGTATGCATCTCCGAGCGGCTACTCACCAGATGGCAGTTCCGTGAATTTATCGAGAACGGATCTGCACAGATCGTAATGCCCGATCTGATCTGGACAGGGGGAATTAGCGAAACTCATCGCATCGCGATCATGGCATCGGCGCACCAGGTGCCGGTCGCACCGCACGACGCCACGGGGCCGGTCAACATCTTCGCCTGCGCACACATCTGCATGAACTCGCCAAACGCAATGATCATGGAGCACGTACGTCCCTACCTGTACGGCTGGTACGGCGATTTCGTCGACCCTCTTCCTCCCATCGAACACGGATGGCTCAGTGCTCCCCAGAATCCCGGTATAGGCACCCGCCTACGGCCCGAAGTACTCGAACGCTCCGACTGCGAGACGCGGGTGACCGATGAATCCGTGGCTATTCCCGGCATGAATGACGAAGGCTGGACGGGCCGCGAATACTTTTCCGATGGAATGTGGACGGAAATGGAAGAGATAATGAAATTCCGTTCACTCGGTTATTCGGATGCAGGACGGCTTTCGCCCGGCGAGGGCGACGCTCCAACCGGCGGCCCGGGCGGCGGCATCGCAACCTGGTACAAAGACGGTGAACCGGATAAAGGAGGTGACGAATGATCATCTCCAAAATCGAAACGATTCGGGTCGGCCAGTTCCCAGACTTGATCTTTGTACAGGTCCACACCGACACTGGCCTTATCGGTCTGGGTGAGACCTGGTACGCTGCCTCGACCGTCGAATCGGCCATCCACGATCACTTTGGACCGCTTCTGATCGGGCGTGATCCGGCCGAGATAGAGCGCCACTGGCAGACGATGTTCCGCCTTTCCGATCACGCCGGGTACGGCGGGGCCGAACTCAGAGCAATATCGGCCCTCGACGTGGCCCTCTGGGACATCAAGGGTCAGACGCTACAGATGCCGATTTTTGAGATTATTGGGGGCGGCACGCGGCACCGGATCAGGGTCTACAACACGCTCGGCGTCTATGGCGATATCAGCGACGGGTACGACGTGTGGACCGATCCGGTGGGAGTGGCAAAACGGCTGCTTGACGAGGGCATCACCGGAATGAAGATGTCGCCAACCGATTTCATTGCGAGGGAGTCCGACGGGCAGCTTCTGTTCAAAGACGATCTCGATTGGGCGCTCCGCCCACTCCGCGAGATCCGGGACAAGTTAGGCATGGATATCGAAGTCGCAAACGATGCCCACGGCAAGTGGAACCTTCCTAACGCGATTAAGATCGTCCGAGAGATGGAACCCCTGCGCCCGATGTGGCACGAGGAGCTCATTTCGCCGCTGAACGAAGAAGCGCATGCAAGGCTGCAGTCAGCCACCTCGACTCCGATCGCGGCGGCAGAGCGCCTGATGACCCGGTACCAGCACCGCCGTTTTATCGAATCGTCAGCAGCTCGAATTACGATGCCCGACCTCACATGGACAGGCGGAATCTCGGAAGTAATGAAAATCGCGATCCTCGCATCGGTTCACCAGATGCCGATCGCCCCACACGATTGCGTTGGTCCCGTAAACATGCTCGCCTGCGCACACATTGCGATGGCCACGCCAAACGTGATGATCATGGAATACAACCGGGCGATGCACCTCGGCTGGTACCGCGACTTTATCGAGCCGGATTTCGTGATAGAAAGCGGATTCCTGATGGCCCCAACCGAGCCCGGCCTGGGAACTCACTTGAAAGCATCAGTTCGTGAACGTATCGACGCGACGGTCCGGACCAGCGACGAAAGAGCCGAGTCGTGGCTGATGTCGCGGCAGCGCTACACCTATCCTCCACCCGAAATTCAAGACGACTTTATTGAAAGCACCGAGCGCCGAAAAGCCGGATCAGAAGCCGTTTATTACGACTGAATCCGGCTCCGTTCGGGATGTCCGAAGTCGAAAGCAAGACACTGAGAAATGACTGATGCCGACCAAAAGTGAAAAAAAGCGAATCATTTTTATTGGTGCCGGAGCTGTCGGATCGTATATCGGCGGATGGCTGTCCCACACCGGACACGATGTAACGATGGTCGATATGTGGGACGAGCAGGTCGAAACGATTCGCAGAAACGGATTGCAGGTGAACGGTCCCCACGACCCTTTCATTGCCCGACCGACAATGTTTCACCTCCACGAAAACGAACTTGTGGCCCGCCAGGACCAGTTCGATATCGGATTCGTTGCCGTGAAGGCCTACGATACTTCCTGGGCAGCAACTTTTATCAACGGGTTTGTGAAGCCCGACGGTTACATCGTTTCGTCTCAGAACACCTGGACTGACCCCGCAATGGCAGCTGCGGTCGGTGCTGATCGCGCCGTTGGGCTGGTGATGTCGAGCATCAGCGTCGCGTCGTGGGAAGCTGGAGTGGTAGGGCGCTCCGGCGAGACTCGCAGGCGCGATCACGGCCACCTCGTGTTCAGGGCGGGTAATCACGACGGCAGCGACACGCCGCGTCTTCATCAACTCATCGACTTTCTTGACCCACTCGACGGTGGCAAAGTGACGACCAACCTCTGGGGAGAACGGTGGGCCAAGCTCTGCCAGAACTCGATGGGTAATCCGGTAGCTGCTGCCAGCGGAATGGGAATAGCCGATCTGAACAAGCACGCCCGTGGCCGAGAACTGCAGATTCGACTGGCGCAGGAATGCGCAGAAGTAGGCCTGGCACTGGGCCACAAAGTAGAGAATTTCGGTGGAAGACCTGCCGGCGAGTGGGCTGGCGCTTCAAAGGGCGATGTATTCGAAGTACTCGATGCCGCCCTTGCAGAAAACATTTCAGGCGCGAACTGGCGACCGTCGATGGCACAGGACACGGCCAAGGGCCGCCCGACCGAGATCTACCAGATGAATGGTTTTGTGTGTCAACAGGGGGCGACGGTCGGTGTGGAAACGCCGGTTAATGCAGCCATAACAGACGTGATTCGGGCGATTGATGCTCGCGAAGTCGAAGCCGAATACGAAAACGTGGAACGAGTTCTGACGGCCGCCGGGTACTAATTAGATAGTGAATTTCTGATTAATCCATCATCTTTATGACTTCGAGTCAGGCCTTTTCAGCGGGATTCGGGTAGCCTTTCTCAGGCGTCACTTCACGGTGAATTTTTCACCAACAGTTCAAAAAACACGGGCAATTGACAGGAATTCGAGACGACATACTCATCTCGCTCGATCTCGAAACTACGGGGACGAATGCGAAATCCGATCACATCATCGAGGTCGGCGCGGTCAAGTTCCGCGGCGATGAACAGATCGACACTTTCAGTGAGCTGGTCAACCCTCATCGCAGGCTTTCGAGCTTCATCGTCGGTCTGACCGGTATAAGCCAGTCTGAAGTCGATTCTGCACCCGATTGGGATGAGGTCAGACCCAAACTTGCTCAATTTATTTCAGGCGTTCCGATAATCGGGCACAACGTCGGATTCGATGCGTCGTTCCTGAGATCGCACAAGGTGTTTCCAGACGGCGTATACGACACCATGTCGATGTCGGAAATAGCGCTTCCCGCTGGGCCCGAATACAGCCTGGGCCGATTATCACAGCGCTTCGGATTTTCGCACGACAACCCACACCGTGCGCTCTCCGACGCCCTTGTTACCAGGGACCTGTTCCTGCACTTACTCGATCTGATAGAGAAATTCGAGCGGCCTGTACTGGAGCAGGTGAAAGCGCTGGGGTCATATGCCCACACACCGCTCGGCCAACTCGTGTCGCGCGTACTCGATTCCGACGACTCGGCACTGCTCCCGACCAGCGACAACCTGACCGGAATCGATCCGAAAGAACTCTCTCAACGTCTTCGCTCCGCTGGCAAAAACCCATCGGTTGAGCCACATAAATATGAAGAGAAAGAGCAGGGCATTTCCGGGGCGATCGAGGAGATATTCGGCGAAGGCGGATCACTTGAAAAATCATTGCCTGGCTTCGAATCGCGCCCCGAGCAGGTCGAAATGGCCAGGGCAGTCACCGCGGCAGTCGAAAATGGCGAACACCTTGCGGTCGAGGCCGGCACCGGCGTTGGAAAATCGCTTGCCTACCTGCTCCCGTCTGTACTTCACGCGATCCGCACCGGCGGCAAAGTAATGATCTCGACAAACACGATCAACCTCCAGGAGCAGCTGATCGGCAAGGATGTTGAGATAACCCGCGCCGTCCTGGCCGAATTCGGGGAGTCCCCCGACCAGATGCGAGCCGCCCAGTTGAAAGGCAGGGCAAATTACCTGTGCTTCAAACGATGGCAGAACGCCGTGTTGCACACAGAGCCGAACGACACCGAATCGAAGGTCCTGTCAAAAATCCTCGTGTGGCTGAAGCAGACCGAGACGGGCGATCGCAACGAACTCGCACTGGGCAGGTTGATCCCCATGTTCACTCGGTACTCTGCGCAGGGGGCGGCCATGTGCCCATCGAACGAGGGTCCGTGTTTTCTTCGTAAAGCGCGCAATCAGGCCAACGGTTCAAACGTGGTGATAATCAATCACGCGTTGTTGATGTCTGACATCGCGATGGGGGGTGGCCTGCTCCCCGACCACGATGTGCTGATTATCGATGAAGCCCATCATCTCGAATCGGCAGCTACAACTCACCTCGGATTTTCTGTCAACCAGTTCCAGCTTGAGAACGAACTGCGCCAGCTAACCGGCAATCGTGGCGTCGTTGCGCGCCTGGCGCGGGTCATTTCGGAAGGAGAAGTCAACGCTCTCGACGCCTCGCCGAACATTGGCCTGCAGGCGAATGAAGCTGTCGATGCGGCAATCCAGAACGCTGGCATGCTGTTCGATATGGCAACCGAAATCGCCGGAGCAGAGTCGCAGGGCCGACAGGCGGGCGCTGAACTTCGATTGACAGATGCGGTCCGGACTCAGCCGGTCTGGAGCGATTTTGAAATAGTGTGGGAGAACACGAATACCCGACTTCTGGAGGTCTCAGAGCATCTTGGGACGCTTTGCGAACAGGCTTCTGCGACCAAAGACTCTACGTCGGAGGGACTCGTACTGGACGCCTACGCAATCAAGGACTCAGTTGAATCGGCAGTCTCCTCACTCAGAGAAGCGATCCCGGAGCCCAAAAACGACAGCGTTTACTGGCTCCGAACGCAGTCCGGTAATCGCGGAACCAGCATTAACGGGGCACCGCTCAACGTATCGGATAAATTGAACCAGGCACTGTTCAGTTCTGACAGGACGGTGATTCTCACCGGTGCGACTGTCGCCTACGAAAAGAGCTTCGAGCGATACCGGGCATCGATCGGTCTGGAAGGTGGCAGCGACCTGGTACTCGGATCGCCATTCGACTACGAAAAAAACGCGCTGATCGTGGTTCCCGAAGATATGCCCGAACCCGGCGCTGCAGGATTCGCCAGCTCAACCGCCGATGCACTGGTCGATATAGCCAGGGCAAGCGCGGCAGGTACCGACGGTAAAACCGGCAGGGTGCTTGCACTGTTCACTTCGATATCGGCGCTCGATAACGCAAGAAAGGCAATCACCCCGGTACTGAGCCAGATGGGCATTAGGGTTATCGCCCAGGGTTCAGGCGGGTCGCCGGCAAGAATCATGCGAATGCTTGCTGATGAAGAGCCGACCATCGCTCTGGGAACAAGTAGCCTCTGGGAAGGCGTCGACCTGCAGGGAGCATCACTCGATGCGCTCGTGATGGCGCGGCTGCCGTTCCCAGTGCCAACCGACCCGATCGTGGCGGCACGCAGTGAGCAGTTTGAGGACGGCTTCCTGGAGTACAGCATCCCTGAGGCGGTACAGCGGTTCAGGCAGGGGTTTGGTCGGCTGATCAGATCACGGACCGACCGTGGGGCCTTCATAATCCTCGATAACAGAATTGTTTCAAAAAATTACGGTGTGAAGTTCCAGCGAGCGCTGCCGAAATGTACCGTGCGCCGGGTCAGCACCGAACGTCTTTATCCGCTGTTGGAAAGCTGGCGTAATGGGACAATTGAGTGATAACTCCTGAAAAACAGGTACTGAACGAACTCACCACCGCCGATTCGGTGTTTCTCCCGGTCGGATTTATCGATCTGGAAGCAACCCTCGATGGCGGGCAGGCGTTCCGTTGGTGGCGTCAGCAGGATGGCGCGTACCGGGGTGTCGTTGGCCGCAGAGTTGTGACCATTATCGAGGCCGATGGCGGGCTGTTGATCAGACCGGCCGATGGCAAAGATTCCTCGGGCCTGGGCCGTTCATTATCTGATTACCTCGGGCATGACCAGGACCTCGACGGCTTCAGAGCGAGGTTTGCCGACGACCCCTGCCTTGGACCGGCACTTCGCGGTTACTCGGGTCTGCGTGTCTTAAGACAGGACCCCTGGGAATGCCTTTTCAGTTTCATCTGTTCCAGCACTTCAAACATCCCCAGAATCAAGCTGAACGTAGGTGCTGTGGCCGAGATGCTTGGATTTCTGATCGGGCCTGATTCGCACGATGTGACGTTTCCCGAACCGGAGGCGATAGCAGAGTGCGGTGAACAGTTTTTACGAGATCTTGGGCTTGGCTTCAGGGCGAAATACCTTGTTCCTGCAGCCGAAGCGGTGGCATCGGGGGAGCTAAACCTCTCCGTTCTTCGTGAAGCCCCATATGCCGAAGCCCGCAACGCCCTGACGGAACTGCACGGTGTTGGCGAGAAGGTAGCCGACTGCGTACTTGCGTTCTCGCTTGATAAGCCCGAATCGTTCATCGTCGATCGCCACATCCTGCGCGCTTTGCACAGGTGGTACGACGTTCCTGAAAAGGCGAGTCTAACCTACGCGGCCAACTGGGCCAGGGATTATTTCGGAGAGCACGCAGCACTGGCCAACCAGTACATGTTCCATCGGGAACGGTTGGCCCGCCGTGCGACCGAGTGGGGCGGTGCCCATATCAGCCGGGCGTTACCTGAGGACGGCCGTTAGCTCGGGTTTATCAGAAATCCCGGAAGCCGACTTTTCGCGAGATCAAGTTCTTCCTGTTTGGTCTTCACCTGGCCATCAAGCCGCGCGCGTCGCACGATATCGATTAGCTGACCGATAACAGGTCCTTCCTCGATGCCCGCGGCGATCAGGTCGTCACCGGTAATTTCCGGCCTCTCGAACCTGATTTTGTCAATGTATTCGATCATACGATCGCGCCGTGGCAAGGGTGGCCCGGCAGCAATGTACGCCCGTATCGATTGAAGCGGTACTGAATCCAGTATTTCGGCGACTTCGCTGCGCCGGATGTCAGATCTGTCTAAAACCGCAACAAGATCGGCGAGTTCTGGGTTTCCCCTGATAGTTTTAGTCCACATTTCCGGTCCATCGAAGCGTTTCGCTACCTGTTCGGCTTCATCCTGTGTCAACCCGAAAGTCGAAAGCGCCAGCAGATCTTCAAATCGAGTCGAAGCGCCAGATTCCATTACCTCAAGCGACCGCGAGCCAATCCGCAGGCCGGGACTGATTGCGGCGAGCAGCCCGAGATCCTCCGCCTCATGAAGAATTTCGACTCGTTTCGGTTCACCAAGCATCAACTCAAACTCGTTGCGCAGACGGGCTCCACTGAGTCGATCGACTTTCCCGAGTGAATCGTCGATAAGACTTTTCGTAGTTGAGTCAATCGAAAAATCAAGTCGGACCGCGTATCGGACAGCCCTGAACAATCGTGTCGGGTCGTCGATAAAGCTCGCATCGTGCAGAACGCGGATTCGCTTGCGCATGATATCGCCAAGGCCGTTCATTGGGTCAACCAGGTTTCCCCAATCGGAATCCGATAGCGAAATACCCATCGAATTGACGGTGAAATCGCGTCGTTCCAGATCATCTTTAATCGACGAAGGGACCACGTCCGGGAGTGCCGCCGGTTCAGGATAGGTTTCTGCCCGTGCGGTGACCACGTCGATACTGGTCGCGCCCTCACTGGTGTTCCCCAGGGTGATTTTGAAGGTCAGAAACTCCGATTCAGTTGGGCGGGCCGCCCCGAGTCGCCCGGCGAGCGCTCCCGAAAACGCGCCAGCATCGCCTACCACCGATATGTCTGCATCAACCGGTTCCCGGCCCAGTATCAGGTCGCGAACCACCCCGCCGACAACGTAAACGCTCTCAACTTGCGCAATAGTTTCCGAAAGTTCCCTGCACAGATTAAATATCTGTTGGTGCTCGACCGGGGATTTGGTTGACAGAAGTTGTGCTAAGTTCGGCAAATTCGTGAAACCAGAAGATTCTGAAGATAATGTTAAATACTATGAAATTATCTGGATTCATTGCCCGTGAGATTCGATGTAGCGTAACCGTAATTTTGGGCTAAAATCTGAACGGCCTTCAATTCAACGTTATCCAGCGAACACATGAAAGCAGTATCACACCCCATGGGAACAGAAACGCCAATCAAGATTGACATCTTTATCGACTACACCTGACCATGGGTAAGACAGGCTGGCATGTGGCTGGCCAGGGTGAAGGAAGAACTCGGCGACGGCCTGGAGATTAACTGGCGCAGTTTCGCGCTCGAACAGATCAACTCCAAAGAAGGCGATGAATGGAAAGCCTGGGAGCAGGGTGCCGATTACACAAGCCGGGGCCTGTGGGCTCTGCGTGGTGGGATTGCGGCACGTGCCCAGGGAACGGACGCACACAATGACTACATGGAGAAAATCCTCCACATTAAGCACGTCGAACGGGAAGACATCAGAACACGCGAGGCCGTGATCGCGGTCGCCGAAGCAGCTGAAATCGACGTCGGTGAATTTACCAGTGTCCTGGATGATCCCGCAACGCTACAGCAAATCGGAATCGATCACGAATCTGCCCTTGAGCGCGGCGTATTTGGAACACCAACCTTCGTTTTCGAAGACGGCACTTCCGCATTCTTGAAGATGTTCACACCCCCCGGAGACGAAGCGATGGGTGCATTCAACGATTTCATGGGAATTGCGAGTAGAAGAAAATATTTCGGCGAACTGAAGCGTCCGCAGCCGCCCTGGCCACGAGATGCAGGAAATTAACTGCAATTGCCGATAACTCCGTTAGGACCTGAGCAACTCGATTCGGCGGAAGCCGCACTGCACGTTAAGTTCCGCGACAAGGACGTGCTCGCCCTCGCACTCACCCATCAGTCGTACCTGAACGAGCACCTAGCTACACCGAAGTCCAGTTCGAATTCGGGCTCTAACGAGCGCCTTGAGTTTCTAGGCGATTCAATCGTGGGAATGGTCATCGCCGATCGAATGTACGCGGGAGCGCCCGAGCTGCCCGAAGGTGACCTGACGATCCGCCATTCCCACGTTGTGCGAAAGGAAACGCTCACGCTGGCCGCCCGGGCAATCGGCCTGGGCCAGTGGCTGGTCATGGGAAAAGGCGAAGCGAACGCCGGTGGGGCAGACCGGTCTTCGAACCTTGCCGATGCCTTTGAGGCCGTCGTCGGGGCGGTTTATGTCGACCGTGGCTATCGACAGGCGAGGTCGTTCGTCAATCGGTGGCTTGGACATCACGTCGTGGACGCACTCAGCTCAGAAACACGCAAGGACCCCAAGTCGCTGTTGCAGGAATATTTGCACGCTAACCGGATAGAGTCACCAAAATATCGCCTTGTATCTGAGTCCGGTCCGCCGAACGACAACGTATTCAAAATGGAAGTGGTTATCGGCTCGACACCGGTAGCGTCCGGTTCGGGTCCAAGAAAACTCGACGCCGAGCGCGAAGCTGCCCGAAAAGCACTTAACCTGCTAGAACCGAAAACAGAGCCCATTTCACCAACGGAAAACTGAGGGACAGAAACTGTTCGGAGTATTCAAAAAGAAAGAGCGGACTGCAGCCAGTGCGGCAAAGACCGGTTCGGCGTGGCGGAGTCGGCTTTCAGGCCTTTTCAGTCGTTCTGACATTGACGTCGATTTCTGGGACGAACTCGAAGAGGCACTGGTCGTGTCGGATGTCGGCATCAACACCACGATGCGGCTGATCGACCGGCTCCGCGAGATCGTCGACGACGAATCGCTGACGGAACCTGACCAGGTCAGGGTGCGAATGCGGTCGGAGATTGCCGAAATGCTGACCGACTCGTCTGACGTCGACCCGTTCCCCCCCGATAAACCGGTGGCACTGCTCGTGGTTGGCGTAAACGGCGCGGGCAAAACCACTTCTATCGCCAAGTTGGTGCAGGTCGCCACCGACGAAGGCCAGAACGTTATGCTTGCCGCCGCCGACACTTTTCGGGCCGGGGCTATAGAGCAAATCAAGATATGGGGCGACAGACTGGGCGTGCCGGTCATTACGCAGCAGGCCGGTAGCGATCCTGGGGCCGTCACGTTCGATGCGATCAATGCAGCGCGAGCCCGTGGGGTCGATCTGCTAATCATCGATACCGCCGGTCGCATGCACACCACACACAACCTGATGGAGGAACTCCGAAAGGTGCGCGGCATTGTCGAAAAAAACAGCGATTGGTTCACCGAGCGAGTTCTATTGGTGATTGACGGCACTACGGGCCAAAACGGTCTGATGCAGGCAAAGTCGTTTATAGAATCGGTACAGTGCAACGGTGTGTTCCTCACCAAGCTGGACGGCACGGCAAAGGGTGGCGTGGCCTTAGCGATCGCGGGGGAGTTGGGTTTACCTATATGGTTCATCGGCACGGGCGAGAAGGCGTCTGATATGTCGGCCTTTGATGCCGAAGCGTTTGCCGAGGCCCTCCTCCCCGACCCCGCAAAGTGATTACCCGTAGCCAACCATTTGCGACCGGCCGCAACCGTACTAACCAACCATGCTGCAAGCATTCGCAACACTCCTAACGGTCGAACTGATCGGGCTTGCTGCGTTTCCGCTCGTGGCGCGTGCATTCCCGGTGCTTGCCGATCGGGGGTGGGCTATTTCAAGACCGGTCGGCATGCTGCTCGTCGGCACGTCAGTATGGCTCGCCTCTTACACGCGGCTGGTTCCCAACGAACCCCTCACCTGGTGGGTGTTTCTCATACTGTTTGGCGTTGGCAGCGCCTGGATGATGCGATCGGACTTGCAAAGCCTCCGTAAGACGTTCGTTCGACGATGGCGGATCATCGTCACAATCGAGCTGATATTCCTGCTGTTTTTTTTGATGTTCCTGTCCCTGCGGACGTTTGATCCGGCGGCAGATGCGACTGAAAAGCCAATGGACCTGATGATGCTGACCGCGGTCACCGGCGCTCAATACGCCCCGCCTCAAGACCTGTGGCTGGCCGGCGAGCCGGTCGCCTATTACTACTTCGGTTACTGGATGTACGGCGGAGTCAGCGCAATGGCAGGTACCGGCCCCGCGGTTGCGTTTAATGTCGGGCTGGCTCTGGTCGCGGGGATGGCTGCGTCAGTGGCAGCCGCACTGGTCACAACCCTGGTGTGGCGCGACGGTGCCAGCAAAAAAGTTGCTTTGCTGGCAGGTGGAGTATCAACGTTACTACTGATGCTGGTATCCAACTTGTCGGGACTGTGGACATTGCTCGACATCACTCGAGTCGCACCCGACTGGCTTCTCAACTGGTACAAGGGAACCGACTACGACAGAGTCGCTCAGATCGTTGCATGGCGACCTGATATTTTGGAGTCGGGCAGTGGATGGTGGTGGTGGGATAGTTCCCGGATCATCAACACGTACGGGGAAACCGGGGAATCACTCAACGGCAAGGTCATCGAACTCGACCCCACGATCCACGAATATCCTTTCTTCAGCTTCCTGCTTGGTGATTTTCACCCGCACGTGATGTCGATTCCCTTCCTGCTGACCGGCATCACCGTGTTAACCGCTTTGTTTATCGCAAATCGATCTATTTCGTTCGGTGCCCTGAGAAGAAACGCTCCGGCAGCGCTGATCGCTGCAATCGTCATCGGGGCGTCCGGATTCATCAACTTCTGGGACATCGGACTACTCGTGTTGTTATCGACCGGACTTGTAGTGGCAGGCTGGATATTAGTTCGCGAGCCTGGGCTCAGATCGCTAATAATGGCAGCTTTACCACTGGGTATTTTGTGGATCGCCGGAATTCTGATCTATTCGCCGTTTTATTTTGGAACGGCCGAAAGTCAGGTCCAGTGGCCGCCGATCGCGCCGGCCAAGTACGGCTCGCGACCGATTCACTTCATCTCTGTATGGCTCATTTTATTGATTGTGGTAGCACCAATCTCCGTAGCCGTTTCGAAGAAATACACCACCGCCATGTTTGAACGGCTGCGAGGCAAGAACAATGCGAGTCGCGCGGAAAGAATGCTAATCTGGCTTCCTGCTTGGATTACTGGCCTTGCGCTTATTGTCGTGCCCTGGCTCGCATGGGCAGCCACACACCTCGCGTTCAACAACAACGCCCGCCCTTCCGACGTCATATCTCGATTGCCCGTTACGGGGCTGCTTGGCTTGATATCAGTTGTGCTGATAGCGGTAACGCTTACAAGGGCGCGCCGCGGTGCTGACGATGGGGCGCACTATGTACTGCTCCTCGGAACGCTGGCCTTGTATCTCCTGTTCGCCGCCGAGCTGTTTTTCGTGCACGACCTGTTTGGCAATCGCATGAATACCGTCTTCAAGTTCTACTACCAGGCCTGGATAGTATTGTCGATTGTGGGTGGTTACGGCGCGTACGTCTGGTGGCGATATCACCCGGTGCTCACAGGTCGATCGATGTGGATTAGCAGAACCGGAATCGCGGTCCTTGCCGTAGTAGCAATAAGTTCGTTTTATTTTCCTGTCGCATCGGCGGTCTCCAAAACGCTCGATTCGGGGCTGGGACCCAATCTTGATGGCCTGAGTTTTCTCGAACCCCGGAATCAGGAGGAGAAGGACGTGATCGAGCAAATTCGCGAAATGGCCGACGTGGATGACGTCCTGGTTGAGGCAGTTGCAGAACGTGGAGGCAGCTACACCGATTACGGGAGAATTGCCGGTTCATCTGGCGTTCCCACGATTCTCGGCTGGCTAGGTCATGAGCGGCAGTGGCATGGGATCGACGATTCTTTTGTCGACCGGCAAGGCGATGTAGAGACCATCTACACAACTGATGATGAAAATGAATTGCGTGGGTTGATCGACAAATATTCACTGACAATGGTAGTCGTCGGGCCACGGGAAATAACAACCTACGGCAACATCGACATGACATTGTTCGATACGCTTGGTGACCGAATAATCGAGCACGGCGAATTTACCGTGTTCAGTATCAATCGATAGCAGTTGACGACAGAAAACACACCAGCAGAACAGGCCCAATCACCCGCCGGTCGATGGGTTGGCGGGCTTTGGACAACTGGAGAGGCGGCAGAAAATGTCCCTCCCGCTATTTCCGCCGAGCAGGCAAGGACAGCCCGCGCGCCGGCAAATATCGGCCTCAAAATTCCGTTTCGTGCCGAATGGTCGATCTACGCGGGCTTAGTGCTAATTGCACTGGCGATGCGGCTCTACGATCTCGGCGGTCGGGCCGTTCATCACGATGAGAGCCTGCACGGGTATTTCGCCTACCAACTGTTCATTGGCAACGGTTACGACCATAACCCGTTGATGCACGGAATGTTCCAGTTCTATTCGATAGCGACCGCGTTCTTTCTGGTCGGCGATAGCGATTTTTCGTTAAGGCTTGCGATGGCGGTGTTCGGAACCGGCCTTGTACTTGTGCCTCTGCTCCTCAGGCCCCGCATTGGGCAGGTCGGAGCCCTGCTCGCGGCGTTGATGCTCGCGTTCTCGCCATCAATGCTCTACTTCAGCCGATTCGCCCGTAACGACATATTCATGGCAGTATTCGCACTCGCACTCGTCGGGGTGATGTGGCGCTACATAGACGAGCGAAAACACCGCTGGTTGTACATCGGTGCGGGGCTTGTAGCGATTGGCTTTACGACAAAAGAGACCATGTACATTGTCGTAGCATTGCTAATGGCCTATCTCGGTACCCAGGTCTGGCGAGAGTTCCGTGACTGGCTGTACGCGCGGCGGACCCTGAGCGAGTTCAGTCCGACAGCATCTTTCCTGGTCCTACTTGGAACGATAGTCCTTCCGTTACTCGCTGCCGGGGCGGCCATATTTCAAAGCACACTCGGCGTAACCCTCGCTGCCGAAGATGGTTTGCCCGGTGTGCCAACCGGCAGTCCCAATGGCGCGGGATGGCCCATAGCCATTGGAATAAGCGCTGCACTACTTGCCGCCTCGCTCTTGCTCGGTTGGTACTGGAAGCGCCGCGTGTTTCTCGGAGCATGGGCCATATTCACCGCCGTTTTCATAATGCTGTTCGCCAGCTTCGGCTCTAATCCCGTCGGCGTGGGAAGCGGTTCCTGGCAATCGCTTGGCTACTGGCTCGCACAGCAGGATGTAGCGCGGGGAAATCAACCCTGGTATTACTACTTCACGCTGAGCGCGATCTACGAATTTCTGCCATTCGCGTTTGGCGGTGCGGCAGCGATCTACTACGGGTTCAAGTCAGGTTTCCGCCCGTGGGTGCTGATTCTGCTGATTGCCGCGGGTATGGCGATCCTGGCAAACGGTGATCTCAGTTTCGAACGTGGAATCGTTCAGGGGACCGAACAGGACGTTTCGACAATCGTTGGCAAACTGGCACTGCTGGTTGTTTACGGATCGGCCATCGCGATCCCGTTTGTTCTCAGAACATCGAAAATCAACAGGTTTTTGATTTTCTGGACAATCGGTACGTTCATCGCCTACACACAGGCCGGCGAAAAAATGCCGTGGCTGCTTGTGAACGTCTCGCTGCCCGCGATCATCCTCGCCGCAAAGACGCTCAATGACATCGTGATGTCGATCAACTGGTCCAATGCGATTCGGCGCAGGGCGGCCTTCGCCCTTGTCGGGGTGCCGATATTTTATTTGCTGTTGTGGAAAATCGTGTTCCATGACCTCGGAACTGGCGGTCGCCAGTTCGCTTCCACCTGGGCGATTCTCGCCGGTCTGGGACTGCTCTTACTGGGCCTTCAGGTTCTTTTCAGCAGGATCGGTCGCTCGCAGGCCCTCGGTATCGTCGGCCTCGTCACCGCAGTCTTGCTGTTCGGGCTCACTTTCAGGGCCGGGTGGATCGCCAGTTACCAGAATGGAGACGTTCCGCGCGAAATGCTCGTCTACACCCAGACGTCCCCTGATTTGCACAGGCTGGCAGACGAGATCGAGCAAACCGCACGGTTGACTGGCGACCGGTCCAAAATTAAGATCGCAATCGATATCCGGGACGCCTTTTCGTGGCCATGGCAGTGGTACCTGCGACGCTACACGCAGGTGGCATTTGCGGACCATCAAGAAGACGAAGTCGAAGTCGGCGACGACCGGCTGATCGCGGTGGTCAATGCGAACAACAATGTAAAAACCGTCACCAAGCTGCCCGATGGTTTTTCCGATGGTAGAAGGCTGGTGCACCGCTGGTGGTTCCCCGAGCTCTATCGGGAATTAACACCGGAAACGTTCTTTGAAACACTGATAGACCGGAACCGCTGGAAGGGGTCGATAGACTACTTCCTGTACAGGAAGCTTTCGAACCCGCTTGGCACGATCGATTCATTCGTTTACTACTCTGATCAGATACCCCTGATGCACGCGAAGTAGCAGACTGGTTATTGCGGCCGCTTCGAGCCGGTAGATTCAGGGACAACATCGGCATTTCATGATCTTCGGGAACAAGGCATTTTGGCTGGGCGCAATTGGCAGCGCGGTATTTCTTGCTGTGTTCGTCGTTGTGTTTGTCGATTTCGACACGATAGGCGATGTACTCAGCGGAGCCAACTACACGTTCGTTGCACCCTCGCTGTTCTTCTACTTCCTGGCCGTCGGGTTTCGTACAGGCCGATGGAAGTTTCTACTGCGGCCGCTGATCGGGAAGCCGGAGCGAAGCATCTATACCGTTGTGGTTGTCGGCTATATGGCAAACAACCTGATCCCGTTGAGGATCGGCGAGGTCGTCCGGTCGTACTACCTGAGCCTTCGCGAAAAGTGTTCCGTCTCAGCGGCGCTGGGCACAGTAGCGGTCGAGCGCGCGACCGATGTGGTGGCCCTGCTGTTCCTCCTGGCAGCCGCCGGACTGATGGGGACAGTCGGTGTCGACCGGGCTGTGGGGGATATCTCTTCGAGCGTACCGGGCGGGGCAGTAGTCCTGGCACTTTTTGCCCTGCTGCCGTTCATCGCGGTGCTGGGATTCGTGGCCGTCGTTTCGACGGCCAGCCGCGAGACCGTCATACGATGGCTCGACCGCAGCATGTTTATGATCGAGCGGGGGCTTCGTGACCGCCTCCTTGGAGTGGCCGACCGGTTGCTCGAAGGGCTTATGGAAGGACTCACAGTCCTGAGTTCACCATCAGATATGCTCAAAGTATTCCTCTGGTCAGTCCCCATCTGGGCTGCAGAGGCAGCGATGTACTACCTGATAGCCCTGGGCTTCGACCTCCGCCCGATTTTCGATAGTCAACTTGAATTCATAGCGGTGATCCTCGTATTCACCTCTGCGGCAAATTTGGCCGGCGTCGTCCCCTCAACCGCGGGAGGCTGGGGGCCGTTCGACGTGTTCGGCGCTCTGGCCCTGGTAGCGCTTGGAGTCGAGTCGGGCCTCGCCGGTACATACGCCGTGACAGTACACGTTATCTTGTGGGTACCACCCACAGTGCTGGGAGCCGTGATTTTGATAGTCGACGGCCGTTCGCTCCGTGGATTGATGCGCGGTGTAAAAGAGTCCGATCAACCTGTTACTGGAGAAGAATCGACATCATGAAGATCGGGATTATCGGCGCGGGGGCAGCCGGCCTCTCTGCCGCCTACGATCTTTCGTCCCAGGGTCACAGGGTCGTAGTCTACGAGTCCGCCCCGTTCATCGGCGGTCAGGCTTCCACAATCCCGGTTGGCGGCGGACCTCTCGAACGTGGGTATCACCACCTGTTTACCAATGACAGCGCCATTCTCCAGCTCATGGCGGACCTTCGCATAAGCGACGCAATGGAGTGGTACCCGTCGCGGGTCGGCACTTACACTTCGGGCAAGGTGTACAAGACGACCACCCCGCTCGATCTCCTGCGTCTAGGCGCCATTCCGATCACAGATCGTATAAAACTCGGGCTTTTCGCGCTTCGGGTAAAACGCATCAAGGACTGGCGGGGGCTCGAAGACCAGACTGCCGACTCCTGGCTCAGGGAGAAGCTTGGGGGCATGGCCTACGAAAAGGTCTGGGCTCCGCTCCTCAAAGGCAAGTTCGGTGATTACTACGACCAGATCGGCATGCCGTGGTTCTGGTCGAAAATACAAACTCGATTCGCCTCTCGACAGGGCATTCGCGGGCGCGAAATGCTCGGATACCCCACCGGTAGCTTTGATACCGTCTTCGATCGGCTCAGAAGTACCATCGAATCACAGGGCGGTGAAATTCAACTCTCTGCCCCGGTCGTGAAGATCGAGGTGACCGACGGCGTAGCCTGTGCGTTGACGGTCCGGCCCGAGGGAAGCGACGAACGTCGCGATGGGTTCGATTGCGTACTCTCGACCGTCCCGTCATTCTCATTCCCGGACTTGGTCGAACTGCCAGAAGAATACCGTAGTCGTCTGACAGGTGTTCACTACCTGGCGGCCGTCGTGGTGATTCTCGAACTGTCACGCCCGCTGACGAACATCTACTGGATGAACATCGCCGACTCAGAGGTACCGTTCCTGGGTTTGATCGAACACACGAACATGCTGCCGAAAGAGTGGTACGGCGGCAACAACGTACTTTATATAACGAACTATCTTGACCGGACAGACGCGCTATTCAAGATGTCGAAAGACGAGCTTCTCGACCTGTATCTACCGCACCTGACAAAATTTAATCCTGAGTTCGACCGCTCCTGGATCAAGGCCGTTCACTACAACTCGGTGAGTGCAGCGCAGCCGATCATCGGAACGAACTATTCGAAAGTCATCCCGGATCACAGGACGCCCATCAAACGGCTGTATCTCGCCAACACGACGCAGGTTTACCCGGAAGATCGCGGTACCAACTACAGCATAAGAATGGGCCGCGAACTGGCGACAATGATTCTGGACGACGAAAAACAGGGCTGGGCGAATTGGCGGTAAAATTCCGCCAGGACCGGTACGGCGATTGAAACATCTAACACGGGATTTTAAAAATGGGACTTTTGGACGGTCAGATCGCAATTATTACCGGGGCGGGAACCGGTATCGGACGTGAAGCCGCATTGATGTTTGCCAACGAGGGCGCCAGCCTGGTGCTGGCCGGCCGCCGCATCGAACCCCTGAACGAGGTCGTGCAGTTGATTGAGTCCGACGGCGGTACCGCGGTAGCGCGCTCGATCGACCTCGAGGACGGCGATGCTGCGGCGGCGCTCGGGACCTGGACGCTCGACGAGTTCGGCCGGGTCGACATCCTTGTCAACAACGCTGGCCACAGCTCCCACGCCCGCTCCATTCGGTACGTCAGTGCGGAAGAATGGCAGAGCGTCTTCCGAGTAAACGTCGAAGGTGTGTACCGTCTCACGCAATCGGTGGTCAACTCGATGATCGAACGTGGCAGTGGGACCATCATCACAACATCCTCGTACGCCGCACTCACGCCGGGGCTTCTCGGCGGCGCCTCTTACAGCGCAGCGAAAGCGGCTTCGTACAACCTGATGCGTGGAATCAGTGCCGAGCTAAAAAACAAGGGAATACGTGCGACCACGATTTTGCCGGCCGAAGTCGACACGCCAATCCTTAACAACCGCCCACTCAATCCCGACGCTGCAGCCCGCGCCACGATGATGATGCCCGAAGACGTTGCTCAGGCCATTTTGTTGTGCGCCACGCTGCCGGGCCGGACCGTGATTGAAGAAATCGTGATGTCACCGACTCAACCCCGCGATCGAACCCTCGATATGGAAGCGGCGGCAAACGCCAGGTCCCCCGAGCTGTGATCCGCAGCACCTGCCAGGGAAGGGGTTCAGGGGGTGGGTCACACCTCAAACGAATTTCAGTCCGCAGGGCAGCTGGAATGGCTACTCCTCGTTGAAATCCGAAAAATAATCCTGCATCGGGGCGAAATAGAAGTTGGGCCATCCCGACTCATAACCTTCGGCCTGATCTGGCGGGATGTTCCAGTGACGAAGGGTGACGAGCGTGCCGGTCGAAGAAACCTCGAATGTCACCTCGATTAACGAATCCCGGTCGGAATCTTCGAACTGGATTGTGCGCCAGGTCTGCAGTACTCTCTCGCCGTCTACCAGTTCCAGGTTGATACCCGAGATGTAATCGCCATGAGCGGTGAACTCACCGCCTACCTGGCTCGACGCCGT